>Ga0181517_10000524_pt1 | contig 50271 bp, 37 predicted proteins | sample PEATcosm2014_Bin_31_FD_119748 | JGI IMG/M metagenome (GOLD analysis project Ga0181517, IMG submission 119748) | Peatland microbial communities from MTU Mesocosm Facility, Houghton, MI, USA - PEATcosm2014_Bin01_30_metaG | ecosystem: Environmental > Terrestrial > Soil > Wetlands > Peat | place... | reverse complement strand
TTGCCGGCCAGCTTGGGCTCGGCGTAATCGGCGGGGTAAATGACCTCGGCCTTGAGTTCCTGGCCGGGCTTGGCGCCGCGCAGCGCGGTGCTGAATGCTTCCACCGTGTCTTTGCCGCCGATTTCGACGAGGGTGTTCTCGCCGTTGAAGGGAGCAGCGTCGGCTTCGCCTTCGACTACGCCCGTGTAGGAGATCTCGGCCCAGTCGCCGTCGACCAGCGCGCGGTCTTCCTCGACCGGCTCGACCGTGGCGCGGGACTCGCGCAGCTGGGCGAGCTCGTGCTGGAACTCTTCTTCGGTGATATCGACCGAAGGCTTTTCGACGGTCACGGCCTGGTAACCCTCGATGGAGAACTCGGGCACGTACTCGAAAACAGCCTTGACGTGCAGCGGAGCGCCTTCTTCAACCGTCAGTTCCAGAACCTGGGGCTGACCGACCGGCTTGAGTCCGAGGCCGAGGACGGCGTTGTTGAAGCGCTCGGGCAGCAATCCGTCGATGACTTCCTTGCGGATCTCATTGGAAAAGCGGCGCTTGATCACCGAATCCGGGACCTTGCCGGCGCGGAATCCGGGGATTTTCGCGTACCTCTTATAGTTGCCGGCCACGGTGCGATAGGCCTTGGCAACCTCTTCAGCGGGCACGTCGAGGACCAGCTCGTGGGTGCAGTCCGGGTTGAGCACGGGGCCGTGCTGATGGCTGTGGTCGTGGTCATGGCCTTCGTGCGAATGGGCTTCATGCGAGTGGAGATGGCCCTCATGGCCAGCAGCCTCGACGGGCTCCAGCATGGGAGTGATTTCGGGGGTATCGGTAGAACTCAACGTTTTGCCTTCCAGGCGCAATCGGCGCCGAACAAACTTACGGAGGTTAGAGGCCGCTCCGCAGAGGGCTACGCCCATTCTGACGGGGGACTTTCGTACCCGGAGATGAGTTCAGGGACAACCTGTTCTCGCTCAGCCGAGTATATGCCTCATCTCATGTTAAGAGGGTTTGCGGGAAGGGTCAAACCTTCAGACCGGGTTTGTGCGTCACCGGCCGCGGGTTGGACCCATTTCAGGTAATAGCGCGGTAATTGCCACGATTCAAAGGTGCCCTCGGGTTGATAGATGCCGGGCGGGAGGAATGGATTCCGGGAGTCAAGGGCAAAGTAGGCGACGGGGAAGCTCAACCGGGAAGCTTCACAGTTCGGAGCTGTCGGGGACGCGCACGTAGGGAAGGAAGCGGGGGTGGGCGGCTCCGCAGATGGCGTAGTGTTCGCGGGCCTCGGCGAGGCTGAGGTCGCCATTCACGGTGAGATGCACTTCGGTGGCGTCGGCGTCTTCCTGGCCATCGTCTTCCCACCAGCAGACCGGGCACAGGGCCAGCGCCGCGGGTGCTTCCAAAGTGCGGTTCCCGCAACAGGGACAGCGATATCGATCCGCCTTCTTCTTTCCCGCCAAAATTCATCTCCCGCAGGAATAGACGGGAAGCTGGGAAGGCGGGTTACAGGGGCGGGTGCGGCTATTCGGTGTCGGCGGGAATCCGCGATGGACTGCCGAACGGCCACTGGCCCAGAGAGCGGGCGCGGATGAGGTAGATCAGCGTGCCCGTCAGCGCGATTCCGGCAGCCACGGCCAGACCGCCGAGCGCGTGGGCGCGATTCACCAGGATGAAAACGAATCCGGCCATGGCGGCCAGCGGGGGCAGCGGATAGAGCGGCATTTTAAAGGGCCTCGCCAGATCGGGCCGCTGGACGCGCAGCAGCATCACTCCCGCCTGTTGCAGGAAGAACTGGAGCAGGATCCGGGTCACCACCAGCATGGTGATCACCTGCTGCAAGGTGAAGAAACAGAAGAGGCTGGCTACCAGGCCGAGCGCGATCAACGAACGGTGGGGAATGGCGTGTTTGGGGTGCACCGCGGCCAGAAAGCGGAAATAGTTGCCGTCGCGGGCGGCGGCGTAGGGCACGCGGCTGTAACCCAATAGCAGGGAAAAGACCGAGGCGAAGGCCGTCCATACGATCAGCGCGGCGATCAGGTAGCCTGCCCACAAACCGAAGGCGGAGTGGGCGATGTCGGCCACCAGTTGTACGCGCACTATGGCGCTCTGGCCCGCGTGTGCCGCCGCGTCGCGCAAAGAGGGCAGGGCGGCGAGGTTCATCAGAATATAGAAGGCGGAGACGAAGGCCACCGAGAGCAGAATCGCCCTCGGAATGGTCCGATGCGGGTGCCGCACCTCGCTGCCCAGGAAGCAGATGTTGTAGTAGCCCCAGTAGTCGTAGGTGGTGATGAGCGTGGCCTGGGCCAGGCCGCCGAGGGCAATGGCTGCGGGCATGGCGGGCGAGGTGGGCATCTGCCAGCCGCCCATGGCTGCGGCGTGGGCGAATCCGGAGACGATCACTCCACAGAGCGCCGTCAGCACCCCGGCAAACAGCACCCAAGCCAGCCGCGTGACCGAACTCAGATTGCGATAAAGCAGCGCGGTGACCAGCAGGCAAGCCGCGGCGGCGGCGAAGTTCGAGTAATGAAGCGAGGGCAGGGAAGCGAAAACCGGCATGTCCATTCCCGGCCAGAAGAAGCCCAGAAAGCTCGACAATCCGATGCAGCCCGAGGCAATCGACAGCGGGGCGGTGAAGCTGACCTGCCAGACGTAGAGAAAACTGAGCCAGTTGCCGGCGCGTTGGGGGCCGTAGATCTCACGCAGAAAGGCATAGGAGCCGCCGGCCTTGGGGAAGGCCGCGCCCAGTTCGGCCCAAACGAGTCCGTCGGCGACGGCGATGACCGCGCCCAGCACCCAGGCCCAGACGGAAAGCTTGTAGCCCGCGGCAGCGATCACCAGTGGCAGGGTGATGAAGGGGCCTACGCCAATCATCTCCAGCATATTGAGGGCGACGGCGGCGCGCAGGCCTATGCGGCGTTCGAGATGGGGGGCGGTGCGCTGGAGATCGGGCGTGGACATTTCGCACGGGGCCTTTTCATTGGATTGACACGGTTTGTCCGGGGGGATGGTCCACCGTTGCTCCCCGGATTGTACACTGACGGCAAGTATGTCTTTTTCCATGAGAAGTGCAATAGCAGCGGTAAGTGTGGCCCTTGGCTGGCTGATTTTGACCTTGGGCGGCCCGACAATGGGGGCCGCGCAGCAGGGCGCCGGTGTGTCCGCGCTGCCCCAGCGTGAGGCGGCAGAGACGGCGTTACCGCTTCCCGAAGATCGCGGACAGGCGGCGCTGGAGCAGTCGCTGCGGCGGCTGCAAACGACCGCCAGCGTGCTGATGATTGTGGCCCATCCGGACGACGAGGACGGGGCGCTTCTGACCTATCTGAGTCGCGGACTGGGCGCGCGGTGCACGCTGCTGACGCTGACCCGCGGCGAAGGCGGCCAGAACGCCATGGGCGGCGAGAGCTACGACGCGCTGGGCCTGATGCGCACCAACGAACTGCTGCGCGCGGACGAGTTCTACGGCGCGAAACAGCTTTGGGGCACCGAGGCGGACTTCGGCTTCTCGAAGACTCAGGAAGAAGCCTTCAGCCGCTGGGGACACGAGCGGGTGCTCTATGACGCGGTGCTGGCAGTGCGGCGCGAGCGGCCGCAGGTGATTGTGTCCACCTTTGTGGGCGGGGTGACCGACGGGCACGGACACCACCAGGTTTCCGGCGAGATTGCCCAGGAAGCCTTCAAGCTGGCGGGCGATCCGAAGGTTTTTCCCGAACAGTTGAAAGACGGCGTTGAGCCCTGGCAGCCGCTGGCGGTGTACTCGATGGCGCCGTTCGCGCCCATCGAAGGCGGCAAGATGTTCGACTACGCCACCGGCAAGTGGGCTCCGGCGCGCTTCCATAATTATGTGCACGACGCGTGGAGCGAGGGGGCATTGGCGGCCGACGTGACCCTGCAGGTGGGACAGCGCGACCCGGTGCTGGGGCGCAGCTATGTGCAGATTGCCCGCGAGGGATGGGGCGAGCAGAAGTCGCAGTATGGCGGGGCGAATCCAGCGCTGGCTGGCCCGGCGGCGACCAGCTATCACTTGTGGGCGGTTGCGCCTGCGGCCCAGGCTGGAACGGAGAAGGATCCGGGGCCGGGCGATCTCTTCCGGAACAAGAAAGTCCAGATCGACACGGGAATCGCCGGCTTGGTCAAACTCGCCGGCCCAGGCGCGCCGGAATGGCTGACGGCCGGGCTCGGCCGAATCGATGCCGGGTTGCGGGAGTTCGGCAATAGCCGGCGCGGAGCGGCGGATGCTGCGGTTGCGCACAAGCTGGCTCCGATCTACCGGCAGATACTCGACTTGCGCGGACAGGTGGCGGCCGGCGGCCTGGATGCGCAGGCCAAAGCCGGGCTGCTGCTGGAACTCGACGCCAAGATCGGCCAATGTCAGTCGGCGCTGGCGCAGTTGCTCGGTCTGGAGATGGCGGCCTACACGGCGCACGGCGCAGGCGGGTCGGGCGGTTTTGGCGGCCGTGGCAGCTCTGCCGACGAGATGCCGCGCAGCATTGTGCCGGGCGAGGAGTTTGCCGTCCGGGTGCATGTGACTCACGCTGCCGATGAAACCCGGCTGGCGCGGGTGTGGCTCCAGAGTGCGACGGGCGATCCGTGGAAGACAGTGGATGCGGACGGAGCGTTCGACCCGGCGGCCGCCGTGGTGGACAAGAGCTTTGCGGTGACTGCGGCTGCCAACGCCGAGCCGACGCAGGCCTATTTCACCCGCCCGTCGATCGAGCAGCCGTATTACGATCTGGCTCATCCGGAGTGGCGGGAGCGTTCGTTTGCGCCCTATCCGCTGGCGGCGTGGGCGGAGTTCACGTTTGACGGCTTGCCGATTCGCCTTGGCCAAACCGTCCAGACGCTGGCGCGGGTCACCGGGCGCGGAGGGATTTATGAACCGCTGCTGGTGACGCCGGCGGTTGGGGTGAGTATGGAGCCCGAAGCGCGCCTGCTGCCGCCCAGCGGCGGGGCTGTTTCGGTCCGGGTGCGCGTACACGCCGAGGCCGCGGCCGAGGGAACGGTGGATCTGAAGCTGCCCGCAGGGTGGGAAGCGACGCCCGCTTCGGTCGGGTTTCATCTCAAGAAGGGCGGCGATTCCGAGCCGATTGTGTTTTCGGTGACCACGGACGGAGCCGAGGCTGGCGCTTTCAATATCCAGGCGGTTGCTCACGCGGGCGGGCGCGACTACCAGACCGGCTGGCGCAGCATCGGTTACCCCGGCCTGCGTCCTTACAACCTCTACAAGGCCGCCGAGCTGAAGACGCGCAAGATGGACGTGAAGCTGGCCCCCGGCCTGCGCATCGGTTACGTGATGGGTACCGGCGATCCGATTCCCGAGGCGATCGAGGAACTGGGGGGTGCTCCGCACCTGCTTACGCCCGCGGAGGTTTCGACAGGCGATCTAACCGCCTGGAACGTGATTGTGGTGGGGATTCGCGCCTACTCCAACCGGCCGGAACTGGCTGCCGCAGAAGCGCGGCTGGAGGCGTTTGTCCGCCAGGGAGGAACGCTGATCGTGCAGTATCAGAGCGGGAATTTCCCCGCGCCGCTGCCGCTCAGTATGGGGCGCACGCCGGAACGCGTGGTGGACGAGGCGACGCCGGTGAAGATTCTGCAACCCGCCGATCCGCTGCTGAGCAGGCCCAATGCCATCGCCACGGCGGATTTCGACGGCTGGGTGGAAGAGCGCGGGCACGGCTTTCTGGACTCGTGGGACCCCGGCTACACCGCTCTGACCGAGACCGCCGATGCGGGGCAGGATCCGCAGCGCGGCGGATTGCTGGAAGCGCACATCGGCAAGGGAACATATGTTTATGTCGCCTTTGCGCTGCACCGGCAGCTTCCGGAGCTGGTGCCGGGGGCGTATCGGTTGCTCGCCAATCTGCTGAGCGCGGGAAGACAATAGTGAAACGCCGACGGGCAGCCCTGAAAAGGCTGCCCGTTGGCGTTTCAGAAGTGTTGTCGCCTTACGCGTTGTAAGTGGTGGACGACACGCGTCCACCACGCCCGGTCCAGTTGGTGTGGAAGAACTCGCCGCGCGGCTTGTCGGTGCGCTCGTAGGTGTGCGCGCCGAAGTAATCGCGCTGCGCCTGCAACAGGTTCGCCGGCAGCCGCTCGGTGCGGTAGCCGTCAAAGAAAGCCAGCGCCGTCGAGAAGGTCGGCGTGGGGACACCCAGTTCAATGGCCGCCACTGCAGCCTTGCGCCACGATGCCTGGTATTTGTTCAGCGCGCCGTTGAAGAAGCTGTCGAGCAGCAGGTTCTCCAGGCCGGGGTTCTTGTCGAAGGCTTCCTTGATGTTGCCCAGGAAGCGGCTGCGGATGATGCATCCGCCACGCCACATCAGGGCAATTCCGCCCATATTCAGGTTCCAGCCGTTTTCCCTGGCGGCGGCGCGCAGCAGCATGTAACCCTGCGCGTAGCTGATGATCTTGGAGCAGTAGAGGGCGCGGCGTACATCCTCGATAAACGCGGCGCGGTCCACATTCAGCTTTCCAGCGGCCGGTCCCACCAGAACCTTGGCGGCTTCGACACGCTCTTCCTTGATGGCCGAGAGGCAGCGGGCGAATACCGATTCGCCAATCAGGGTGACGGGCTGGCCGGTGTCGAGCGCGCTGATCACGGTCCATTTGCCGGTGCCCTTCTGGCCGGCGGTGTCGAGAATTTTGTCGACGATGGGCTGGCCATCGTCGTCCTTCTTCGCGAAGATATGGCTTGAAATCTCGATCAGGTAGCTGTCCAGCTCGCCTTTGTTCCACTCCGTGAAGACTTCGGCCAACTCGTCGGCGCTAAGGCCGAGGCCGCGCTGCAGCAGGTCGTAAGCTTCGCAGATCAGCTGCATGTCGCCGTATTCGATGCCGTTGTGGACCATCTTGACGTAGTGGCCGGCGCCGTCTTCTCCTACCCAATCGCAACATGGTGTCCCGTCTTCCACCTTGGCGGAGATGGCCTGAAAAATCTCCTTCACATGCGGCCAGGCCGCCGGGTTGCCTCCGGGCATGATGGACGGGCCGTTGCGCGCGCCTTCTTCGCCGCCGCTGACGCCGGTGCCGATGAAGAGGATTCCCTTTTCCGCGAGAGCCTTGGTGCGGCGATTGGAGTCGGTGAAGAGCGAGTTGCCGCCGTCGATCAAAATGTCGCCCTTTTCCAGAAAGGGCAGCGCATGTTCGATGGTCTGGTCGACCGAGTCGCCGGCCTTGACCATCATCATGATGCGGCGCGGGCTCTTGAGCAGACCGGCCAGTTCTTCCATGCTGTGCGCGCCCACAATCTGGGTGCCTTTGGCCTCGTTGGCCAGAAAGTCGTCCACCTTGCTGGTGGTGCGGTTGAAGACGGCAACCTTGAATCCGTGGTCGTTCATATTGAGGACGAGGTTCTGTCCCATCACTGCGAGGCCGATGAGGCCAATGTCACACGATGCTTCGGGCATACGATCTCCTAATCAGGATTATGCGGCCGCCGGCGAGCGCGCGGGGCGCTCGGGGACCAGATTTACGGTGTCATCCCATTCGATGCAGCAATCTTACTGATTGACTCCGCTGGCGAGAAATCCGCCGTCGACCACCAGGGTTTGCCCGGTGACGAAAGAGGATGCGTCGCTGGCCAGATAGACTGCCGCGCCGACCAGTTCCTCGGTTTTGCCGAAGCGGCCCATGGGCGTGCGCATCAGCAGTTCCTGGCCGCGTGGGGTGCTGTCGAGCAGTTGGGCGTTCAGTTCGGTGCGGAATACGCCGGGGGCGATGGCGTTGACGGTGACGCCTTTCTTGGACCACTCCACCGCCAGCGAGCGGGTGAGCGACGCCACGGCGGCCTTGCTGGCGGCGTAGGCAGCCACTTCGCTGAGTGCGACAAAGCTGTTCAGCGACGCGATGTTGATGATGCGCCCATAGCCGCGCCCGAGCATGTGCGCGCCGAAGACCTGGCAGGCGCGCAGCGTGCCGGTCAGGTTGGTGTCCATGATGGACGTCCACTCGTCTTCCGGCATGGTCAAAGTGGGCATGCGCTTGATGCGGCCGGCGCAGTTGATGAGGATGTCGACTTTGCCGAACTCCTTAATAGCCGAGACGAGCAGCGCTTCCAGCGAGGCGCGGTCGCAAACATCGGCGGCCTGGCGCAGGGTCTTGCGGCCGCGGGATTCGATTGCGGCGGCGGTTTCATCCACCTGCTGCTGACGCCGTCCAGTGGCGATCACGTCCGCGCCCGCGTCGGCGAGGCCGAGGCTCATCGCGCGGCCAATGCCGCTGGTTCCGCCGGTGACGACCGCAACTTTGCCTTCCAGTCCAAGAATATTCGTGCTCATTCGTTCTCCTGTTTTCAGCGCCCTAAAAAGACGGGCGAAATATGGCGGGCGAAAAGGTTCTCCGTCACGTTTTTGGCAATGACTGCCTCGTTGGCTTGGAGGAGATTGAGGTAGCGATCTCCCATCTTTGCGGCGACTTTGAAGCCCACATGCAACAACTGGCGCAGGCTGGCATTATAGGCGGCAGCGCCGCGCACGTGCCGCAAAGCCGCAGTGTATTGGCCGGAACTCCATCCGCGCACTTCTTCCGGCGAAGGCAGGCTGGCGACGTCGATGTCGATCACCGTAGCATAGGGAGCGCAAAGCTCTTCCCGGTGCCCGAACGCCTCGGAATAGATTTCCTTGGCCAGGTCCAGAGCGTCTCCTCCGGCCTCGGCCAGCCCGATCAGCTCTTCCAGCCAGGTGGTTCCTGCCGTCTTCAGGTGCACGCCGGCGTCGAAGCGCTTGAGCGTGGAGTGAATGGCGGGATAGATGGAGAACTTGTCGCTGCCCGAATGCACGCTGAGCTTGAGATCTTCGGGCAATCCGAAGTGCTTCACCGCGTATGCAATGGCCGCGACGTCGAGTTGGAACTCGCGCTCGAATTGAGCCACATCGCCCACATAGTCCACACCTTTGTTGAAGCGGCCGCTGAACTTGGGCGCGATGGTCCGGACGGGAATGCCCTCGTCGGCAATGGCGGCAAGGATGATGAGCAGCTCGACCGGGCTCTGCGCGGAATCGGTTTCATCCATCGAGACTTCCGGAATGAAGTTCCCCGCGCCCTTGGCGGCTGCGATGGTTCTGTAGACTTCGCCGGCCTTCCTGACCGCCGTCAGATATTTCCGGGCGGTTTGTTCGAGGACGGCCGTCGCGATCTCGATAGCCTCGCCGGCGCCTTCCAGTTGAATGCGGCCGTGGAGCTGCTGATGGCGCTGGACGAAGGCGGCTATCTCTTCTTCAGCGGCGGGTTGCTCGATGAAGTCGGCCACATCGAGGGTGTAGAAGTCGCACGCGGTGAGAAAGCGGCCGACGGTCTGCTGGGTGATGTGGTCGGCGTCGCAGAAGTAGGGCAGGTCCCAACCCAGAGCCTTGACCGCCGCATCGGCGGCGCGTCGCGTCGAGGCCGGCTCGGAGCCGATGATCGTGTGCTCGCGATTGGACTTGTTCCACACCGGCACAACTTCTATGCCGTGCTTGCGGGCCTCGATGCAGGCCTGGAGCTGCGCTTTGGCCTGGTGCGCGAACCGGTCGCCGGTTCCGATGGAGTATTTGCCGAGTTTCATGCTTGTGGTTCCCATAGTTTCTTTCTTTTGATCCGGCACGGGAAAGTGTTGTGGCAGCCCACCCTAGCGGCTTGACAGGCTGCGGAAAAAGGCCCGAATCCGAGTTAAGAGCTGGAATAAGCTTTAGCAGGGGCTAAAGCCCTGCTCATTTGATTGGCTTTATCGGCACGGCTAAAGCCATGCCCTGTTACAAAGCCACCCTGAATCGAGTTTTTCCGCAGCCTGTTGAGCCATGAATTCGCCAAACAAAAAGCTCTGTCATCCTGAGCGTAGTTTGGTGCGTTTCTTGCACCAAACGGAGTCGAAGGACCCGCGGTTGCTTTTCCTTGTACTTCATCGAACTACGGTGGGGCGCCAAGTTAGTTTCGTTCTTTCCCAGGTCCCCGTTATTTCCTTGTTACAGCCGGCTGCGGTGCGCCCACAGTCCCAAGCCGGGGTTGGAGATGAAGAAGATCTCTTCGCCATCAACTAAATTTGCTCCCAGTTCGAGCCTGGCCGGGTCGTAGCGCTTGAGCATCGTGTTCAGATCGCCATAACCAAAGCCCACGCCTTCGACTTCTTCTTTGGTCAGATGGCCGGGGCACCAGGTGATCCTGAAGCGCCCTTCGGAAGAGCCATGAATAAGATGAGCAGCGGCGCTGAGGTCGCTGCCCAACTCCGGATTGGCTTCGACCGCGTGAAGCGTCGCCGGAGTGCCGCGATAACCGTATTTGCGGATGAGCTTGTCGATCATCCTGTCTTCGCCGAATTCCTTCACGCCGGGAGCGAGCACGATCAGCTCCGCGTCGTCGGCCAGCGCCATGCGGGTGCGGTAAACGGCTTTGTTGCCCAGCCAGGTGCTGTGAAACTCCTCGGGGTCGAGATAGACGACGGCCTTGGTAATGGGCTTCTCTACGATTTCGAAGTTGACCTTCAGGCTGAGTTCGGCCGCGCGATGGAAGCACTCCACATCGTCGCCAGCAAACAGTCCGCGCACGGCGAGGCTGCTATCCGCCCTGCGCCCGACGACGGTGAGCACGTAGACGATAGGCAGGTCGCGCATGAAGTGGTCGCTGGCGTAGTTCAGAACACTGCGCACCGGGTTCTCGGCCCGGCCCAGAATCCGCTCCATTCCGTAAACCGCGCCCAGATAGTGGCTGCGATTGATGCCTTCGCGGCCACCCGTGCCCACCAGGATGTTCTTGTTGTAGTTGGCCATGCCGATCACTTCGTGGGGCACCACCTGGCCGATGGAAAGGATCAGGTCGAAGCCGCCGCGCGTGATGAGCTTGTTTACCTGCGCGGGCCACGCATAGTTCAGCTTGCCTTCCGACTGCTTGTGAATGAACTCGGCGGGAACCTCGCCCAGCGTCTCGATATCCGTGCGCCACTGGTGGACGCGGAAGAGCTCTTGCGGCATCGCGCCATACATGGCTTCGATCTGCGCGGGCTTCATGGGCGAGTGGGTTCCCAGCGCGGGCAGCACGGCTTGCAGACGGTCGCCGAAGTACTCCCACGCATAGCGGGTTAGCTCGCCGGCGCGGGAGTGGGCGCGGGTCTGGTCTGGCGGCACGGCCAGCACGCGGTTCCGCTGGCCAAGTTTGGCGAGGGTTTTGCCGAGCAGGGACTTCAACTGGTCAGCGGACAGGTCGGTTTCTTCGCTTCCAACTGCGCAATAGAGACTCAATGGGAAAACTCCACTTTTTTAAGGCCGGGGGCAAGCACGGTCATCACCAGGAGCGCGGTCAGATAGGCGCTGGCGGCAACGCCGAACAGGACGGCATAGTTGCTGTGGGTGATCTGGAGAACGTATCCGACAAAGATGGCAAAGAGCGATCCGGCGGCCGATCCGGCCATGCCGCCGATGCCGGTGACGGAGCCGACAGCGTTGCGCGGGAACATGTCGCTGGCGGTGGTGAAGAGGTTGGCCGACCAGCCCTGGTGCGCGGCCGCAGCCAGGCTGAGCAGGGCGATCGATGCCCACTCGGAGGCGAGCGAATTCACCATAAAGATGGGAACGACCGCGCAGGCGCAGATGAGCATGGCCGTCATGCGCGCGCGGGCGGCCGAAAGACCAAGCTTGCGGAAGGGCATGGGTAGCCAGCCGCCGCCAATGGAGCCCACGCTGGACGCGGTATAAACGATGATCAGCGGCAAGCCGACGTGCTTCAGATCCAAAGCGAATTTCTTGCTGAAGAAGTCCGGCAGCCAGAAAAGGAAGAACCACCAGATGGGGTCGGTGAGCAGCTTGGCGATGGCGAAGGCCCAGGTCTGGCGATATCCGAGGAGTTTGGCCCAGGGCGCCGATGGGCCCATCTGCTCGGCCGCTTCCTGGTAGATGTGGCGCAGCTCGACGCCGGTGAGCGTGGGGTGGTCGGTCGGCTTGCTGTATTTGTTGAACCACAGCACGATCCACAGTGCGCTGAATGCGCCCGTGACCAGAAATGCCGCGTGCCAGCTATAGTGAATGGCCACCCAGGGAACGATGGCCGGGGCCAGGATTGCGCCCAGATTCGCGCCGGAGTTGAAGATGCCAGTAGCCAGCGAACGCTCGCTCTGCGGGAACCACTCGGCCACCGTCTTGATGGCCGCGGGAAAGTTGCCCGACTCTCCCAGACCCAGGCAGACCCTGGCAAATCCGAACTGGAACATGGAGTTGACCAGCGCATGGCCCATCGCCGAGAGGCTCCAGACCGCCATGATGGCCATGTAGCCGACGCGGGTGCCGACCTTGTCGACAAACCGGCCGGCGGCCAGCAGGCCAATGGCATAAGCGGCCTGAAAAGCGGCCATGATGTAGCCGTAGCCCACTTCGGTCATTCCGATGCCGCCCGCCGCGAAGCTGTGCATCAGCGTGGGCTTCAGAAGCGAGAGAACCTGGCGGTCCATGTAGTTGATAGAGGTGGCGGCAAAGAGCATGGCGCAGATGGTCCAGCGGACGCTGCCGATGCGAGCCCCGGGCGTGTATTCCTCGTCAACCAGTGGTTCCGATGCGGGGTTGGCTTGCATGTGCGTCTCCTGAATGCGCGTCGTTCGTCTGCCGATTGATCCGGCCCTTGATGTGTGGGATTGGTTTCCCACACATCAAGGGTTCATGCCAGCCCACCCTGGCGGCAAAAACAAAAACGCCACCAGGGTGGGGCATCCTGTAAGACGCAGGTCCTTCGACTCCGCTGCGCTCCGCTCTGGATGACGGCGGAAGCTGCCGGCTACAAACGATAGGCCTTCTTCACCAACCCGTAGGTCAGCTCGTGGGCAACTTCAAAGGCTTCGTCCTCTTCCAGCCGGTGCTCGGCAACGAGCCGGGCCAGGAACGCGCAATCAATCCGCCGGGCCACGTCGTGGCGGGCCGGGATGGAGAGGAAGGCGCGGGTATCGTCATTGAATCCAACCGTGTTGTAGAAACCGGCAGTCTCCGTGACTTGTTCGCGGAAGCGCATCATGCCTTCGGGGCTGTCGTGGAACCACCACGAGGGGCCGAGACGCAGGCAGGGATAATGCCCGGCCAGCGGCGCAAGCTCACGGCTATAGGTGGACTCATCGAGCGTGAACAGAATGACGGTCAGGCCGGCTTCGTTGCCATAACGATTCAACAGCGGGCGCAGAGCATCCACATAGTTTGTGGGGCGGGGAATGTCGGCGCCGGCATCGCGGCCAAAGCGCTCGTAGACTTTGGCATTGTGGTTGCGCGTGCTGCCGGGGTGGATCTGCATCACCAGGCCGTCTTCGAGGCTCATGCCCGCCATTTCGGTGAGCATCTGGGCCCGGAAAAGCTCGCATTCGACGACATTGGCCTTGCCCTCCAGCGCTTTGGAAAAGAGCGCGGCGGCTTCGGCCGTGGGCAGGTCGGCGGTCTGGGCGGTCAGGTGTCCGTGGTCGGTGGCCGTTGCTCCCAGGCTGCGGAAGCGCAGACGGGCCTTGCGCAGGGCGTTCAGGTAGCCGGACCAGTGGGCGGTGTCTTCGCCGGTCTGCTGGCCCAGCGTCGCAATTGACTCCGCGAAGCCGGCAAACTCCGGATCGACCACCGGATCGGGCCTGAAAGTCGGGATAATCCGCGCCTTCCAGCCGGATGCGCGAATAGCCTGAATATCTTCCAGGGAATCGTTGGGGGCGTCGGTGGTGGAAAGCAATTCCAGATTGAAGCGCTCGAAGAGAGCTCGCGGGCGGAACTCCGGCGTGGCCAGCTTTTCGGCAATGGTGTCGTAAAAGAGGTCGGCGGTCGCGGCCGAGAGGGGCGCGTCCAAACCAAACAGCTCCGCGAAGGCGAAGTTCAGCCACATGCGGGTCGGCGTGCCGCGGAACAAGTGGTAATGGCTGGCGAAGATCCGCCAAACCTTGCGGGGATCCTTCAACTCGGGCTGCCCGATCTCCAGATCGTCCATGGAAACGCCCTGGCTGTAGAGCATCCGATAGACATAGTGGTCGGGCTGGACAAACAGTTTGGCCGGGTCGGGGAAGGGTTCGTTCTTGGCAAACCACGATGCCTGCGTATGCCCGTGCGGGCTGACGATGGGCAAGCTTTTGACGGACTCATAAAGCGCCCGTGCTATGTTGCGCGTCGCGGAGTCGGCGGGAAACAAACGGTCTTCATGGAGCAGCATGACGGGATTCTACCTCTTAGCTCAAACGCCTAGTGGTCTGACCATTGCGGAGGTCAGACCACCAGTATACACATCCGCGCAATTACCGTCAGTATGCCGGCAGGTTTTTGAAAGCCCCAAAAAGCGGCGATGGTGTTAATCTCGTTTTGCCCGGAATATACCGGAAAGCAAGAAGGTGTCTGGACAAAATGCCGCGAACCAAACCGGAATCACCCGATACACATCGCACCATGCAGGTGGTCAACCACATCCGCGCGCTGATCGAGAATGGAACGTTGCTGCCCGGCGACAAGATTCCTCCCGAGCGCGAATTCGCGCGCACGCTGAACATCAGTCGCGCCAGCCTGCGCACCGGAATCGGCTATCTGGCGGCCATGGGAGTGATGAAGGTTCGCCACGGCGTGGGCACTTTCGTGGCCGACGGGCCGGCGGAGTTCGGCAAGGCGTCGTTCAGCATGATGGGTGCGCTGCACGGTTTTCAGACCTGGCAAATGTACGAGGCCCGCATCCTGCTTGAGAGCAATCTGGCCGCTCTGGCCGCCGAGCGAGGCAAGGAGGAGCACCACGCCGCGCTCGCCGAAGAGGTTGCCGAGTCGTTTGCCTCGATAGAGAGCCCTACCGAGTTCCTCATCCACGATGTGCTTTTCCATCGCATTCTTTCGCAGGCCTCGGGGAATCCGATTTTGGCGGCGATCATGGAGACGATTACCTCGTCGATGTATGACAAGCGCCGCAAGACGGTGGAGCGCGCCATCAATCTGCGCGAATCGGCCGAGATGCATCGCAAGATCTACCGGGCGGTGCGGGCGCGCAAGCCGGCAGAAGCGCGGCGGCTGATGGAGCAGCACCTGCGCTTGGCGCAAGCCGCCCAGGATGCCGAACGGCCAGTTGAGCGCAAGGCTTCAACAGGCGCGGCGAAGACCAAAAAGGCGGCCGCCGAGAAGGCGCCGGTGGCCTGACCCCGATCGCCGTGACGAATGCCGCAAGGCACCCTTGTATTCATGCGATAAGCTGATGCGGGAGGTTTCCCGATGCGCTCTTCTTCCTGGGCCCGCAAGGCTGCCCTGTTCTTCTGCTGCCTGGCGGCTGGCCTTGGCCTGACTCTGCCTTTGCCTGCTCAGCAGGCAGGCATGGCCGCGCCCCTGCCCGTGATCCATGTGGAACACGGGCCCAACTCCGCAGCAGCGCAAAATGCGCACTTTGTTGTGCTGGTTTCGCTGGATGGCTTTCGCTGGGACTATCCCAGCAAATTCGGCGCGCCCAACCTGCTGGCTTTGGGCAAGCAGGGAGCCTGGGCGCCGAAGGGCATGTTGCCGAGCTTTCCGTCGCTGACCTTTCCCAACCACTTCACCATCGTGACCGGCCTCTATCCGGAGCATCATGGGCTGGTTGCGAACAGCTTCTACGACGAGGCGAAGCAGGCGCGCTACGCCATCAGCGATCCCAAGGCGGTGACCGATGGCAGTTGGTACGGCGGGACTCCACTGTGGAGTTTGGCGGAAAGCCAGGGAATGCGCACCGCCTGCCTCTTCTGGCCGGGTTCCGAGGCCACCATCGCCGGCTTCCAGCCAACCTATTATCTGCACTTCGACGACAAGACGGACGCGAACGCCCGCATCGACCAGGTGCTGGCGTGGCTGCGGCTTCCGGCTGCGGATCGCCCCCACTTCATCACGCTTTATTACTCCTCGCCGGACCACGAGGGCCACCAGTTCGGGCCGGATGCGCCGGAAACCAGCGCCGCCGTGGTCCGCGTCGATGGCCTGGTCGGGCGGCTCAAGAAGGAGCTGGACGCGACCGGCCTGCCGATTGACCTGGTGGTGGTCAGCGATCACGGCATGGCCAAGGTGGAAGGCGGATGGATCACGCTCGACCAGTTTGCCGACCTTACAGGCTTTGAAACCGTGGGGGCGCTGCTCTACGGCAAAACGGAAGAAGACCGCGTCCGCGTGTACAACCAGCTGAAGAAGGCCTCCGACAAATTCGTCGTCTATCGCCGCAAGGACGTGCCGGCGGGGTTGAACTTCAATGGGAATCCGCGCGAGGGCGATCCGGTGGTGATCGCAACCGGACCTTACGCTATTCGCGCGCATGGGCCGGCTGAAGGCAAGGTGGACCAGGCTCCCATTGCCGGGATGCACGGCTACGACCCGCACAAGCTGCCGGAGATGAAGGCCAGCTTCTTTGCCGCCGGGCCGGACATCGTGGCGGGGAAGACCGTTGCGCCATTCGAGAATGTGAACCTGTATCCATGGCTGGCGTACTTGCTGGGCCTCACAGCGCCAAAAACAGACGGCGATTTGAACGTTTTGGCTGGAATTTTGCACGATAATGGCAATAGCGATACGAAATGAAGGAGTAGGCGCGCAATGAACGTTGTTTTGGGGATCGATGGCGGGGGGACGCGGACCCGCGCGTCGATCAAGCAAGGTGAGCAGGTTTTGGCTTACGCGGAGAAAGGTTCCATCAAGCGTTTGCGCGTTGGCGCCGAGGCTGCGGAAGAGAATCTGCGCGCACTGCTGCGGGAAGTGTATGAGCAGGCGGGTGTGAAGGCCGTGAGCGCCGCGTCGGCGGGAGTGGCCAGCGCCAGCATGCCGGGTGTTGCCGAGTGGATTCAGGCGGTCTTCGCCGAGTTCGGCGTGGCCCGGTCAGAGGTGGTGGGCGACGAGGTAATTGCGCTCGACGCGGCCTTCCACGGCGGGCCGGGCATCCTGCAGATTGCCGGAACCGGGACCAACTGCATTGGCCGCGCCTGGGATGGAAGCCGCGAATCGGCTGGCGGCTGGAGCTCGCGCCTGGGCGATGAAGGCTCTGGCTACTGGATTGGCCTGCACGCGGTGCGCCGGGCGCTCCGTGCTCTTGACCGCGAGGAGCCTTGCGGCATTCTCGAGCGGGTCGGCGAAATCTGGGGTACGCCGTCGCTGGACGATCTGGTCAACCTGGGCGACAGCACGCCGGGCCCGGACTTTGCGGCGCTGGCGCCTGCCATCAGCGAGCTTGCCCAGCAGGGCGACGCGGTGGCAATCGGCGTTCTGCGGCAGGCTGCCGACGACCTGGTGGATTCTGTCCTGCTGGTGCGCGCCAAGTTGCGGCGCAAGCACGGCATCGACGGAGAAGTTCCGGTGGCGTGGACGGGCGGCGTGGTAGAGAAGATGGCGCTGGTGCGGGACGGCTTCTTTGCCGGGCTGAAAGCGGCCGCGCCGTTGATGCCGGTGGCTACCGAGCCGGTGGTTTCGCTGGAAGGCGCGCTGTGGCGCGCGGAACGGCTGGCTGAAAAGGCGGGGTAGGTATCTGACCGCTAGCCCGGTGAGGTTCGTGCCTTCCCAGGCGCCCAACAGCGAGGCACCTGGGACACCCGGCGAAGTGGTAACACCCTGATTGAGAGCCCGGAGGGATTCGGGCTTTCCCGGCTTCTTTGTTGGATGCGGGCGGCTGGTTTAGCATCCGAGTGTGCCTGCGCTCGACACTCCGGTTACCTATGTGAAGGGCGTAGGGCCGCGGATCGCGCAGATGCTGCTGCCCAAGGGCATCGAAACCGCCGAGGATCTGCTCTACCACCTTCCCTTCCGCTATGAGGACCGGCAGAATCCGCGCAGCCTGGACGAGTTGAAGCCGGGCGAGATGGCCAGCGTCATCGGCGAGGTGCGCGGCTCGGCGCTGCTCAAGACGCGCCGCATGCCCATCTTCGAGCTGGTGCTGGGGCAGGGCCGCTCGGCAATCAAGTGCATCTGGTTCAACGGCAGCTACCTGGAAGGCAAATTCGAGCCGGGGCAGACGGTGGCCGTCTACGGCAAGGTAGAGCCGTCGCGCTCCACCAGCAACATGAAGATGATTCAGCCGCAGTTCGAGATTCTGCCCGACGCGAACGCGGACGACGAGACGAAACTGCTGGAAGTCGGGCGCATTACGCCGATTTACGAGTCGCTGGGCGGTCCGAGGCTGAGTTCGCGCTGGCTGCGCAGGGTGAACTTCCACCTGCTGGAAGGACTGCGCGGTTCGGTTGCCGAGTGCCTGCCGGTGGCAATGCTGGAGCGGCTGAAGCTGCCCGACCGCGAAAGCAGCCTGCGCGCGGTGCATTTTCCGCCCGAAGGCACGACCTTTGCGCAGTTGACCGGATGGTCCACTCCGGCGCATCGGCGGCTGATCTTCGAAGAGCTGTTCTATCTTGAGCTGGGGCTGGAACTCAAGCGCCGCAACATGCGCAAGCGGGCCGGCATCGGCTTTGCCACCGACGACAAGGTCCGCGAGGCGCTGCGCGAAGTGCTGCCGTTCCATCCCACCAGGGCGCAGAAGCAGGCGCTGGGCGAGATTGTGGACGACATGCGCCAGGCCAGTCCCATGCGCCGCCTGCTGCAAGGCGATGTGGGCTCGGGCAAGACCATTGTGGCCTTCCAGGCGATGCTGGTGGCCATTGAAAATGGATACCAGGCGGCGCTGATGGCGCCTACCGAAATTCTGGCCACGCAGCACTTTCTGGCGGCGCGCAAGCTGCTGGAGCGCAGCAGCCGCAAGCCGCGCGTGGTGCTGCTGACCGGGTCGCTGGATGAAGACCGCAAGCGGGCCACCCGGCGGGCCATCAACAATGGCGAGGCGCAACTGGTGATCGGAACCCATGCGCTGATCGAAGAGAATGTCGAGTTCGACAAACTGGGGCTGGTGGTGGTGGACGAGCAGCACCGCTTCGGCGTGATGCAGCGCTTCCGCATGACCAAGAAGCCGAACCAGGCCGAGCCCGACCTGCTGGTGATGACGGCGACGCCGATTCCGCGAACGCTCGCCTTGAGTTTGTATGGCGATCTAGACATCAGCGTTCTGAACGAGCTCCCCCCCGGCCGCACGCCGATCTTGACCCGCCGCGTGCAGGAAGAGCGGATGGATTCGGTTTGGGAGTTCGTGCGCAAGCAGGTGAGCGAGGGGCGGCAAGCCTACATTGTTTACCCGGTGATCGAGGGCGCGAAGGACGACCAGCCGGAACTCGACTTCAGCCACGACGAAGCCGAAGCGGAGATTGAAGCACCGCCGCCGCCGAAAAGGAAATCGCGCAAGAAAGGCTCGGACCTCTTTGCCGCGGACGCGCCGGAAGCGGCTTCCGGCGGGAAGCTCGGTCTGAAATCGGCGGTGGATATGCACGAGAAGCTGCGCACCGGTCCGCTGGCGGGGCTGCGCCTGGGGCTGCTGCACGGCCGTCTCGGTGCGGACGACAAGGAAGTGGTGATGCGGCGCTTCCAGCGAGGCGAGATCGACGTGCTGGTGGCTACCACGGTGGTGGAAGTGGGTGTGGACGTGCCCAACGCGACGGTGATGGTGGTGGAACACGCGGAGCGCTTCGGGCTGGCCCAGTTGCACCAGCTGCGCGGGCGTGTGGGCCGTGGCGCGGCCAAGAGCTACTGCATCCTGGCGACCGGACGGCGGGTTTCTCCGGTGGGGGAAGAGCGGCTGAACGCGATGGTGCGCACTCAAGATGGATTCGAACTGGCGGAGCTGGATCTGTCGATCCGGGGGCCCGGCGAGTTTTTCGGCACGCGGCAGGCGGGGTTGCCGGATTTCCGGGTGGCCAACCTGGTGCGCGACCGGGAACTGCTGGAACTGGCGAAGGTGGAGGCGGCGCTCTTTGTGGTGGATCCGGACGCGAATGTAACGGATGCTGAAAAGGCGCAGATCCGGACGCGGCTGAAAGCGAGCTGGCAACGGCGCTATGGGTTGGTGGAAGCGGGGTAGGGGCGCGCGAGTGATCCGGCAACAAAATACTGTGTGGGTGCCCCATCCTTTCCCGCGTATTTTGCGGGAAAGGACGGGAAGCAATGACACTTATTTCTTGCCGGATCGATAGAAAGAAACAGCGTGGACCGGGAGGTCCACGCCACAGCCGGCCAGGAGGCCAGCGCTACATACTTTGCGGGGCGTTGCTTATGCGGCCTCGGGCGCGTGCGAGTGATAGGAAGACATTTCAATCGGGAAGGTCTGGATCTCCAGATCGATGCTGGCGATTTCCTTGCCGCAGTCCTTTTGATGGCTGCGGGTGCACTGGCAAAGCTCGGTAAAGCGAATGTGGCCGTTCTGGCTCAACTCGAGGCCGGCTGCGATCAAGAGGCTGTACATCTCGACGCAGGCCTCCCGCTCGAACTCGAAGAGCATGCTGACGGTCCCGCTATCGTTGGCTCCGCGGCTGAGAACCCAGCCGCCGCAACCCAAGATAGCCCCGGTGAGCGTCTGAACCAGGCGTACTGGCTCTTCAATGGAGATGGCCTTCATCTGCATCGCCCAAGCGGTGCTTACCATCGGTGTTGTTGGTTCCGGCGCTCTGCGTCCCGTCATGGTGGGCCTCACATCTGTCTTATCGGAGGCAGGCTCCTGAGCATAACCTATGTGCGAGAGTCGAACGGCGTTGCCCGAGATTGATACACGGAAGGGCGCAAGTCCGTTAATAATCGGCGGCGCTGGTAATGATCCCGCGGGGAAGTTTCTTAGGAGGCTCGCCGAAACCGCCCCCGGACGAACTGCTGACGTGCGGAATGTTGTAGTTTGATAGACATCATGATTGTGGGATCGGGAATCGATATTGCCGAGATCGGCCGCATCCGGAACTCCGTGGAGCGCTATGGGGAGCGCTTCCTGAACCGGGTGTTTACGGCGGCGGAACAGGCCTACTGCCTGCGCAAGCGCAATTCTGCCGAGAGCCTGGCGGCGCGCTTTGCGGCCAAGGAGGCGGGCGCGAAAGCATTGGGCACCGGCATCAGCTTCGGCGTGAACTGGCTGGAGATCGAAGTGGTGCGCGAACCGAGCGGGCGGCCTACGTTGCGCTTTCACGGGCGGGCGCAGGAGATTGCCGGTCATCTGGGCGTAGCCCATGCGGCCCTGTCGCTGACCCACACAGGCGACCTGGCGATGGCCAGCGTGGTGCTCGAAAGCGCTCAATAGGCTCCGCATATCTGCTATTCTCAAGGCGTTAGAGCATTTTTTCGGTTGCCGTTCCGGGACCATTCAGCCAGGGATGCAAGCGCCTAACCGAGGGAAACAAGCCTCTTATCGTGGCTCTGCAACCGGCAGGGACGAAATGCTGGATCCGCTTTACTGTCCGCGAAGGGAGTGCCGTGCCAAGCCGCAAAGAAATTCAGTGGTCGCAACTGAGAGTGGGCGCGTTGATTCTGGCGGCCATGGCTGTGCTGGTGGTGCTGATCTTCCTGATGTCCGGGTCGTCGGGCGGACTGTTTGCGCACAAGCTGGTGATGCGCTCCTATTTTGAAAATGCCGCCGGCATCAAGGTCGGCGCACCGGTGACGCTGGAAGGCGTGACCATCGGCAATGTCATCAAGGTGCGCGTGGTCCCGGCGCGCAATCCCTTTCCCGTGGAAGTGACGATGCAGGTGGGCGAAGAATATATCAGCGCCCTGCATACCAACTCCACCACCTCCATTGCCCAGGCCGGGGTGCTGGGCGACAGCTACGTGGATATCAGTTCCGCGCGCGCCTTTGGGCCGCCGCCGTCTCAGAATGCCGAGTTGAAGGCCACCGGCTCGCCCAGTATTCAGGACGTGATCCGCACCAGCGAAGATTCCATCGCCGAAGTCACCTCGCTGCTGCACAAGATCGAAACCCTGGTGGACACGCTGAATTCGCGCAAGGGCACCATGGGCGAGCTGATCAACAATCCCGACCTGGGCCACAAGATCACCGCCATCGCCACCGACCTGCAAACCATTACGGCAGCCGTGGCGCAGGGCAAGGGCTCGCTGGGCAAGTTCGTTACCGACGATACGCTGTACGATCGCGCCAACGCGGCAGTCGACCGTTTGGACAAGATCACCACCGCTCTGGATGAGGGCAAGGGATCGGCGGGCAAGTTCCTCAAGGACGATACGCTCTATAACAATCTGAACGCCGCGGTGGCCAACACCAATCAGCTGGTGGCCGACATCAACGCCGGCAAGGGCGCGGCGGGCAAGTTCGCCAAGGATCCGGAGTTCGCGGCCAAGCTGGACGACACCGTGACGCGGCTGAACTCCATCCTGAAGGCTGTGGACGAGGGTAAGGGAACCATGGGGCAACTGGTGCAGAACCGCTCGCTCTACGACCACACCGACCAGACCTTGGACCAGACCCAGCAGCTGGTGAAAGCGATTCGCGAAGACCCGAAGAAGTACTTCGTGATTCATATGAAGCTGTTCTAGAGCAAAACCAAAGTGCCTGTGGCCCGGTCAGTGTCGTGCAAGGTCGCCGCTCCCTGATGGTCGCGTCGACTTTGGTACAGTGCTTTCGGGATACACCAACTCTGGTTTCGCTGTAGTTGTTTCGCGAGGCCGCGCTTTCCACCACCGAAATTGGGCACCACAGGTCCCTCGCATTTGGGGGCCGGGGATGCCTGCTTATCGGTAAGCTTCTCGGCGGTGCTTGACGGCGAGGACGAGGATGGAATCGCTGAGGTCGCGGAAGCGGACGCGGTAGTCCCCGACGCGGAGGCGGAGCTCGGGCGGTTCGATCTCCTGGAGGCGCTTCACATCGCCTTCGTCGGTGGCAAGATAGCGGGCCAGAGCGTGCAGTATGCGGAGCGCGGAGTCTCTGTCAATGGCGCGCAAGTCGGTTTTTGCTTGGTCGGTCCAGGCGATCTTCCTTGGCATGGCTTAAAGTCCGGGCGCGCGGGGTTCCGTTTCAAGCGGAGTGCTTCCCATGCGCTCGAAATCCTTCGGCGAAAGTCCGAACTCGGCTAGAACTTCTTCGTTGGAGATGGGGTCGTGGTCTTTGAGCCACTCCTTGGAAGCGGCTACGGCGCGGGTCTCTTCCGCGCTGATCGGCTCGTCCTCGAAGGGTGCGTTCGCGAGGGCGCGCGAGGCGGGGTCGAGCATGGCATCCAACAGAGTGACGACCGCAATAACCTGTCCGGGCGCCATGCGCTCGATCAGTTCATGGGCGTGTTGTTTGGTCTCGGCGTAAGTCATCTGGACTCCTCACTTCCTTAGCCGAATGCTCGGCGGACCAGAGGTGTGCTTCTGGATCTGGAGAGGCGTACTGGGCCCGCGCTCACCCTTGCCAAAAAGTAACACAATTGGAGGGTGCGTAGACCCCTCGCATTTGGGGACATGGGAGAGTTTCGGGCTCATTATCCCCGGAACGCCCGCCAGAACTCGACGAAGCCCTTGAGGCGCACCACCTGGAAGTAGCTGCCGGCGACCAGAAAGAAGAGGATCGCCAGCGCCCAGACTGCGTGCATGGCGTCGGCGCCGAGCTCGTCGCTGAAGGGCAAGGGCGCGGCCGAGATCACCATGGCCACCACAATCAGGGCCAGTCTCACGATTCCCATCACCAGATTGATCTCGATGAGCTTGGCGGTAAACAGCCTGCCCAGGCGGAAGCTCTCGCGAATGGCGGAGAGTGCGGAGCGGCGCTCGAAGAGCGCGATGAGGGGCGCGATGGAGAGAGGCCAGCTGAGCAGCGCCCACGCGGTGAAGAAGCTCAGAGATAGAAAGATGGTCCAGGCGCTGAAGCCGATCAGGTCGGGCTCGCTGGCGGAACCGATATGCGTTAAGGCGGCCCAGCGGACCGAGTACAGCCAGAGCGCGACGGTCACGGCCAGCAGCACCAGCCAGGCGGCTTGCAGAAGCATTGTTGGGAAGGGGCGGAAAGGCAGGCGGGGCTCGAGGCGCTTGAGAAGCAGACTGCGGCCGAGGCCGGAGAGGATGCTCCACGCGAGCGCCGCCAGGGGAAGCAGCCAGCGCGCGACAGCTACGAGATGCGGCCAGTAAATGGAGACGGCATTGCTGAGCTGCATGGCGGCGACCCATGGATTCTGCGGGTCGAGATTGGCCAGACCCGCGGCTTCGGGCGGAACGGCGGCGAGTATCCGCACCGCCTGCATCCAACAAACCAGCAGGAACGGCGCGGCGAAGAGCCAGCTCCAGGCGATCTCAAGCGCGGGCAGCAACGGCCGCGCGAAGACCCAACTCATCTGAACTACGAGCGATTGGGTTCCGCGCAGGGGTGCAGCCATTCAACACCTCATGGACCGGGTGAAGGCTGAGGCAGCCCACCCTGGCGACTGAACCGCAAGACGCGGATCCTTCGACTTCGCTGCGCTCCGCTCAGGATGACAGCGAGGGTGGGGCACCCAGCTTGACGACTAAACTGCTACTTCACTACCAGGTTGACCAGCTTGCCGGGAACAACGATGACCTTGGCCACGGTCTTGCCGGCGATGCGGGCCTGGACCTTCTCGCAGGCCAGGGCCGCGGCTTCGATGGTTTTGGAGTCGGCATTGGCGGCCACGCGCACCACTTCGACGAGCTTGCCATTGACCTGCACGGGAATCTCCAGCTCGTCTTCCTTGGCGAGTTCGGGATCGCTGACCGGCCAGGGAGCGCGCAGGATTGAGCCTTCTTCGCCCAGTTCCTCCCACAACTCGGCGGCCAGATAAGGCGCCAGCGGAGCCAGCAGCAGAACCAGCGAACGCAGCAACTCGCGAATAACCGGAGCGGGCACTTCGCCGGCGGCCAACTGCGTGTCGGCGGCTTGGATCTCGTTGACCAGCTCCATGATGGCGGCCACGCAGGTGTTGAAGTGCCAGCGGCCCGCGAAGTCGAGCGTGATCTTGGCGATGGTCTGGTGCAGCTTGCGCAGCAGCTTCAAGGAGAGGCCGGCGGGCGTTTCCGCAGCCTGTCCGCGGGCGGTGCGGGCGACGGGCGCGTATTTCGTGGTCAGACGCCAGACCCGGCCGAGAAAGCGGCTGACGCCGGCAACGCCGTCTTCCTGCCAGTCCAGATCGCGATCCGGCGGAGCGGCGAAGAGGGCGTACATGCGGGTTGCATCCGCGCCGTAGCTGGCCACCATGTCGTCGGGCGAAACCACGTTGCCCTTGGACTTGGACATCTTTGCGCCGTCCTTGATGACCATGCCCTGCGTGAACAGGCGCGTGGCGGGCTCATCGTTCTTGATCAGGCCCAGGTCGCGCATCATCTTGGTCCAGAAGCGCGAGTAGATCAGGTGCAGGATGGCGTGCTCCACGCCGCCGATGTACTGGTCAATGGGGAACCAATACTGGGCAGTCGTGGGATCGAAGGGCGCATTGGAGTTCTTCGCGTCGGTATAGCGGTAGAAGTACCAGCTGGAATCGACGAAGGTGTCCATGGTGTCGGTTTCGCGCTTGGCCGCGCCGCCGCATTTGGGACAGGTGGTGTTGAGGAACTCCGGCACGCGGCTGAGCGGCGATCCTCCCTGCTGGGTGATCTCGATCTGCGGAGGCAGAACGACGGGCAGTTGCTCGTCCGGCACCGGCACCAGCCCGCACGCCTCGCAGTGGATCATGGGAATCGGGGTGCCCCAGTAACGCTGGCGGCTCAGTCCCCAATCCTTCAGGCGGAAGGTGACCTTGGCCTCTCCGAAACCCTTACTGGCTGCAATCTCTTGCAGTCTTTTCTCGGCAGCCAAACAGCTCATTCCGTTGAACTCGCCGGAATTGACGAGCACGCCGTCTTCCGAGCAGAACGGGAGGTTCTCCGAGCCTTCAGTCTTTTCAACCGGCTCGATGACGCGCACAATGGGCAGTCCATACTTGGTGGCGAACTCGAAATCGCGCTCGTCGTGTCCAGGCACGCTCATGATTGCGCCGGTTCCGTAGTCGGCCAGGATGTAGTTGGCCACCCAGATGGGCACCTTCTCGCCGTTATACGGATTGATGGCGAAATGCCCGGTGGGAATGCCATGCTTCTCGATTGCGCCCAGGTCGCCGGCCTCGCGGGCCTTCTTCTGCTGCTCCAGTAGCTCGTCGACCTGCGCCTTGAGGGTTTCGTCCGCGGCGGTGAAGTCGCCCACCAAAGCATGTTGCGGCGCCAGTTGCACGCTGGTTGCGCCGAAGATGGTGTCGACGCGGGTGGTGAAGACGCGGATGCGGGTCGGGTCAGTCCCCAGTCCCTCAGTCCCAAGTCCCTTAGTCCCTAGTCCCTCAGACCCCGGTCCCTTAGTCCCCAGTCCCTCGTCCAGAAAGAAATCAACCTCGGTTCCTTCCGAGCGTCCGATCCAATTTCTCTGCATGGTCCGGACTTTTTCCGGCCACCCTTCCAGCTTGTCGAGGCCGTCGAGCAGTTCCTGGGCGTAGGCGGTGATGCGATAGAACCACTGCACCAGATCGCGCTGTTCGACGAGGGTGGTTTCGTGACGCCAGCAGCAGCCGTCGACCACCTGCTCGTTGGCCAGCACGGTGGCGCATTCGGGGCACCAGTTAACCTTGCTTTTCTTGCGGTAGACGAGGTCTTTCTCGTACATGCGCAGGAAGAACCATTGGTTCCAGCGGTAGTACTCGGGCAGGCAGGTGGCAACTTCGCAAGCCCAGTCGTAGCCGAGGCCGAGGCGGTCCATCTGGACTTTCATGGCGGCGATGTTGCTGAGCGTCCACTCGCGGGGCGGGGTGTTGTTCTTGAGGGCGGCGTTTTCGGCGGGCAGGCCGAAGGCGTCCCAACCCATGGGGTGCAGCACGTTGTAGCCGCGCATCCACATGTGGCGCGCCAGGGCGTCGCCGATGGAGTAGTTGCGCACGTGTCCCATGTGCAGCTGGCCGCTCGGATAAGGAAGCATCTCGAGCACGTAGTACTTGGGCTTGCCGCAGTCCACCGGCTCCGCCGCATACATTTTGGGGTCAGAGGCCCAACGGGCCTGCCATTTGGGTTCGATCGCCGAGGGGTCGTAACGCAGTTCTTTTTCGTCCGCCATATCCCTTTCAGTGTAACCGGAATACGGCTACCCCCTTGGCGGCAATACCTAATTCACGATTGTGTTCAGGGCAGCAAAGAACGCAGCCACTCTGGAACGGGTTCGAATAATTCCACAGATTGCTGGTTCTGTTTTCTGGCCACCAGTACATACCCGCGATCCAGATCGCTATGGTCGTATACCCAGACATTGGAGAGCTTGGCCAGCGCGTATTTCAGGTTGTTCAAGGTGCGCGGGAACCGCTCGAACAGTTTCTGCCTGGGCACATCGTGACCGCCTGCTGTGGCGCGCATTGTGACGCGCAGATCGGAGAGTTCCGGGGTGGAGATTCCGATGAAAATCAGCAGGACGGTATAGCCCTGCTCTTCCGCTTTCTGCAAGAACTTCAACTTTTCGCCTGCAGGGTCAGAGAACACCGTCTCAAATACAAAACTTTCGCCCGAGGCGACCAGTTCGCGCCGGAGCGTGTCAGCCAGTTCCGCAGCCTTGTAGGGATCCATCCCCAAACGCAGCGCAAGCTCATCCGCATTTACAAAACGCAAACCAATTGGGGCGAGAATCGCATCGTAAAACGTGCTCTTGCCCGCGCCATTCGCCCCTGCCAAGGCAACGACGATAGGCCGCCGATCCAGAACAGTGCTCAGGAACACGCGGCCAGACTCTTGTTCTTGCGTTTGGCCGGGGCCTTCCGGGTACGCTGAACGGGGATTTCATCCGTTGCGGCGCTGCCGGCATTTTGCTTTGGGGGCAGTCGCTTTCCCGTCCCTTCCGCGATAAAAACCCGGTTTACAAAACGGCCCACGGTTTGCCCGCCGCCCTGATCCGTACGCACCAGGAGGTCCTTGCGCGTGGGATGCTGTTCGAAATGAGGAAAGGGACGGCTGGCGACAACCTCAGCAACTCGCCTGCGCCCTTCCGGCGTGTCGACGGAAGAAAGGGCACTGGAAAGAGTCGTCGCGGCCGCATTCCGCTGCAAAGCTTTGACTTGACGCCCGTCCAGCAGGTTCACCATGGAGCGGCCCAGTTTGGCCCAGAACTCGACCTGCCCGGCGATGGAGCGCTCCTGCACTTCGGCGGCAATGCGGGCGTCGAGCACCAATGCATCCGACAATTTGACAGGCTGGCTCATGGCCGTACGGTAGCATAATGCTACCTGGATTTCAACAGCGACTTAAAAACTGGCGCCTATTCCACCAGGCTCAGCAGCGCCTGCACGTTCATCACCTCGTCCGACGGATCGTCCTCGGGAGTTTCGGCCACAAAGGCGCAGTGGGCAAATCTTGGATCGTTGAGCAGGCGGCGGAAGGGTTCCGCGCCCATGGTTCCTTTGCCGATGTGCTCGTGCCGGTCCAGCTTGGAGCCGCGCGCGGCTTTGGCGTCGTTGCAGTGCCAGACACGCACGGTTTCAAGGCCGATGGTATCCGCGATCTTCTGTACGGTTTCCTCGTAGCCTTCCGGAGAAACCATGTCGTATCCGGCAACGTGCGTGTGGCAAGTGTCGAGGCAGACGCCGATAGGGACATGGGCCCTGAGCCCGGCCAGCAAATCGGCGACCTGCTCGAAGCTGCCGCCCAGGCTGAATTCCGCGCCGGCGGTGTTCTCGATGAGCAGATGAAAGGGCGTGCCCTGCCAGGGAAGTCCTTCGAATGCCTGGCGAATGGAGTCGACCGCAAGACCGAGGCCCTCTTCGCGGGTGAGTCCTTTCCAGGAGCCGGGATGCAGCACGAGAAACTCCGCGCCGAGGGCGAGGCCGCGTTCGATTTCGGCGCGCAGGGCGGCGATGCTCTTTTCGCGAATCTCGGGGTTCTGGCCGCAGATGTTGATGAGGTAACTGGTGTGGATGACCAGCGGGCCGATGTCGTGCTTGGCGCGCAGTTGCTTCATGCGTGCGCATTGCGCCTCGGGGACCTTGGGCGCACGCCACATGCGCGGACTGGAAGAGAAGATCTGGAAAGTGTTTGCGCCGATTTCGACGGCGCGCTCGACGGCGTTCGATGCGCCGCCGGAGGTGCCCAGATGAATGCCGATTCGCTTGGTCATGGCCATAGTTTATTGGATGGAAAAGAGAAGGCGGCGGTGCAGGGTTTTTAAGTCGGCAGAAAGCATACGCCGAAGAATGAATTGGGGTTAGACTGGGTGCGCTTCTTTTGCGTATGTGGGAGCGGTGGCGAGATCGGCCCGGAGGATTGGGCCGCCGGTCCGCAGGCCGCTTGAACGACCTGCGGGCCGCGTTCACGCAAAGGAGGTGAGGACGAATGGATGGCAAAACGTCCTGGATGCGTGTGGTTATTACTATCGCCATTGAATGGCGGTTCGTAATGGCCCTCGTACTCCTCGTCCTGGCGCTACTGTTGTTGAGGTAGCCAAACTCCCGGCCGGAGCCCACAGCCCGACCGGGACGAAGATAGTATAGCCGCATTCCGGTCAGGCGAAACGCATTTTTTGGGGAGCAACGGCGAAGGTCAGATAACCTGTCTATTCCCGGCGGCTGCGTGCGCGGGCACGGTCGAGCTTTGCGAAAAGTTCCGCGGCCTGCACCTGGATGGGCGTGCCTTCAACTTGAAGCAGCCCATCTTCGATCTCCGTCAGTCCATCCTCTGTGCCACGAAACACCTTGCGCTTGCGTGGGTCCACCACCCACACGTGCTCTGTGCCGAACTCGCGGTACTCGATGGCTTTGGCGGCGATGCGCGGGAAGCGGTCTTCGGGCGAGAGGATCTCAATGGCGATCAGGGGCGGGTCGGCGAGGATATCTTCGGCGGGGGCATCGAGGCGCAGCACGCAGACATCGGGGATGCGGAACTTGCGCGGAGCGATGCGGACCCGCTGCTCGGTCAGGCCGTAGACGCCCCAAGCTTCTTCGCTATTCATGAAGAGAGTTACCAGAATCGATTGCAGGAAAGAATGATCGAATTCGCCCACGTTCCGCTCTACGATCAGGCCGTCGTCGTACTCGCAGTCGGGTTCGTAGCAGGTGGAAAGATATTCCTGCAGCGGGACGAGGCTGTCGGCTATGGGCTGAGTCGTCATGGGGGCATTATGCTCCTTCGTCCCATGGGGGGCAAACGGAAACGCCATGGGGAGGGCTGTCGATTGACATGAGAATGGCAACTGTTTTTATGAAGCGGAGGGGAATTGCCGCGCCGGGTCTTAGGAATCAAGCAACGAAGTTACTGCAAGGAAAGAAACCGGGTTAGACTGGGTGCGCTTCTTTTGCGTGTGTGGGAGCGGTGGCGAGATCGGCCCGGAAGACTGGGCCGTCGGTCCGCAGGCCGCTGAAACGACCTGCGGGCCGTGTTCACGCAAAGGAGGTGAGGACGAATGGATGGCAAAACGTCCTGGATGCGTGTGGTTATTACTATCGCCATTGCATGGCGGTTCGTAATGGCCCTCGTACTCCTCGTCCTGGCGCTACTGTTGTTGAGGTAGCCAAACTCCCGGCCGGGACTCGCAACCCGGCCGGGACTCGCAACCCGGCCGGGACGAAGATAGTATAGCCCTGTTCAGGTAAGACATCACGCATTTTTTGGTGAACGAGACGAAGGTCAGATGACCCGAAAGTGAAGAGAATTCTGTGCTGATTGGGTCGGGAAGCGCGGATCCGGATCCCGCCCGAGCGGCAAAATCAAATACGCCGCGAGGGCGGCGCACCCAGTTTCTTGGCTCGGAAGGGACCGCGCTACAGCATTTTCGATTCTGCTCTTTACAGAAGCCTCAGGCTCAAGTGGCATTTTCATCAAGAAAAGGCCACCTTGCACGATCTGATAATGGCAACATGTGAACCGAAAATGCGCTAATCGTCGTCGCCCTTTGTGTTCTTCTTGCGCTTTTCGGTCAGCACCGCCGGCACCGGCTGGCTGCCCATGGCGTCCTTCCACAGAATCACATTCAGCTTCTGCGGGTCGGCGCGGTCTTCGTGGCGGAAGTCCATCTTCGCGCTTTCCTTTGCTCCTGGCGCGTCCTTTTTGTTCGCGGTGTAGATGAGGCCGTTGTCGCGATTCGTGTAGTCGGCGGCGAAGGCAGGCTGATTGCCCGGGCCGGTAAAGACGGGCGAGATGAGCGAGCTGAAGGCGTCGTTGTTGTTCATGGGCGGCAGGCCGAGCAGGGTCTCCATGGTGCGGATCACGCTGACGGTGGTGTAGAACCTGCTGTCTATAACGGGAGCTTGAGAGTTATTGGCGGAGCCATCGGTTGAGAGCGCCTGCGCAGCCCCATGCGGCGCGAATTTGCTGATCACGAGCGCGATGCTGCGGTGCGCATCGACGTGGTCGCCGCCGTCCTGCGCGTCGTCCTCGAGGACGAAGAACGCGGTGTCGTTCCAGTAGGCGGAGTGACTGATCGCTTCAACAGCCCGGCCCACGGCCAAGTCGTTGTCGGCGACGGAAGCCTTGGGCGTGGGGCCGCCGGGTTTGGTTCCCGCGGTGTGATCGTTGCCGAAGCGCAGCATGACGAAGGTGGGCATGGTGTCGTTGCCCTGGGCGCGGTCGGCAATCCATTGGGTCAGGTGGCGCTGAAAGATCTCGAAACGGATCTGGTCGGGGATGGCGAGATTGAAGTCCGGGGCCTCCTCGGCAAAGTGGCCCACGAGCTCGGGCTTGGTGGCGATGTTGGTGGCCAGCAGCGGAATGGGCCAGGGCCACTTGTTGACGCCGCCGCCCCACTCGGCGGGGAGCATTTCGCCGGGCAGAATCGCCTGCTTGGAGCAGCGCGCCCCGGGCAGCATGGGGCCCTGCTGCGGATTGGGCACCTTGGGACGGCTCTCGTCGCAGAAGGTGGAGGCGATGTACTCGCCGAAGTGGTAATAGCTTTTGCCGTGCGCGGCCAGGTTGCCCCAGAGATAGCCGCTGGCCGGCTCGTTCACGTCGGGAATCTTTTGCAGCAACGGGTAGCCCTCGGCTACCACGCCCTCCCAGTCGTAGGTGCGCTGGCCGCCGCGATAGTTCTGCTCCCAACTTTTCTCCAGATAGTCGCTGCCGATGGCGGCCGTGGACCAGACGTGGCCGTCGCCGGAGACTTCGCCGGAGTCGAAGAAATTGTCGAGCACGCCGAATTGCAGGGCCAGCTTGTGCAGGTTGGGAGTAACCGCCGCACCGTACATCGTGAGGCTGGGGTCTCCGTTGCCCACCGGCTTGCCGTCTTTCGACAGGTCGCCGAAGACCTGGTCGTAGGTGCGGTTCTCCTTGATGATGTAAATCACGTGCTTGATGCGGCTGTCTGTACCGTTCGCGAAGGCGATCTTCTCTTCCGCCGCTTTCATGCGGTTGGATTCGAGCACGGTTTCTGTCCACGGCTTGAGGTTGCGTTCGATTTCAGCAGGGTCGAGCGAGGCGAGCGATCCGTAGAGCAGAGTTCCGATATAGGTGGAGGGCTTGTGCAGTTTCTTCGAAGCGGTGGCCTCGGTTTCGCGCTGAGGGAAATTGTTGGGCCCGGTGCCTTTTCCCTTGGCGGATGCGACGAAGAGTTTGCCGCCCGTGAAAGCCATGGAAATCGGCATCCACTCGGTGGGAACAAATCCGGCAGGTTCGGCCATGCCCTGCTTTGAAGTTTTCAGGGTCAGCTTGGCGGGATCGATGACGGCGACGGCATCGGTGGCCATGTTGGCGACGTAGATGCGGCTGCCGTCGGCGTTGACAGCCACGGCTACCGGCTCCGCGCCGAAGTAGCTCTGGCCGGGCAGCCGGGTGTCAAAGAATCCCTTTACCGCGAAGCGGGCCACGTTGATAGCCGCCAGGGCATCGCGATTTTCCAACGCGACATAGAGGGTCTTCTGGTCGGGAGAGAACTGCAAGGCGCAGGGGTGGGACCCGGCGGCGACGGGACTGGCGGGCTTGAGCAGGGCGAGCTTGCGCCCGACAGTTCCCCTGGCCAGATCGAGTTCCACCACTTCCGACGCGTTCCAGAGGGCGACGAAGGCGCGCTGGCCATCGCCGGTGACAGCCAGAGCGACCGGATAGGTGGAAGGGACGGCGTCGCTCTCAGAAAGGTCGAAGCGCTGCTGGATCGTTCCGCTGGCCGCATCGATGAGCCACACATCGTCGGAAAGGTTGCCGGCCACCAGCAGCTTTTCAGCGCCGGTTGCGCCGATGACCGCGATGGCGGCGGGGAAGGGCACAGCCTTGTCGCCTTCGGCACTGCCGATCAATTTGGTTTTGCGGCCCGCGGCAAGCTGCTGAAGGGGCAGCGGAATCATGCGCTCGGGAGCGATTTTGCCATCGGCGAATGAATAGACCAGGATGCCGCTGCCGGTTGCGTTCTTTCCATCGCCCAGCGGATCGGTGGTTGAGCCCATGCTGGCGTAGATATGCCGGCCGTCGCGGCTAAAGGCGAGGCCGGAGTAGAGGGTCTGCTTTGCGCCGACCAGGGTGCGCGGGTCGGGGAAGTCGGCGAGCGCGCCGGTTTGCGTATTGAGAACCGCCAGCGACTGCTCATATTGGGACTCGAAGGTGCCAAAGCCCGCGTTCACCGTGACGACGTAGCGGCCGTCCGGGGAGACGGCCATCGAGATGGGCAGGCTGTTCAGGCGCTGGGGATGGCCCGGCGCTTCGCCGATCAACTGCTTGCTGGTGGGCAGGTTCACGGACTGGGCCGCGCCAGGCGCGGGAGGCAGAAGGAGGAATCCGCAGGCAATCGCCAATAAGGGCTTGTTCAACATGCTGAAACCATAGCAAAGCCGGGATCGTTTTTGCGTTACATCGCGGTTACATTTGCCCGCGCGAACGAAGCTTCGCTTGTGGAGCATTTTGCGTGCCATGACGAGTTTTTGGATTACCAAGGTTGTTCCGCGCGTAATCCTGCAATCGGAAGCGTTTTGGCCTTAATATCCGTAGATGAGCGAACTCTTCGATCAGCTAACCCGGCTGCTCACGGAGGTGATCCTGCCCAATTTGCGCGCGATGCAGGCCAGCCAAACGGAGCAGATTGCCGCCAGCAAGCGGGTGGAGCAGGAGATTTCGGCTTTGCGCACGCATTTGGAGATACAGTTCAACCGGCTGAATGCGCAACTGACGGCTTGCCGCGCGGAACTGGCCGCCACCCAGGCCGTCCTCAAAGCCAGGCAGGGCGGTTCGGGAGATTCGAAAGGGAGCACCCTGATTCACTGAGCGGGGGCCCGAGAGCAATATTGCCAGTATATTGATTGTTTCGCGGTGAAATGACTGCAATAATATATTTCCATGCGCACTTTGATCACCGCGGCACACCTGTGGGACGGTACCGGCCTGATCGACGACCCGATCGTTGTCGTTGAAGACGGGCTGATTGCTTCGATTGCTTCCAAAGCATCCGGCGAGTCTCCAGCCGGGGGCGAAGCTCTGGTTTTTGCCGGTGCGACGCTGGCGCCGGCGTTCCTTGACGTGCATATCCACGGCTGCGCCGGGCACGATGTGATGGAGGCAACCCCGGAGGCTCTCCACGCTGTCAGCGGCTTTCTGGCCTCGCGGGGCACGGGAAGCTTTTTGGCGACCACGGTGACAGCGCCGATGGACGAGACGCTGCGGGCGCTCTCGGGACTCGCCCGGCTGCTGGCCCCGGAACCCGGACTGCTGCCTGTGCCGGGACACGCGCGCGCGCTGGGCATTCATCTGGAAGGCCCGTTCCTTTCCCACACCAAGCGCGGCGTGCATCCTCCCGCCTATTTGCTGGAACCGGACATCGCCGTCTTCGACCGCATGTACGAAGCAGCAGAAGGGCGCGTCTGCCTGATGACGCTGGCCCCGGAGCTGCCCGGCGCGGTTGAGCTGGCCAAACATGCGGTGGCGCGCGGGGTGCGCGTGAGCATGGGCCACTCCAACGCGACCGCTGCCGAAACCAAGGGACTCATTGAAGCCGGGGCGGTCAGCGCGACCCACACCTTCAACGCCATGCGCCCGCTGGATCACCGCGAGCCGGGGATTCTGGGCACGGTTCTGGCTACCGATTCGCTGTATGCGGAGCTGATCTGCGACGGCGTGCACACGGCCGAGGAGATTGTCCGGCTGTGGTGGCGGGCCAAGGGACCGCAGCGCGCCCTTTTGGTGACAGACGCGATGAGCGCCACAGGGATGCCCGATGGCGAATATCAGCTGGGCGGCTTTGCCGTTCAGGTGGCCGACGGCAAAGCCACGGCCGGTGGGGTTCTGGCCGGCAGCGTGCTGACCCTGGATCGGGCGCTGACCAACTTTTTGCGCTTCACCGGCGCGCCGCTGGTTGAGGCGCTGCGCTTGCTGACCGCGAACCCAGCGGCGATGGCTGGGCTGAGTAGTCAGGCGGGTTCGCTGGCGGTTGGCCGGTCGGCCGATCTGGTTGCAGTGGATGCAGCGGGGAAGCTGGTTGCTTCGCTGGTGGGCGGGGTGCGGGCGGCGTAACCGAACCAACTTAAGGAAGGCTCAACCCCGGAATCGCGGCGCGGATTCCAAGCTGTTCGGTTACCCTGCCGAGTGCGCCGTCGATCGTCCATATGTGCGTTCCAGGCAGAGCCAGGCAGGACGCGATCAATTGTGCATCCGTCAGCCCTATCCCCTTTGCTGCCAACTCCCGCGCTTCGATCATCAGCCGCACTTCCGGCAAGGGAATCGCGCGAATCTGGTTGAGTGCGTCGAGATATTGCAGCGTGTTCTCGCGATCCGGCAAAAATCCGCATGCCAATTCCGCCACGACATACGGGTGGATGCAGAGCTGGTCATCGGAAATCAGGCATTCCAGCTCAGCTTTGAAGCGGCCGCGCCGGAGCATTTCAATCCAAATGGACGTGTCGGCAAGAATCACTGTTCGTCCGCGCGCAATCTGCGCACATCCGCGATATTCGGAGCGGTTCCGGCCAGCGCCAGTAGCCGGCGGCCTGCCTCGCGCGCAATCAGGGATTTCAACGCTTCACGCAGCAACTCCGCGCGTTCCGTAAGGCCGGTATATTCGTGCGCGGTCTTCAACAGGTTGTCATCGAGCGATACAGTTGCTCTCATGGCCCCTCCACGCACCAAATATAGCACCGAATGGCGTACAAAGTAGGTTCCATTAGTACCGGACGGATGTTGGCCACCTGCCAACAATCGGGGCCTCCCACCCTTCGCTGGAAAAAAGCGAAGGATGAGGCATCCAGTTCATAAGCTAGTCACGAGGTAACCACCCACCTTTTACAGCTCTTTCCAGTTATTGCCCAGCGCGATGTCGGCAACAAGCGGCACGTCGAGCTGCACCACGCCTTCCATCTCTTCGCGGACCAGCTTTTCTACCTCTTCGGTTTCATCGGCGGGGACTTCAAAGAGCAGTTCGTCGTGGACCTGCAGGACCATCCGCGTTTGCAAGCCGCGCTCGGTGAGCTTGCGGTCGATGGAGATCATGGCCAGCTTGATGAGATCGGCGGCGGTGCCCTGCAGCGGGGTATTGACGGCGGTGCGCTCGGCGAATCCGCGCTGGTTGGGGTTGCGGCTTTCCATGTCGGGAATCGGCCGGACGCGCCCGAAAAGCGTGCGGACCGAGCCGGTCTTGCGGGTCTCTTCGAGCAGAGTCTCGATGAAGGCGTGCACGCCGCTGTAGCGGGCGAAATAGCGGTCGATGTAAGCCTTGGCCTCGCCCATGGGAATGCCCAGCTGGGTGGCCAGTCCGAATGCGGATATGCCATAGACAATGCCGAAATTGACGGCCTTGGCGCGGCCGCGGGTCTCCTTGTCCATGGTGTCGGCGGGGACGCCGAAGACCTCGCTCGCGGTCAGAGTATGAATGTCGATGTTGTTGCGATAGGCGTGCAGCAGCAGCGGGTCCTTGCTGTAGTGGGCCAGCAGGCGCAGTTCAATCTGTGAGTAATCGGCCGACAGCAGCTGCGTGCCGGGTGCGCTGATGAAGGCCGCGCGGATCTCGCGGCCCAACTCGGTTTTGATGGGAATGTTCTGCAGGTTGGGATTGATGGAGGAGAGGCGACCTGTTGCCACGGCGGCGGACTGGAAGGTGGTGTGGACGCGCGAATCCTTGTCGGCGAGCAGAGGCAGGGTGTTGACATAGGTTCCGCGCAGCTTGCTCAGATGGCGGAATTCAAGCACGAGGCGGGGTAGCTCATGATCCTCACCCAACCGTTCGAGCACCTTGACGTCGGTGGAGGGCGCCTTGCCTTTGCCACGGCTGGCGGGCGCGGGCAGGCCCAGGTCCTTGAAGAGAATTTCCCCGAGCTTTTTGGGCGAATTGATGTTGAAGCGCTGTCCGGCGAGGGTGAAGATCTTCTCGCTTACCTGCTCTATCTCCTGCCCGAAGCGCTGCGAGAGGCCGTCTAGAACGCGCAGGTCGATGCGCACCCCTGCCTGCTCCATGCGGAAGAGAACGGGGGCGAGCGGCAGGTCGATCTGCTTGTAGACGAACTCGACGCCGAGCTTTTTTACCTCTTCCTGCAGCGAGGGAACCAGGCCGCGAATAGCCGCGGCTCCGGCGGCCAGCGAGGTTGGCGCGGGTTGGTTGTGGCGCGCGGCGACATCGGCCAGCGATTGCGTGGAGTGGGTGGGATTGAGCGCGTACGAGAGCAGCATGGAGTCATCGACCACTGCGCGCAGGGCGAGTCCTTCCTTGCTAAGAAGGTGGAGCGCGGCTTTCCAGTCGTGGGTCTGCTTGGGGACACTCGCATCTTCGAGTAGAGACTTCAGTTGCTCCTTCAGAGGCAGGCGCAGGGCGGTTGTGGGCTCGGCGCAGACGCCAGCGTAAAAGACCGACAGGGCCTCGGCGGCCTGCTTTTCTGCGGCGTCGGCCACGTCAAGGAGAGATAGATTTTGCTGCGGCTCGTCATCGGCTTCTTCCACGACGGGCGCGGCCAGGGGCAGGGCAAAAGCAAATCCATCGGCGCGCGCGGCGGCGAAGAAGGCGGCGATCTCGTCTTGCGACGGGTCTTCGATCAGGTTGACCGGAACCGAAGCCTCGGCCGGGGTCAGTTCCTTGAGCATGGAGGTGAATTCCAGCTCGGTGAAGAGCTCGCGGCAAAGCTCCATGTCGGGGGCCTGGGTCTGCATGGCGGCCAAATTCAAATCCAGTGGCACGCGGCAGTCGATGGTGACCAGTTCCTTGCTGAGCAGGACGGCGTCGCGATTCTGCTCCAAAGACTCGCGGTAGCTCTTGCGCTTGACCTCACTGGCGCGGTCGAGCACCGCTTCGACCGAGCCGAATTCGACGATCAGATCGACGCTGCCCTTGTCGCCGATGCCGGGCGCTCCGGGAACGTTGTCGACCGAGTCGCCGCGCAGGGCCATCACGTCGACTACCTTTTCCGGCGGCACGCCGAGCACTTCCAGCACCTTGGCGGGGTCGAGGATGAGGTTGTCCTTCTGCGGGTTCAGGATTTTCACAACCGGCGTCACCAGCTGCATCATGTCCTTGTCGCCGCTGACGATGAAGACCGGGTGCTCGGCCTCGGCGGCCTGGCGGGCGAGGGTTCCGATCACGTCGTCGGCCTCGAAACCCTGGGCTTCGAGGATGGGGATGCGCAGCGCTTCGAGGGTGCGGCGAATGTAGGGGATCTGCCGCTTCAGGTCCTCGGGCATGGCCGCGCGGTTGGCCTTGTAGCCCTCGTAGCTGACCTCGTCGAAGCTCTGGGTCTTGCTGTTCCACTTGCGCAGCGGGCCCATGGAGCGGGCCATTTCGTCGCGGAAGACCTCGCCGCTGAGATCGAAGACGGCGGCGAAGTACTGCGGCTGGAAGTCCTGGCGTAGCTTCTTGATCATGTTGACGAAGACGTATATGGCGGCGGTGGGCAGGCCGCCCCTCGTGCTCATCGGCCGCGAGCGCTGCATGGCGTGGTAGGCACGGAAGATGAACGACATGGTGTCGAGCAGGAAGACGGGAGGCTTGGCTTGGTTTGGCACGGTACTGAGTTTAGCAGTGAGAGGGAAAAGGGAGTAGGGAATAGGGAGTAAAAGACAGGGAACAGGGATCAGGGATCAGGGACGGAGGGTCGCCCGCTCGCCGGTTATTGGTCCGGCAGAAAAATACTGTGTGGGTGCCCCATCCTTTCCCGCGCATTTTGCGGGAAAGGGTGGGAAACGATGAAATTCATTTCTGGCCAGATCACTAGCCGAGAAACATGCAGTCGCCGTAGCTGAAGAAGCGGTATTTTTCCTGGACGGCGTGCCGGTAGGCGGCAAGCACCCGCTCCCGTCCGGCAAAGGCGCTCACCAGCATCAATAGGCTGGATTGGGGCAGATGGAAATTGGTCAGCATTGCGCCTACGAGTCGGAACGGAAAGCCGGGCGAGATGAAGATCTCCGTCTCTCCAGAGTGCGGCGTCAGCGGGTTACCTGCAGCCTGAAGCGCGCAGTGTTCCAGCGTGCGGACGACGGTGGTTCCCACCGCAACAATGCGCCGGCCCTCCGCCTGGGCCCGGTTGAGGGCTGCGGCGGTGGTCTCGGGGATTGTGTAGCGCTCACGGTGCAGGCGTACCTGGTCGAGGCGGTCGACGCGGAGAGGTGCGAAGGTTCCCAGGCCGACATGGAGGGTTACGCGGGCGATCTCGACTCCGCGCTGGGCGATGGTTTCGAGAATTTCGGGGGTGAAATGCAGGCCGGCGGTGGGAGCGGCCACCGAGCCGCGCTCGCGGTTGAAGACGGTCTGGTAGCGCTCACGGTCGGCCAGAGCATCACCCCTGTGGATGTAGGGCGGCAGCGGCATGTGTCCAATGGCGTCGAGGACGGCGAAGAAGTTGGGGACGGGGTCGAAGCGCAGCAGGCGCTCGCCGAATTCGCCGCGGTCCAGGACTTCGGCTTCGAGAACAATCTGGCCGTCAGGGGCAGGGAAGGCCAGGCGTTCGCCGACGGCGACCTTCTTGCCGGGCTTGACGAGGGCGCGCCAGAGGGTGGGCGAGAGCGGAGTTGGCGGTGTTAGCTCTGAGGTTGAGGCTGGTTGAGGTTCGTGCTCTCCCACCCTTTCCGCTGAAAGGCGCGGAAAGGATGGGGCGCCCAGGTCCACTTGCTCGGTGAGGAAGACTTCTACCAGGGCGGTGGGCTGCTGGCGGTCGCGCACCACGGTGCGGCGGGCGTAGAGGCGGGCGGGCAGCACGCGCGAATCGTTGAGCACCAGCAGGTCGCCGGGTTGGAGCAGAGACGGGAACTCGGCGAAGCGGGTGTCGCGCAATGCCCCGTTCGACCGATTGACGGTCAACATGCGGCTGAGGCCACGCTCTGCTGGGGGCTGTTGGGCGATCAGCTCCGGGGGCAGGTCGAAATCGAAGTCGGAGACGCGCAAGGTGGTCATGGGTGGGCGTCTCCGGTTGGGGCGGTCATGGGCGAATCGAAAAACAGAGGCGAAAAACAACCGCAGGTCCTTCGACTCCGCTGCGCTTCGCTCAGGATGACAGATCTATACCGATCGCCCAGATTCGTGGCGTACGCGGGCGAGGCAATCCTGGCTATCTGAAGCGCCGAAATCCGACTCACGCCTGCGCCTTCCCGAAGTATTCGATGGCGCGGGTGCGGGCCCGCTCGATGGCGGCGTTGAGTTCGGCGCGCTTGGGCTCGAATTGGTCGTCCGGCAGGTCGGCTGCCACCTGCGTGTAACCCACCCAGCTGACGCAGATGCGGGTGAAGGGCTTGGGAATCTGGAAGCGGTCCCAGGAGCCCAGCACCCAGGCCTTTTCCGGCTCCAGGTGAAAGGCTCCGATGGGCGCGCCGGATATTTGTGCGAGCTTCACAGGGCCCATCTTGGTTTGGTAGATGGGGCCGCGGGGGCCGTCGGCGGTGAAGATGGCCGCGCGGCCGGATTCGAGGACGCGCTTGAGGCCGAGCAGGCCCTCGCGGCCGCCGCGCGAACTGGATCCGCGCACCGCGTCGAAGCCGAACATCCGCAGAATGCGCGTGATCAACTCGCCGTCGAAGCTGCGGCTGATGAGGATGATGGCGTGCGAGGCGCGAAAGTAGACGGTGCAGGCGAGCACGCACTGGTGCCAGAAACAGTAGATCTCCGGCCCTGGCTGTTGGCCCTCGAGGACCGGCGTGACGCCCTCTTCGGCAAGGACCTCGAAGCGCCAGGTGCGGCTGACGATCCACAGCAGCGCCCATACGATGCGGGGAACAATGGCCAGAACGAGACGCTGGGCGAGGGTGAAACGGGGCTGGCTTTTGGAGGTCACAGGTTGATTTTAGCGGACACCTGCGGTGTGGCAGACGCCTTCGGCCAGGCCGGCACCTGCGATGCAGCGTACGCCTCCGGCCAGCCCTCGCTCTTGAAGCGCGCGGGATGAAGTGCAAGTCCAAAGGCGGGTATGCGCGCGGCGTAGCAAAGGCGCAGCAATTCCCGTGGGCTGTTTTGCATGCGGTGGGCATGCGGAGAGGTTCCCGGGGTGGAGATTTCTCGCTCGGATGTGACATGCATCACGGAGAGGCGCACACAACCAGTGAAACCATCATGGAAGCAGACGAGCGTTTTCGTTCGCGCGGGTTGTTGTCGATTTTTGAGGTTTTAGACTATGGAATCCTGCTTCAAGCTGGACTCTTCCGCTTTCGTTGCCGACGCGGAACTGATTGAAGCGCTGGAAAAGCGCTCGACGGTTGTAATTTGCGAAGAGGACCGCGTCCTTTTCAACCAGGGGGACACCCCGGACGGACTTTACATTCTCCACAAGGGCGATGCGGTTCTGCACATGTATGCGCCGAGCGGAGAAACCGTGATGTGCATGCAGACCTTTCCGGGTTCGCTGCTTGGGCTTCCCGGGCTGATCGGGGACGAGCCCTACTCGCTGACGGCCACAGCCCGCAAGGGCGCGGAGCTGAAGTTCGTTTCGCATGCGGATTTCCTGATTGTCATGGGTGGCGATCCGCAGCTTTCGTTCAAGGTGTTGCAGGTGCTGGCGGCGGAAGTGCGCTCGGCGCGGCAGGCGTTGCTGGCTTGCTAGCGCTCTATCCCACCCTACAGCGGTTCCACAATTGCTATACCCAGGAAGCACTGATCTAAAGTGGCTTTTTCCTCAAGAATAGGCCACCTTTCGCAGGACTATAAAGGGCACATGAATTGTGGAACCGCTCTAGCGGCAAGAACAACTGCGCGGCGCGGGTGGGGCACCCGGCACAAATTCTGAAGAGAAATCGGAAATGAAAACGGGTCCCGAGGCCGGAATGGCGTCGGGACCCGCTTTGTTGCGTGCGCTCTTGCTAAACCAGCGAGCGGTGCAGCTTGGGCAGCTTTTCTTCCGCGGTGGCCAGGTATTCGTCGACGGCGGCGGCAGCTTTGCGGCCTTCGCTGATGGCCCAGACCACCAGCGACTGGCCACGGCGCATGTCGCCGGCGGCAAAGACGTTCTCGACAGAGGTTTTGTAGTTGCCGTTGGTGGCCACGTTGCCGCGCGCGTCGAGTTCAACGCCGAACTGCTCCAACATGCCGTTCTTCACCGGCCCCAGGAAGCCCATCGCCAGCAGCACCAGGTCGACATCGAGCGTGAACTCGGAGCCTTCGACCGGAGTGAAGGTGGGCGGCGGCCCCACGCGGACAGCCTTCACCTGTTTGACGTTGCCGTTCTTGTCGCCGACGAACTCGACGCTGTTGATGCTCCAGTCGCGGATGCCGCCCTCTTCGTGGGAGGTTTCCGTGCGCAACTGCAGCGGCCACAGCGGCCAGGGCGTAGAGCCGGCGCGCTGGGCGGGCGGCTTGGGCATGATTTCCCACTGATGGACGGATTTTGCGCCCTGACGGTGGCTGGTACCCAGGCAATCCGCGCCGGTGTCGCCGCCGCCGATGATCAGAACGCGCTTGCCGGTGGCCAGAATATCGAGCGCCGGGTCAACCTTGTCGCCTTCGCAGCGGTGGTTCTGCTGGGGCAGGAATTCCATGGCGTAATGAATGCCGTTGAGTTCGCGGCCGGGGATCTTGAGGTCACGGGGCTGCTCGCTTCCGCCCGCCAGCAGGATGGCGTCGTAATGCTCGGTAAGGGAGTCCGCCGGGACGGTGACGCCGACATGCGCGTTGGTGATGAAGGTGACGCCTTCGGCGCGCATCTGCTCGATGCGGCGGTCGATGACGTGCTTCTCCAGCTTGAAGTTGGGAATGCCGTAGCGGAGCAGTCCGCCGACGCGATCCGCCTTTTCGTACACAGTCACGGAGTGGCCGGCGCGGCGCAATTGCTGCGCGGCGGCCAGGCCGGCCGGTCCGCTGCCGACCACGGCGACGCGGCGACCGGTATTCTGCTCGGGCGGCTCGGGGTGAATCCAGCCCTCTTGCCAGGCGCGTTCCACAATGGACCGTTCAACCAGCTTGATGGACACGGGCGGCTGGTCGATGCCGAGCACGCAGGCCGCCTCGCAGGGAGCGGGGCAAATGCGGCCGGTGAACTCCGGAAAGTTGTTGGTGGCGTGGAGGCGGCGAATCGCGTTCTCCCACCGGTTGTTGTAGACCAGGTCGTTCCAGTCGGGAATCAGATTGGTGACCGGGCAGCCGGTATGGCAGAAGGGCACGCCGCAATCCATGCAGCGGGCGCTTTGCTCGCGCTGCTTTTCCTCGGGGAACGGCTCGTAAATTTCAAACCAGTCCTTGACCCGCTCGTCTACCTTGCGGCGGGCGGGCTGTTCGCGATCGATTTCAAGAAAGCCGGTAACCTTACCCATTCTGCACCTCTGAAGCCGCCATCAGAGGCGACGAAGTTGAATAGAGCGTTTCAACCCGCGGAACTCCGAGCACGCGCTTGTACTCGTGCGGGAAGACCTTGATGAACTTGGGTTGAGCTTCTGCCCAGTGTTCCAGCAGCCACGCGGCGCGGGGACTGCCGGTGAGGTCGCGGTGGCGTTCCAGCAGGCCCTGCACCTCGGCGACATCGGCTTCCAGAACCAGGGGTTCCAGATCGACGCTGGAGGTGTTGCAGCGGCGGCTGGTGAAGTCGCCATGATCGTCGTAGACAAAGGCGCGCCCGCCGCTCATGCCGGCGGCAAAGTTGCGGCCGGTCTTGCCGATGATTACCACCGTGCCGTTGGTCATGTACTCGCAGCCGTGGTCGCCCACGCCCTCCACAACGGCGGTCGCGCCGGAGTTGCGCACGCAGAAGCGTTCGCCGGCCTTGCCGTTGAGGAAGACTTCGCCGCTGGTTGCGCCGTAGAGAACAACGTTGCCGACCAGAATGCTCTCTTCGGGCAGGAAGCTCGAGGTTTTGGGCGGGTAGGCGATGATCTTTCCGCCGGAAAGGCCCTTGCCCAGGTAGTCGTTGGAGTCGCCTTCCAGCTCAAGCGTTACGCCGTTGGGCACGAACGCGCCGAAGCTCTGCCCGGCCGAGCCGTTGAACTTGAAGTGGATGGTCCCGTCCGGCAGCCCGGCCGATCCGTACCGGCGGGCGATTTCTCCACCCAGCATCGCGCCCACGGTGCGGTGCACATTGCGGATCTTGAAGCTGGTGGAGACGTGCTTTTTGGCGGTCAGCGCGGGCTTGGCCTGCTCGATCAGCTGATGATCGAGAGCCGCGTCCAGGCCGTGATCCTGTTCAATCATCTTGCGGCGCGCCACGCGCGAGGGCATGGTGGGCCGGTAAAGAATGGTGGAGAGGTCGATGCCTTTGGCCTTCCAGTGCGCATCGGCGACCGCGGCATCGATCTTGTCGACGCGGCCGACCATCTCGTCGACGGTGCGGAATCCGAGCCGCGCCATGTGCTGGCGAACCTGCTCGGCGATGAAGAAGAAGAAGTTCACCACGTGCTCGGGCTGGCCCTTGAAGCGCGCGCGCAGCACGGGGTCCTGCGTCGCAATGCCGACCGAACAAGTGTTCAGGTGGCACTTGCGCATCATGATGCAGCCCATGGTGATGAGCGGGGTGGTGGCGAAACCGAACTCCTCCGCACCCAGCAGAGCGGCGATCACGACATCGCGGCCGGTTTGCAGCTTGCCGTCCGTCTGCACCTTGATGCGGCTGCGCAGATCGTTGAGCAGCAGGACTTGCTGAGTCTCGGCGAGGCCGAGTTCCCAGGGCAGGCCGGCGTGCTTGATGGAACTCAAAGGCGAAGCGCCGGTGCCGCCGTTGTCGCCACTGATGAGCACCACATCGGCATGAGCCTTCGACACGCCCGCGGCCACCGTTCCCACGCCGACTTCCGAGACCAGCTTGACGGCGATCCTCGCCTGCGGGTTCACGTTCTTCAAGTCGTAGATTAGCTGCGCCAGATCTTCAATCGAGTAAATGTCATGATGCGGCGGAGGCGAGATCAGTCCCACGCCGGGGATGGAGTGGCGGGTTTTGGCGATGGTCTCGTCGACCTTGTGGCCGGGCAATTGGCCGCCTTCGCCGGGCTTTGCGCCCTGCGCCATCTTGATCTGCAGCTCGTCGGCATTGACGAGGTAGTTGGTGGTGACGCCGAAGCGGCCGCTGGCTACCTGCTTGACTGCCGAACGTCTGGAGTCGCCGTTGGCGTCCGGTGTGAAGCGCTCTTCATCCTCGCCTCCCTCGCCGGTGTTCGACATGCCGCCGAGGCGATTCATGGCGATGGCCAGGGTTTCGTGCGCTTCTTTACTGATAGACCCGTAGCTCATCGCGCCCGTGGTGAAGCGCTTGACGATCTCCTTGGCCGGTTCCACCTCATCAATTGAAATGGCCTTGTCGGCGTACTTGAGCTGGAAGAGTCCGCGCAAGGTGCAGAGCTGCTTGTTCTTCTCGTCCAGCATGTCCGAGTATTCCTGGAACGTAGCCGGATTGTTGGACCGCACGGCGTGCTGTAGCTTGCTGATGGTGAGCGGGTTGAGCAGGTGATACTCGCCTTCGACGCGGTACTGGTAGTGCCCGCCGACCACCAGTTCGGTCTCGGAATCGGTCAACGGCTGGAAGGCGAAATCGTGCTTCATCACGGCTTCGCGGGCGATGACGTCGAGGCCGATGCCCTCGATGCGCGATGCCGTGCCGCTGAAATAGGAGTCAATCAGCGACTGGTTCAGGCCCACCGCTTCAAAGACTTGCGCGCCGCGATAGCTTTGCAGGGTGCTGATGCCCATCTTGGAGAAGGTCTTCAGCAGCGCCTTGTTGATGGCCTTGATGAAGTTCTTTTCCGCATGATTGCCGGTGACCGTGTGGGGCAGCAGGCCGCGGCGCTTCAGGTCGTGCAGCGTCTCGATGGCCAGGTAGGGATTGATGGCGCTGGCGCCGTAACCGATGAGCAGGGCGAAGTGCATCACCTCGCGCGGCTCGCCAGACTCGATGATCAGAGCCACCTGGGTGCGGGTCTTGTCGCGAACCAGGCGGTTATGCACGGCGGCCATGGCCAGCAGGCTGGGAATCGGCGCAAACGTGGAGTCCACACCGCGGTCGGAGAGGATCAGCAGCGTGTAGCCGGAGTCCACCGCGTGGGCGGCGCGCGAGCTCAACTCGTCGAGGGCCTGCTTGAGGCCCTTTTCGCCATCGGCGGCGCGGAAGAGCGCGGGCAGCGTGGTGGCCAGCAAATCTCCGCTCGACACGCGGCGCAGCTTTTCCAGGTCGCGATTGGTCAGAATCGGATGCTGCAGCTTGAGCGTATGGCAGTTCTCCGGCGCTTCATCCAGGATGTTGCGTTCGGTGCCGATGTAGCTGATGAGCGACATCACCATCTCTTCGCGGATGGGGTCGATGGGCGGATTGGTGACCTGCGCGAAGAGCTGCTTGAAGTAGTTGAAGAGCGACTGCGGGCGGTCTGACAGGCAGGCCAGGGGAACGTCGGTCCCCATCGAGCCGATCGGCTCCATGCCGGTTGCGCCCATGGGTCCGAGCAGAATCTTCAAATCTTCTTCGCTGTATCCATAAGCGCGCTGGCGGCGCAGCAGGGTTTCGGGATTCGAGGCGATGATGCGCGAGGGCTCGGGGAGCTGTTCGAGCGTCACCTGCTGCTGCTTGATCCACTCGCCGTAGGGGCGGCGGGCGGCCAGATCCTTCTTGATTTCGTTGTCGCTGATGATGCGTTTCTGCGCGGTATCTACCAGGAACATGCGGCCGGGCTGGAGGCGGCCCTTCTTGACCACATCCTTGGCCGGCACTTCGAGGACGCCGGCTTCCGAAGCCAGCACCACAATGTCGTCCTTCGTCACGATGTAGCGGCCAGGGCGCAGGCCGTTGCGGTCCAGGGTCGCGCCGATGACGATGCCGTCCGTGAAGGCGATGGCGGCCGGTCCATCCCACGGCTCCATCAAGGAGGCGTGGTACTCGTAGAAGGCGCTCTTGTCTTCGTCCATGTCCGGATTGCCGGACCAGGCTTCGGGAATGAGCATGGCCATGACGTGGGGCAGGGAACGGCCGGACTGGTAGAGGAACTCGGCCGCGTTATCGAGCGAGGCCGAATCGCTGCCGCCGGGCATGATCACCGGGAACAGGTCTTCCATGTTGCTGTGCAGCGGGCTGTTCAGGATCGATTGGCGGGCGTTCATCCAGCTCACGTTGCCGCGTACGGTGTTGATTTCGCCGTTGTGCGCCACGTAGCGATAGGGATGGGCCAGCTTCCAGCTCGGGAAGGTGTTGGTGGAGAAGCGCTGGTGGACCAGGCAGAGCGCGCTGGTGACCAGGGGATTGCCCAACTCGAAATAAAACTTCTCGATCTGCGGAGCCAGCATCAAGCCCTTGTAAATAATGGTCCGGCAGCTGAAGGACGGGACGTAGAAGTCTTCCTTGCCCTCGATCTCCGAAGCCGCGATGAAATTTTCCGTGAGGCGGCGCACGCGATAGAGCAGGCGCTCGAAGTCCTCTTCGCTCAGCCCGTCGGGGCGGCCCACGAAGAACTGCTCGATGTAAGGCTGAGACGCGCGGGCCTCGCGCCCGATGGCCATGCCGTTGACCGGCGTATCGCGCCAGCCGAGAACCTTGAGGCCCTCTTCCTGAGAGATGCGCTCGAAGACGCCTTCGCACTGCAAACGGTCCTGCTTGTCGACGGGCAGGAAGACCATGGCCACGCCATAGGCTCCCGGCTCGGGCAGCTGGATGCCCAGTTCTCCGCACTCCCGCGCAAAGAAAACATGGGGGATCTGAATGAGAATGCCCGCGCCGTCGCCGGTCTCCGGATCGCAACCTGCTGCGCCGCGATGGGCGAGGTTGATGAGGACCTCGAGTCCCTTGCGGATAATGTCGTGGCTCTTGTCGCCGCGAATGCTGGCGACCAAGCCCATTCCACAGGCATCGTGCTCGTTACGAGGATGATAAAGCCCTTGCGGATGAGGAGTTTGGGAACGAAAATCCTTTGTTTGCATGGCAACCTTCTCGTTGGACTTTGCTGCGTAGTGCGGACTTGCTGCAAGCGTTCCAATCCCTGGAGACACAAACACGGTGCGATTCCCATAGAGGAGATCGCCCCGTTTTTGGTTTTAAAAGACCAGCCGTGCCTGGGACTGTGCTGAACCTATTACTATATCGAAAATATCATTCTGGCGCTGTGGCTCACTTGCGACGGTTGCACTTGTCGTGCAAATCGATACGCTATTGGCATCATTTTGCATGAATTGTGCGTATAGTGCGATGATCTGCACGAAATAATTATGTGCGGGAAATGGGTTTTCTTGGTGCCGGTTTGAGGAACGCTGCTCCGTGTCGCACGTTCGGCAATTCGCCCGGCAGAGAGAATCCCCTTCTGATGCTGGATAAACTTCTTTCTCTCGGACCGGCCGAAGAGGAAAAAACAAAGTGAGAAGGCGGGTGCCCAGGCTCAGGGCATGAGTTGACCCTGCAAAGTTGGGTGCCCCATCCTTCCGCGCCTTTTGCGGAAGGTTGGGAAGCGACAATCCCAATCGGGCGCGATTCGCGGTTTCCCACCCATTCCAAGATGAAGAGTTGGAATGGACGGGTCGCCTGGGAATGCACGAATGCAGCCTATTTGGCGGAATCCGTGTCCGGGATGGTTCTCGCCACCGTCCAGCCGGCAATGACCAGGCTGGGCGCGGCCACCGGCTCGGTGCTGCCGAGTTGGGCGAGGGTCGTGACTTGGACAGTCTGGCCGGGCTGGGCGGCCTGCGAGACGATGGCGCAGGGAAGCTGCGGCGGCAGGCCGTGGGAGAGCCAGTCCGCTGCCAGCGGGGCCAGGTCGCGGCCGGGCATGTAAACGATCCGCGTGCTGTGGGGATCGAGCGGCAGCGCTTCGCGATCATGCGAGGCGGCATGGTGGCCGGTGCTGAAGCTGACGCTGGAGGCCGAGCCCCGGTCGGTAAGCGAACAGCCCACGGCAGCCGCGGCGGCAAAAGCAGCCGTGATTCCCGGCACGATTTTGACGGGGACGGCAGCCTCGGCCAGCGCGGCCAGCTCTTCGGCGGCTCGGCCGAAGAGCAGCGGATCGCCGCTCTTGAGGCGCACCACGCAGCGTCCGGCGCGGGCGTGCTCGATCATGAGGGCGTTGATCTCTTCCTGGGTGATGGTTTTGATGCCGCAGCGCTTGCCCACGTTCACCACCAGCGCCGAGGGCGAGGCGGGATCGAGAATCGCCTGCGGAACCAGATCGTCGTGCAGAATCACATCGGCCGTCTGGATGAGCCGGTGAGCCTTCAGGGTGAGCAGGTCGGGATCGCCGGGCCCCGCGCCGACCAGATAAACCGTCTCGGTTGCCGGATGCAGATCGTCCTGTTCGAAAGGCTCTGCAAGATCAAAAGGCTCGGAGAGCCCGTAGACGGTGTTTTCGTCGTCCGGCTCGAACAGCTGCGGTTCGGGCGCGGCGGCCAATCGGCGGGCCGGGCAATCGTCCGCGTCGCAGACCGGCATGTGGGCGAGCTGGTGCAGCAGGAGCTTTCGCTCTTCGCCCGCGGGATGGGTGGCGAGAACCTCACGGCGCAGTTCGCCGACCTGTGCGAGCCACGGCCCGATATCTTCCGGAAGCTGCTCGTCGATTTCGTGGCGCAGGCGCTGTGCGAACGCGGGGCTGTGGCCGCTGGTGGAGATGGCCACCTGCAAAGGGCCGCGGCTGACCACCGAGCCAAAGAAGAAATCGCAGTTGGGAATGTCGTCCACGCTGTTGCAAGGGATGTTGCGCGCAAGGGCGGCTTGGTAGACGGCGGAGTTGACTTCGTTCGAATCGGTTGCGGCGATGACCAGGAAACAGCCGTCAAGGTCGGCCGGTGCGAATGCCCGTTCGATCCAGCAGAGCTTGCCTTCGGCGGCAAACTGACTGATTGCGGGGAGTGCTTGCGGGGCCACGACAGTGAGGTCGAGGCCGGTGGCCAGCAGGCTGCCGATTTTGCCCAGAGCGACATTGCCCGCGCCGACCAGGAGGCAGCGGCGGCCGGCGAGTTTCAGGAAGACAGGCAGCAGGCTCATGAAGGACCTCAAGTGGTCATCTTAACCGGTTCGGCCTTTACCGCCTGTGGTGAAAGTCCGTCTTGTAACAGGGCACGACTTCAGTCGTGCCGTTCGAAGCCAGCATAAGATCTCGGCTTTCGCCGCTGCTAAGCTCAACTCATCGAAGACATAGGTAGCAGGGGCTAAAGCCCGTAGTCCTGATGCTGCGTTTACGGCACGACTTAAGTCGTGCCCTAATAAGAAACAAGAATGCAAGTTCAACAAAACACGGCTTGAGAAAAAAGAGGCCCGGGCCTGAAGGCCACCCCAACCGGGCCTCGATTTCAGGGGCCTAAAGGCCCCTGCTCCCT
>Ga0181517_10000517_pt1 | contig 50952 bp, 31 predicted proteins | sample PEATcosm2014_Bin_31_FD_119748 | JGI IMG/M metagenome (GOLD analysis project Ga0181517, IMG submission 119748) | Peatland microbial communities from MTU Mesocosm Facility, Houghton, MI, USA - PEATcosm2014_Bin01_30_metaG | ecosystem: Environmental > Terrestrial > Soil > Wetlands > Peat | place... | reverse complement strand
GGAGGCCGCCGCCCCAGGTACGGCGCCCAAAAACAATTCCCTCTCTTTTTTTCCATCCGGTTTGGCGCGCCCCGCCTTCTGCGCGCCAAACCGGATGGAAAAAAAGAGAGGCCGGCCTCAAAAAACTTCCTTTACGGAGTACTAAGTACTCCGTAAATCAAGATTCCTTACAGAAGGACACGAAGGACGCGAAGGGCCAGAAAGAAACTCCCCTTCAAAAACTTTCTCTACGCAGTAATAAGACCTTGAAGCGGCCAAGACAACGAGCCTCGGAATACGCTTTACAGAGGGGGGGATCAGGAGTAAGGCTGGCTTTGATGAGATGGGATTTTCCATCACCCGGACGGGAGTTGTTTACCTATCTCCCCAAATGGGACGATAGACAGATCTGTCGACTTGCTTGTTGGGCTTCCGACTCCATCTCATGAAACCCATTGACCTCCTTCGCCAAGGCGCACCGGGCCTTGCACACCGAATCGAGGCTGCCGGGGGGGCCGGGTCTCGCAGGGTGGCGGCGGCGGTTGCGCAGGCGGCCATCAGCCGCACGGGACTTTCACATCCGGTCATCGACCAGGCGCTGGAACAACTGCGCCAGTCACCAGCACCAGACGCCGAGTTACAGGCCCGTGTCCAGGCGGTCGCGGAGCAACTGGACGATGAGTACTTTGCGCTCAAGGAGCCACTGGAGGAGCGGGAGGACGCTGGCAAGACGGATCCGGAGGTCCTTTTGGCGTTTTCCAGGGCGCGAGCGGCAAGCGCGGTTGCGGCGGCACTCGGCGACGATGCGATGGAGGCCGCGGCCTCGGCCGCGTACGAAGCATTCAGCGGCATTGACGATTCGGAGTACCTCACACGCGCAGTCGAGACGGCTTTGGCGACATGACCGAGGCGCCCGCCTTCTCGGTAGAGCGAATGGCTGGCCCAGGAGGGTCTTCCCAGTTCGGGAGCCACGGCAGGGCCTGCCATCGCTCACGTCGGCCAACTGCCGGGATGCGCCCGCGGCCGCCCATCGAGCGCGTTTAAACTGGACAGTGGCGGGGGAAGGGACCATAAGGGTTGGGCGACACGGACGGCTTAATGGTTGAACTTGCAATCACAATTATCACTATGAAAAAAAACATCCTGTTTGGTTTGATCCTCCTGGCGGCGGGCTCGCTGCTCGGGGCGGACGTTACCCCCAAGGACGCCCTCAAAGCGGCAGCCAAAAAGCTGGCCGACAAGAGCAACTACAGTTGGCGGACCACCGTTATCGTCCCGGAAGACTCCCCCTTCAAGCCCGGCCCCACCGAAGGCAAGACGGAGAAAGGCGGGTTCACCTGCGTCTCGATGTCCATGGGCGACCGCACCAACGAGGCGGTTCTCAAAGGGGGCAAGGGCGCCCTCAAGGTGGAAGGCAGTTGGAAGAGCCTCGCCGAGGCCACCCAGGAGGGGGAAGGCGGTTTCAACGCCACCCGCTTTCTGGCCCGGAGGCTCCAGGATTACCGGTTGCCGGCGGCCGAGGCCGAAGCCATTGCCGATAGCGTCAAAGAGCTGAAACTGGCCGATGGCGTCTATGCAGGCGAGTTGACCGAAGACGGCGCCAAGCAATTGTTGATGTTCCGCCGCCAGGGCGGCAACGGCGGCGGCCCCGAGGTTAGCAATCCGAAAGGCTCCGCCAGGTTCTGGGTCAAGGACGGCCTGCTTACCAAATACGAATACAAGGTCAAGGGCACGATGTCTTTTAATGGCAATGACCGGGACATCGACCGAACCACCACCGTGGAGATTAAAGAGGTCGGCACCACCAAGGTAGCCGTGCCGGAAGAAGCGGGCAAGAAAGCCTCCTGAGTTTACAGCGTCTCGGGCCGCCGACGTGCTCTGTTTCCGGTCATGCTATCCCGGGCCTGTGAACTATTCCATACAGCCCCAGCGGCTTCAGGCAACGGCATTTTTAACCGCTTATCGGCGCTGCTTACGCGCTTCATCAGAACCAAACCCTGATTCTTAACACCAAGGGAACGAAGGTAACAAAAAGGAACAGCCAGGGAGGGGCGGGAAGGCGCAATTGGGGCATAAGAACTTGAAGCGGACAAGACAACGAGTCTGGGAATACGCTTTACAGAGGGAGAAATTGGGAGTAAGGATGGCCTTAATGAACTGGGATGTTCCATCGCCTGGAGGGGTGTTGCTTACCTATCTCCCCAAATGGGAAGATAGACAGATCGGTCTACTTGCTTGTTGGGCATTATGAGCCAAACATCCCGTCAACTGGTTCGCCCTGGGTTTCTGCTTGCGCTGCTCATTGCATTCGGGTTTTTGCTCATAATAGGGGGCCTGCTCCCGCCACTTGGGGGCAGCAAGAAAGCCAAGCTGCCGCAGATTATCGGAAACTTGAAGCAAATCGATCTAGCAAAGGGAATTTGGGCCTCCGACCACGCTGCCACCAACGGAGTTGCTGTATCCGAGTCGAACCTCGTGGGATACCTGAGGCCGCGCCCGGGTTCCACCGGGCTGGTAGCGTCAGTCGACGGGGAGGTTTATGCGCCCAACGTTATCGGCGCGCCGCCCGAAGCTCGGCTGGAGAGACCCATTGGCCCCAGGTTCCCGAATGGAACCCTCGTTCGGTGGAGTACGAACGCAGGTTGCGAGATACGCTTGCCCAACCAGCAGGGTGGAGCGAACGGGTGGCAGCCACTATACTCTGGGACGAATCGGATATCGCCGTCGGCTGTCCCCCGTCGCTCACCCTGATTGTTCGATGCCTATATGAAGATTCGCACTCCCATGTCGGTACTTCGCCGTGCAGCACGGCACGGCGACCAAGGTTTTCCAATCGGTACGGTGGCGTTTTACGGTCCCGATGATCGGCGAGCCTCCAAGGTGGTCCTCGGAATTATACCCTATGAAGGCGCCGAACCGCAGTTGAAGAAGTGGATGTCAGACAAAGGCGATGTGCGGCAAGATGCCGCCGTGCTGCAAGCAATTCTGAACCAAATGCGGGAGTCCGGAGTGAAGTCTGTCGCCATGGCTGAGAGAATCATCGGTTGTCCCCATCAAGAGGGGATAGACTATCCCAAGGGGCAAGCGTGTCCCCAGTGCGATTTCTGGAGAGGAAGAAACCGGTTTACCGGCGAATATGAACCGTAGAGGGGAATCGAACCGACGGAATGGAGGCGACGGCGGGATGACGCTTTCGAGCCGTGCCGGGTGCCCTTTTGCCGCCTCGACTCACCTCGGGTGTTCGCAAACATGAACCCATGAGCGCCTTGCAGTTCAGGAGAAGATTGATTGCAAGTGCCATCCTCTGTGTCGTGTTGGCCTTTTGGATTGGTCGGCTCACGAGCTTTGAGCCTCGTTGGCGCGGCGTGAAGGATGGAATGACTGAGGCCCAGGTGAGGCAGGCTCTCGGAGTTCCTAGTTGGGTCGGAACCTCACAGTGCATTGGATCGGGGGGAAAGGAGGTAATCCGGTGGGATTATCGCCGTTCGGTGCTCGGGGGTAGCGTGCATTACTTTGTTGATTTTGATTATATTGGGGCCGGCGGTGCTCCTGTGGTCTTCCGGACTGAGCGTTTTCGGGAGGAGTGGCGGCCGTGGCGCGCTAAGACGAGAGCATGAAAGCCTTATTGAATGGCCGACGAGAGAACGGGCTCGGTTTACGGATTACTTAGTTCCGCCCTGCGCCGCTGGCGCATCCGTTCCATTTGCTTTTGGCGGAGTTCTTCAGGGGAGATAGTCACCTTGAAGGTGGCCTTGTTCTGCTCCCACCATTTCTCCCATTGCCCCGGCTGATCGGCTGGAAAGTTTTGTCCGGTCATATCCGTCAGGATGTCACGCGCGCTGAGTTGAACCGCCTCGATGGGATCTTGCAGCATTGAAATGGCCAGTTCCACGGATTGGCTATTCGTATCTATCGCCAGCACTGCCAGACCCATCATCCGCACGGTCCCGAGGGAATTGTGCAGCAGCGGCTTCGCCTCCTCACAGGTGATGCCTGTCCTTTGAAGGCGTCCCATGGCTGCGGCCGCCAGTTCGTATCGCGGAATGCTGAACAACGCCAACAAATCGGCGCTCGGAATTTCCGCCCCAGCTTGCGTCAGCAGCCGGAAACCGGTGATCTGGACAGTCTCGTTGGTATCTTTAAGCATCTGCCGAAACAAAGGGAGGTGGTCGGACAATTCGTCCGGCTGTTGAAGCAAGTACTGCAGCGCAGTTTCGCTGACTTCGGCATCATCGTCCCGCAACAATTGCATCATGCGTTCGAAAAATGCCGGGCCTGGGGAGTTCATCGCCGCGTCCACTGCATGCAGTCGCACTTCCGGGTCGGGGTCGTTCAGCAGGGTGGGCAGCAGTTTTAACAGTTCCGGATTCATCGCCCGCCGGCTGGGATCTTCCTCATTCTCATCGAGGGGGCGGTTGCCGGAGGAGACGGCGAGGATTTGTCTCGCCGCCGACGTGGCATGGGCGCGTACGGCCGGATTGGGGTCCTTCATCGCGGCAATCAGCGCGGAAACGCCATTCGTTCCCAATTGAAGGAGATTTTCCGCGGCCAACGCCCCTTCAGGGTCCGCCAGGGCCGCCGCAAACACCGGGACGGCGGGATCGAACCGCAGGTCGCGCATTTCTTCGGGCTGGAAGGTCCAGGTTTGTTTCATCAGCCAGTGGCCTTTTGGGTTATCCAGCCGCGCGATTTCCCAGGAGCAAACTGGAATATCCTGCCACTCGACAGGCGCATACGGGATCAGATTTTCCGTATTTATCCACGACCGGCTCCTGAGTTCATGATTCGGTTCCTGAAAGGGGAAGGGCGAGGTTGTCATCGCCCGCATATGGGTCCGCGTTTCTGCCAACTTAGCCAGGTTGTTGGTTCGCCAGCGGTAATTGGCCGACAAGGATTTCTCGAATAATTGCGTTTCGGCGAGCGGTTCAGGCGAGAGCACATAGAGCTGCACCTCGGATGGCGTGTGGTTGAGCGACGAGATTTTCAATGGAAACACGCAGTGCTCGCTGGCGAAGCTGATTTCTAGCGGATGCAGCTCCCCGCTGGCGAGTTTCTCGGAGGTCGAGAGCTGCGATCCGCTCTGGAGGTTGATTTTTACGGCAATGAAATACCAACGCTCCTTTACATAGCCATCAATCACGCCGGCCGCGTTGGGTGGAAAAGCGAACTGATGTGCTTGCAGCCAGTTTTCCAGGGCGCCGGCATCTTTGGTGGATAATACGGCGATGTCATAGGCGCCGACCGTTTTGACCTCTATCACCTTGACTGGCGGCTCCGCCTCTCGGCTCCCGCCCGCCGACGCAGGGGTGGCATAATGCCAGCGGGGCTCCATGTTCTCCTGTGTGAACTTGCTCAACTCATAGAAACAGTCCATCGAGCCTCTCTTCACGGCCGGCAAATTCGGCACGGGAATGAGCCAGCCGAATTCCTGAAGCGGGCCCTCATATTTGACCTGAAGGAGCAAGTCTTCGAGTCCGGCGTCGTGGACAATGATGGCTTTTTGGGTTGGCTCATTGATGTCCTTGTGCTTGTCCCAAACGAATTGGGGAACCACAAAGCAGCCGTCCGCGAGCAGGCTGAGCGGTGTCATGGCGAAGGTGAGGCCATACAGAAACGCGATGACGAACGGCAGCGGCAGACATTGACCGACCCGGGTCCTTGAGTCCGTTCTCATGGCGGGATCCTGAACCGGTCCGGGGATTCTGTCACGACCATTTTAGGGGAGCCAAAACCTCGCGTAAGACATGGGGATGGGACTGCGAAATACGAAGAACAAGATGCCCGCACCGCTAAGAACCTGTCGCAGTAGGTGGGCTTTTCACCGGAGGGCCGAGCTCTGCGAGGCCCAAATAATGGGGACTCGCGGGAGCTCGTCCCTCCGGGGTTTTTGCAACTGCATTGCCCTAACGGGATAGATCCCTACGGAATAACTTGGACGCGGTAAAACCTCCGCGGCGCATTGGTGTTTGGAAAGGAGTAATTGATGGCGTTCCCGTTGGCCGCGTTGGTGGCGACGGGTGACCAGGCGGTCAGGTTGGTGGAGGTCTGGAGCACGATCGAGCCGGCGGCCGGAGTGTCGCTCAGGCAAAGCGCCAGTGTGCCCGGGGTGCTGTTGGTTGTCGCCAGGACGCCGTTGGGCTGCAAGTAGGAGACAGCGCCGCCCGAGTTGTAGGTCGCACCGCCGCTCCACCACCAATTTGGCACCTGAATCCCGCCCCAGTCGCCACCGAGCAACAGGTGCGAGTTACCGACGTCCACCGCGAGGTAATATATCGCGTCCGGCACATAGGCGAAGTCGTAAGCGTAAGTGCCCGTCGGGTCATCGGCATTGCCAGTGGTTGGATCGGCCACCAGCCAATCCGCGCCGGGCAGGTGAAACTCGACCCGCACATGCCATTGCCCTTGCCCCGTGCCTTGCCAGAACCCGCACATGGTGCGCGCCGGGATCCCGACCGCCCGCAGGCAGGCGGTCAGCAGCGACGAGAAACCGCCGCAATCCGCCACGCCGTCCTGGAGCACTCCCACCGCATCGCCGTGGAAGGGCGGGCTTTGGTAGGTCAGCTTCTTCATTACCGCGAGGTGCAGGGCGCGCGCGGTGTCGTAAGGAGTCAGAACCGACTGGTAATTATTCGGCAATGATTGTTGAACAAAGGCCAGGACTTCCGCATTGGTGGATTCACAAACGGGGTCGGGGGCAAGCCATTGAGTCCAGTTTGTGCCGAGCGAAGTCATTTCTGCCCAGGTCGCCGCCCGCAAGAGGGTGGGGTTGACGCGCATGTTACTCAGTTGCACGACGAAGCTGTCCTGATCCTGAAAAGTGCCGGCGGGAACGTTCGTTCGCGCAATCTCAAACAGCGGCAGCCCATACGGGGCTGTCACCAAGCTCTGGGCGTTGGCTGGAGGCGTGACGGAGAATGCCTGTTGTGCCCCATGAGTGGTGGGCACGCCGAAGAAAATCTCCAGGCTGCCTATCGTGCCGCTGCCGGGCTGAAAGCTGAGCGAATTGCTCTCCCAACCGTGCATCATCCGCGACGAATAAAGCTCCACCGCATTGGTCGGCGGGACCGGTGTGAACGTGCCGCTCGCGGTATTGCTGACAAGGTTCGTATTCCCGGTCACGTTATCGGGATCGAGCGTGACGCTCCACGGTATCGGATCGTCCAGGGAAACCCACCAGGTGAAATACCAGACATAGCCGGTTCCCGGTCCGACGTTAATATTGTCGAAGTAATTGGTCACGTTGGCCATCGTCCATTTGATGCGGAACGCATTGGTCGGCTGGCCCCGGACATTGAAGGTCACGTAAAGCTCATAAACGTTTCCGACTTGAGGCGGCCCGGGCGCGCCGTTATCGGTGTTGCTCCACGGTCCGGCACCCGTAATCTGAAGTTCACAAGAGCTGGTCGAAACCGTTGAGCCGGCCGTGACGCTTAGATTGTCCACGAACAAGCTCGAATCAATCGGGCTGCCGCCCTGCAACACAAGGCTCACGGAGCCGAGTTGGTTGCTCGACGTGGTGTTGAACGACATGGTCCCGATGGTAAAGCCGTCCTTGAAACAGGTGATGGTGCGCGCGGCGAAGTTGAGCTCCATCTTGACCGTATGAAACCCGTTGGTCGCCGAGCTGCCGTCGCCGACCACCTGGTTGGTGGCCGCCCAATTCTGGCCGAACACAGCCCCATATTGATCGATCCCGATGCAACCGTAGGCGGTTCCGTTCTGGTCGCTCAGAATCAAGAACGCGAATTGCCAGCTCGAGCGGCTGGTGGTCGGCCCCTGCTGCTGCCAGAGGTCGGCGCTGACATCGACGATGGGGGTCCCGGAGGCAACCGGATTATAATTGCCCAGAGATCTATAAAAGGTGGCGTCATAGTAACTCGGAGCGCACAAAGCGACCGACGGGCCGGAGATCTGGACTTCCTGCCCACCCGCTGCGGCGATGACTCGGGCTGCGTTTTGCGAGGCGCTGACGGATGAGGCCCAGCCGCCTTGCCCTGCCAGGTTGCCCGTGACAAAGCCGGGCGCTTCGAACCCGGTTTGGTACAGCACCGTTTGGCCAGGCAAAGCAGGCGCCACCGCAAGGAGCAACAGAGCGGTGAGAAGCGCGCGACAGAACGATCGGCCAAGTGTCATCCCGAGGCCAAAAGTGCGGGCCTGCGAGTCTGCAACCGCATTGGAGAGCGGGTTCGTTGTCATAGGGCGGCCATTCTACATTCCTGCGAAGACGTTACTGAGCAAGAGGAATGCCAACCCAAGGTCCAGACCCCATTGAGGACTTCATGGGCGGGGGGAAGAGTTTAGTATGGATCTGAATGGCAAAGTCGCTGTGGTCACCGGGGGTAATAGCGGCATTGGTTTGGCAATTTCGAGGGCGCTGGCCCAAACCGGCACCCACGTCGTCATCGGCGCCCGGCGCCAGAAGCGCAACCTGGTATTAGTCGAGGAATTGGCCCGCAAGTTTGGCGTGCAGGCCCTCCCGGTGGAAACCAACGTCGCCAGTGAAGCCGATTGCGAGCGCCTCATCCACGAAGCGGTGGCGAAGCTCGGCACGGTTCATCTCCTGGTAAACAATGCGGGCATCGGCGACGGAGGGGCGATTGCCAGGACAGCCACGGAGGACTTCGATAGGGTGCTCAAGACCAACCTTTACGGGACATTCTGGTGCGCTCGCGCGGCCTATCACCAGATGCGAACCAACGCGGGAAACCCGCGCGGGGTCATCATCAATATCTCCTCGCAGGCCGGAAAGACGGCCTCGAGTGGCAGCGGCACGTATAGCGCTTCGAAATTCGGCGTCGTCGCCTTGACTCAAGCCTTGGCGGATGAGGGCAAGGTGGACGACATCAAGGCCACGGCTATTTGCCCGGCGATGGTCGCAACCCCGATGACCGGGGTGAGTGGCGCCGACTACCTGCAACCGGAAGACATCGCCGAGACGGTGTTGTATCTATTGCGGCTTTCGCCCGCGGCCTGGCCGACGGAAGTCGTTTTGGAACGCAAGGGGGCGAAGTGAGAGCGGGGCTTGCGGAATGACCTGCGCCCGGTAAAACCTCCGGGGGCCCATTGGTGACCTGAATCCATTCCCTCCCGCTTGCCTTCAGGGCGATTTGCACCCACACTGAAAGGCGGATGCAGGATTTGCTGAACAAGCTGGAAGCGGATGCGGCGGCGCGGCTGCGATTGCCCCCGGGGCGGCAGGCGACGCAGGAGTTGGATCGCTACAAGACCTTCCTGAAGCTCGGGACGCACCGGCTCAAGATGCTGCATCGCGCGGGCGCCGGAGGCATGGAGATATGCCGGGCGCGCGCGGCGATTATCGACCTGCTCCTGAGCTATTTGTGGGATGCGGCCAAGAACAGCTTGTCGGAGCAGGGGCAGAAGGAGTTCCCATCGATCGCGCTGGTGGCGATCGGCGGCTACGGGCGGGCGGAGCTCAATCCCCACAGCGACATTGATTTCATGTTCCTGCACAACCGGCAGATCGCCGGCATCCGGCCTTCGCCCTATCTCTCGCGCATCATCGACGGCATCCTCTATCCGCTTTGGGACATCGGCCTGAAGATCGGCCACTCGGTGCGCACGCTGGACGAGTGCGTGAAGGTGGCCAACAGCGACATGCAGTCCAAGACCTCGGTCATCGAGTCGCGGCTCATTGCCGGGGACGAGGCCCTGTTCAAGAAATTCCTCAAGGTGCTGGTGGACAAGTGCGTGGAGGGCCACCAGGCCGAATACATCGCCATGCGGATGGAGGATCAGGCGGCGCGGCGCGCAAAGTTCGGCAACTCGGCCTGCATGCAGGAGCCCAACCTCAAGAACGGCTGCGGCGGCTTGCGCGATTTCCAGAACCTGCTCTGGATGGCGTTTTTCAAGTACCGGACCCGCTCCCTGCGGGACTTGCAGGCCAGCGATTTCATCAGCGAGCAGGGCCGCAAGCAGCTCGAGGCGGCTTATGATTTTCTGCTGCGGACCCGCACCGAGGTGCATTACCACACCAACCGCCCCCTGGATGTGCTGGGCAAGAACCTCCAGCCGGCCGTGGCGCATAATCTCGGCTACACGGATCGTTCCCCCAGCCGGCGGATCGAGGTTTTCATGCGCGACCTCTATACGCATTCGCGCAATGTTTATCTCATCACCCGCATGCTGGAGCAGCGGATGGCGCTGGTGCCCCAGCCCCAGTCGCGGCTTTCGCTCCGGTCCCTGCTGCCCAAGCGGCGCAAGCCCGCCAGCGAGATCCTCGACGGCTTCAAGATCAGCGAGGGCGAAATCCACGCCACCTCGCCCCGCATCTTCCGCGAGCAGCCCCGCCGGCTGATGCGCGTTTTTCTCTACGCCCAGCAGCGCGGCCTGCGCTTCCATCCCGACCTGACCACCACCATCCGCCGCCACCTTTCCCTGGTGGACCGGGCGTTTCTGTCCGACGAGCATGTGCGCGAGACGTTCCTGGCCATCCTCAACCATCGGGGCAATGTCGCGCCGACGCTCCGGGCCATGCATGAGGTGGACCTGCTCGGCAAGTACCTGCCCGAGTTCGGCAAGCTCACCTGCCTGGTCCAGCACGAGTTTTACCATCAATACGCCGCCGACGAGCACACGCTCATGTGCATCGAGCAGCTCGACCGTGTGTGGGAAGCCAAGCAGGCCCCCTACGACACCTACGCGCCCCTGTTCCAAAAGCTGGAGCGGCCGTCCCTGCTCTACCTGGCGCTGCTGCTGCATGACACGGGCAAACCCGACGGCCATGGCAACCATTCGGAGGTGAGCCGCAAGCTGGCGATGCGCGTCGCCAAGCGCCTCGCGCTGGACGCCGCCGCCACCCACACCTTGAGCGTGCTCATCGAGCACCACCTGCTGATGGCCAGCGTCTCCCAGCGGCGGGACCTGGAGGACTCCGGCGTCATTCGCCAGTTTGCCAGCCAAATCGAAACGCCGGAGCTGCTCGACCTGCTGGCCGTGCATACCTTTGTGGATTCGGTCGCCACCAGCGACAAGCTCTGGAACGGCTTCAAAGAGGCGCTGCTCTGGTCGCTCTATCACAAAACCGTCGAATTGATGACCGGAGGCACCGAGTTTGTCCGCGTCGAGGAGAAGCAGCGCGAATCGGTCCTCGAGCAGGTGCGGCGGCTGATCCCGGCCCAGTTGAGCAGCGAAGAGCTGGATGCCCATTTCGACAACCTCCCCGGCCGCTACTTCCAGATCTGCCCGGCCCGCGAGATTCTGGACGATGTGCTGCTCGCGCATCGGTTCATGCGGTTGCAGGTTTCCGACGACGAGAGCCCCCTGGCCCCGGTGGTCAATTGGCACAACGAGCCCGACCGCGGCTTCAATGCCGTCAAGGTCTGCACCTGGGACCGGGCCGGCCTGTTCCGCAAGATTGCCGGATCGCTTAGCGCCGCCGGGCTCAACATTCTCAGCGCCCAAATCTTCACCCGCGCCGACGGCATCGCCCTGGACACGCTCTATGTCACCGACGGCCGGAGCGGCGGCCTGGCCGGACCCGAATCGCGCGACGCCTTCGAAAAGGTCCTTGAGACCGCCCTGACCGGCGAGGAGGTCGATTTTCACAAACTGATCGCCCGGCAGAAAATCTCGCGCCCCATCTACCAGGCCTACACCGGGGAACGCATCCCCACCCGCATCCAATTCGACAACGAATCCTCCGAGGACCGCACCGTCATCGAGGTCGAGGCCGAGGACCGCATCGGATTGCTCTACACGATCTCGCAGGTCCTGGCCGAGCTGGAATTGGACATCTCGGCCGCCAAAATCCTTACCGAGCGGGGCGCTGCCATCGACACGTTCTACGTGCGCGAGCTCGACGGCCTCAAGGTGCTGGATCTCAGCCGGCATCACGCCATCGAGCGCAAGCTCCGGCAGGCCATCCAGGCGCTGGATTAGACGCGAGACGGTGTCTCCCGGGCGCATCCCGTCATTGCCACCACGTTTCGACTTGTAGCGCCGATTGGTAATCGGCTGTATCGCCGACTGTTAGTCGGCGAAGGCTGGCCTACACACCAACGCTTGGTTCGCCGGTTGGCAACCGGCGACACAGCCGACTACCAGTCGGCGCTACGGTGGTACTGACAAGCGGCTGTGTCTCACCCCGGCCCTAAAAGCTGATTGACTCAATCCGGGGTTTCTTCTACAAAGTTGCTTCATGGGACCGGAGCCCGCTGTTTAAGGCGCTTTTTCATGAATAAGAGAATCTTGAATTGTTGGATGGGGTCTTTGCTCGCTGCCGTGTGTCTGCCTTGCATGCCGTTGCGAGCGCAGGACATCAGTATGTGCGAGATCGCTCGCACCGAGTATTTCACGCAGGCGACCACCAATCGCGCCGACACCGCCCATGCCGTTTTCTATGAACTGAGCGCCTTCGTCATACCAGCTTACGAAGGCTCGGTCCTCTCCGCGACCATCACTTGGCCGTCGCGGCAGGAATACGCGATGACCAATGATAGCGGCCAATTCATGCTGCTCAATGCGTCCGGGGATGCGGTTAACCTCTCCGCCGCCGCGCCGAGCGGGACGTATCGGTTTCAAGTGCAATGCGCCAGCCAGGGCATGCAAACCGTCAAGGTGTCGATGCCCGGGCCGGCGACGGGAATTCCGCCGTTGCGTGTGGCCAATTTTGAGGCGCTGCAAGGAGTGGACGCCTCCCAGCCCTTCGGTGTTTTCTGGGACAAGGTCGCCGATAAGAGCGCGAACGATTACCTGGAGCTGCACATAATTGACGCGAGCGGAAACGAAGTCTTTACCAATGACCAGATTCGGCTGGACGAAACCAATGTGACCATCCCGGCGGGCACGCTGGCTCCCGATTCCACCAACAACGCTTACCTGGCCCTCATCCACTTGTTTGCGATGAACCGCGGCCCCAAGATGCCCCCGTGGGTGACGTTTGAAAGGCGGGACACGTGGTTTAAAATCATCACGCTCAACCCGGCCGGCGTGTTCCGGTTCTCGCCGCTGTGCGTTACGGCCAACGAAAGCGCCGGGCCTGCCACCATGACCGTCCAGCGCACGCAAGGCAGCGCCGGGCAGGTGACCGTGGATTATTATTCCACCGACGCCACCGCCCGGTCCAATGTGAACTACACGGCGGTCTCCGGCACGCTGGTGTTTGCGGACGGCCAAACCAACCAGACCTTTACCGTGCCGCTCCTCAACGACGGGGTCACCAATCCGCCGCTGACGGTGCATCTGACGCTAACCAATGCGACCGGCGGAGCGGCGTTGGATCTGCGTCCGCATGCGATCCTGACCATTCTGGATTCCCAGAGCGCGCCAGGGCCGAATGTGAATGCCTGTGTGCTTGCCAAGGTCGAGTTCTACGATCAAACCAACGCCGCCCCGCCGCTGCAAGCGGACCGCAGCTTAACCTCGCGTTTCTTTGCCGAGGTGCAGCCAAAATTCCCCGGCGGAGTGACCGACGGGACGGTCACCTTGCCCAACGGGAGCGTCCGCAAGCTGGGATATGGCTTCGAAAACTACCAGGCCTTTGTCGAATACGATGACGACCTGCCTTCGCCCGCCTGCATGAATTCGCTATACCGTCCGGGCAAATACAAAGTGACCTATAACACCTGCAGCCAGGGCGCCGGCTCCGCGGTTTTGACCCTCGGAACCGAGCGGGTTTTTTCCGTGGCTTGGGTGACCAATTGGACCGAGGCGCAGTCCATCGATCCCAGCCAGGCTTTCGAGTTGAGATGGACTCCCTTTGTCGGGGCGACCACGAACGATTACGTACAAGTCGCTGTGCGCAACGGCACGGGGGAATACGTCCTGTGGACTCCGGACGAGTTCGAGCCGGGCGGTCTGCCCGGCGCCACCGCATCCGTCTCCATCCCGGCTAATACCCTCGACTTTGGCAGCCAGTACTGGGTGAATATTATTTTTGTGAAGATGATCAGCCCCGCCACCGATCCCCGCACCGGCATACATACGGGGATCGCGTTCATGCACACCACAGGATTCTACGTGAATACCGTTCCGGCTCCCTGAGGGCTTTTCTCGCGGCGCCTAACGCGAAGGGCTCTGGGCGTCTTGTCCCGGGGCAGGCGCGTCGGGGAGGGGCAGCATCTGGGCAAAGGCGGCTTCCATGGCGGCGATGAGGTCGGGGAAGTGGACCGGCTTCTGGAAGTACGCAAAGGCTTTGGCCTGCCGATGCTGCTCCTTGATTTTCGCCGGCTCGGTGGCCGAGTGAATAATCACCGGGATGGGTATGTTCATCCAATGAAGCCATTCGAGAAAATCAAGGCCATCCCAAATCGGACTGTTCGCATCGCGCGTGGGCAGGCCCACATCCAAAATGATCAGATCGGGGGGCGTATTGTGGGCGGCGGCTTTGGCATGGGACGCCTCCGTGACGTGGTCCACCAGGTAGCCGGCGTGCAGGAGCTTCATGGTCAGCGCTTTGGCGACCACGAGGTTGTCCTCGACCAGCAAAATCTTCCGGGCACTCATGCGCGGCTCGCAGTTTAGAACGCTTGGAGCAGGAACTAAAGCCTAAATGCGGGGCTTAAGCCGCGCACGTAATTGTACGGATAGAAGCCGGCTTGCATAATGCAGGCGCCTGTAATACAAAATAAGCATTCCTGCACGACCGCGCTTTTCCGGCGCCTCCGCGGCGGGAAAGGAACGTATGAAACATTGGTCGGTCTATTGGCCCACACCGCAGCCGGCGAGGATGAGACTCCAGGCTGCTATAGGCAGACTCAAACTCGGACAGTTACTTTAAGAAACTATGAACGCTCAGATTCCAAGCCTTTTTTTCCGCACGCTGGCGCTCGCTGCCCTGGCGGCCAACTTGACCGCGCCGCGGCGCGCGGCTGCCCAAACGTTTACCCTCGACGCGCCGCTGGGGGTCGCCCGATGGACGCATACGGCGACGGCGTTGCCGGACGGCGAGGTGCTCATTGCCGGCGGAAGAGTCGCCAATGATTTTTCCACCGACCAATTCGAGAACACCAGTGAATGCGAGGTCTATAGTCCGGACACGGGCAATTCCAGCCTGACCGGCTATATGTCCGTGGCGCACGCCTCGGGCAGGGCGGTGCTGCTGCGCAACGGGCTGGTGCTCATCGCCGGAGGCGAGGATAATTTCTTTGGGGACACGGCGATCGCGGAGCTGTTCGATGAAGCCAGCGGCACCTGGACGAACACGGGTTCCTTGCAGGAGGAGCGCGAGGCTTTCGCCATGGTCACTCTCCCCAATGGCTGCATCCTGGTGGTCGGAGGCTATGACAACGGTCTTGGCATTGACCTTCCCAGCACTGAAATCTACGATCCGGCCACCCAGGTCTGGACCAACGCGGCTCCCATGGGCTTTGCCGCCGATTCCCAAACCGCAACCCTGCTCCCCAACGGCCTGGTGCTCGTCACCGGAGGCAGCTACCTCGGTAATACGCTCACCAACGCAATTCTGTACAACCCGGCGAACAATACCTGGTCCAATACGGGCGGCATGAACGCGCCTCGAGCCAGCCACACCGCGACGTTGCTGCCCAACGGCCAGGTGCTCGTTGTGGGCAGCGGCAACAGCGCTGAGACCTATGATCCCGCCACGGGTGTCTGGACGCTAGTCGCGCCAATGAACACCTGGCGCTCGTATCCTTCGGCCACCTTGCTGCCCAACGGCCAGGTGCTGGCGCTGGGCGGGGACCCGGGTCAGACCAGCGCCGAGCTTTATAACTCGAGCAGCAACACCTGGACCCTCACGGGCTCGCTCAACGTGGGGCGCGTCTTTCATACCGCAACGCTCGTTGCCGATGGGCAGGTGGTGGTTGCGGGCGGTGACGCCGGCACGATCGGCTACTACAACGGCCCGCCGATGGCCGATGTGGAAACCTACAATCAATCCGCGCAGTCCAACGTCTTTGGCGCCGTGCTCGACCCGGCGGATCTGGCCTGGACCACCACCGGTGACAGCAATTGGGTCCTGGAGTCAACCAACACCTACTTCAGCCTGGACGCCGCCCAAAGCGGCAGTGTGACCAACGATCAATCCACGACCCTCACGCTGGACGTTACCGGGCCGGCCGTGATTACTTTCTTCTGGTCCAGCATCGCCAACGATACCAACGGCGGCTTCGACCTTGAGTTCTACATGGATGATCCGGACAGCGGGGACATGGGCGATCTTACCGGCGATACTAGTTGGACCCAAGCCGGGCCGTTCACCATTCCAGCCGGCCCGCACACCTTGAATTGGACCGTATCCGCCAACGGCGATACCGATCCGACGGAAGCGGGGTTTGTGGACCAGGTGGATTGCTTTGCCCTCACCACCACGAATCCGGCGACGGGGCCGGTTGGATGGTGGAAGGGGGAGGCAAACGCCCTGGATAGCGCCGGGTCGAACAATGGAACCTTCCAGGGCGTTGTCGGCTTTGCCCCGGGAGTCTTTGGACAGGCCTTTGACTTCAATGGCTCGGGTGGGTGTGTGGAGTTGCCCGGCGTCACCTACGGCATGCCCGAGGGAACCATCTCCCTTTGGACCTACCTGCGCGCCTGGGACTGGGAGTTCGCGGACAACGGCCTCTTTGTATGGGCCGGAACAGAGCTTCTCCCCGGTGTCGGCAGTTGGGACGGCATCAACCTTGGGACGCATCCTGCTTATACCAGCACCGGCGAACTGCTCTTCGGCATTTTCACGTCAGACTGGCAATGGGCCCATAGCGGCGTCGTGCCTAAGACCAACACGTGGTATCATTTGGCCGGGACCTGGGGGCCGGGCGGCATTAAGATTTATGTGGATGGCCAACTGAAAGGCACCAACGCCTACACGGGATCGGCTCCGAACTACTCCTACTACAACCTCATCGGCCGCTCGTCGTGGGACAGCTCGCAAATCACCGGATTAGTGGACGATGTGCGACTCTATAACCGCGCCTTGGGCGCATCGGAAATCAGCACGCTGGCGAACCCCAGCGCCAACCCGAGGTTGTCGATCCTCCCGATCGGCGCCAGCGTGGTCATCAGTTGGCCGATCGCGGCCAGCGGCTTCACTTTGGAATCCACCCCCAGCCTGAGCAATCCGGACTGGGAGCCGGTCACCAGCCAGGTGTTCTGGACCAGCACCAACCTCGTCATCACCAATGCCGCCACCGGCCCCGCGCAATTCTTCCGGCTCAAGCAGTGACGTCACGCGCACCTGGCTGATACCATCCCTTCAGGATTGATAATGGCTGAAATCCGGCGTTAACGGCAGGCGCCCAAAGCCTGGCCCGCTCCCCATCCGAGACACGCTCGGAATAGGGCGTGACAGCCGGGACGATGGGTGTAGGCTGCTTGCATTGAGACGGAAGGGTCTTGTCCGTAAGTGTTAACCGGCAAACAGGTTACATCAGGAAACGGCAGTCTGTGACATACGGACCGTTGGTTGGATAATCACTGGAACCCTGTTCGCCCATCATGAAATACGTAACTCTCGCAATCGCTATTGTCTGTGTGCTGGTTGGCGCCGTTGCGTGTGGACGCAAGCCCGCACGCAGCGTTGCTCAGCAACCCGGTAAAGTGCTGTTCCCCCGAGCCGGCATCTCTCTTGTTGTCGGAGAGGGCTGGCGGCGCATCGATACCGACCCCGGAGTGCCGGTCTGTCCGCCAGTTCTCGTCGGCCCCGGCGGCATGATCCGGGCAATGATTTTCGACAAAGACAGACCTGATCCTCAGACTGCCGCCACCAAGCTCCGGGCCGCGTTTGAAGCGAATTCAGACACCGACAGATCCTCCTTTCGCGAGGAGCGCTTCACGACGGAAAGTGGGTTGGCGGGAATTCATCTCTCATACACCGCTCGCCCCCAAAAGAACGGGACGGTCACCGAAATCCACAGCCATAGCTACATTGTGAAGAATCAACAGGGCCGCTGTGTGTCGCTCAGCTACATCGTGCCGGCCCAGGCTGACGCGGGTTCCGTTCATCAGATGGTCCGAAAGACACTGAAACTGCAATAAGACGGCGTGCGGATTCGCATCGCCTTCGGCAAGCGGCCCGGGTAGGCTGGCGCCCCAATGAGATTTCTTATGGCGATGTTTGCGCTGGGTGGATGTCTTGCGGCGGCTCAGGGACAACCGGCCCATCAGTTTCCACTATGGCCCCACGGCGCCCCGGGAGCGCTCGGGACTCAGGACAAAGATATCCCCACTCTCACCCCCTTCCTGCCCGACCCGGCGAAAGCGACCGGAGCCGCGATGGTGATCTGTCCCGGCGGCGGCTATGAGCATCTGGCCCCGCACGAGGGCGCCGATTACGCCCGGTTCCTGAACGAGCAGGGCATCGCCGGGTTCGTCTTGCAATATCGGCTCGGCTCGGGCGGATACCATCACCCGGCGATGTTGCAGGACGCGGCCCGCGCGGTGCGCATGGTCCGGGCCATGGCGGGGGATTGGAAGCTCGATCCGAAGCGGATCGGCATTATGGGATCTTCCGCGGGCGGACATCTGGCCTCGACGCTCCTGACCCACTTCGATGCGGGCGACACGAATGCCGCGGACGCCATCGAGAGGCAAAGTTCGCGTCCGGACCTGGGGGTGCTTTGCTACGCAGTCATCACCATGGGCGAGTTCACCCACGCGGGGTCCAAGGCCAATCTCCTGGGCACGGCGCCCTCGGCCGAGCAAGTGCGCGCGCTTTCCAATGAACGGCTGGTCACCCCCCGGACGCCCCCCTGTTTTATCTGGCACACCTTCGAGGATACGACCGTGCCGGTGGAAAACAGCCTCCAATTTGCCGAAGCCCTCCGGAAAGCGGGCGTTCCGTTTGACCTGCATATCTATCAGAAAGGCGGCCACGGAATGGGCCTGGGCACGCGCGACTGGGACCCGTCCAAACGGCATCCCTGGACCGGCGACCTGGCCTACTGGCTCAAAGCCCAAGGCTGGGCGCGTTGAGAGTTTAGACGTTACAACGTTACACCGGGAAGTATGCCCGGGTAACGGTGTAACTTAGGTATGCAATATATTTAGCTTACAGCTTCGCCTCCTTTCTCTCCCGTCCGAATGCGGACGGCTTGCTCAACGTTAACCACAAAAATCTTTCCGTCTCCGATCTTCCCGGTTCGCGCGCTCCGGACCACAGCGGCAATCGCGGCGGAGGCCCCCATGTCGGTCACCACGGCCTCGATCTTGATCTTCGGCAGGCAGTTGATCGAATACTCGCTCTCCCGAAAAACCTCCGTGTGCCCGCGCTGCCGGCCAAATCCTTTAACCTCGATGACCGTCATCCCCTCGACGCCGGCTTCATTCAAAGCCTCTTTGACCTCGTCCAGCTTGTGGGGCCGTATTACTGCTTCGATCCGTTTCATAGTTCATCGGCCAGCTCCCTCCGGAGCGGCTTGTGCCGCTACGAAGTCTTGCGGGCCAGAAGCGAACGCAACCACCAAGGCGCCCCTGACTTATAGTAGCCGCTGACGTGAAGAGGCGGAAGAGCCCCTTCAACAACCCAACCCAACCTGCCCCCGAATCCAACCCAACCCCATCTAACCTAACCCAACCCCCGCCTCCTTGCGTCGGCGGCCACTATATTTCAAGGAACGCTCTAATCACTGCGTCTCACTGTCGGAAACTCATTTAGCACAAGCGGTGCCAGGAGCGGTATCGCGCAGAATAGCCCGTTTTATTGGGTTTTTCGCAAGGGAGCGCTTTTGCTCGGCCAAAGCCACTGTCGCGTTCTGCGCACCGGTTCACAATTTAGGCAGCGCGCCATTATTTCTGTCGTCATGCCTAGCCAAACCTATCGCGGCGCGCGCCAATTCAATTCCTCTGGCTCCTGCCCGTCGTTTGCTATAGATAAAGGCGCGTGGCGACGATCCGCACTCTTCTCAACCTGGGCCGCGCCGGCACTCTGCCGACGGTCTGGTCCAATTGTCTAGCCGGCTGGTGGCTCGGCGGACACGAGAATACCGGGGATCTTCCCTTCCTGTTTGCCGGCACCACGTTTCTCTACCTGGGCGGGGCGTTCCTCAACGATGCCTTCGATGCGGACTATGACAAGGAATACCGGCGGACGCGGCCAATTCCCGCCGGAGCCATCTCGCCTCAGACTGCGTGGCGCTGGGGCCTGGCCTTGCTGGTTTCAGGCGCGGTCCTGTTGTTCGTGCCCGGCGCCGCAACGGGCGGCCTCGGGCTGGCTCTGGTCCTCTTCATTCTTCTTTACGATGCGCTTCACCGGCTGTTTCCGTTTTCGCCGGTGCTGCTGGGGATCTGCCGGTTTTTCCTCTACACCATCGGCGCCGCGGCCGCGGCCCACGAGGTGACCGGCTGGTCGATCTGGTGCGGGCTGGCGCTGGCGGCCTATGTGACCGGCGTTGGCATTTTCCTGCGCTGGGAACGCACCGCCAAGCCCCCTGATTACTGGCCCGTCGCGCTCCTCGCCGTTCCGATCCTGCTGGCTTTGTTGATAGACAACGGCGAGTACCGCGGCAGCGGCCTGCTCCTTTCCGCCATCGTCGCCTTATGGATCCTCCGGGCCTTGCGCCAGTTCTTTTGGTCGCTCGAACCCAGCTTTGCCCAAACCGTTTCCGATTTGCAGGCCGGCATCGTTTTTGTCGATTGGCTCGCCGCCGCCGACGGCCCCCGGCCGCTGAGCGCTATCTTTATCGGGTTGTTCCTGGCCACCCTGGCCTTGCAGCGTGTCTTTCCGGTGAGGTGAAAGGCGCCGGTTAACCGCTCATCCCGCTTGCGGCGGAGCCATCGCCCGCAGCCGTTCGATGATCCCCGGCAGCCGCTCCAGCGCGTAGTCCACTTCCGCCTCGGTGTTGTAAAAGCCGAGGCTTAAGCGGACGCTGCCGCGGGCGCGCGCCACGCTGCAGCCCATCGCGGTCAGCACATGCGAGGGATCCAGCGAGCCGGTCGTGCAGGCCGAGCCGCTCGAAGCGCAGATGCCGGCCTGGTCGAGCAGCATCAGTATGCCTTCGGCCTCGACTCCCTCAAACCCGACGTTGCACGTGTTGGGCAACCGCGGCTCTTTGGCCCCGTTGCGGGTCGTGCCCGGGATGCGAGAGAGAATGCCCGCTTCCAGCTTGTCCCGGAGCGCGCGCACGCGGGTGTTTTCATCCGCAAGCCGCGCCAGGGCCAGCTCGGCGGCTTTGCCGAAGGCGGCGATGAAGGGGACATTCTCGGTGCCGCCGCGACGTCCGCGTTCCTGGCCGCCGCCGATGACGTAGGGCTGGAACCGCGTGTGCCGCTTCACGTAGAGCATCCCAATGCCTTTGGGGGCGTGCAGCTTGTGCGCCGACAGGGAGAGAAAATCGATGCCCAGGCCTTTGACGTCGATCGGCAGCTTGCCCGCCGCCTGCACCGCGTCGGTGTGGCAGAGCACGCCCTTGGCCAGGCAAATCGCCGAAACCTCCCGGATGGGAAACAGCATCCCGGTCTCGTTGTTGGCCCACATGACCGACACGATCGCCGTGTCGGGGCGGATGGATTTTTCCAGCGCCGCCAGGTCCAGGCCGCCTCCCGAATCGACCGGCAGGTAAGTCACTTCGCAGCCGCGTTTCTGCAAGGAGGCGCAGAACTTGAGCGTGGCCGAGTGCTCGACCGCCGTGGTGATCACGTGATGCTTGTCCGGGTGAACCGCCAGCGCGCTGTGGATGGCGGCGTTGATGCTCTCGGTGCCGCAACTGGTGAAGATGATTTCCCGCGGTTCGGCCCCAATGAGCGCCGCCACCTGGGCCCGCGCCTCATCCAGCGGCTGAGCGAGCTGGTGCCCGAAGGCATAGGCGCTGGAAGGGTTGCCCCAATGCTCCGTCAGAAACGGCAGCATCGCCTCGAGAACCTCAGGCGCGATCCGGGTAGTGGCGTTGTTGTCCAGGTAACAAAACATCTGCTGGCTCATTCCACAATATCCTAAGCGGGAGCGGTTCCGTCGAACACGTTTTTATCGCGGGGCAGCCGCGTGTCGAGGGTCGGGTGTCGAGTGTCGCGGGGACGGAGAATCGGGCCCCCTCGACCTTCGACCCTCGACCTGGTCACTGGGCTGTTGTCCCGTGGTTCCCCTCCGGGGAGGCAGGCGAGGTTGGCAGGCGCCCGGCTTGTCGCAAGTCTTTCTGGCTGGCGGGCAAAAGCCGCAACGCGTACGAGAAGAACGCCGGGTCGGACCAGACGACGTACTGCCCAAGCGGCCTCGGGCCGCAACTGCTGGAGCCAACCCCCAGCGTTCGGGCCGATAGCGTTAGCACGGTGCTGGCGCTCTCGGGAAGGTCCACCGTGTATTCGATGGGCGTCATGACCTCATCGGTGTAAGGCAGCGCTGAAACCTGCATGGCCGCGCCGCAGGCTTGCGCCATCAGCGTCGGAAAACCGCTGCCCGAGAGCGCGGCCCAGCGCACATCCTCGTGGTTGCCGCACTCCATCGGCTTGGCATACGGCGTCATTTGCTCCCGAACCGTGCTGTGATAGAGCCCGATATCGAAGGCCCGTTTGCGATCCGCGTAATTTTCCATCGGCCCGCGGCCCAAATAGGCGAATTGATCGAGCCCCTTGTCCAATTGCAAGCGCACCCCCAGCCGTGCCAGGGGAAGGCGCGGCCCTTTCGGGACGACGCTGTTGCTCACGACGATCGATCCATCCCCGCGCACCGTATAGAGCGCCGCATGGGTCACGCTGAAATGGTCCTTTCCCTCCCCTTCGACCACCAGCTCCACGTTGACCGTGGCGCGGTCCACGGACCTGGCCTGCACTCGCGTCACGCTCCATTTCAACTCGTCGATCCCGGCCTTATGCCACTGGTCGTAAGCCCACATGTCATCGTTCCGATGGGGCGCGCGCCAAAGGTGCAGCCGCGGTCCGCCGCCGGGGGCGATCAGGCTTTTCTGATCCCGCTCGAGCCGGGAAAGGGTCCCGTCGGCTTTGCTGAAGGCCATCGCGAACCCGTCGCCCTTCACCGAGATTTCCTTCTCGCCGTCCTCCAGCACGAGCGGTTTCATCCTGGCGCTGTTCACCGGCCTGGCCGCGGCTTCGAACGGCAGCGGGAACTGGGCGGCGGCAACTTCATAGCCTGCTTTGGCCCAGATTTCGTCGTTGGCCAGGTCGAACGAGACGCGCAGGAAATACTCCGCGCCCGGCTTGGGGCTGATCTTCTTGAACGGCACGGTGAGCATCGTCTCGGCTCCCGGAGCCAAAGTTGGCGCCTTGAAAACTCCCTGGTCGATCACAACGCCGTCCTCGCTCACGGTCCATCGGCCTTGGAATCCGCTCAGATCGATGAACGCGTACTTGTTGCGGATCTTCACCTTCCCCGCCGCCACGTCGGCGGCTTCCAGGCCGATCCATTGGTAGGCCTTCTTCATCTCCGGATAATGGGGCTTGGGCGAGCGATCGGAGAACACCACGCCTTTATGAATGAAATAATGATCGTTGGGAAACTCGCCAAAGCCGCCGCCGTACGCCAGAAACACGCGCTTGGGGTCGCGGTTGTTCCAGATGCCCTGATCCTCCCATTCCCAGATCGCCCCGCCCATCAAGGCCGGATACTTGTCGAAGATGTCGTTATAGTCGCCCACCGACCCCATGGAATTGAACATCGCATGGGCGTATTCGCACATGTAAAAGGGCTTGGTCCGCTTGCCGTCGAGGGCGATCTTCTCCAGGTCGCCAGGCTGGGTGTACATCTGGCTGTCCACATCCGCGGGGTTGTTCGCCTCGATGCCGAACGGCTCATAGTGCGCGGGACGGCTGGTGTCGAGGGCTTTGAGGGCCTTGAGCGCCGAAAGGAAGTTGCTGCCGCCGCCGCATTCGTTGCCCAGGGACCACATAATAATCGAGGGATGGTTTTTGAAACTCTGGACGTTGGCTACGGTGCGGTCCACGATGGCCTTCTCATATTTAGGCTCGCGGTCCAGCACGTTGTAGTAGCCGTGGCACTCGCAGTTGGCTTCGGCGGTCAAGTAGATGCCCCACTCGTCGCACAGCTCATACCAGCGCGGATCATCCGAGTAATGGCAGGTGCGAACGTGGTTGCAGTTGCCCTGCTTCAGCAGCTCGAGATCGCGGATCATCCTCTCCTCGGTCACATAATGGCCCGTATCCGGCCAGTTCTCGTGGCGGTTGGCGCCTTTGAGTTTCACCGGCACGCCGTTGATGGTGAAGACGCGGCCTTGCAGCTCGATTTTGCGGAAGCCCGTCCGCGTGGAAATCAGCTCGCTCTCTTTGCCGGCCGCAACGCTGAGCACGGTGGTATAAAGATTGGGCGTCTCGGCCGTCCACTTGGCCGGGTTCTTTACGGGGAACGTCAGCCCCACGGCCTTCTCTTCGCCGGGGCCGAGAGCCGGCACCTCCGCGCTGGCCTGGGCTCCAGCCACCGGCTTGCCCTCGCGGTCAAACAATTCGGCCGTCAGCGGACGCGCCGGCGCCGGCGACTCCGAGTAGTTGCGAACCTTCGCGACCACCTGAACCGTGGCGTCCTGGTACTGGGCATCCAAATCGCTCTTCACGAAGAAATCGCGAATATGCACCCGCGGGGCGCTCCACAGGGTCACGTTGCGGAAAATGCCGCTCAGCCGCCACATATCCTGATCTTCGATATAGCTCCCCGCGGAGTAGCGATACACCTCGGCCGCCAGCAGGTTTTTCCCCGGCTTGAGCAGCCGGGTAATGTCGAACTCAGCCGCGTTTCGGCTGTTCACGCTGTAGCCGGCCTTCTCGCCGTTGATCCACAAATAGAAAGCCGAATCCACCCCGTCGAAGGTGATAAACACACGCCGGCCCCGCCAGGCCGCGGGCACTTCAAACTCGCGCCGATAGCTGCCCACCGGGTCGCGCTCGACGTAGGAGGTGTAGTTGGTGGGCGGTTCGCTTAAAACATGGGGCCAGTCCTTCTGAAACGTATAGCCGATATTCCGGTAATAAGGCGTGCCATAGCCCAGCAACTGCCAGCACGAAGGCACCGGGATTTCCTTCCAGCCTTCCACCGAAAATCCGGGCTTGTAGAAATCCACCGGCCGCTCCGCCGGATGGTTGACCCAATTGAACTTCCAGTTTCCGTTGAGGCTGCGGCAAAAGGGAGAAGCCTGGCGGTTGGCGGCGAACGCCTCGGCGGGAGTCGCGTAGGGCATCAGGACGGCATGGGCTGGTTCCTTATTGACGCCCAGGCATTCCGGATCTTCGAGCTCCGGCGGCAACGGGGCTGGTTGTGCTATCGCAGGGCTGCTCATCAGACCAAAGGCCAATAGCATGAGCCATGTTTGCATCCGCCGGCAAGTCCGCTCATGGCTCGGCTGCCGGGACATCATCCGCATGAAGGCTACCAATGCACTTTTCATCCGGCGATGATGGTCCGAGCCCGCGAAAATGCCAAGACATCGTCGCCAGCCCCTCGACGCCCCCGACCCCCAACCCTCGACCCTCTTTGTCAGGCGAAAGTTCTGAGCGCCTCGTGCACACCTTCAACGGCCGTGCTGCCCTCGCCGACGGCGGCGGCGCAGCGTTTCACCGAGCCGGAACGCACGTCCCCCGCGGCAAAAATGCCCGGACGGCTCGTCTCCAGCGGGCCGGGCGAGCGGCTCATGCCTTTCCAGGCGGGCGCGCCGGCTACGGCGGGGCCGGTTTTGATGAAGCCCTTCTCATCACACTCGATCTCGGGCGGAAGCCATTCCGTGCACGGCTTTGCGCCAATCATCGAAAAGATGGCCGAGATCCGGACCGTGCGCTGCTCATGCGTGACGGTGTTCTCCAGCTCGGCCGCCTCGAGCGCCTTGCCGCCCGTCATCCTCCGGATTGCCGTGTGCGCCAGAATCTCGATGTTCTCTTTTGTCTCGACGCGCCGCGACAGGTAGCGGGACATGCTTTTGGCCAGCCCCTCGCCGCGGATAACCAGCAGGACTTTCTCCGCGTGCTCGGAAAGAAACATCGCGGCTTGTCCGGCCGAGTTGCCGCCGCCGGCGACAATGACCGTGGCGCCGCGGCAGAGCTGGCGTTCCCGGCCCGTCGCCGCGTAGTAAACGCCGCACCCTTCAAAATCCTCGCGCCCTTCGGCCTCCAGCCGGCGGTATTGGGCGCCCGTCGCGATGAGGACGCACTTCGCGCGCAAGGTTGCGTCGCAGCCCTCCGCTTGCAGGATGGCCCCGCAGTCTCCTTCCGCAAACGCCAGCGAAAGCGCCTGGGCGGGTGTCGCGAACCTGGCGCCGAACCGAAACGCCTGAAGCTGCGCGCTGTAGGTCAGATCCCCGCCCCCCACGCCGGTGGGAAAGCCGAAGAAGTTCTCGATCAATGAGGAGGCTCCAGCCTGGCCGCCCGGCGCGTAGCTCTCCAGCACCACCGTCTTGAGCCCTTCCGAAGCCGCGTAAACAGCGGCCGCCAGGCCCGCCGGACCGGCGCCGACGATAGCCAGGTCGCAGGTGATTTCCCCCTCCTCGTCGGTCGCCGCCGATCGCAGCAGCCCGGCTACCCGCGCGACCTCGCGCAAGGAGGGATGGCGCAGCGGCATGCCGCTGGCCGTGATCAGCGCGGGCAAATCGTGGCTGGCCAGGTGCAGCCGCTCGCAGAGGCCGCGACCGTTTTCGCTTTGAGAATCGATCAGCCGATGCGGGATATGGTTCTTGTCCAGAAAGTCATCAAGCTGGCGGCCGTCGCGCGATCCCTCCGGCGCCACGATGCGCAGCCCCGCAAACTCCCGGTCCCGCTGCAAGCGTTGCCGGCGCATAATGAATGCGCGGACGATCGGCTCGCTTACTCCGGGCAGTTCCGCCAGGGCCTGCCGGAGCCTGCACGCCGGCACCTCCAAAACCTCGCTCTCCTCCGCTTGGCACCGGGCGCTGGCCAGGGCCGCCGTGCCCATCAGCATCCCCACCTCCCCCACAAAATCCCGCGGACCGGCCGTAGCAAGGATTTGCTCCTGGCCGTCGCGCGACTCGAAGGCCTCCAGTTCGCCGCGCAGCACCACCGCTAACCCGAGGTCGCGCTGGCCCGCTTTGAAGAGCAGTTCTCCGCGTTTCAGAACTCGCCGCGCGCCCAGCGGCTCCAGCATGCCCAGTTGCCGGTCATTGAGCTTGGGAAAGGCCACGCTCTCCGTGTCCCGGTAGAACTGCTCGTCCTGTTCCAGTTCGGTCATAACCAACTCCGCTTCCGCATGTGATGTCCAAACGCCGTTGGCCTCCTCCTCGATTCGCCTTCAGCCAAGGCGCAGTCTCACGCTCGACGGGATTTATCTCGGTGTCAACTTGGACTTGGCTGCCAAAAGGCGCTTCCGCTCACTGCCCCCGGAGTGCGCCCGTCCGCCGCGCCGTAGCTCCTCAGCGAAGGCGGGTCCCCGGGCGCAGCGGGTGCCGGACACCGGCTGACACCGGAACATTCCCACGCCCCCTGCATGGTCGAAGCCTTCTGCGTCCAAGGACGGGTGCACCCGGCGGTTTCACGTCCGTTGGGGGCAGTGCGCGAATGCGCCCGTTTGCAAAGCTCCCATTCGGCTATATATTCCTCCTTACTGAGTTGGCTGAAGCACGGTTCCGGGGACCTTCAATCAAGGGCATTCCCGGTTGAGCCTGGAATCGGCGGAGTCGAAGTTACTTTGGGAGAGGAGAACATATGCGCAGATCACAAACGGAGGGCAGCATGACCGAATACTGTGAGCACTTAAGTCATTTGACGGAGCATGACTTTCCGCCGCCAAGCACCCCCAACGCCTGCGAGGATTGTCTCAAGGAGGGGACGCGGTGGGTGGCGTTGCGGGAGTGCAAGATTTGCGGCCACGTCGGTTGTTGCGATTCCTCGCCAGGGCGCCACGCGACCAGGCACTTCCACGAGACGGGACATCCCGTCATGCGTTCGGTCATGCCGGGCGACCGCTGGACTTGGTGCTATGTCCACGAGGTCGCGGGCGAACTGGCCGGGGCTCCAGTGGCCGCCGGGAAGAAGCGTTAGGCTAAACCAAAAGCAATTATGAACAAGACAATGGAAACAATGGCGATCGCCGCTTTGTTGGCCGGGGCTGCGATGGATTGCCTGGGGCAAAACGACGGCCCGCTCAAGCCTGGCTTGTCGCTTCCAACTTCCGATCCGGCCTCCGCGCCCCCCAACCCCAACGCCCCGCTTCAGCCTCCAATGAGCTCGACGCGGATAGCCGCCGGCGGCACAGTGCCGGCGCGGAGTTCGCAGGGGCCTGGACCCGCCACCACGCCGCAGGGGACCAGCCCCGCGACCACACCCGGCGGAACAACGACAGCGATTACCCCGGGCGGAACAACCACGGCAATCACACCGCAGGGGACGGGCCCGGCCAACACGCCGCAAAACAACGGGAACGCAATTGTGCCGCAACAAAGCGGCCCGGGGATCGCCCCGCAACCGGGCCAACCAGTTCCGGGCCAGCCCGCTGGCGGCTCCGCCAACACTCCGCAGGGCGGCGCGGCTAATCCCGGTCCGGGCTCGCCGAACACCGGCGCCGGAACCTCCGGCTCCGGCGCTGCTCCAGGCCCCGGCGGAAAGTAGCGGATCGCATTCTTCTCCCTCTCCCCATAGTGGTTGCCCGCAGGGGGCTGGGGAGAGGGCCAGGGTGATGGGCACACGCTCCGACGCTCCTGACGCTCCTTTAACGTTGGTTTTTCTTTTCCAATCCCCACATCGCTCGTATGCTAAAGGCGATGTTTGGGCGAATTCAATCTGTTCATTTTGTAGGCATTTGCGGCACGGCCATGGCCTCGGCCGCGGCGGCGATGCTCGAAAAAGGTGTCAAGGTCACCGGCTCGGACCAGAATGTCTATCCGCCGATGTCCACCTTCCTGGCGGGACGCCGGATCGAGGTGATGCCCGGATTCAGCGAGCAGAACCTGGCGTACAAGCCGGATCTCGTGGTCATCGGCAACGCCATTTCCCGCGGCAATCCCGAAGCCGAGTACGTGCTGGACCACAAGCTGCAGTACTGCTCGCTGCCGGAGCTGCTCAAGGAGTTCTTCATCCGCGGCAAACGTTCCCTGGTCGTCAGCGGCACCCACGGCAAGACCACCACCACCTCCCTGCTGACCTGGGTCTTCGAGCACAACGGCCTCAACCCGAGCTTCCTCATCGGCGGCATCCCCAACAACCTCGGCCAGGGCGCCCGCTTCACCGACAGCGAATGGTTCATTATCGAAGGCGACGAATACGACACCGCCTTTTTCGACAAGCGCAGCAAGTTCATCCATTACCTGCCCGAGGTCGCCCTCATCAACAACCTCGAATACGATCACGCCGATATCTTCCCGAACCTCGAAGCCGTCCAGACCTCCTTCAAGCATTTCATCCGGCTCGTCCCGCGCAACGGCCTGCTGCTGGGCAACGGCGACGACTCCAACCTGGCCGCCTTGCTCAAGGTCACCCATTGCCCCGTCAAGCGCTTCGGCCTCGGCGAAGGCAACGCCGTGCAGGCCTTCAACATCCGTTACGGGCCCACGGCGACCGAGTTCGAGATCCCCAGCTTCAAGTTCCACACCAATTTCGTCGGCGAACTCAATGTCCGCAACGCCCTCGCCGTGGTGGCCTGCGCCAAGCATTGCGGCCTCAAGAACCACCAGATCCAGGCCGCGTTCGACACCTTCAAAGGCATCAAACGCCGGATGGAAGTGCGCGGCATCCCCGGGGGCGTGACGGTGGTGGATGATTTCGGGCATCACCCGACCGCCATCCGCGAGACGCTGCGCGCCCTCCGCATCCGCTATCCGAACCAGAAACTCTGGGCCGTTTTCGAGCCCCGCTCCAACACCACCCGGCGCAACGTCTTCCAAAAAGAGCTGGCGGATTCCTTCGCCGACGCCGATGTGGTCGTGGTCGCGGAAGTCGCGCGCCTGGAGCTCCTGGCGCCCGAGGAGCGGCTCAGCCCCGAGAAGCTGATGCAGGACCTCAAGGCCGACGGCAGAGAGGCCGCTTATCTGCCGGACGTGGATTCCATTGTCGATTACGTGGGCCGGAGCGCCCAGGGCGGAGAAGTCATCTGCGTCTTCAGCAACGGCGGCTTCGGCGGCATCCACGCCAAACTCCTGGAGCGGCTCGCACGGCGGTAACAACAATTGATTGCAAGCGCCGCAGAGCGGCGCTTCGACGGTAGCCGCGGGCTTGAGCCCGCGGGGTCGGCCCAGCTTGGGACAGCGCCGCGGAGCGGCGCCTGATGACTCAGGGCGGAGCCGGAGGCGGGTAACCGGCCGACACTCTGTCCAGAGGAAATAGGCCACTTTTCAGGCGTCGCTAGCGCGACGCCAGAGATCGGTTTGGCGGGTTTTCCGGGGGCTGAAGCGCCCCGGCTACCGTCGCAGCATCGCTCCGCGATGCCGGAGGCGCCCGTGGTGTGATCCTCCTTAAGTCCCCCGTCGAGCGAGCCCTCGCTAAGGGCCTGGCGGAAAGCAACTTTTAAAACTTTTTGACTCATCTCCGCGGCTTGATCGTGTAGTTCCGGTCTCCATAAAAGCGATGTGGGGTTAGGTTTACCTATCAAATTGAGGGTGGAGGGTGGAGGATGGGCCCAGGATCTGGGACGGGGAAGAACAGGGGCCGAGGCGTACCCCTGCTGGACCCGGGACAGTGGGACAAACCAATAATGACGGGCATTTTGTGAGGTCGGACCCGGGACATGTCCCGGGACAAAGGTGGGACACAGGGGCGATCTTTGATTTTCGAGTCTTTTATCCGGTCGATCCGACGTCCTCGGCTATTACGGTCATACCCGGAAGGTGCGCGGACTCCATGACGCATCTGTTGACAATCGGAAGCCTGTGGCTCGGAGTCGGCGATCCTGGTTGTTCGCCCGCTATGCGAGCGCAGCGAGCCAAACTGCAGGCCCAAAGGGCCAAGGACAACTTAGCCCAGCAAGCGAGGAACGAGCGCCGCCCTGGGTCGCGGACCCAAAATGTTCTCCTTTCTTTTTTTCTTCTCGGGTCTAGCGCGCCAGACCCGAGAAGAAAAAAGAGAGGCTGCGATAAACTGATGTGCGCCCCCGGAATGACAAGCCGGCTGAATTGCCTTTACGCCGAGGCCGACAGGGGGTTAAAACCTGCTCTGGATGAAGGCAAAGGCGTCGCGAAGAAATAACCTGAGCAATTATGGCGCAGGAGTTTTGCCCGCTGGCGAGGCGCGAACGAGGCGCATATCCGCAGGGATCTGTAACGAGCGAGCAACGAAGTCAGCGGGCAAAAGGACCAGCCAGAATGCTCAAGTTATTTCTTCGCGACGCCAAAGGGCTCATTGCCGGCAGGGAGCCGTTTGGATATCCGCCCGTTTCGGGATGATATGCAGATCGGTTTACTTGCTTGTTTGCCAGCTTTTGACTTATGACATTCGAAAATCCATACATTCGGGCGATAGTGGTCACCGTCCTGATATTGTTGCTGCTGACGTTACCCACCACCTTGGGTAATTTCCCAAGGTTCAAGCGGCGCAAGGTTGCCATCGCTGCTGGCGCACTCGCATTGGTGATCAACAGCGCCTTTGTCGGCGCATTGTCGAGCCAAGCAACAACGCCTTGGTCTTGGGCGAAGACCGGTGTGGTCAGCTTCCTTTGTTCGCTGGGGGTTCTGCTGCTGCTAGCTGTGCTGACGAGGGTAGTTCTTGCGGCGTATGTTGGCAGGGCGCTGAAGCGGGCTAACGAACCCAGATGCAGCGAACCGGGCGATGACGCTTCAGTTGACAATCAACGGTCAGTGACGCCCGGTCGCCGATCTGGAGCGTTAGCCTATCGTATGCGTTACACCCTGCTCCTCATGCTCATGCTGGCAGGGGATTGCCTGGGTGGTCCAGCTACAAACGTTAAAGTCTATATTACTGGTTTCCCTGATGCTCGTGTCACTCCCTTGGAAGGCAACGGCTGGCAAGGCACCGCACGGTGCTTTAAGGCAGACGACGGAAAGTTGTTCTATTTTGAAATCCTCCTTGACCGCTCTTACGATCGCTATTGCGCAGAGCAGCTAAAAGCTGCAGGTATCCAGGACTTTGAGGTTGAAATGGGGAGTATGGACTACGTGCAACCAGAGAATCGGCTCGGTTTTCAGCCACTTCCCGATCGTATAAACCCTACTTTCGTGCTGCATTACAAAGCGCGACCATCACAGAGAGGGATTTCCTTTACCTACATGCTGCCAGCATCATCACAGGCGCTCGGTCATACCGCGGGATTCAGCAAACTCGGGCGGGACAAGCAAGTTGCACTTTGCGTCGACAGCGTCACGGCGGATATGAAGAGCATTGCAGACCAGCTTGTGCAGCGTTTGAAGAACGGGCCGGTTGATGTTGGCCCCTTGGCAATACCCTACGACCCTTCCTCTGCGAGCAGACAGCGTGGGCCCTCTGATAACGACTACAAAATTGGATTTGTCAACAAAACGGCTCAAAACCTCTACGACTTAACTTTGTCCTACGGTGAACAAGAGGCCTGTGCGGTTCCAGACGTTGTCGCCCGAGTGAAAGTGAATTACTCTGAAAACATGACCTTGAAAAGGCGGGCACAAGCCACGTTGTGCTGGAAGCAGGCCGTTGGGTTGCCTTGGAATGAGTCGACCACCAAGCACTCCGTGCCCGTGCAATTTGATGGTGTGGTTCCTCCGGATTTTTCGAAGGGCACAGTTTTCTTCGTCATCCGGGACCATGACGCCGTCGAAGTCAGGCCGATCAAATGGACTGATGACAAGGCTTCCATCAACCTGATGAGAGAGAAATGAGGGAATGTGCTGACTTTTCGATGGAGCGAATGGCGGCGGGCGATACTCTTTTGCAGATTTGGACGTTTGCTGCCCGCCGCCATCGCTCACCTCGTTGTTAGGCATCATTCGCGCGCACTATGAAACAGCTATTATTCACATCCATTTTCTTCCTCGTGGCGGTTTGCAATGGGCTGGCGCAGACAAATACCGCAGTTGATGCCGCTGGTAACACGCCAACAAATCTTGCCCATCCCATAGAAGTTCCCCCCGCTTATGCGCCGACCGAGGTTTCCTACATTTGTGACTCAACCAAGCCGGAGCCAGCTTATGAGAACCTGCCCATCAGCAAATGGATTCAAAATAAAACCCAAATCAATCCCAACCACCGTACACTTTCAGAATTGCTGAGATTGAAGCCAATTTCAAAGGACGACTGGGGCATCGCCAGATTCGAAGTGCCAGTCAATTATCAGGCCGTCACGTCCTCGGTGATGGGTGGCGATGTGGCCTTGGGCGTTTTAAACGAGGACCATGAGTTCGTGCCGTGCGATTTTACCGGCAGCGAACCCGCAACCAATGGGCACGCGATCGTCTGGTGGAGCATCAATTGGGACTCGCCCGGCCGGCAGGAGCTGCGGGCGCAATTGACTTACCATCATGGACTGGATTCAATCAAAATCATCGGGCCGCCGCTGGTGTATAAATCGGACAATGTGTGCCGGTTTCGCGAGGGGGCGACCTTCTTCAATTCGGAAGGGACGCAGCTTTACGCCATCCTGCGGGCGCCCAAAGCAAGATTCCGTATTGAACTGACCACGCCAGAGGGCAAACACCTGAAAACCGTCACCGGCAGCACTACCACCGGCTACATCACAAATGAGTGGAATTTGGTGGACGAGCGGGGGAAAAAATTCCAAGGCGACGCTTTTGACGCGGCCTTTTACGTCACTTATCCCGGCGACACGCATCCCCATGCGCCAGCCAAAGTGGGGTTCACCAGGATTGGTGACCCAGATACAAAAGATGTGCCTGGAAAATAACTCGTATTCGCCCCCCGGATTGCTCGGCGTGGAAGCATCGTCCATGGCGGCATTCACGGGATGCCTAACTACTGCCGCAGGCGGAAGAACAGTTGGGGTTTGGGGCTGACGGGATTGGTGAACGGGCTGGAGGCGCCGGGCAGGTCGGTGTATGGGCCCAGGACGTTGGTGGCGCTCTGCAAGGTGAAGGCGTTCGTCCATTGCAGCACGAGGTTCGTGCCCGCGCGCGACGGGATTAGTTGCGGACCGCTCATGAGCAGGCCGGTGACGTCGTTGGTCGCCAGCCAGGGCCTGGCATCCGGGGCGGCGGCGCTGGTAAAGCAGTTGGTGAACGTCACCCCGGCGGCGTGGCGGAGGTAATAGCCATAAGCCGGCAGGTTGCTCCACATCGTGTTCTCGGGATATTGCCCGGCATATTCCGCCGGGGCCGCGGGGATCGAGTTCACGCCGCCTTGGAAGGAGATGTTCACATTGTCGAAGAGCAGGTTTTTCAGGGTGTAGGTCCGGCCGTTGGTGAAGCAGCCGGAGATGGGGCAGCCGCGGGTATCCGTGAGGCTGGATCCGGTGATGTCGCAAAAGGTGATGCCGCTGATGCTGCCGACGGACGCGCCGCTTCGGCTGCCAAGGATGACGAAGATGGCGTTCTGGCAGGAGGCGAATCGAATCCGCTGAAAGGTGACGCTGCTGATGGCCCCGCCATCGACGGACTCGACCGCCATCGCCGAGTGCGCGGTGTTCAGCACCGTGCAATCCTGGAACGTGATGTTCGTAAAAGGCCCGGTGCTGGCGGTGCCGAGTTTCAGGCCGTTGGATTGGGACTTGGTGATAGTGCAGTTCGTCACCAGGACGTCGTTCACGCCGCGGGGATTGCCGCTTTTGAGGCAGATGGCGTCGTCGCCGCTGTCGAACGTGGAATTGGCGATGGTCACGTGCCAGCAGTCCACCACGTCGCAGCCGTCGCGGTTTCCGTTGAGGCCGTCGTCGTTCACGTTGAGGTTGGTGATGTTCAGATAGTCGGACTGCATGTTGACGACGCTCCACATGGCGGCATCGACGACGTTGATATTGCGGATGTTCACCTGGCTGCACAGGGCCGTCCAGATGGCGATAGGGCGTGTAGCCTCGACGCCGGAGGTGAAATAGGTGCGCCCGTTGCCGTTGATGGTCCCCCCGCCATCGATGGCGACGCCGGAGCAGCTTTGGGCATAGACCAGGGCCATGTCGCAGTTGTTCTGCTGACTGTTGTTGGCCGGCGGATCCAGAATCGGGTAGTCGTTGGTCGAACCGCTGCCCAGCAAGGTCGCCGTCGGATCGATAAACAGGGTCATGCTGTTCTTAAGATAGATGGTTCCCGACAGGAAGGTGCCATTGTGCAGCCAGACGAAGCCGCCAGGCCCGCAGGCGTTAATGGCGGCCTGAATGGCCGCGGTGTCCTTGGTCGTCCCGTTTCCAGCCGCGCCGTATTTCATCACATCTTGCCAAAGGTAATTGGTCTGGATGGTGTTGAAGGCAAAGGTATTGGTGGCGCTGTTGCCGCTGCCATCCACGGCAACAATGGAGGCGGTGTAGGAAATGTTGGCTGCCATCGGCGTTAGATTGGTGGCCAGAAGCTGCGTTGTGGCGCCGCTGGTGTTGAAGGCCAGCGCTTGCGGGGCGCCGTTGAGCAGCAGCACGACATTGCCGCCGAGCAGCGGAGAGGTGGCGTCGACCTCAAACGAAATGCGGTTCGTGGGATTAACGAATATGGCTCCGTTGGCGGGTTGCGCATTGACGATGAGCGGCGCCAGGAGCGAGGTGGAGAGGATTTCCATCCGGTTGAAATTCTGGTCCCCGCCGCCGGAACCGCCGCCGGAGGTCTGGTTGGCAAACAGCGCCACGCTGTCAATAGTCGCGCCGGAAGTCCCGGCCAGGGGCCGGCCATCGAGAAAGACCAGCACCGCGTCGTTGGTCGCGCTGCGGACCACGAAACGATACGTGTCGTTCGGTTCGAGCGTGAACTCGCAGTTGAGGCCGGTGGCGTTGACGTGGCCGCCCGAGGCGTTCCCCGACCCCGCGGCAAAGGGCAAGCCAACCGCCGTGACCCCCAAACCGTCTTTGATCTGATAGGAATCCACGCCGCCCCCGGCGTAAAAGAACTCGAACCGATAGCCAGTCTCGCAGGCGGCGACACCGCTCGTCGCATTTCCGTTGCGCAAGGTGAACCCGGCGCAATTGGTGGCGGCGGGGCCGATGCCCTCGGTCATCCATTGAAGTTTGAACGCCACCGCCGTGGTCAGCGACTTACTGAAGCCGCGATAGGCCACCGTCCAGTTGCCGCCGGCAGGAGCGGTTCCGTTGGCATAGATTCCCCAGGAACATTGGAGGTTGGTATAGACCCCCGGGATGTTGGTAGGCGTTGCGATGGCGTAGCCGTTGTTGAGATACCAACCTCGCGAGCCGCCGCCGTTGAAACTGTTTGTCGCAAGCACCCAGGGACTGAAACCAAAACCCTGGTTGGCGCCATTGGTCCAGTTCGGGGATTTGTAGTAGGCCGCGGCGTCGTCGTAGGCGATAATCTGCGCGGAGGCGGAAAGGTGGCTGGCCAGAGCGAGTGTCAGTGCCGCTGGGACGCGGAGGAATGCGGGAAACCTCATAGCCAGGCCGAGAAACCTACTTCCCCACTTCGAGGATGACCGTCACCTGTCGCACCGGGTCGACGCCGGAGCGGTCAAGGGCCTGCGTGGCATCTGGCGTGATTTCAACAGTGAAATAATGGGTGGCCGGGTTGTAATCCGGCTCATCATCCAGGCCGGCGACCACGGTCACCTTCGGCGCAGCGGCAGCGTAACCGTGCAAAACGACGGACTTCTCATTCTCCGCCAGCAGGACTCCGACGGTCAGCTTGCCGGCCACGTCCTGAATCGAAGTAATCCGCTGCTTGCCCGTGCCGACGAACTTGTCGCGGTCGCCGAGGAAGGCAATTCCGCTCTTGCCGACCGGCGCGATGACGTAGAACGCGCTGGCATATTTGGTTTGCGGCACCGGGAGGCCTGGCTGGTCTTCCAGCACCTTGCCCGTGCCGGAGAAATAATCATAGACATACGCGGGGCCGCTCAGGCCAAGCTCGCCCGCGGACAAACGGATTTGATCCCCTTTTGTCTTGGGCCGGTTGAAGGCGAAGACATATTCGGTCCTGATGCCGCCATGGTCGGTGTAGGTGCTGGCGGCCAGCGGGGCGGGCTCTTTGAGGGCGTCGGCGATATAACTGGAATCCAGCGGCACGATGGGAGCATCCGGTTTGACAATCACGCCATCGGCGCGCACGGCGCGAAGAATATTGGCCTTGTTCTCCGCCCCGAGAGCGTCGCCGATGCCCACCGGGCCGGCCGAAAGGGTCGAGAGCAGAACGTTGTTGGTTTCGCCGCTCATATAGACGTCCGCCCAGGGCCATATTCCCAGGCAGGCCGCCAGCCGGGAGGTGTAAAGAAAATCGTTCCAATGGCCCGGATTGAAGCGGTCCCCGCTGGTCCGGATGGTGGTGAGGTTTTCATAGCGGCTGCCTTGGAGAAAATAGCAGGGGTAGGGCATGCAATACTGCAGCGTGATGCCCCGTTCCTTGCAGGCGCGCGCCATGTTGTCCAGGAAGGCCTCGCCGGTCTCCAGATCGCTGCTGAACGCCGGCGAGTAGGTGTAAATCCGGTCCAGCCAGTCCTGCTCATAAGTCACGATGCCCGAGCCCTTCATGTAATCGGCTATGTCGTCCCACCACTTCGGATCCACCGCCGCGATGCCGGAGATTTTGTAATGTTCGTGGTAGGGACTCGCCGGATCGATCCAGCGGTTGTGGGTGATCAGCGGCAGGCCAATGGCCTTCTGGAACGCCCCCAGGCCGTTCGGAAACAGGTTCGTGTGCGCCTTATATTCCAGCAGGCCGCCGTACCGATTCCATTCCCCCGCCGGCAGCCGGCTCGACTTCTGGGGCTTGCCCGGCGCGCCGCTCGCGTCGGTGGTGGTCTTGGAATACCACCACGAATCCAATTGCAGGTAGCGAACCGGGATCTGCTCCCGCCGATAGTGCTCGACCAGTGATTGCAGGGTGTTGGCGTACCCTTTCTCCAGGTCGTAGTTGTAATAGTAGGTCGCGCCGTTGTCCGTCCAATAGCCGAGGTACTTCAGGACGGCATCGGCGTCGTAGGCGGGCCGTCGTGCCCCTTCCAGGCTGAGCAATCCGCGGCCCCACGAATCCCAGGTCTTGTTTATCCCCCGCCCAAAAGCCGCCAGCGTTTGCTGGGTGAAACCCGCCGGCAGGTCTTTCAGGTTCCCGTTGAACCCGCTGGCGAGGGTCTTTTGGCCGTCTCCAGTGATGCTGGCCACCATGAAATGCGACGCCGGTGAAAGCACCAAGGCGTTGGCCGCATCGTCGAATAGCAGCCAGGGGGTCGAGGTCTCGTTGGTGGTGAAGCGAGGCGGGGCAAATTCATGGTGGCCGTAGTTGAATAGGCGCAAGTTCTCCGGCAACCTCGTGAAGGCGGGGAATGCCGGCGGGGGCGTTGGGGCCGCCGCGCCGCAGGTTTGGGAAAACAGGGCCAGCCCCTTTTCCTCGTACAGCCGGATCTGGCCGCTCATCGGCATCGCTCCGCTTCGCCATTCGAAGGCCAGTTGTTGAAAAGCCCCGATGCCGTCGCGGCCCGGGCCGCTTTTCACGTTCTTAAGCGGCGCGCCCAGGCTGCCGCCAAAAACCCAGGCCGGCTGCTTCAAGATCACCCGGTAATCCCCGCTATCGGCGTCACACTCAACGGCCAATCCGCTCCCGGACGCGGAAATACTGGCACTCCCCGCCCCGCTCGCCGGCGAAAGCGCCAGCAGCGAGACGGCCAGCAAACGGAAAGGGTTTCGAAAAGCTGCGGCAAGGGAAAACATGGGCTTCAATACGTTGGTTCGGCCTGGGCGGCGGAGCGCCGCCGGGCGCGGTCGGAATGGGCAATCGTCAGTCGTAGGCAATAACCGGACACGGGAACATAGTGAGCTAATCAATCCAAACTGGTCGTGCGCGTTTGGAGCCACAACAAGTCGGTATAGGGCGCGGTGGCATTCAAGGTCGGTTTCGTGTTGGAGCGAGTGACCGGACGATTCGCGATGACGGGGTCAGTCCACTTATGCGCCTCGGCATGGCCATCCGCAAAGGCCAGCACGCCGCTGCTGCCGTGGTTGCTGGCGGGCCAGTCCGCCCATTCATAGACCCCGGGCTGCATGATCACGCGGAACAGCCCGTCGTTGATCGAATCCGGGTGCTCGTCAATAAACACCCACGCATTGACCGGCGCCGGAGCGGTGATGTCGGATTGTTTATTGAAAATCTTGAAGTTCTGGCCTGCGCCATACTGATTGACCACGGTCTCCTGGCCGCTAATCGTCGCCACCACCCCGCCGCCCATCTGCGAGTTCATGGACATGCTGCGCACGCGCGGGCCATCGGCGCCGGGCGTGTTGTCGTCGGGACACTTGTAAATGCCGGTGGCCCTGCCGCAGTAGGGGCCCAGCAGCGCGTTGGCCAGGAGCGCCGTGTTGGTGTTCTCGGAGTTGGGCGGGGACGGGGGCAGATCCCAGCTCATGACATCATTCACCCAGCCGACCGTTCCCCGGCCCATGGCGACATTGTTCGCGTTGACCACCAGGTTGTCGTTGTAGTCGCCGGAATAGAGGATCCAGGCATAGGCCAGTTGTTTCTGGTTGCTGAGGCACTGAATCCGCCGGGCCTTTCGTTTGGCGCTGGCCAGGGCCGGCAGCAACATCGCCGCCAGGATGGCGATGATGGCGATGACCACCAGCAACTCAATGAGCGTAAAGCCGCGCGCCCGGCTGCGCCGTTTGCCGGGAGCGCATGGTGCCCGCAACGCGTTTCGGCTGCCCCGGTCTTGATGATTCAATTCGCTTGGCTTCATCAAGCTCACTTTGAGACACAAGCTCCCACCTGAACAGCCCCCAAAAACTGTGGTAGTCCGCGGGGAACCCCTGTTAATCGTGGTGCCGACGGCGGAGGAGGAGCGCATCGCGGCAGTACCCCCGGAGCGCTGGCTTTCAGCCGGCTTAGGGCATCCAATATCTACAGCGGCACGACAAGGATCGCCGAGTGCCCTATGAGCCTATCCCGGTAGGGCAATGCAGTGGCCAAAACCCCGGAGGGACGAGCTCCCGCGCTTGCCGCGCCGGAGCCCCGCGAAGGCGGGAGTCCCCATTATTTGGGCCTCGCAGAGCTCGGCCCTCCGGTGAAAAGCCCGCCAGCCCGGACAGCGCCGGAAAGGCGCCGGGAAAGTCACGAGCCTTTCTGCCGGCTCAAAAAGACCAGGGTCGCCTGCGTGCGCGAACGCACGTGGAGCTTGCTGTAGATATGCCGCAGGTGCCAGGTCACCGTCTCGATGCTGAGGGAGAGCTTGTCGGCGATCTCCTTGTTGCTGCAGCCGTGCGCCAGCAGCTCCAGCACCTCCTGCTCCCGGCGCGAAAGATTTTGGGACTCCGCCGGGGCGGACGCCGGTTCGCGAAAGGCGCCCAGCACCTTGCGCGCGATCTCGCTGGACATCGGCACCCCGCCGGCGTGCACCTCCCGAATCGCTTGCAGGATTCGCTCCGGCGCGGCCCGTTTGAGGATGTAGCCGCTGGCGCCGGCGCGCAACGCGTTGAAGACCTTCTCCGAATCGTCATACACGGTGATCATCACCACTTGCACCGAAGGCAGCAGCTCCTTGAGCCGCGCCGTGCATTCGATGCCCGATCGATTGGGCAGGTTGATGTCCATCAACACCACCTCCGGCGCCGCTTTGGGCAGCACCACCAAGGCCTCCTCGGCGGTCGTGCAGGCCGCGACGCAGGTAAACTCCTTCGACGATTTCAACAGCCATTCCAGGCTGGTCCGGATGCCCGAATCGTCCTCAACTATGGCGACGGTAATCATTTAACGAATGGGTCTAAGCGAGAGCGGGGTCATGGCTGGCGGAGGGGCAGGGTCAACTGGACGCTCACTCCGCCGGGGGAATTGCTGGCAATCTCGCAGCTCCCGCCCAGGCGCGTCATCCGCTGACGCAAATTGTTCAGGCCATCGGCGCCTTCGGCGGTGGCGGCCGGCAGGCCGCGTCCGTCGTCCTGGATGGTGATGATCAGGCCGGCCTTCTTTTCAAACCAAATCCGGGTCAACACCTCCGTCGCTCCCGAATGCCTGACGACGTTGGTCAGCGCTTCCTTAAAGGCGAGAAACAGGTGGTGCCGCTGCTCCGAGCTGAGCGGGCGGTCTGGCTCAGCCTCCTGCACCTGCAAACGGCAGCGAATCGAGGTGAGTTCCAGAATTCCCTGCGCATAGCGGCCCAGGTAGCCGCCGAGCGCATTGACGGAATCGTTCCGCGGGTTGACTGCCCAGACGATTTCGTCCAGGGCCATAACCAGTTCGCGGCAACGCTGCACGATCCGTTCCAGCGCCTCCCCCTGGCGCGTGGCGAACCGGGAGGGATCTTGCAGCAAACCCCCCAGCAGGCCAATCTCCGTCAAGCCGGCACCCAGGTCATCGTGCAAATCCTGGGCGATGCGCGCCCGTTCATGATCCAGGTCGTGCTGCCGTTGCATCTGTTCCATCCGCCGGCGCAGGCGCTGCCGCATCGTCAGCGCCACCGCCCCGCACAACCCCGCCGCCGCCGCTATCCCCGCCCCGCCCAGAAACCACGCCGTCTGGTAGAAGTGCGGCTGCACCTTCACGGCCAGCAGCGCCGTGTCCTCGCTCCACACGCTGTCGCTGTTGCAGGCCATCACGCGGAAAACGTAGTTCCCCGGCGGCACGTGGCGATAACTGGCCTTGCGTTCGCCGCCGGCGTCGTTCCAGGCGGTGTCGAGCCCCTCCAATTTAAACTTGAACCGCACACACTCCGGCGAATAGAGGCTCAATCCGGTGTAGCTGAATTCCAGGTCGCCGCGGCCGGGGCCCAGCTTGAAAGCCGGCAGCGGCTCGGAAGGCGGTTCAGCGCCAGTTGTCGCGGCGGTCAGCACCGCTCCGGGGCGCTGCGGCCAAACCCGTTGCTCATCCGCGCGCAACTCCTCCAGCGCCACCATCGGGGCCAGGGGATTGATCCGCACCTCCTCCGAGTTGACGGCGGCGACGCTGTTGGCCATGGCAAAGAGCAAGGTCCCATCATGCCCGCGCCAGCAATTGGGCTGGTAAATGATGGCGCTGCCGATCGTCAGCAACCCATCCGGTTGCCCGTACACACTCACCGGCAGTTCCTCCAGTTCTCCGCGCTCGAACCGGGCCAGCGCCCCGCCGAAGATGCGCGCTATGCCGGCGCGGGTTCCCAGCCACAAATTGCCCGCCCGGTCCGTCAGCACCTGCACGATGCTGTCCGAGGGCAAGCCATCCTTTGTCGTAAACCGGTGGAATTTGCCATTGGACCAGTGCAGCAGTCCTCCTTGCTCCGTTCCGGCCCATAATCCCCCGTCCGCCGTCGGCCGCAGCGCCCAGATTCGTCCCAGGGCGTTTCGGTCGGGAGGCTCGACCGGGACAAACTGCCGGCCATCCCACCGCAGCAGCATCCCGGCAAGCGTGCCCGCCCAAATCGTCCCGTCAGCGCCTTCCGCCAGCGCCGTCGGATGCTCCCCCACCGTTTGCGCCGTGTATTCAAAGGTTGAGGTTTGGTTCGAGACGCAGATGATAGACCAGATCGTGCCCACCCAAAGCCGGCCGTCATGGCCTGGAAGCAGCAGCCGCGGATAGCCGTGAAGCTGCGCTGTCGTCGCCACCGATTTCATCTCGCCTCCCTCCCAGAGCCACAGCCCTGCCCCCTGCGCGCCGATCCACACCCGCCCGCTCGCGTCGCTGGCCACGCAACTGTCCTGCGCGCGCGCGGGGCCCGGCAGCGCCAGGTTCGTGCATACCCCATCCGCGTAGCGCACCGCCAGCCCGCTATGGGTGCCAATCCAGACCGCTCCCTGCGCGTCTTCGCACGCCGTGTTAACCAGGCTGTCGCTAAGCCCCTCTTCCCGCCCGATGCTGCGGAACAGCCGCGGGCGGACCTGCACCAAGCCGCCCCGTTCATACCCGGTCCAGGTGTCGCCGTCGCGATCCTGAAAGGCAAAACGCACCATGTTGCTGGGCAATCCGTCGCGGGTCGTCAAGCAGTGGACCGTGCCGTCGGCCAGCACGTGGATCAGCCCCAGGTCGGCCGCGCTGGTCCACAAGCCGCCCTTGGCGTCCCCGTGCAGAAAACGCAACAGCGGGCGGCTGCCCAGTTCGCGGTTCCAATCTCCGGCTTCAGCCAGCCACTGCCGCACGGCGCAGCGCCGCATGCGGCCGTTGGCTTCCACCCAGAGATTGGCCTGGCCCGACGGGGTAATCCTCTTCACGTTGAGCGTCGGCTCGCCGTTGGTCGGGGTCATGATGACAAACTGGTTCGTCTGCCACTCCGACAGCGCCCGCTCCGTGCCAAGCCAGACCCGCCCCTGCGCATCGGAAGTCAGCACTTTGATGCGGCGCCCTTCCAGCAGGGGATCGAGCCGGACCGTTTTGGTCTGCGCGCGGCTCCAGACCCCCAGCTCATCTTCGCCCCTCACATACCACACCCGGCCCTCACTATCGGCGCAAAGCTGGCTCTGCGGCGCCAGGTTCGGGAGCGTCAAAACCTCCCAGTCCCAGCGCCCCTCCCGTTTCTGGCCGGCGAGCAGTTTCCCGTCGCCATACACAAAAAGCACCCGTCCGGGCGCCGACCACAGCAGCCGGTCGGGTTGATTGGTGCTGGTCCAAACGGAGCGAAAGCCCTGCTGGTCCCAGGTCGTCAGCCCTCCATCCAGCATGCTGATCCAAAGCGTGCCGCCTTGATCGACCATCAGCCTGGGAACGCCCCATTTCAACGAGAATTCCGGCGTGTTGGCCGAGTTGTAGGTGACGAAGCGAGTTCCGTCGAAGCGCAGCACGCTGCCAAAGAGCGTCCCAACCCATAAATAACCCTCCGGCGTTTGGGCCACGTCGGTGACCGAGCCCTCCGTCAGCCGATCGTCAGCCCCCCACACCTTCACCACGTAATTGGGGCTATTGGCCAACACCGCCGCCGGCCAGCCCAGTGCCATCCACAGCGCCAACTCAACGGCGATTCTCAAAGCCCGTCGCACCTGCCGAGTATGGGCCAACTCTCCGCCCTCTGCAACCTCCCCGGGCAAATCCCACAGTTTTTGGGGGCTAGGAAAACTCCCGCGCCAGGGAGATGCTGGAAGGCGCGATACTAAAACCGTTTGTTATCTCGCAAATAAGAAACCTGCCATATGAAACCCACAACCCCCCTAATGGTTCGACTGTCTCTATTTGCCGCCATCCTCCTCGCAGCCCTCGCGCTGGCAGGTTCGGCGCGCGCCCAACTGCTCGCTTACGATGATGCCGGCGATTATCTCCTCAGCGCCAACTGGACCAACGGCGCCAACCAAGGTTTTGGCTTTACTCCTTGGGTGATGGCCACCAACGGCCCGGATTATAACGGCACCTTCATCACCACCGCCAATAATCCCATGTTCGTGATTGCCTCGGCCACCAACGTCGCCGGCGTCAATTACACCAATGTGTGGGGCGTCTATGCCAACGGCACCAACGGCATCAATGAAACCGCCGCCTTCCGCGGCTTCGCCGCCCCGGTGGGCACCAATACGTTCAAGCTTCAATGGGGCTCCCAGGGCGCCGGCGTCACCACCGTCAACAACCTGGGCCAAGTCCACGGCTGGTGCGGTTTCACCCTGCGCAATGGCAATGCCACCAACAGCTCCAGCGACTTCCAAACCGGCGCGCTCCTCTATGTTTACTTCCTGGACGGTAGCGTGCCCTCAACGCTTTGGTTCTGGGACAACAATGGCGTCCAATCCGTGCCGGACACTTCCTTCAGCGATCTGGGCCGAGGCAACATCACCAACGCCATCGAGGCCGAGGTGACTCCGGGCGCCGATGGCGTCTCCTACCATCTGATCCTCAAGGACTGTGTGCTCAATAGGACGCTCTTTATGACCAATGGCACGTTCATCGGCAACAACCCCTCCACCGTCGATAGCGTCGCTCTCTTCTGCCATGAAACCACCGGCAACCAGATCTATAACCGGATGCAAATCGCCGCCCCGCGCCTCCCCCCCACCCTTGCCAATCTTCAGCCGGCCGACGGCTCCATTTATCTCGTTGCCAGCCAAACCGCGCTTTCTTTCGAGGTCGATTCCTTCAACTCCACGATCGCCCCCAGCCTGGTAAACGCCTATCTGAACGGCGTCCAGCAAGCCAATCTCAGTTTCAGTTCCTCCAGCCCCGCCAGCCAGCTCCTGGTCACTTGCCCCACCATCTTGGCCCCCGACACCTTTTACACCTACACCATCACCGCCCAGGATGTGAACGGCAACGTCATGAGCAATAACTATTCGTTCAACACCTTCCTGGCGAGCGACCTCTACATCGATGCCTCCGATTACAACTACAACAGCGGGCTGTTCATTAACAGCTCCACCCCGGCCAACGCCTACGCCGGCCTGCTGGGCAGCAACGGCGTCGATTTTGTGATCACGAACCTGGCGGGTACCAACAACACCTACCGCCTCAACGACCTGCCGGCCGTGCTCAGCCTCCCCACCGACGCCACCGGCGATCCCATCGACCATGCCAATCTCCGCGCCAACGGCGGCACGGCCTACAACCTCGGCTATACCGACGCCGGCAACTGGGAGAATTACACCCGCGTGGTGCCGGCCGCCACCAATTACAGCATCTATGCCCGCGCCGCCAGCGGCGGCGGCGGCCAATTCGAAATCGAGGAACTGGTCAACTCCGCCGCCACGACCTCCTATCAACCCTTCGCCGCCTTGGGCCGCGTCAATGTCCCCTCCACCGGCGGAAGCGAGGTCTATAGCGGCGAATTGACGCCGCTGACGGATATCTTCGGCAACACCGTGGTCGTCCCGCTTTCCGGGACCAAAACGCTCCGTTGCACCGCCATTTCGAGCCGGGGCTATAACCTCGAGTATCTGGTCGTGGTGGCCGTGACCAATGCCACCACCACCCTCAGGCCCTATGTCGCCACGGCCTCTCCCGCCCCCAACACCACCGGCGTGTCGCTGGCCAGCCCGGTTTCCTTCGCGCTGGCCAACCGGCAGACCACCGTCAACACCTCCACCATCAAGTTGTTTGTCAATTCCAGCAACGTCACCAGCAGCCTGGTGTTGAGCAATAACGCCGCGGGAACCCTTGCCACTTTCACCCCAACCTCCAACCTGCCGGCCAATTCCAACAGCACGGTCACGGTTACCTTCGCCGACAGCGCCGGGGTCAACCTGACGAATTCCTGGACCTTTGTCACCGCCGGCGTCGGCGGCCTCCCCGGCAATGGAACCTGGTCCGCCGGAGGCGGCTTCGACCTCAACTGGTCCACCGCGGCCAACTGGACGGGCGGCACCCCCGGTCCTGGCTATACCGCGACCTTTGCCGGCCCGGGCGCGACCGCCACCCTCGTCACCAACAACATCGTATCCAGCAACCTCACGATCCAGGTGCTGACCTACAGCACCAACAACACTGGCTTTCACACCACCCTCATCGCCAATGGCGTAACGCTGACGATCACCAATGCGTCAACCAACGCCACCTCCGCCCTGCAGGTCGGCCAGGACAACACCTTCAACAAGAGTGTCACCAACACCATCACCGGCCTTGGCGGCACGCTCTTCATCGCCGGCAACGATCCGCGAACCGGTACCAACGCCAACCAGCTCAATTTCCAGATCCGCCAATGCGCCAACCCGCCCGCTCCCGAACAAACGGTCCTGGATATGTCCGGCTTGGGCACCTGCATCGCCACCGTCGGCAAATTCTACGTCGCCCAGGGCGGCACCAGTGCGGGCCAGAGCAATGTCAGCGCCCGCGTCAATCTCGCCCGGACCAACATCATTACGCTGCTCAGGAACAACGCGGGCCAATTTGAGGTCGGCGACAGCAGCGGCGCCACCAATACCCTCCCCGGCAGCACGCTCAACCTGGGCCTGACCAACGCCTTCTTCGTCGACACCGCCAGAATCGGCAAGAACAAGGCGACCAATAACCTGATGCGATTCAATCCTCTCTTCACCAATAACAATGCCAACCCGGTCTTCTATATGCGCGGCACCAATGGCCCCGCCACCCGCACCACCACCTGGACCATCGCCGACGCCGATACCGAACCCACCTGGCCGGTCTGGGTCTCCGGCACCGTTGATTTCAGCGGCGGCACGCTCAACGCTTCCGTGAACACGCTGGTCCTCGCCCGCGGCGCCACCAATATCAATGACACCGGCTATGCTCAGGGGACGCTGACTTTCTCGGCCGGCACCCTCAACGCCAACAACCTGACCAACGGCGTCCAACGCGCCGCCAGCGCCGCCACCGCGACGGGGATCGTCAATGTCAGCGGCACTGCCACCCTCATCAGCACCAACATCGTTCTGGCCCAGACCAGTGCGGGCGCAAATCCCTCGCTGGTGACCGGCGTCCTCAACGTCACGAACGGCACCGTTCAGGCCAACATCACCGCCGGCGGCGGCGCCAGCACCGTCAACGTCAATGGCGGCACGCTGATGGTCTCGGGCGCCGCGGGCACCCCCGCGGCCCGGCTCTCGGTCCTGAATCTCACCAGCGCCTCGCTCCATCTGGATGCCGACGCCAAAGCCGCCACCGCCATCGTCAATGCGATCGCCGTCTCCGCCAGCGGCACCACCATCACCATTGACTCGGTCACGAACTTCACCGGTCCCCAGACCATCCATCTCATCAGCTACACCGGCGCCAATCCCTACGCCGGCCTCTCCCTGGCCCCCCTGCCGGCCGGTTACAGCGGCACCCTCCTTAACGGCAGTGGCAGCATCGACTTGAGCCTCTCGCCCTCCGCGCCTCCGCCTTCGCCGTCTATGGGTCAGATCACCGTCAACGGCACCCAGATGGTCCTCAGTGGCACCAACAACAACGGCCCCGGGAGCGGTGGCACCTACCGCATCCTGACCACCACCAACCTGTCCACGCCCCTGTCGAACTGGACCCTCTTGAGCACCGGCAGCTTCGATGCCACTGGCAGGCTCTCATACACCAATTCTGTCGCAACCAACGCGCAGCAATTCTTCCGGCTCCAAGTGCCCTGACCCTGGGAGACCCTGCGCTTGAACTCATCAGTTTTGGTTCAGGGACAGGGGTAGACGAAGTCCGCCGGATAGCATAGGCTGTCCGGCGGATTCGTTTCACAGTCCTCGCGCCTCGCCAATTATGTATCACCGATTTCACCTGGCATTCACCGCCCTTCTCCTGCTGGCTTTGGCCGGCGTTGCCCGCGCCCAGACCTCTTCCGTCCCGCCGCAGCCCGGCCATCTTCAAGTCCCTTACTACGGACAGTTCTATGAGCTGCCGGTCGGCTCGGTCCAGCCGCGCGGCTGGATTCAGAAATGGCTCGAACGCCAGGCGCAAGGGTTGACCGGGCACCCCGAAAACCTTTGCTATCCCTATGACACTTGCATGTTTGCCGGCCTCATCCCGCCGCCCCAGGCCAAAAACAAATGGTGGAAGGAATGGTGGCCGTATGAGCAATCCGCCTATTTCATCGATGCCACCACCCGCTTGAGCTGGCTCATCGACGCGCCCGACATCACCCGACGGCGCGATGCCAACCTCGATTTCATTCTCGCCCATTCCTCCGCCACCAACCTCGGCGGCTCCCGCGCCCCCTGGCCCAATGCCGTCGTCGGCCGCGCCCTGATGGCCCAGTTTTCCGCCACCGCAAATCCCCGCGTCGCCGCCGTCCTCCAGGACTGGTTGCTCGGCAGCGCCGATGAAATCGCCAAGGGCGGCCGCGGCGGCGCCAACTTTGAGGAGGCCTTCTACCTCTACGGCCTCACCGGCGACCGGCGGTTGCTCGCCCTCTGCCGCCAGGTGTATGACAGCTACCTGGGCGCCACCAACTCCTTCTGCACGGCCAAGCGCATCCGCAGTCGCGCCCCCTTTCGCGAACATGGCGTCACCGCCGCCGAACTCCTCAAATGCCTCCCCTTGATGTACGCCTACACCGGCGACCCCGAAGCCCTCCGCCTGGCGAAACTCGCCTATCAAAAGGTCCTGGACAACAACCTCATGGCCGACGGCGGCATCGTCAGCTCCGAACACCTCGAACCCGCCGCGTTCTATTCTGTCCACGAAAGCTGCGACATCACCGACTGGTCCTGGAGCTTTGGCTATTTGTTCATGGCAACCGGCGAGGCGCGCTTTGCCGATCTCATCGAGCGCGCCACCTTCAACGCCCTGCCCGGCGCCCTGACCAAGGACTTCAAGCAGCTCCAATACTTCTCCGCCGTCAATCAGACCGTCATCGGCGCCACCAACGGCCATACGCCTCGCTGGCCCGCGCGCATGACGTATCGCGCCGCCCACGACACCGAATGTTGCTCCGGCAACATCAACCGCGCCATGCCCAACTACCTCGTCCGCTCCTGGATGCGCTCCTCCGCCGGCGGCCTCGCCGCCGTCTATTATGCCCCCAGCGAGGTCAAGGCCGACGTGGCCGGCAAAACCATCGTCATTACCGAGGAAACCGATTACCCGTTCCGGGATACCATCTCCTTCCGGATCAAAGCCTCCAGCCCGGTCACCTTCAGCCTCCAGCTCCGCATCCCCGAGTGGTGCGCCGACGCCACCCTCCAGGTGAACGAACAATCCCTGCCCGATCGATACCCCCCGGGCGCCTTTGCCGCCATTCACCGGGAATTCCGGGACGGCGATGTGCTTCGCCTCAAGCTGCCCATGCCCGTGGCCCTCGAGGATTGGTTCGATCGCAAGAGCGTCTGTGTCACTCGCGGACCGTTGGTGTACTCGCTCCAGATCGCCGAGAAACGCCTCGACCACACCGCCGATCCCGACGCCATCAAGCCTTTCCTTGAAGGCCGCGACATCCGGGGATTCCCCGAGGCCGAGTTCCTGCCCCAAAGCGATTGGCGTTATGGCGTCGCCCCGGCGCTGAAGGACCACCTGCCGCAGATCAAGGTCGTGGAATCGGCCATGACCGATAACCCCTTTCTCCAGGACCAGACCCCGGTACATCTGGAGGCCCCCCTTTACCACCTGCCCGGCTGGTCCCCCAAATCCAACGGCCTGATGCCCGACGAACCCTCCGGCCTCCCACCCGCCCAACCCGGCCTCGCCGACCCCGAGCCCGTGATGCGCATCCTCGTCCCCTACGGCGCCACATATTTGCGCCTGACCACCCTCCCCGTCATCCCTTCGCCATCCCCCTGACGCGTCGCCCCACACGAACGACGGTAAACAGCGCTTTACAGAAGGAAACGAAGGGACCCCAGGAAAGAGGAGAGGGTTAACCCGTCCTTCGCAACTGGCGTTTTTTCCGAGGGGGGAGACCAAGGCTGTGGTAAAGCTCCGGCAAACCAGTTGCGGACATGGCATGCCATGTCGCGAAGCGTTTGGAGTGCGCCGTATTCCGGCGCTTTGACTTCCGGCGCACCGTTTCGTCAAAGGTTCTGCAACGTCTTCGCCGAGGAGTTACAGGCTGTGGTGCAGACCTTTTGGAAACGCCCCTGGATTTTCAACCACTTACGCAGATCGTCCGCTCCGGTTGCGAAAGTCGGATTAACATTCTGACGTGCCCACGTTCCAAGCCGAAGGCTTGGCAGACAGTAGCCGGAGCGTCGGAGCGGAGCGCAGACCTCCGGTGTGCGTCATCGGTTTCCCCGCACCCCGGAACGGGGTGCCAGAGTCAGGCGCAGGATTATTCCAGGTATTTAGGATCGTACCGCACACCATTCTTTCGCAGCAGGCGTTTCAACTCCTCGATGAACGGCAACCGGCTATGATGCTGCTCCTGGGCGGCAATATAGTCGCGCACGAGCCCGGCATGCGTCCAACTGACCGAGAAAACCGAGTAACCTTCCTGCCAGGCGAAGGTCCTTTCGTGATTGTCTGCCGCCCAGTTCGACGACGCCTTTTTGAGTTCGCGCACAACGTCCGCCGGGGCAACCGTGGTCTTCAGACTGAGCAGCAGATGGACGTGGTCTTCGACCCCTCCCACCATTTCGGCCACGCCTTCCAGCCCACGGATCGTGCCGCCCAGGTATTCATGAAGGTGAGGGCGCCACGTCGGTCGGATAACAGGCCTTCTCAGCTTGGTGCTGAAAACAACGTGATAACGCAAACTGTAAAACGTGGAGCCCATAGCGCCTAAATGGTCTGGCACCCCTGGTCGGGGTGCAACCCAAATCCGCGTCTGACCGGAGGTCTTCGCTCCCGCCATCGCCCGGCTCCCGCCTTCGCTCTGATGCTTCGGCGCGGCGAGCCGGCGCGGCAAGTCGCT
>Ga0181517_10000516_pt1 | contig 50956 bp, 39 predicted proteins | sample PEATcosm2014_Bin_31_FD_119748 | JGI IMG/M metagenome (GOLD analysis project Ga0181517, IMG submission 119748) | Peatland microbial communities from MTU Mesocosm Facility, Houghton, MI, USA - PEATcosm2014_Bin01_30_metaG | ecosystem: Environmental > Terrestrial > Soil > Wetlands > Peat | place... | reverse complement strand
TCGGACTGAACAAGCCCTCGACCAAGCAATCACAGAAGCCCTTCAGGAAATCTCTGCAGACAACGCACAGGCCTGGTTCAGGTTGACCCTCAACTGGGTACAGCTATGATGAAAATGCTCTAGCCTGAGCTGGGTTGTTGCTTAGGTCTTGATCGTGCGCGCGAACACGGAGTGCGGCGTTCTACTCAGGCCACTCGGGACAAAGCCCCTTGCTCCTGAATCGCAATGCACCCCGCTACAAAGATAACGCGCGATTAGCCCTATCGGAAACGTCCTCCACGGATTCCTTCATGATTGCACAGGCGCGGCTGAGAAATTTGGGGAGTGCTCAACAATCGCAGGCCACCCCTCTTGCGGGGCTGGGTGGATTCAGTCATCTCGGCGTCGATGGAAGAGTTCTGTGTACTTTAGCGGGTGGCCGATGCCCGCACACAAAAATCCTGGGTACCCCAGCTCCCGATTCTCGGGCCTGGTAAGTCGTAAATCCTTCCAGGCAAGGTCGCAATCAGAGCCGACAGTCGAGAACGAACGATACACTCACCAAGACGTCTTGCCGTGTTCCGCGAGTTCCTGTTCGTTGGTCGCAGACCCTTCCCTTTGCCAGGCATTCGCACGTAAATCAAGCCAGACTGGCCGCAGACCAGGTCGGTGTGTCGTGCCGCACAATAGGCAGAATCTGCGCGGGCTTCTGCCCTGGACGGATACCGCGTATCGGCTTCACCCGAAATCGCGAGTCTCTCAGCGGCCTGAGCAACCCGCCCGCCCAGGGAGTAACCATCCTGATGAAACCATTTCAACGCGTCCCGTTCAGTCAGGGATGCGATCGGTCCGCACCAAACGGGTCCCGCCGCTGGGGACGCCTTTCCTTCGCTTTTCAGTTATCCGGGAGGATGCTCTTCGTTTTGCCAGCGAAACATGTGCGTTCCGGTCAGTTTACCGTTCCAACTCTTGACTCAGGAGTCGGCTTGAATATTCAGAATCTGCCTCTGCAGGCGGGTGTATGCCTTCAAGACGCTGGTCAAAGACTCTGAAGAGGCAGCCGCGGCTCTGGAGGCCGAACGTGCGGACTCTATCGCATCCAGTTCCTGCTTCCTCGGCGTCCCATCCAGCATCTCCGCCAGGTCGCGCATGCCCTGCGCAACCGAATCGTTGATGCTCTTTACCACCTCGAGTTCGGCAGGCGTCTCGTCGGCGCGCGGCCAGGCTGCCCGGGCGTGAAGAAATAATCCCTCGGTGCTGGTCAAAGCGCGCTGAATCTCTTCACTGACCTCCGTATCCCGTTCCACATGCTGATCAAGCTCGAAAGGGATCGCTTCGGCAAGCCCGCGCACTTCAAGAACGAGCGCGAGAACATCCTCGCGCAAGGCGGTTACCCGGCCGGTCTCCCTGGTGCGGATGAGCGATAACAAATCCGCCTCCATGCGCAGGAGCCGCGCCAAGCCAAGACGCATCCTGTCTACAACTCGCTTGGGGTGCAACTGGTGGAAGATCGCCCACATCACGATGAGGGCAATCAGCACGCCCATCAGGCGATCCCTGGCCGGGATCATTTGCAGTGGCGCTCCAAAGCCGTGCATTCTGCTCAAGAGTTGTCCCTGCCCCGCGGAGCCGCCTATGGGAATGGAGTATTCCTGGAAGGCGACCAGGTAAAAGGAAAAAACAATCTGCAAGCCGACATAGCCCATGTGCGCGCTGCGCGCAATCCACGCACCGATGAACGAGACAAGGGCAACCGAAACAAGAAAGGGCAGAGCGGAGTCGGCAAAGGGATAGACAAAGACGATGCAGCCGATTCCGAAGAGGATGCCCCCGATGGTGGCGCCAAGGATACGGAAGAGCATCTTCTGATTGGTGGCGCCGCTTGAGGTGACTCCGGCCACCAGTACGGTGAGCGTGGCCGTCGAGGCGCCCGGCCAAGCCAGTGAGTTATAGATGACGTAACAGAGAGTGGCGCAGAGGCTCAGCTTGGTCGCATAGGTCAGGTACTCCGAGTTGCTCCAGGCGCCGGGGCGAAACCACGGTTTCTTTTCCCTTTGGGGAAGAGCCTTGAGCAGTTTTTCATGCGGCTGGATCTGATCCGCGTGGGAAATGGACTTCATGGTGTACAGCAGTTGCTCGATTTGGCGGAGCTGGCCGGCAGTTTCCTCCGGCTCGCTTTCTTCCATATCTTCTGCTTCCGCGGCACTCTCCGTTTGCAACTGGGCGAGCATCGCGGCAATCTGTCCGAACCTGGGACGCTGACCGTCATCGATCTGCGCCTGGCGTTGCCTGCCAAAAGAAGCGCTCACGTCCAGGAGACGCGCAATATATGAGATCAAGGCCGGCGGGATGGGTTGCGGGGAATCTTCAGGGATGGAGCGGAGACGCACCTCCTCCAGGAGCGACAACATCTTGCCCTGGCCGGCGAAGGCATAGCGGGAGACCTTCGCCACTCTTCGCTTCATTTCCTGCGCAGGCTCGCCCGCGGCGAAGCCCTCAAAAAGCTGCTGCAAAGCCTCCAGGCGAGCCTTCATTTCCGCCTGCAATGCATGGTTCGGATCGCGCCGGGCAAAAGTGTATTCTATGGCCACTTTGATGGCCACGGCCACCGCTCCTGTCGCAATGGGCCACATGGAAAGATGGACCAACTGCTCGGCAGGCAGGTGCAGCTCCCACAGAGAAAGGGTAAGAATGGGGAATATCCCGAGATTCATGGCTGCCACGCGCACCGTGCAGGCTCGGAGCAGGAATGCGGAAAGAAAGGTGAAGGCCGCCACGCCCAGGACCCGGGCCATGGGATCGTTTCCTGTCACCGCAATCAGCATTAGGGACAAGGCGACGCCGACACATTGGTAGAACAGTTCAAGAACACTTGTCTTGAAGGTCAGGTACGGCACATCGTAAGAAACCAGATAGATGAGATAAACCCCCGGAGCGATCAAGGGCGTCTGCAGGACAAGAAGAACGTAAGTCGCCAGTGTGGCGGCGAAGGCGGTGCGGAGCGCACCCTCATAGCGGCCGTGCGCGGGGGCGAGCTCCTGGTAGATCTTATTCAGCCATTCCGGCGTTTGATGGTCAGCCATTTGATCGCGTCATCTCACAATGCTGATCGCGGTTTCGCCCATGCGAAAGAGAGCCGGATCGGGGTTGACGACGCGGACGCGAACGGGAAACCGGGCGGCAAGATGGACCCAGTTGAGGGTGTGATCGATCTGCGGCAGGCCGTTGTTCATATTCGTGTCGTCCGGCGAGACGCCGTTTCCCATGCTCTCTACGACGCCATCGAAGCGGCGCGACTGATTTCCCATCAGATACAGATCGACGTGCATTCCCGGCGCAATGTACTTCAGCTCGGATTCGCGATAGTTGGCCACCACATACCACTTGCGCGCATCGATGAGCGTGAACAAGGGAATGCCGGGCTTGGCGATCTCGCCCTCCGAAATATTGAGGTTGGTTACATATCCGTCAAACGGCGCAACCACGGTGCAGCGCTCCAGATCCAGTCTTGCGCCAGCCACCTTGGCGGCTTTGGCCGGACGCTGCGCCAGCAGGCTATCCAAGCGATCCACGGCGTGAATGCCTTCGTCGAGCCTGGCCTGAGAAATGGCAACACCGACTTCCGCTTCCGTCTTCATCGATCGGGAGCGCGCTTCCAGCGCAAGCGACTCCTGCAGCGCGGCCTCGGCCTCCTGGTAGTTGTGTTCGGCCACCTGAGCCTTGGTGCGCGCATCGTCCACTTGTTCGGGAGTGACGTACTGCTTGGCCAGCAACGGCTCGATGCGATGCAGGTTGTTCAAGGCCAGGGTTCGTTGCGCTTCAGACGATTCCAAAGCGGCCTTCGCTCTTTTCACCGCGGCGTCGGAAGCCTGCACCGTGCTGAAAACCGTGAGGGTCTGCGTCTTCGCTCCCACCACGCTGGCGCGGGCCGCCTCCACGGCGCTGTTCTCCGCGGCAATGCGCCGCTGCGTGTCCGTGATCTGCTCTTCGAGCAACTGCTGGTCTGAGAGAGCCTGATCCAGCGCATACTGATACGGGCGCGGATCAATGGCAAACAGCAGCGTGCCGGCGCGCACAAAAGCATTGTCCTCGACCGGAATCGTGACCAGGCGTCCCGTCACCTCGGGAGCGAATTGAATGTAATTGGCGCGAACGCTCGCATCCTCGGTGCGCGGATGGCGGCTGGTCCTCCAGAAGACACTCAGCAATAAGGCAGCGGCAACCACCAGCATTGCCATCGATATTTTGATTCCGTTCCCCCACGGCCCCAGTTTTCCTGGTTCCATCAATCCACCTCGTATCTATCGGAAAAACAACAGCCACAGCAGGCACGCGACAGCCACTGCCACGCTTGGATAGAACACCACCACCGGCTGAACCCGGCCTTGCAGCTTGCGCCGGAGCAACTGCCAATGAACAAGGCCGGCAGCACCCAAACCTCCCAACAGGCAAAACATCCAGGAGGGCAAAAACGATCCTGCAATATCAATTGAAGGAGCGCGCGAGCATCCACCCACGAGAACAGCGAGCGAAAGGATACCGAGCACTTTTGTGAATCGATGAAGCATCTTCATCCTTTTTTGCACGGCTAAGGTTGCGTTGTAACGGACCGGGCGCCATCAAGGCGCGGCCGCAGCAGATTGCCCGTGGTATAGCCGAGATTTGCCGCGCTGGTCAGCACCGCGGACCTGGCCTCGACATCCGCCAGCCTTGCCTCGGCAAGCTGCGATTCTGCGTTGACCAGGTCGATGAGATTCTTGACGCCGTACCCATAGGCATCCAGGGATGCGTCGTACGACGTTGTCGCCGCCAGCAGCAGTGTCCGCGCGGCTTCCTGCTGGCGAACGGCGGTCCCGAATTGAAGGTATGCCACCCATGTCTCGCGGGCGATGTCGTCGCTCTTTTCCCGCAACTCCTCCGCGGCCTGCCGCTGCTCGGAGGCGCGCCGGAGCACTTCATGCCTGCGCAACCCGCCGTCAAAGAGATTCCATTTGAGCTCGACTCCCGTGCTCCATACAAACTGCGTTGTGTCGCCCAGACTGGGCTGGCTGACCGCTGGCCATATGGATTGCGAGGATCCTTCGGACTCGAACGCGACCGTGGGCCGATAGGCGGAACGCGTTGCTTTCACTTCAGCGTCCGCCGCACGCAGCCTCTCGGCCAGAGATTTCAGGTCCGGCCGATCCTGCAAGGCGGTCTCGACAAAACTCGACACCGAAGTGGAGACGGCGGAAAGATCGGGCGCGCCGGACGGCTTCTCAACTCTGATCGCGTCGGATGGCTCCACGCCCAGCGCCTCGCGTAGTTTTACGCGCGCAATCTCTTCGGCCCCGAGGCTTGTCTGCAGGTCGTACTCGGCGCGCGCCGTGCCGGCCTTTGCGTTGAGCACATCGAGAAGCGTGGCCCGGCCATTGGCAAGCTGGGCTTCCGCGGCGGACTGGGTGGTGCGCGCCGTGGCCAGAATTTGCCGAATCGCCGCGAGCTTCTCCTGCGCGGTCACCAGATTGTAGTAGGCGACCACCACATCGTAGGCCACATCCTGGTTGACACGCTGAAAGCCCGCCACCGCGGCCAGCCGCTGCGCAAGGCTCGAATCCAACTGAGCGCGCCGCCGGCCAAAGTCAAAGACGGTGTATTCGACGGCGAGTCCGGCGTCGATGGTTGGACTTTCGACCATGGTATAGCCAAGCGGGGCCAGCGGCTTGGGAAACGGATTGATGAATCTTTCGTTGCCAAAGAGGGCAGTCCCGGCCAGGCGAGGAAAGTACTCGCTGCGCGCAATGCCTACCCCCTCGGCAGCCTGCTTCGCCCTTTCCCAGGCAATCCGGGTGCGGGGATTGTTGGTCTCGGCAATGTCGATCAGCTCTTCCAGGCGATAGCGGCGTTGCGGGTCGATGGTTGCGAGCGCTTTGGGCGCCGCCGTCTTCGCCGTGCATGTCGCGGCAGTGGACAAATCTGAAATCGTTCCCACGCATTGCGCCGCCACAAACGATGTGCAAAGCGGGAAGAAAGCGCCGATAAGGAGGATGCAAAGCAGGCGGATGGAGCGCGGGGCAAATTGTATTGAAGCGGTTTGTTTCGCGGTGGGCTGGATTCGCCTCATGTTTACAGTGTACACTTATTATGCATTATACGCAATGTGAGACGGCGACGGTTTTGCAAGAATGGAACTGTCCCGTCGGATCGAGAGGTGAGCTGTGAGCAAGGCTATCCAAGAGGAAGAGCCCCGAAAATTCAAAGCCGGAGATGAACTGCGCAGAAGACTTCTCGAAGCGGCGAGTCGCCTATTCGGCGAATTTGGATATGAACGCGTTTCGATTCGCAGCATTGCGCAGGACGTGGGCTGCTCGCAGATGGCCATGTATCGGCACTTTCCTGACAAGGAGGCCTTGATTCGCCACCTCTGCACCGAACTCTATCAGCAATTCACAACCCAACTGCATGACAAATTCGATTATCTACCGGACCCCAGGGAGCGTCTGCGCCAGGCGCTTCGGAATTTTGTCCTTCTGTCCGTCAAGAACCCGCACCATTATCGACTGACCTTTCTTGTGCCGACAGTGGACGAACAGGGCTTGGAGATGCGTCACGCGGCAGCCAATCCGGCCATCGCCTATTTCAGGCAGAATCTCAAGCTTGCGCTTCCACAGGGCAGTTCGGACCCATTGGTGGAAGAGCGCCTGCACCAGATTCTTGCATCTCTTCATGGCATGACCATTATGCTGATTACCCATCCCCGTGCCTACAAGCTCACCAGGGACGCGGCTCTTCGGCAACTGGAATCCGCATTTGACATCTTTCTGAACGCGCCGGACGTCCCAAGAATTACGCGCTGACTGCCAGATTCTCGGCTGGTCCTGCCTCCGATCACCGACAGGTTCGCCTTTGTCAGCCGACGCAGAAAGATTTCCTTGGCAGCGTGTGAATTGCGAAGCTCTTCCATTGTCACTGGAATCCGGTTTTGGATTTCTCATATCGGGTGGCGAAGCGACGGAAGTGCTCGAGTTTGCTGAAGCAACGCTCGATGTGGTTGCGTTGCTTGTAGAGGGATTTGTTGTACTCTCGTTGCACCTTGCGGTTATGCTTGGGCGGAATGACCGCTTTGGCTCCCGTTGCTTCGCTAATCTGAAGTCATGGTTGCTGGGCATATAGCACGGTGTCAGCCATCAGCACCTTCAGGCCTACTTGAACGAATTTACCTTTCGCTTCAACAGACGGTTCTGTCCGTTCAATGGCTTTCGCTCACTGATCGGGATTGCCGGCAGCGCCGTCGCCCCAACTTATGATGAACTTTATTCCGGGGAATGGCAGCACCCTGCATCTTGTGGTCTTGGGTGAAAACCGGATAGGCACGGAAACTTCATTATAATTAGACGGGATTTGGCAGGCGACCTTGACAAAGGGCGGCAAGAACTCGCCTCTTCTCAGGAGCCTTTACACATGTCTACAAAAACGATCATCGAACCTTTTCGCATCAAGAGCGTTGAACCAATCCGCTGGACCACTCGTGCCCAGCGCGAAGAGTTGCTGCGCGCCGCGCACTATAACCTTTTCCTGCTGCCGGCCGACGATGTGCTGATCGACCTGCTCACCGATTCCGGAACCGGCGCCATGTCCACGCACCAGTGGGCCGCGGTGATGGAGGGCGACGAGAGCTACGCGGGCAGCCGCAGCTTCGATCGCTTCAAAAACTCCGTGCAGGACATCTTCGGCTATCGCCACGTCATCCCCACCCACCAGGGCCGCGCGGCGGAGCGCATCCTGTTTCATGTGATGTGCAAGCAGGGCGACGTGGTGCCGAACAACACCCATTTCGACACCACCCGCGCCAATGTGGAAGCGGCCGGCGCCGAGGCGGTCGACCTGCTGCTGCCCGAGGGACGCCAGCCCGAAACGCGTTTGCCTTTCAAGGGCAACATGGATGTGGTGGCGCTGGAGGAGCTGATTGCGCGCGTCGGGCGCAAGCGCGTGCCGCTGGTCATGCTCACGGTGACCAACAACTCCGGCGGTGGGCAGCCGGTGTCGATGGAAAATGCGCGGGCGGTCTCCGCGGTCTGCCACAAGCACGGCATTCCGCTCTACTTCGATGCCTGCCGCTTTGCCGAGAACGCGTATTTCATCAAACTGCGCGAGCCGGGCTATGCCGACAAGACGCCCAAGCAGATTGCGCAGGAGATGTTCGCGCTGGGCGACGGCTGCACCATGAGCGCCAAGAAAGACGGCATGGCCAACATCGGCGGCTTTCTCTGCACCAACGACGACATTCTGGCGCGCCAGGAAAAGGATCTGCTGATACTCACCGAAGGCTATCCGACCTACGGCGGACTCGCCGGGCGCGATCTGGAGGCGATCGCAGTGGGTTTGCAGGAGGCGTTAGAGGAAGACTACCTGCGCTACCGCATCGCATCCACGGCTTACCTGGGCAACAACATCGCCGAGCATGGTGTGCCCATCGTGCAGCCGCCGGGCGGCCATGCCATCTACATCGACTCGAAGGCCTTTCTGCCCCACATCCCTGTCGAGCAGTTTCCCGGCGTGGCGCTGGCCGCGGAACTGTATCTGGAGGGCGGCATCCGGTCAGTAGAGATCGGCAGTCTGATGTTTGCTGAAGCGGCGCAGATGGAACTGGTGCGCCTGGCGATTCCGCGGCGCGTCTACACGCAGAGCCACATCGATTACGTGGTGGAGATCATTCTGAAAGTCTGGGAGCGGCGCGTGCAGATCAAAGGCCTGAGGCTCACCTACGAGGCGCCGTTCCTGCGCCACTTCACCGCGCACCTTGAGCCTCTGGCCTGACCGGCAAGCCATCTAGGTCCCTGACCGCTTGTTGTTGTACCAACTATGGGTGCCCCAGGTTCGGGGTCCCCACGGACAAGTCTTCGTCCGTGGGGTGGAGATCCCGATTTTGGGACCTGGGAAAGCATAAACTCAAAGCACGAATTCACGCGGTCAGAGAACTACGGCTTGCCCGACTTCAGCTTGATCGTTTCCCCATCCACGGCGAAGCTGCCGTATCCGTGATGGTGGATGGTCTTGGGATGCTTCTGTGCCGGATCGGTCCAGGCTTTGACCACCTCCAGTACGAAGAGATTGAACTTGTTGACGAGATGGGTATCGACAACCTTGCATTCGAAGTTGGCGAAGCACTCGCCCACCAGAGGCGGCGCCACGTGCGCCGCCGGTACGGGCGTCAGGCCGAACTTCTCGAACTTGTCCACTTTCTGTCCCGAGCAGTTACCGATTTCCACGACTTTTTGCGCCAGTTCGAGCGCCGGAATGGCGATCGCGCACTCTTTCGTCGCGTGCAAGGCGGCAAAGCTGTAATTGGCGTTGCTGACAATGCAGGCGATCAGAGGCGGAGTGAACTCGACCATCATGTGCCAGGACATCGCCATGACGTTGGCGCGGCCCTTATGGGCGGTGGTCAACAGAACCACCGGACCCGGTTCGAGCAGTTGGTACACCTTCGACAGGGGCAGATCCTTCATTGCCGCGGGGTCTCCCATTGCCCCGACTGAGCCGAGTTGAAGATGGCTTCGATCGCCGCCATGTTCCCGATCGCGTCTTCCAGAGGAACGGAAACTTCAGTGCCTTCGAGAACGGCTTTGGAAAAGGCATCGCCCTGCAAAGTGTACTGATCGCAGACCGGAAAGGTTTCCGTCGTGATGCCCTCACCAAAGAGATCGCCACTCGGGTCGATGAAAAGCCGCGTCGGGCGGTCGGGCGGCGCGTTGAAGGGGATTTCGATCTCGATGCGTCCGCGGGTTCCGATGAAGTGAATGCGCTGGTAAGGAACCAGCTGCGTGCTGCACGTGAAGATGGCCTGGCCGCCGGGAAAGTCGAGAATCGCCGAGGTCAGCCGGTCGGTGTGCATCGCGGGATCGCGGTCGATGGCGGCGACCACGCGGGTGGGCTCCTGGCGGAAGGCGTAGCGCGCAGCGTGGATGAGATAGCAGCCGATGTCCATCAGCGCCCCGCCGCCATACTCAACCCGGTTGCGGATATTGTTGGGATCGATGTTGAAGTAGCTGAACGCGCCCGCGATGGAGCGCACTTCGCCGATGCGGCCCTCGGCCAGCAGCTCGCGCAAGCGCAGCCACTGCGGATGGCAGTTGACCATGAAGGCTTCGCCGATCTTGACTCCTGTGCGGGCGCGCACGGCGAGCAGCGTTTTGGCCTCCGCGACCGTGAGGCTGAGGGGCTTTTCGCAGAGGACGTGCTTACCGGCTTCGGCGGCCTTGATGGTCCAGGGCACGTGCAGGTGATTGGGAAGAGGAATGTAGATGGCGTCGATCTCGGGATCGGCCAGAAGCTCTTCGTACGAGCCATACGCCGATTGAATGCCCAGAGCGGCCGCGGCCTCCCGGGCCTTGTTGATATCGCGGGAGGCGATGGCAGATGCGTGTGTATTGGCCCCGCTGCATGGCGGGCAGAACTTTCTTGAGGCCGATGTTGGCGGTGCTGAGAACTCCCCAGCGGAGCGGGTTCGACATGGCAATCATGATACTCGCCGGGCGCCCCATCCTTTCCGCAGCTTCATCGCGGAAAGGTGGGATATCACGAATCCAACCCCTGAACAGAAAACCCCTCAGGCCCGTCCCGCGAACTCCCCGGTCTCCGTATACACTCTCACCTTTTCACCCTCTTGAATGTAAAGGGGAGCCTTGATCTCCAGTCCGGTTTCCAGCCGGGCCAGCTTGGTCACGTTGCCGCTGGTATCGCCGCGCGCGCCGGGCTCGGTATAGGCGACCGCCAGTTCGACCTTCTCCGGCAACTGCAGGCCGATGGGATTGCCGTTGAACTTGTGCAGTTGGATGATGGCGCCCTCGATCAGGAACTCCAGCGCGTTGCCGATCATCTCGCCCGAGAGCGTGAGCGTATCGAAGCTCTCCTGATCGAGAAAGTACGAGCCCTCGCCGTCGCTGTAGAGGTACGAAGCCTCGACCATCTCCAGGTCCGGCTCCTTGAACTTGTCGCTGGCCTTGAAGGTCTTGTCGAAGACCGCGCGCGTAAGCAGGTTGCGCATCTTCAGCCGGACCAGGGTCTGGCCGCCCCGCGCCGTGGGGGTTGAAACCTCGGCTTCCAGGCAGTAATAGGGGGTGTTTTCAAACTCAAAATACATCTTGCGCTTGACGTTGATGGCATCCAGCAGTGCGGCCATGAAATCCTCAAAAAAGACAGGCGTTAGAAGCCGTGAATTCCACCGGGAATCGCATCCGGCTCCCCGTCCATTATAGGGGGAAGCGCCTATGGCACGCCCTACATGCCAGCGCCATGTACATTCGGCCTCGTCCTGAGCTGCTGGCGCAGCAGAATCTCGCTGATGCAGATCACCTGGTCTCTATCGCCCGGATAGACGCTGCGGATGGTCAATTGAATCTCGGTAGCCTCGCCTGGATACGCAGGAAGGTTCACCAATTCATAGCCTTTCCAGGAATCGGGACGGAAAGAGATGTATTCGTCCGGAAGGGTGGCCGTGACTCTGTATTTGCCGTTCACCGTAACTACCAATTCCTTGATCCGGCTGTGAGTGAACCAGGCCTGCTTGTCTTCGCCGCATCCGGGCACGATGCCGACCTGGCTGATGTGCGCCCTGGGCTTGGTGGTGAGCTTCAGGCTCTCTCCCAGCCCCGGTTGATGCACAGTCCGCCACTCGGTTCTGCGGTCATAGTCGCGCACATTCGCCGCTGAGTAATCCTCTCCGGAGCTGGCGCCCTGCGCCGTGTACTTATGCGAATCGAAGTAGTACCGGGGGTCTTCAAAGGAGTACCAACTACCGTCCGCTATCTCTGGCCGGTTGTCTTCGTAGTTAAAGATTGTCGAGAAATGATTGTTGAGATCGACCTGGATGTTGTCGGCCATGGACGGCTTCAAATCGTGAAACTCCCAAACGAAGCTATCTTTCGCGGCACGAAGGAACCTCCCTTGGGGCAAGATGATGAGCTTGTTTGCGTTCACAGTAACCGCCTGAATTGTCACTCTTCCCTCGCGAATCGGCCCCTTCCACGCTGATGCCGTCGAGAGCAGATAGGCAAACCGGTCATCACAATAATCGGAGTCTTCGGAGAGTCCTCCGTCGCTAAAGGCATAGAGCGATTCATAGTTGATTTGAATTCGCTTGGTCTCTCCCGTGTTGAAATGAACGGTCGAGACTAGCCAATCCAGCAGAATGATGTCTGGAATTTCTTCTCCATTGGTCACATTGTCCAGGAATCTCTTGTCGTAGAGAGGCTTGAACGGAGCCGGGTCACCGGCTTCTCGGGTGAATGGAACCCTTTTACCGTCTGCAAGGATCGAGTAATCTTCAATCTCCCGGTGCGGCTCATCCTCGATCTTCACGCCCAGGCTTGGGAAACCTGCCTTCACATCGATGGCCTCGCCCGCATTGTGCAGCACATAATCCACCTCAACCTTGGCGCGATCTCGGTAGAGCCGGATGACAAGATTCTCTTTGAGCATCTCCACCTGACCGGTTCCGACAGGGCGAAAGGTTCCGGTAGCGACGCTGCCGCCTGCTTCGCCTCCCCAATTGGCATAAAGCGAGGCCGCGCCTGCCAACGTCCAAATAAGGAGCATGGCAGTCATGCAGGTGGAGCGTCTTCCAGAAGTCATTGTGATTCCTCGCCGCAATTCTACTGCTGGCGAAGGCATCGAAGGGAGGAATCCGTGCTCTTGACGACGCCTTCTCACGCAAGTGGAACGCATATCGCGCTCCCCGCTTGCCACTTCGCCGCCCTTCTGGCGATACTCCCTGTAGCCAGCCCTCGGGCTGCATCTCTTCCCCAGCGAGAACCGCCTTGGAACGCGAACTTTACACCGCACGTCTTGAACGCAAGGATTGCATCTCGGAAACGGCGCAGTGCTACCACTTCCAGTTTGTCCTCGACGAGCTGGAGAGCTTCTCCTTTGCCGCCGGCCAGTTTGTCTCCGCCGTGGCCGAGGACGCCAAGGGCAAGCTGCAAACCCGCGCCTACTCGCTGGCTTCGGCGCCCAGCGGCAACCGCTTTGACCTGTGCGTGAACCGCGTCGAGGAAGGCTTCTTTTCCAATCACTTGGCCGACCTGCCCGATCTGCCCATCGGAGCCACCATCCAGGTGCATGGGCCGCATGGGCATTTCGTGCTGCGCGAGCCCATCACCGACTCGATTCTGGTGGCTACCGGCACCGGCATCGCGCCCATGCGCGGCTTTCTCCAGTGGCTGTTTCCCGCCGACGGCCCCGACCGCAGCCAGGGCAAGGAGATTTGGCTGGTCTATGGCACCCGATACGAGAGCGACATTTATTACCACGAGGAGTTCGAAGCGCTCGCCCAGCGCAAGCCGAACTTCCACTATCTCGTCACGCTGAGCCGAGCCCAGGAGAGCTGGACCGGCCTGCGCGGCTACGTGCAGGAGCATGTTGCGCGAATCGTGGAAGAGCGCGCCGCGCGCCTCGGCCTGCCGCTCGTCCAGCCCGCACCCGACCCGGCCATTCCGCCCGCCGAGCTGCGTTTCGACATCTACACCTACATCTGCGGCCTCAACGAAATGGTGGCCAGCATGCGCGAGCGGATGACCGGCTACGGCTGGCATCGCAAGCAGATTGTCTTCGAGAGATACGACTGAGTTCGCGCTGCTACAGATTGAACAGCTCCCTGAGCCGCCGCGTCTGCGCGCGGCTGACGGGAATCTCGGTCTGCCGCTTGTCGTCCATGCGCAGTTGATAGCTGGACTTGAACCATGGCACCACCTCGCGGATGTGGTCGATGTTCACCACAAAGCCGCGATGGGCGCGCCAGAAGTGCGCCGGGTCGAGCAGCTCCAGCAACTCTTCGAGCGTGCGGCATTTCGAGTGCCCCTCGAAGTGCGGCGTCACCACGCGTATCACGCCCTCGTCGATCGCCGCGTAGCAAATCTCCGCCTGGTCCACCAGCAGCAGCCGGCTCTGCGCCTGCACAATCAGCTTGGCCGGCTGGGGCGTGCGCGAGGCGCCCTGGGGACGGTTGAGCAGCCGCAGCAGGGCGTCGAGTTGCGACTCGACCTGCGCCTCCGGCAGCGCGGGTGCGCCGCCCCCGGCCATGCGGCGCCGCACCCGCTCCACGGCCTGCTCGACGCGGGTGCGATCGAAGGGCTTCAACAGATAATCGACGGCGTTTACATCGAAGGCGCGCACCGCGTATTGGTCATAGGCCGTGGCAAAGACGATCTGCGGCAGCGCCTCGGCCTCTTTGCCAGGCCCCGCCTCCGAATTCGCTCCGTTGCGCTCCATCAGCCGCCGGATTACGCCAAAACCGTCCAGCCCCGGCATCTGCACGTCCAGAAACACGAGGTCGGGACGGTGCTCCTCGATCAGCTCAACGGCCTCGATGCCGTTGGTTCCCTGCGCCACCACATCCACGCCGCCCACCTGGTCGAGCAGGTACTTGAGCTCGTCGCGGGCCAGTTGTTCGTCGTCGATGATGAGCGCGGAGATAGTCATGGCAACCGGAACTTCAATGGGTGGAAGCTGTTCTGGCCGGGTCAATGGACGGCGCGGGCCAGCCAGGAACCGGCCCGTGCCAGATCGGCTTTACTCGCCCAGCACCCGCAACCGCGCCGGCATGTGATCCGCGGCCAATTCATGGCCGCACCGGGTGCAGAACTGGTCGGTCGCCCGCACGGTGCGGAAGCAGTGGCCGCAATTGGCTGTGAGCCGGTAGTCGCACTGCGGACAGAAGTGGAAGTCGCTCTGCACATGCGTCGAGCAGGCCGGGCAGCGGGAAACCTCCGGCTGGCGCAGCAGGAAGTAGAGCACGGCGCCGATGCCGGCCGGCATCACGAAGCAGAGCACGATCCAGAAGCGCGCGCTCATCGCCCGCCGGGGCGCATCCCGGCTGACGTAACCGACCATCAGCAGGTAAATGGCGGCCAGCAGCCCCCAGGACAGGTTGAAGTAGGTGCGCAGCCCGAGCGGCGGCAAGTGGTGTTGCTGCGGTGGCAAAACCACCCAGAAGTAGTACTCCACCAGCAGAAAAGCCGCGCTGGCGGCCACGATGGACCACACCGGAATCAGGCGTGTGTTGTCATTGGCGTTAATGGATTGTGGTTCACGCATAAGCGATCCCTCCCTCGGAGGGTTTTTTCAGGAGATGAAACAACAGCTTAATCCCTATAGCGATGGACGGGGAAGCCAATCCGGAAGTTGCGCATCCGTGGGTGCATTCTCACTTTGAGAAAGCAGGATGAAGTCAGGGCTTGCGGCGCATCCAGCCGGCCAACACCGCCGAGGCCAGCAACGCCGCGCTGAAAAGGAAGATCCATAGGCTGAGTTGGCCCATCAGGCCGGCCAGGTGCTCCTCTTGAATGAAGGTATCGACGGCCCACCAGACCGGCGGGCCCAGCAGAATCACGGCCACCAGCGTCGCCGCCAGGGCCAGGGCGCGCGCCCGCTTGCGCCCCGTCTTTTGCTCTTGCATCACGCCCAGAGAAGCGTTCACCACGCGGCAGGTGCGATGGGCCACGGAACATTCCCGGTTGGCCTGGTTCCCGGCAAGAGCCGAAAGCAGATCGCGGTCGGCGCCTGCATCGGGTTTGGCGTCCGTTTGTGGCTCGCCGGCCGGACCGCAGACGCTCTTCACACCGGCTCCCAATGGCGCGGACGATTGCGGTCCAGCTTGGGCTTGATCGCGGCCATGCCGCGATAAAGTCTTGATTTCACAGTGGAAAGCGGAGCCCGCGTGACCTTGGCAATCTCTTCCAGCGACAGTTCCTCGTGGAAACGCAGCACCAGCACCTCGCGATAGAGGGTATCCAGTTGCATCAGCGCCCCCGCAATGCGCTCCCGGTCTTCGAGGTTCGAAAACCGGTCGAAGGGGGTCGGCTCGCCGTCGGCGGCTTCGAAGGTCATCGGCCGGTCGTCGTCGTTCTTGCCCTCGAAAAGCTCGTCCAGGCTGGACATGGTGCGCTTGCGCCGCTGGTCGATCACCAGGTTGCGGGCGATGGTGAACAGCCAGGTGTCGAACCGCGCCTTGCCGTTGAACTGCGCCCCGCGCACCAGAACCCGCATCCAGACCTCCTGGAAGAGGTCCTCGGCCATCTCGCGGTTGCCGCACAAATAGAGCAGATAGCGCAATAGCCGGTGCTGGTAGCGGACGATCAGCTCATCCAGCAGCCCTGCGTCCTGGCGCTTGAGTCCCGCGGATACGGCGAGGCTCTCCTGCCGCACCTGCTCTTGTTCTGCGGTGACGGAACCGAGGCCGAATAAAGGGCGAAGAGACGCAATGGCACTCATCTTGTTCCATTAGACGACAGAATTGCCCTTCAAGTCGCCGGAAAATGGGTTTAGTCCGAGGATGCAGCCTTTTCGCCGCCAAACATACGGTAAGGCAACCGCGGACGGAGAGCCTACCCTGCCGCGCCAGGGCCTTTCCGCGCCACGCGCAACGCCTCTTCCACGGTCTTGACGGCGCGGCGCTCGCGGGCCTCGACGCTCTGGTAGTAGAAGATCGACAACAGTTGGGTGCGCTTCTGCACCGCTGTCATGGCCTCCCATCCCTCGCGCGCCAGCGGCTGGCGCAGGAAGGCCGCATGAAGAATCGGCGGCAGCTCCAGCTCGCCCTCCAAGGTGAGCAGCAACCGCTCGGCCATCCTCTCGGCGCGCTGTTGGCGGCCCTCGGCGCTCTTCGGCTCCTCGATCCAGGCGCCAATCTCCTTGCGCCAGGAGTAGCTGAGCCCGTCAAACCACTTGCGCAGCCGGCGATCGCCTTTGAGCGCCTGCGCCAGTTCCGGCGGGACCGAAGCCACGCGCTCGTCCATATCCGGCTCCAGCCGAATCCGCACCTTGGAACCAACGCCAGCCTTCGCCGCCGCCAGCATCTTCTTGTTGACCAGCAGGATGTGCCCCTGGCCGCGCGGATCGGCAAACAGCGAGGTGCGAAAGGCAAAGCCCTCGATCTCTCCGCGCACGCGCAGCCCGCGCCGCTTGGGCCATGTCGTGGCCACGTCGAACGGAACGCGCGCAATCACCCAGCGCAGCCGCGTCCGGTCCGGCTCCAGCACGGCGGTAAAGGATTTCGTGGCGGAAGCGGTCATAGTTTTTTCCATCATGTTCTCCGAATTGGCGTCTCTGCCTGCGGCGATGCAACGGAACAACCGGCGGAATGCAATTCGGGAATACAACTCAAGGAAGAGGATAATCGAGCCAACTCAGGAAAATCGTCACGAAAGAAGGCCTGGTGGTACCATCCTTGGCGATGAATCCCAACCATTTCGTCCGTTGCCTAACCCGGCCAACCGGGGATGGGAAGCGCGCTGGGCTACGCTTTCAGTACCCGCTTCTCTCCCGACTGGCAGCGGTTCAGAAAGTTGCATCCTCGAGCTTCCGCCGCTTGCCGCTCTGTCTGTTGGTGCTGGGCGCGGCGATCGTCCGCGCGCAGCAGGCCGCTCCGTCTGCCCAGCCTCCCGTAGCAGACCGGCAGCCAGCTCCGGCCACGGCCCAAGCGGTTGGCCTGGGTGTAACTGCCCCAGAGCTTCTTCCGACCGACCTGCCCACGACCACCGAAAAGTGCAAAAAAGAAGCTCGACGCAACGGTGGTGCTTTGGCTGTTGGTGAATGCGGAGGGCTCGCCGCAGAACGTCGCCTTGCTGCGTCCGTTCGATACGGACCTGGACAAGCTGGCGGTCGTGATTGCCGAAGCGGATCGCTTCAAGCCGGGCACGCACAACGGCCGGGCTGTGCCTGTCACCCTGTCTCTGGATATGAGCTTGCAAGGTTGCGTTCAGAAAGCCAAAAGCGAGACAGGCGACAAGACCACGCTGCGGTTAAGGTCGCAGCCGGTGCAAAAGCTTGAGATGATCGTTCCACCGGCAGAGGGAGCCGGACCTGCCTCCAGCGCCAACGTCCGGAAAGACCCCCTCGGCCTCAATCGAGACGGCGCCGGAGTCACCGCTCCTGTCCCCCTGAACGCGGTCGAGGCGCAATACACCGATGCAGCGCGACGCACAAAAATCCAGGGAATCTGCCTTGTGAGATTGATTGTCGATGCGTGGGGAATGCCACAGAATCCGCGGGTGATTCGATCGCTCGACCCAGGATTGGAAGAGAATGCCGTCGAGGCCGTAAAGAAGTATCGGTTCAAGCCTGCCATGAAGGGAAACGTGCCCGTCCCGGTCATGATTACGGTAGAGGTGAACTTCCGCCTGGGTTAGCGGCCGACCGCATCCTCTCGTGCGTTGCAGGGGAATGCTGTGGGATCCCACCCCAGGCGCAAAAACAAAAGCGCGCCGAGGGTTAGGCACCCAGCAAAACTGCCGGGGCTTTTCCGCTGGAACAAGTAAAGCTGTCTGATCCATTCAAGGAGAGATTGTGAAGATTGGAAGTGTAGCCGTGCTGTTGACGACGCTTGCGGGATCGATTCTGCCGCTTGCCGCGCAAACCCCGGATGTAACGCCAGCCAAAAACAGCTTCGGCATGGACGATCCTCATATCCTTCTTTTGGGCCAGATCGATTCAACCAATCCGAAACAGCCGCGGCTGGGCTATCCGGGAACGGGGCTGCTGCTGCACTTTCAAGGCACTTCGCTCTCCCTCGATTTGAGCAGCGACTCGGAGAAATCCGCTTTGACCATCGTTCTCGACCACGGCGCTCCCACCCTCCAACTGCTGAAGAAGGGCGAGCAGAGGGTCGTCCTGGGCGGCGGGTTGGATGCCGGCCCCCACACTGTCGAGGTGTACAAGCGAACGGAAACCTGGCAGGGAATTCTTACCTTGCTCGGCATCGAGCTGCCAGCCGATGGCGCTCTGCTTCCGCCTCCGCCTTTGCCGGCAAGAAAACTGATGTTTGTGGGCGACTCGGTCACCTGCGGGGCAGGAGTGGAAAACAACGCGACCTGCACCCCGGACCCCGCGCATCCTGCCAGCGACGCCTACGATGCGTACGGAATGGAACTGGGCCGCCGGCTGGACGCGCAGACGCATCTGGTTTGCTATGGAGGCCGGGGCATCGATCGCGACTATCGCGGCCTGGGCATTGCCGACAACGTGCTCAACGCGCCGCAGTTTCTCGATCTTTCGATCGCCTCGGACGAGCCGGCCGGCCGCGTGGCGTGGAACTTCAGAAATTGGGCTCCGGACGCCATCGTCGTCTCACTGGGAACCAACGACTTCAACCTGCAAAAAACCAAGCCTCTCAACGGCGACACCTTTGTCGCAGACTATGCCCGCCTTCTCACGACCTTGCGCGCACACTATCCCCACGCCGCGATCTTCGCCACCGAGGGAGCCATCGTGACCGACCCCCTCCTGCGGCGCTACGTTCAAGACGCCGTCCGCCGCACGAACGACCCCGGAATTCAATGGCTCCAGGCCACGCACTATCCCGGCAACGGCTGCGACGGTCATCCGACCCGCGCGCAGCATCGGCATATCGCCGACGATCTCGAACCGGTCTTGCGCAAAGAGCTGTCCTGGTAACAGCGCGCTTCGCCCGAGTCGTCGATCTTCTACACTACCCTCATGGAAGTTTTATATGGGGTTCATCCGGTTGAGGAAGCGCTGAAGGCCGGCCAGCGGCATTTTGACCACGTGCTGGTGGCCCAGGAGCGCCAGGATGCGCGTCTGGCACAACTGGTGGCGCTCTGCCGCCAGGCCGGCGTCCGCGTCCGCCAGGAGCCCAGGGAGCAGTTGACTCTGCTGGCCCAGACCGCTGCGCATCAGGGCGTGGTGGCCATGGTTCATCCGCAGGGGTTCCTCTCGATCGAGGACCTGTTCACACCGGGCGGGACCCCTGGCGCGGCGCGGCTGCTGCTGGCTCTGGACGGCGTCGAGGACCCGCAAAACCTGGGCGCCCTGCTCCGCGTGGCCGACGGAGCCGGAGTGGACGGCGTGGTGCTGACCGAACGGCGGTCGGCGCCGTTGAGCCCGGTAGCCGTGAAGGCCAGCGCCGGCGCAGCCGAGCACCTGCGCATCGCGCGCGTGGTGAACCTGGTGCGGGCGCTGGAGCAGCTGAAGCAGCAGAATATGTGGATCATCGGCCTCGACGAGCGCGGCACGGAGGACTACGACCAATTCGACCTGACCGGCAATTGCGTGCTGGTGCTGGGCCGCGAGGGCGCGGGGTTGCACGAACTGGCGCGGCGCACCTGCGACCATCTGCTGCGGATTCCCATGGCTGGCGGCGTCAGCTCCCTCAACGTCTCGGCCGCTGGCGCGGTGGTGCTCTATGAGGCCTTCCGCCAGCGCCGCCTGGCCGCCCGCCGCGCCGAGGGCGCCGTTGGCCCTATGGCAGGTGGCGCGTCCAAACCAAAGAAGCAGAAAGGCCTGGGTTCATGAAGTTCTCAATTGTACGGACCGTGGAAACGACTTTGGCGGCGGCCCTCATCGCGGCTCTCCCTTGCGCGGCGCAGAATGTGGCTCCGGCGCTGCCCGCCCCGCAGCAGGCGGCCCAGCCAACCACGCAGACTCCGCAGCCCGTGGGCCAGGTCATCTTTTCGCGCTCGACGGACGAGAACGGCCAGACCAAGACGCAGGTAGGCCCGGCCGCGGTCCAGCCGGCCGTCCAGATCGCCTTCGCGCCCTCCGCTTCAGACTCTGAGCGGCAGGCGGTTACCTTCACGGCCCTGGATATGGACGTGCATCTGCGCTCGGCCGCCCAGCAGATCGCGGTCCGGGCGCTGGTGACAGTGCGCAACGACGCCAAGGCTCCGCTGGTCCGCATTCCGCTGCAGATTTCGTCCACCCTTAACTGGGAGCGTATCCGTTTGAACGGCAAGGACATCGCGTTCCAGGTGGCCGTGCTCAACTCCGACACCGACCACACCGGGCAATTGCACGAGGCGGCGGTTCCGCTTGCGCAGCCGCTGGCGCCGGGCGCCAGCCTCCAGTTCGACGTAACCTACTCCGGTGTCGTTCCGGCCGCAGCCCAGCGCCTGCTGGTTATCGGGACTCCCGACGATGTGGCGCTGCACTCGGACTGGGACCAGATCGGCGTTCCCTTCACCGGGCTGCGCGGCTTCGGCAACGTGGTCTGGTACCCGGTTTCCAGCGTGCCCGTCATCCTGGGCGACGGAGCGCGGCTCTTCGACGAGATCGGCGAGCACAAGCTGCGGCTGGCCGGAGCCAGCTTCCGGCTACGGCTGACGGTCGAGTTTCCCCATGGCCAAACTCCTACGATAGCCCTGATCAACGGCCATCCGGCTGCGCTGGCCGTCACCGATTCCAGCGATCTGGGCCAGGAAGTGGCGGGCGTGGCCACGGCTGACTCGGGCTCTGGAACCCTCGGATTCGAGGCACCCAGCCTGTTTGTGGCCATCCGCACGCCCCACCCCGGCACAAACATGACGGTGTGGACCGCACCGGAGGACGACTCCGCCGTGGAGGCCTGGACGACGGCCGCCACCGCTGTCACGCCCTTCCTGCAAAGCTGGCTTGGCCAGCGGCCCCGCGCCCAACTCACCTTGCTCGACCTGCCCGATCCCCAGGATGCGCCCTTCGAGACCGGCGCACTGCTGGCCACCGACATCCGCCAGGCCACTCCGGAGCAGTTGGATGGCATTCTGGCCCACGCGCTCACCCACGCCTGGATGCAGTCGCCGCGCGCCTGGCTTGACGAGGGCGTGGCTCACTTCATGGGCACGCTCTGGATTGAGAAGCAGCGCGGTCGCGAACAGGCTCTGGGCACTTTGGAGTCGGCGCGCTCCGCGCTCACCCTGGCAGAGCCTGAAAGCCCTGGCCAGAGCGCCGGACAGCCGCTCGCCGCGGCCATCTCGCCCGTCTACTACCGCACCAAAGCCGCCTATGTGCTATGGATGCTGCGCGACCTGGCCGGCGACGCCACGCTCTCCGCCGCGCTGCGCGCCTACGATCCTGCGGCGGATCTGGGCAAGGACACCGGCCGCAGTTCCTTCGAGAAACTGCTCGAACAGGCTGGAGACCGCCGCGATCTTTCCTGGTTTTTCGTCGACTGGATCGATGGGGACAAGGGCCTGCCCGACCTGAGCATCGACGGCGTCTTTCCCTCCGCCGCCTCGGCCGGCAACTGGCTGGTGGCCGTCAACGTGGCCAACAGCGGCTACGCCCAGGCCGAGGTTCCGGTCACTGTGCGCTCCGGCTCCAACACGGTCACGCAGCGGGTTCTGGTTCCAGCCCGCGGCAAAGCCAATCAGCGCATCCTCATCCAGGGACAACCGGTCCAGGTGCAGGTGAACGACGGCACCATCCCCGAAACCCAGGCCAGCGTGCACGTGACGAAGCTGGACGAGCCGGCGGCCAACCCCGCCGCTTCGAGCACGTCCAACCCGGCGCAGCCGTAAGAGAATCGCCGCATAAGCTTTTTCGCAATCTGTTCAACCCTGGAAGCTGCTTCCCGGTTAAGATGGACTCCCTGGGAACAATCGCTATGCGGCCAGCGTAGATAGGTTTGGTGCGGCTGAGACGAAATGGCCGTCGCGCCGCTGATTGGAAGGGAGAATCCAATGCACAAGTTTGTCGGTTTTGCCGGATTGGCTGCAACGCTTTGTCTCGCGGCTCCAGGCGCTTTTGCCCAGACGTCCTCGGCCTCGAAGAACGGCCCTGCGAAGATCGTCATCGTCTTCAAGGATGGCCACCGGCAGAGCTTCAATCTTGCCGACGTTGCGCGGGTGGAGTTTCCGGGAGGCGGTGAGGCAGCCGGCGCCGCCAACACCGGCTTGCCCTCCCGCGGTCATTTCCTGGGAAGATGGGAAGTGGGCGAAGGCAACGGTCAGAACTTCTTCATTACGCTCAAGGAAAATGGGGAGGCTCTGCGTTCGATCGGCAGCGAACACGGCAAATGGGTCTATGTAGACGGCGAGGCGCGCGTTACCTGGGACGATGGCTGGTTGGACGTGATCCGCAAGGTCGGCCCCATCTACGAGAAGTTCGCCTACGGATCGGGCAAAACGGCCACGGATACGCCTGACAACGTGACCAACGCCCGCAACACCACGCCGCATCCGATTTAGGTTTCTGACGGCTTGCGATGGTTCGACCCTGAAGTGCGCCAGGTCCCGCTTTTGGGACCTGGGATCGAATGAGGCTCAATTGCAGCGCGCCAAAAGCTTATACATCCAGCTTGCGCATATACTCCGCATCCAGCCGGATCGCCTCGATGGTGTCGATGTCGAACTCTTCCTGCTCGATGAAATAGTGCTTGAGCCCCGTGGCCGCGCGCAGAATCGGGCGGTAATCCACCACGCCGCGGCCCATCACCGTGGAGTGGTACTGGCCGTTCGCTCCCTTTACCATATCTTTCACGTGCAGCAGCGGGAAACGCTCCGGCTCCTTGCTCAGGTATTCCACCGGTGTGCGTCCCGCCGCGGCCACCCAGCCGCAATCCAGTTCAAAGACCACCAGTCTCGGGTCGGTAAGCCGCAGCAGCTCATCGTAGAAGACCACCCCGCCCTCGGAGTCGAACTCCGGGCCGTGGTTGTGATAGCCGAAGGTCATGCCGGCGGCCTTTACCTTTTCGCCGATGCGGTTGAGCTCGCCGGCCACCCAGCGCCAGTCGTCCAGGGTGAGCGATCCCTTGGCCGCGGGGTCGCGCCGCATCGGCCAGGGGCAGATGATGTATTCCAGTCCCAGCGCGTGCCCGTACTCGATCAGCTCGTCGCCATGCTCCAGCAACGCAGCCAGCGCATGATGCGTACTCACGCAGCGCAGTCCGGCCAGGTCCATGGCGTGACGAAATTCCGCGGCCTTGCGGTCGTAGTAGCCCGCGGCCTCCACTTCTGTGTAGCCTGCCTCGCGCACCTTGCGCAGAGTGCCGTCAAAGTCCTTGGGCAGCAGTTCGCGGACGCTGTAAAGTTGCAAACCGATGGGCAACCGAAGAGGCAGGGCGGACAAGCGGCCGGCGCCGGCGCAAGCCGCCGCGGCTGCCACGCCCGAAGCCTTCAAAAAACTTCGACGCGATGTATTGCTCATTTTTCTTTTTCTCCTGTGTGAGAGCCGCAGTTCACTCTTTGAAAATTTCATCCTTCGATCGTCCTGGTTGCCGCGTTCCACTTGGCCACCGTGCGGTGGAAGTAGGAGTAGTTGGCCAGGTGGCAGCCGATGGCCGCGTTGTTGCCGAAGACCTCGTCCTCCACCACGTGCTCCCGCGTCTCAACAGCGCGGAAGAAGTTGGCGATGTGATCGGCGGTGTCGTTGTAGCCCTTGGGGAGCGTGAAGCTCTCCACCTCGCCCAGCGGCGGCGGCGGAGCCGGATGCGCGGCGCGCCACTCCTCTTCTCCCTTCTTGCGCTGCGCGGCCGTCATGCCGTTCCAGCCATAGCTCTCAAAGCGCGGCGTCGTGTCCTGCGGCGTAAAGGTCACCGAGCTTCCGGTCACCACCAGCGTCCCGGCCGAGCCGAAGAAGCTGACCCGTTCGTCGTTGTCGTTGTTGTTCTGGTTGCAGTGCAGGTGCACCTGCATGCCCCCGTCTTCTGCCGGGTAGTCGTAGACGGTTTCCAGCAGGTCGGGAAAATCGCGCCCGTCCTTGTAGTGGTAGAGCCCGCCGCTCGAATAGGCGCGCCGGGCCACGGTGTTCATCCCCGTGATGACCTGGATACCGGAAAGCAGGTGGACGAACAGATCCCCGCCCAGACCCGAGCCGTAGTCGGCAAAGAGCCGCCAGCGGAAGAAGCGCACCGGATCGAAGTCATGCGCCGGGGCGTCCTTGATAAAACTCTCCCAATCGACGGTCTTCGGGCTGGCGTCGGAGGGCACCGGATAGACCCATGCGCCGCCCGGCGAGTTGCGGTTCCACTGCGCGTCGATCTCATGCACCTGGCCCAGCCGTCCCGAGGCGTAAATCTCGCGCGCCTTGGCGTAGAGAATCGAGCTCACGCGCTGGCTGCCGGCCTGAAAGATGCGCTTGCCTGCCTGGACGGCCTTCACCATGGCGAGGCCATCGGCCACGCTATGCGACATGGGCTTCTCGCAGTAGACGTCCTTGCCGGCGGCAACGGCGTCCAGCGTGACGCGCCGGTGCAGATGGTCTGAGGTGGCCACAAAAACCGCCTCCACATCCTTGCGGTCCAGCAGCGTGCGATAGTCGCGCGTGGTGGGGATATCCGCGCCCCACGCCTCTTTGGCCGTCTCATGCCGCGTCTCGTAGAGGTCCGCCGCGCCTACGCAGACGCCCGTGGGCACCAGCCGCGCCGCCCTCAGCAGGTCGCTGCCGCGAATCCCTGTTCCCACAATCGCAAATCGAATCTTGCGCCCGCCAGCCGCTGTCTGGGCCGCTGCCGGTTCCAGCAGCGTGGAATTCACCGCCGCTCCAGCCGCAACCGCGCCCGCGCTCAGACGCACAAAATCCCGCCGTGTCATAGAAGATGTCCTCATTGCGTCTTTCTCCGTGTGACCGCAATTCTCTCTCCCCGGACTCTCCGGTGTCCACACGGCGCAGAGCGGAACGCACGCGGCTTCACTCCCAATTGCGCACCGGAGACCGGGCTCACAGGCGCAAGCCGTTGAATCATGGGAGAATGAAACAGTAAACGACCATGACCAACGAGAATCTTCCAGAATCCCAATCCGCCGCCGCAAACACTGAGCCCATCGAAGAACCCACCGAGTCCTTTGCCGACCTGCTCTCCGCCTTCGAACGCAGCCACTCGCACAAAGCCGAGTCCGGATCGAAGCAGTTGGAGGGAACGGTCGTCTCCGTCTCCGCCGACCAGGTCTTCCTCGACATTGGCTATAAGGCGGAAGGCGTTCTGCCCCGCTCGGCCTTCGAGAACAACGCCGAAGGCGTGAAGCCCGGCGACAGCTTCCCGGTCTCCGTGACGGGCCGCAATCAAGAGCACTACTACGAGCTTTCCCGCTTCAAGGTGGCGCAGCCCCGCGACTGGTCGGCCCTCGAAACGGCCTTTGCCGAAAAGACGGCCGTGGTCGGCACCGTCACCGAGGTCATCAAGGGCGGCCTTTCCGTCGATATTGGTGTGCGCGCCTTCATGCCCGCCAGCCGCAGCGGAACCCGCGATGCCGCGGAACTGGAAAAGCTGGTCGGCACCGAGATCGCCTGCCGCATCACCAAGCTCGACGTCACCGACGAAGACGTGGTCGTCGATCGCCGCGTGGTGCTCGAAGAGCAAGCCCGCGGGCTCTCCCAGGCGCGGCGCGACGCCATGAAGGAAGGCGATACCGTCACCGGCACGGTGCGCAGCCTGATGCCTTACGGCGCGTTCGTCGATCTGGGCGGCGTGGACGGCCTGCTCCACATCAGCGACATCTCCCACGCCCGCGTCGCCAAGTCCGAGGACGTGCTCACCGTGGGCCAGGAACTGCAAGTCAAAATCCTCAAAATCGACCCGGAAACCAAGAAAATCTCTCTCGGTCTCAAGCAGCTCCAGGCCGAGCCGTGGGAAACGGCTCCCGAGCGGCTCGTCGCCGGGCAGCGCATCACCGGCACGGTCACCCGGCTCACCGACTTCGGCGCCTTTGTCGAGATCGAGCCCGGCGTCGAGGGCCTCATTCACATCTCCGAGATGGCCTGGGGCAAAAAAGTTCGCCATCCCAGCGACATCCTCAAGCAGGGCGACCAGGTGGATGCCGTCATTCTCGGCATCAAGCCCGAAGAGCGCCGCATCTCGCTCGGCCTCAAGCAGACGCTCAGCGATCCCTGGAGCGATGTGCAGCGCAAGTACCCCGTCGGCTCGCAGATCGCCGGCCCGGTCACCAAGCTGATGAACTTCGGCGCATTCGTCGAGATCGAACCCGGCATCGAGGGCCTGGTCCACGTGAGCGAAATCAGCGCCGAGAAGCGCATCAACCACCCGCAGGACGTTCTGCGCGCCGGTCAGATCGTCAAGGCGCAAATCCTGGCCATCGACCCGGAAAAGCGCCAGATCAAGCTCTCGATGAAGCAGCTCGTCCCCACCGACATCGACGAGTACATCGCCGAACACAAAGTGGGCGACGAGGTTTCAGGCCGCGTGGTCGAGGCGTCGGAGAATTTCGTCTTCGTGGAACTGGGCGACGGCATTCGCGCCACTTGCGGTGCGGCGCTCGCGCCCGCGGCGCCAAGCGCCGCGCCCAAGACAAAGTCCGAGCCCGCAGTTAACCTGTCCAGCCTCTCGTCGATGCTGAAAGACCGCTGGCAAGGCAACGCTCCCGCGGCCCAATCCAAACCCGAACCCCTGAGCGAAGGCCAGATCCGCACCTTCAAGATCGTGAAACTCGATGCGGAAGCCAAAAAGATCGAAGTGGAGCTGGCGTAGCGCGCTACAGATACACCTCGTCGATATAGCACCACCGCCAGTCCTCGCCCCGCTCGGCGGACTGGATGAGCGGATGCTGCGTGGCATGGAAGTGCGCCCGCGCGTGACGGTTCTTCGACGAGTCGCAGCAGCCCACATGCCCGCAATCCAGGCACATGCGCAGGTGGACCCACGGGTCGCCGCTCGCCAAACACTCCTCACAACCCCTGGTCCGCGGCTGTACCTTCTTCAGGTGCTCCGCAACATGAGTGCAAACCGCTGCCGCCATCGACCCCTCCGCTCGATCGTGCTGTTCGTCCTTTCTTTTTACACCACCCGATACTGCCTCGCCAGGGCGCAGAACTCCTTCACCTGCGCCTCGACCCACGCCTCGTCGCGGCCCAGTTCGGTAGCCAGCAACTGAGCCACCGGCTCGGCCATGGCGATGGCCGCGTCCGCGTTGAGGAAGAGCGCCCGCGTATGCCGCGCCAGCACGTCTTCCACCGTCCGCGCCATCTCCTCCCGCGCCGCCCACACCACCTCGGCGGCGAGATAGGGTAGCGCCGGATGCAGTTGCGTGCCCAGCACCGGGTCCGCAGCGAGCCGGCGAATCGCCTCCGCGTCGGAGCCATAGACTTCAAGGCTGCCCAGCGCGGCAGCGTCTTCCATAAAACCGTGTATGTGCAGGTTCTTGGTCGTGCACTCCGCCTCCGGCAGCCGGCCCAGGGTAATGGCGTTGTCCACGGTGTCCTCGGCCATATGCCGGTAGGTGGTCCACTTGCCCCCGGTAATGGTCAGCAGGCCCGAGGCATCCACGTGGATCACGTGATCCCGCGAGAGCGCCGAGGTCTTGCCCTCGCCCTTGACCAGCGGCCGCAACCCCACGAAAACGGCCAGCACATCTTTGCGGCTGGGCGGGCGGGCAAAGAAGCGCGAGGCCGTCTCCAGAACGAATTCGATCTCCTCTTCGAGCGGGCGCGGTTCCAGGCTGGGCGCGTCCACCGGCGTGTCGGTGGTGCCGGCCACGGCGTGCCCGTGCCAGGGAATCACAAACAGCACCCGCCCGTCGCTGGTCTTGGGAACCATCAGCGCCGTCTCGCCCTTGAGGAACGAGCGGTCGAAGACCAGGTGAATCCCCTGGCTGGTGACCACCAGTTGCTCCGCGGCCGGGTCGGCCATCCGCCGGATGGAATCGGTAAAAACTCCCGTCGCATTCACCACCATGCGCGCCAGGATCGTCAGTTCCTCGCCGGTCTCCTCGTCGCGTGCGGTCAGGCCATTCACATAGCCGTCCGCATCGCGCAGCAGACCGGTCGCAGGAAAGTAGTTCAAGAGCGTCGCCCCGTGGTCCGCCGCGGTCATGGCCAAATGAATCAGCAGCCGCGCGTCGTCGAACTGGCCGTCGAAGTAGATCACCCCGCCGCGCAGTTCTTCCGGCTCCAGCGCCGGCAGCCGCTCCAGCGTCTCTTCCTTGCTGAGCAGGCGCGAGGCGCCAAAGCCGTACTTGCCCGCCAGCAGGTCGTAGAGCTTCAACCCGATGCCGTAGAACGGCGCCTCCCACCAGGAATAGTTGGGCACAATGAAGGCCAGGTCGTGCACCAGGTGGGGCGCATTCCGGCGCATCAGGCCGCGCTCTTTCAGGGCCGACATCACCAGCGGAATGTTGCCCTGCTCCAGATACCGCACCCCGCCGTGCACCAGCTTGGTCGAGCGGCTGCTGGTTCCCTTGCCAAAGTCGTGGGCCTCGACCAGTGCCACGCTCAGCCCGCGCGCCGCCGCATCCACGGCCACGCCCATCCCGGTGGCCCCGCCGCCTATCACCGCAATGTCCCACGGAACCTGCGCTGCAAAACGCTCCCGGACGTTGCGCACCATCTCTTCTCTTCGCATCGTTCGCTCCCGTTCATTCGGCCCAGTTCTTTGCCCGGTCCACGGCGCGGCGCCAGCGCGCACGGCGTTCCGCCCGTTCCGCGGCTTCCATCTTCGGTTCAAAGCGCACATCGTCTTTCCGTTTGGCGCGCAACTCTTCCGGATTGGCCCAGAAGCCCGTGGCCAGGCCGGCCAGGTAAGCAGCCCCCAGCGCCGTGGTCTCCGTCACCCGAGGACGCAACACCGGCACGCCCAGCACGTCGGCCTGGAACTGCATCATCAGGTTGTTCACCGCCGCGCCACCGTCCACGCGCAGCGCCGCCAGCGGGATGGTCTCGCTCTGGACCGCCTCCAGCACGTCGGCCACCTGGAAGGCGATGCTCTCCAGCGCAGCCCGCGCAATGTGTCCCGGCGAAGTATCGCGGCGCAGCCCGATCAGCAGGCCGCTGGCGTGCGGGTCCCAGTGCGGCGCGCCCAAGCCCACAAACGCCGGCACCAGCACCACGCCGCCGGAGTCGGGCACACTGGCCGCCAACTCCTCCACCTCGGCCGAGGAGCCGATCAGCTTGAGGTTGTCGCGCAACCACTGCACCACCGCGCCGCCGATAAAGATGCTGCCCTCGAATGCGTATTCCAGCCGGTGCCCGGCGCTGGCCGCCAGCGTGGTGATGAGCCGGTTCTTCGAGCGCACAAACCGGGTGCCGATGTTCTGCAATAAAAAGCAGCCGGTCCCGTAGGTGTTCTTGGCCTCGCCGGCGCTCCAGCACAACTGCCCGAAGAGCGCGGCCTGCTGGTCGCCGGCAATGCCCGCGATGACCGCGCCGCCCAGGCCCAGCGTGGTGGTCACCTCGCCCACCCGCTCGCTCGACCACACCACCTCCGGCAACATGCTTTCCGGAACGCCAAAGATGCGCAGCATCTCCGGGTCCCACTCGCCCTTGACGATGTTAAAGAGCAGCGTCCTTGATGCATTCGTCACGTCGGTCACGTGCCTTGTGCCGCTGGTCAAATGCCAGATGAGCCAACTGTCCACGGTGCCAAAGGCCAGTTCGCCGCGCTCCGCCCTGGCCCACGCGCCCGGCACTTTGTCCAGAATCCAGGCGATCTTGGTGGCGGAAAAATACGGGTCCAGCACCAGGCCGGTGCGGTTGGAGACCGTCTCCCCGGCACCGCTCTCCTCCAAATGGCTGCACTGCGCAGCAGTCCGGCGGTCCTGCCAGACGATGGCCGGATGAATCGGCTTGCCCGTCGCCCGCTCCCACACGATCGCCGTCTCGCGCTGGTTGGTGATGCCGATGGCCGCCACATCGCGCGGGCGCGCTCCAACCTTGCCCAGCGCCTCCACCGCGCAGGCAAGTTGGCTGGTCAGGATCTCCATGGGGTCGTGCTCGACCCATCCCGCCTGGGGGTAGAACTGCTCGAATTCATGCTGCGCCACGGCGGCAATCGCGCCCGCCTCGTCAAATAAAATTGCGCGGGAACTGGTCGTTCCCTGGTCCAGTGCAAGTACGTAGGACATTCTTCCGCTCCACCTTCGGCAACCAGTCAACCACGCAGGGCTGTCGGCGGGCAAGGCCCCCGGAGCCACAACAGCGAGCCGTTTGCCCGATCGCTGCCTGTCGGAGAGTAAGACATATCGGGCGAATGGAAGATTAAGATCGAATCATCATGCAGGAAACGGGAACCCAATCGACAGAAACCATGCTGCGCGGTTCAGTGCTGGTCCTGTTGCAGTTTGATGTGTGCGAGGCAATTCGCCTGGACCAGTTGCAGGAGCTTGTCAGCGCCCGCAAGGTCGACAAGCCCAGCATGAAGCATCCCGCGCCGGGATATGTCCGTTACCAGAGGCCGCCCGTCGTAGTGCCGGTGGAGACGCTGGTGCTGGAAAGCGGCGAACAGCTCCACGGCGAGATCAAGTACTACGATTACGGCGTGCTGAGCGTGGTCTTCGAGCTGCCTTTTGCGGGCGGCTGGGACAAGCTGGCCGCGCTGGCCAGCCGTTGGGTGTGGGATGTGGACTTTGCGGCGCAGGCCACGGCCATTGTCCGCGCCAGCCTGGAACGCGCCGCGCCTACGCTCATCAAACCCTATAAGGAGTGGCTCAGCGAAGAGTACCTCATCTTTCATGTCCGCGAGATTGAGGGTTCGCCCTCTGGGACGGAGTTGATTCAGCGGCATGGCGCGCGCATCGCGCAGGTGGTGCGCGGCGACACGGGCCAACTGGCCGAGAGCGAGTGCAACGAAGTGCTGCAATCGCGCATTTCCTACTATGCCAACGACCTGGCGGTCATCGGCTGGAACGCGGCGTTTCTCTATGACAGCACCTCGGGCGCAGAGACAGCCGTCCAGTTGCTGGAATATGCGAATTCGCAACTGCTCGAGTTCCGGCACTACGACGATCTGCTCACCGAAGAGCTGGAGCGCGTGTATACGCTGCTCGACAAGGGAACCGGCATCCTGGCGCGATGGCGGCTGGCGCGGTCGGCCACGCGGCTGCATACGGTGCTGCTCGACGTGGCGGAGCTGACGGAACACGCCGACAACGCCATCAAGTTTCTCAGCGACATGTTTGCGGCGCGCCTTTACAAGCTGGCGGCCTTGAAGGTCGGCGTGCCCGACTACAAGGACCTGGTTACAAAAAAAGTGCACACGGCCGAAGAACTGTACCGCTTCATGGTGGACCAGTTCAACCAGAGCCGGGCCTTCTTCCTGGAGCTGACCGTCGTGGTCATTCTGGTGGTCGAACTGGTATACCTCTTCCGTGGCAGCCTGTTTTAGAACAGGTTGCGCTCGCAGCCAATGGCGCCCGCCTCATCGAAGAGAACTAGTCGTTCCCTGGTCCAGTGCAACTACGCAGGAGATTCTTCCGCTCTGACTAGGACGGCCACTGCGCTGTCAGCGGGCAAGGAGCCAGAAATGGCTGCTGAGGATCACTGGGGAAGAACTTCGATGCCGGTCACCGTCGCATAGCCCTCCACCGGGACAAAGCTCAGCAGCAGCTTTCCCTGGGCATTCGGTTCCAGGCCCATGAATTTGCGGATCGCCACGTCGTTCTGGCCAGCCTCTTTGACGAGGTTGAAGTTCCTCAGGAGCGCATTCCCATTGCAGAAGACATTAAAAATATGCGTCACCGGGGTTGCGCCCTCGCCGGAAGGCGAGGAAGACTGATCCCAGTCGCCGTGGCGCACCGCGAAGTGCAGCGATACGGAGTATTTTCCCGGCGTCACGGGAATCGCATAGGAGAAGTTCCCCCAGCGCTCGGTTTCGTAGAGTTCAGGATCGTCGGTGCCCTTTACCGGGGCCGCATAGGCAGCCAACTGGCCGCCCTCAAAGTAATTGTCCGGACTCCACCAGTGGCTGTCGTTGGAGTAATAGGGCGTCTGCCGCGCCAGCAGGCGCACGGGCCGGATGTGGCCCCGGAATCCGGGCAGAATCTCGATGGCCGAGAGGAGGGCCTGCTTGCCGTCCTCGCCGGAAAACTCGAGATGCAGCAGCCCATCGGCCGCCGGCGCAATATCTGTGAATACCTTTACGTCGGCGGTGCGGCTGGCGCCGGCATCGGCCACGATATCGAAGCGGGTCAGCAGTGTCTTGCCGTTGGCGCGCACGGTCATCAGGCGGCTGCCTTCCCCGCCGGTTCCGGTGGACTCCGGATCGTAAACCGTCTCCGCAAAGTGCAGCCGCAGTTCATAGATGCCCTTTTTGAGCGGAATCGCGTAGCGGAACTGCCCTTGCCGGCTGGTGTGGTAGAAACTGGGATTCTGCGTGCGCCAGATGTTGAGCAGGGAGTTTTTTACCGCCGTGCCGCCATCGAACCAGACGTCTGCGTTCCAAAGTTTGCCCGCATGGTCGACAAAGCTGCGGGCCGAGCCGGCCAGGATACGGATCTCCTCGCCGCTCGGGGGGCCAAGCTGCGATTCCACGGGCTGGTCGAAGGACGCACTTTGTCCCGCTGCCTGGGGTGTGCGCTTCATCTGTCTGAAGATCGCGACGGCGCAACCGAGACCGACCGCCAGAAGCGCGAGTGCGGCGGCCAGCCCCCAGGCCCGGCGGCCGGCGAGCCGAAACCAGCGTTGCTGCTTCCCAATTGCGCCCCCCTCGATTCCCGGCCGGCCAGCAACAGCAGGATCGGCGAGAGCCGGCGCTCCTTCTTCCTGGTGCGGAGCCGCCGCTTCGAATTCAGGAACATATTGACCCAAAGGAATGACGATGTGGAGCGGATGGGATGCGCCCTCGCCGGCGTAGTAGGCAGCCAGGCGCTTGCGCAGGCGATTGGCCTCCACCCGCACAATCGAATCGGAGTTTTGGTCGAAGGAAGCTCCGCGATGGAAAACCTCCACTCCGATGGAATACTCCTTGATCTGGTAGGCCTCCCCGGCAAAGAGCTTTTCGCACAGAAACGACAGCAGATGAGCGAGCGTGGGCGCATGCGCAAAGTGCTTTGAGCGGAGCACTGCTTCCAGTTCCGCGCGCTGGGCATCGCGATCGATCGACTGTGGGCTTTCAATCACCATCGTTCCTCTACACTGGGCTGACTGTAATGCTACCGCCCTCCACCTTGGCTAGTGCTTAACCGTGTAGGCCTCTGCGAGAATCCGGATGTAACGGCGTGTAACCTCCCTCCCTGGCGCCTCGGGGCTACTGCGCCTTGAAAGTCACGTTTTTTGCAAAGAACAGAAAATACACAACTTCCTCGACGCGTTCCGAAAACTTAACCCCCGCCCAACGGACGCGTAGCAGGTATAGCGTTGTGGACTTTCCTGAGCCGATCTCTACTGAAATCGATGCAGCGAGCGGATTACCGGAGTCGAAGGGTCAACCAACCGCCTCCCACAAAACGCTCCTGCGCAGGAGAGGTGACCTTATGAGAACACTGGGGATGATGGTGGTGGTGGCAAGCATGATTTGCGCGGCTCCGTACGGAAGAACGGACCCCCTTGGGGACACCGCCAAGACGGACAAGATGGAAGCGGCCAGGATGGCAGAGGTGAAGGGAGACTTGGCGCGCATCCATAAAGACAACCAGATGGCGGTTGCCTACTATCTGGAGGCTCTTCGCATCAGACGCCAGGATGCGGAGCTCTCGAACAAGGTGGGCATCACCGAACTGCAATTGGGTGAGCGGGGGCGCGCGCGCAAGTACTTTTCCCTGGCCATCAAGTACGATCCCCGGCTCACTGCCGCGCTCAACAACCTGGGAGCGGTCGCGCTTCTTGACAAGAAGTACAAGCCGGCCGTCGTCTACTTCAAGCAGGCGCTGGCGATGGATGAGTCCAATGCTGCCACCCATGTCAACCTGGCCGAAGCCTGGGTCGGCCTGAGCGAGATCGACCGCGCCATGACCGAATACGCGCGCGCCCTGGAGCTTGACGCCGATGTGCTCAGCAGCAGCCAGGACGGCGTGATCGCCCAGGTCAGGACGCCAGAGCAGCGCGCCCGCATTTCCTTCCTGATTGCGAAATCGTATATGAAGCGCGGCAACCTCGAAGGAGCCCTGGACTATTTGGACCGCGCCAAAGAGCAGCACTACCCCGACCTGGCCAAGGTCTATTCCGACCCGGATTTCTCCGCGCTCTGGAAGGATCCCCGCCTGGCCAAGATCGTCAAGCGGTAAGCCGCTCGTAGTAGCGCAGGGCATCGCCGCGCGGCGCCGCCAGGACCGGGTCTGGCGCCGCGCGGTGTCTCTGCCTGAGGCGATCGGCCACTCCTTTTGCCGGGCTTCCTTCGAGAAGGCCGGCAAAAGGACCCTGCGCCAATCGACTCAAGCATCCATCCTCAGTTCGATCTCTCCGCCACCAGCATGGACTGCAGAATCTGCTCCGAAACATCCTTCACGGCGCCGGGCGAGTGAGCCAGAAACAGCGTATTGGTCTTGTCGTTCTCGCCGATCGACTTCAAGGTATCGAAATACTGCGTCACCAGCACCAGTTGCATGACCTCTTTCGACGACGCGCCTTCCACCGCCTTCTGGAACTGCTCGACCGAGGTCTGCAAGCCTTCGATGATCGCCTTGCGCTGATTGGCGATGCCCTGGCCCTGCAGGGCCTTGCTCTCCGCCTCGGCTTCGGCCTTCTTCACCACCAGAATCTTCTCCGCCTCGCCGCGCGCGTTCGCGGCCACCTGCTCGCGCTGGGCGGCGTTGATGTCGTTCATCGCCGACTTCACCTTGGCGTCGGGAACGATGTCGGTCACCAGCACATTCACGATCTCGTAGCCGAAGGTGGCCATATCCGCGTCCAGCTCCTGCTTGACCGCCGCGGCGATGGAGGATTGCGTGGCAAAGACCTCGTCCAGCGTCATCCCCGGCACGTGGCCCAGAATCACCTGCTCTACATAGCTCTTGATCTGCGCCACCGGATCGGAGAGCTTGTAGTAGGCGTCGTAAACCTTCTCCGGACGAACCCGGTTCTGCACCGAAATCGGAATGGTGACAAAGACGTTGTCCTTGGTCTTGGTCTCCATGGTCAAAGTGATCTGGTTGACGCGCAGGCTGACCATGCCCGCCACGGAATCGAAGTACGGCATCTTCCAGTTCAATCCGGGCTCGGCCACGCGAAGAAACTTGCCGAAGCGGGTGATGACGGCCACCTGAGCCGTGTTGACCGTGAAAAAGCTGCCCAGTGCCGTGATAAGAACGATGAGAGCGGCAACTCCCAGAAAAATCAGAAAGAGCGTATCCATTTGAATCCTCCGTTGCTTCCCATGGGAAGCAACGGAGGATTATACAGGGCCGCCATTTCTGTCCGGTTGCGTGGCTGGGTGCTGCTTTGGCCTGAAACACAACCGGCGATTTCCGTTGCAACGGAAACCGCCGGATGCGCCTCGCGAAAGCTACAAGCTGCCAGTTACTCCACTTCCCCGATGTAAACCCCGTACGGCCCAAGTTGGAACTGCCCCAGCCAGGCCGGATCGGGCGCGCCGGGCGTCTTCAGCAGGGTTTTTGTCTTGCCGCCGGAGCCGGGAACGCTCAGGTACACCGTCTGCGGCTCGGCCGTAAAGTTGACTGAAACCACCACCACCGGAGCGCCGGGCGCCTGGCGCATCCAGCTCAGCACCTTGGTGTTGGCGGTGTCGAGCATCGTGTCGTTGCCCTGGGCGAAAGCCGGATTGGCCTTCTTGAGGCGAATCAGGCTCTGATACCAGGCAAGCAGCGAGTTGGGATCGCTCTTTTCCGCCTCCACGTTGATGCTGGCGGCACTGGGCGGAACGGGCAGCCACGGCGTCGCTCCAGCGGCGGTAAAGCCGGCGTGGGCCGTCGCATCCCACTGCATCGGGGTTCGCTCGCCGTCGCGGCCTTTCTCCTTGGGCCAGCCAATCACGCCGATGGGGTCCTTCACGTCTTCCTTGCGGGTGGGCGGCGTGGTCTTCATCCCGATCTCGTCGCCGTAATAGAACAGGGCCGCACCCCGGCTGGCGAAGAGCACCGTCGAGAGCGCCCTCTGGATGTCGGTATCGTGCACGCCGTCGCCATAGCGCGCGTCGAGGCGCGGATTATCGTGATTGTCGAAGAGCAGCAGGGGCGTATGGTCGCCGATCTGCGTTTCCACGTCGGCGAGCCGGGCGCGGAACTGGGCCACATCCAGTTTGTTGATGAAGGCCACCTGCGTGTCCATCGGCAGTTGAAACTCCGGCTTCTCCGCCGTTCCATACTCGGCGGCCAAATCGGCGATGTTGGGCACATAGGTCTCGCCGATCAGCACCCGCGAGCCGGGAAAGGCATTCGAGCCGAAGGTGTCGGTCCAGGCGCGCATCTCCTGCATCACTTCGTGGTTGCGGGGCAGGTTGTTGGTGCGCGTGTCGTTCAGGGCGATGTCGCCGTAGGCGTTGAGGTACGGCTTGCCGTCCTTGTCCTTGAGGACATCCTCGTCGGTCAGGTTGGGGTCCTCAAAGAGCGTGGTGATGGCGTCGAAGCGGAAGCCGCCCACTCCGCGCTTCAGCCAGAAGCGGATGATGTCCTTGAAGGCCGCGTGAATCTTGGGGTTATCCCAGTTCACATCCGGCTGCTGAATGTAGAACTTGTGATAGTAGTACTGGCGCGTCTTTTCGTCCCACTCCCACGCCGAATGGCCAAAGTCCGACTGCCAGTTATTCGGGACTTCGCCCTTGTCGGTCGCCGTCTCGCCCTTGCCGTCGTGCCACATATACCAGTCGCGGTAGGGGCTGGTGCGCGACGACCGCGACTCCAGAAACCACTTGTGCTGGTCCGAGGTGTGGTTCATCACCATGTCCATCAGGACGCGGATATTGCGCTTGCGGGCCTCGGCCACCAGCCGGTCGAAATCGGCCAGCGTGCCGTACTGCGGATCGATGTTCTTGTAGTCCGAGATGTCGTAGCCGAAGTCCACCTGCGGCGAGGGATAGCAGGGCGTCAGCCAGATGGCGTCCACCCCCAGATCCTTCAGGTAGTCCAGCCGCTTCGTGATGCCGTTCAGGTCGCCGATGCCGTCCCCGTTCGAGTCCTGGAAGCTGCGCGGGTAAATCTCATAGATGACGGCGTTCTTCCACCAGTTCTGTGCGCTGGCGGAGATTGAAGCGACGGGTTGCGTTGTGGCTTGGACGGGCGTGGTCTGCCCGCCGCCGGATAGCGCCGCGGCTCCTAGAGACAGGGCTATGGCGCAGCGTGCGATGCTCTTGGTCCAGTGCATTGCGGTCTCCTCATTCTGTTTCCGCTGCTCATCCACCCGGCAACGGTGTAACCCAAGCAAAACTAACACAACGGCGCGGCTTGCGGGGATGGATTTTCGCCCGGCAATGGGTTGAAAATCAGGAATTCCTCTGGGTGCCCCACCCTCGCCGCGTCTTTGTTTTTTTGCGGCTAGGGCGGGATACAGCTAACTCACCCTAGCGCTTCTCCCGCGGCCCCACGGTCGCCTTCAAGCGGTCGAAATCGACGGTAAACTTCGGCTCCTCGCGCGTGCCGGTGATTTGAATCGCAACCGCCGTCCCCGCTCCATCCTTCTTGAAGAAGCGGTCGGCCGGCTTCAGCAGCAATCCCTTCCACCCGCCCACCATCTGGGAGACCGTGGCATCGGTCTTCGCCGTTCCCGCAAAGTTCAGCGCGCCGCCCTCCAGCGCATAGGTGCCTTTCAGATCGATCGCCGCACCCGGCACCGTCCACTTGAGCGCCGGCAGCGTAAGGACCCCGTTCCCGATCTGGAAATCTCCCTGCATCCTGGAGCGCACGCCGGCCGGGTCCGCGCTCTTCACCTCGTCGGGTTTCCCCTGGCCGCGCAGACTCAGTTCCTCGATGCGCTCCTGAATCTTTGCGCTGGCAAACCGCGTATCGTCCAGCGAAAAGGAGCCCTTCAGTGCCAGCCGTTCATGCACAGGGGCCGGGCCCGGAGGAATGTGGAGCGTGGTCTTCAGGGTCACAGCGCCCGTCAACAGCGGTGCGGACGTGTGGCTGGCCAGGCGCAGAAAATCCTCGATGCGCCCCCGGTCCACGTTGACCGTCAGTGCGATATCGTGGCCGATGCTATGGGGCGGCGCGCCGTTCTCCGCGGCCAGCACGCGCACAATTTGCCCCCGCGCCCAAAAGTGCGAGTGGCCCAGCGTCGCCTCCACCGGATCGAGCCACGTGTCGCCATTGGTTGCGTCCACCTTGGCGTGAAAGCGCGTATGCAGCGGCAGGGAATTACCGAAATGCGTCAGCCGGAAATCAGGCGTATTGGTCTCCCCATCCGCCGTCAGGTCGCGCAGCGTTCCCTGGTAGTGGCCGGTCGAGGAAAGAATGCCGGCAATCCCTTTGAAGCCGGAAAGATCGGCGTGCTCAAAGCGGTAGTCGCCGGTGATCGGAGACTCGCCGGGGTCGGCCACCAGCCACGGCCCAAAGCTGCCCGTCGAGTGGATCGTCCCCACCGGCCGCGGATTGGTCAGCTCGGCGTCAAACGTCATCGCTCCGCCCGCCGCAATATTGGACAGCTTGAAGTGGGCGACGGCAAAATCCAGCGGCAGCTTGCCGGGCTTGGCGGTCTCCAGCACCAGGTGCGCGCCGGTGCATTCCATGCTGTCCACTCTGAAGCTGAGCACTCCCGCGCCGCTTTTTTGCTTCGCGGCTCCGGCCAAAGCGTGTCCAAAGTGAGATTTCGGCGGCAGACGGAGATCCAGCCCCTTCAACTCCACCAGGGAGATGTGAATCGGCTGGCCTGGCCGGTAGCGCAAGGGCGCATGAAAGCGGAACTCCTCCAGCCGGATCAGCGGCTCGCCCGCCTGCGCCGTTTCCGCCCCTGCCGGGCCGGGAACCGTCACCCCACCCACCTGTGCCGGCGGCCAGATGCGCAGTCCCTTCCCTTCGGCCCTCAGGCCATTGACCAGAGAAACGTGGAAACTGTCCAGCTCCACGCGGGCGTGAAAACGGTCCTGCAACTCCTCCACAATGCGGGCGCGCAAGAACGGTTCGGCCCGATGCAACAACACGGCCACAACCACCGCCAGCCCCGCCAGTGCCGCCAGCAATCCGCCCAAAAAACACTTGAGCCACCGGTTTCTGCGCCAGAAAGATCCTCGTACGTTCGCCAAAACCCGCCTCCCGATCGCATCCATTCTCGCAGGATTCGCCCGTCCCTATTTTCTTAATAGACGGTAGATGCCGTAGACTCCATAACACGGATGCAAGCGCACATTGAAAACCTCGTAAAGCTGCAAGCTGTGGACCTGGAGCGGGCCCGGCTCGCGCAGGCGGTGCGCGCCCTGCCGGTGGAGATCGCTCAGGCCAAAGCCACGCTGGATGCCGCCGAGCGCCACTCTGCCGAGGCTTCCGCCGCGCTGAGTCACGAGGATTCGCTGCGTACCCGCCTGGAGCGCGAGATCGCCGGCCACCGCCAGAAGGCCGCCCGCTTCCGCGTTCAGCAGGACTCAGTCACCAACGCCGCGCAGGCCGCGGCCATCGATCACGAGTTGCAGTTTGCCTTGCAGGAGGCCGAGCGCCTGGAAAACGAGGAGTTCGCCAGCCTGGAGCGCACTGAGGCGCAGGAAGCCACGCTGGCTGCCGCGCGAGCTGAGGTTGAATCCCTCGCTGCCGCACTGGACAAAACCCGCGCCCGCGCCGCTCTCCGCCAGCAGGAATTCAACGCCGAACTGGCCACTCTCAACATCGAGCGCGAGGCCCTCCGCCCGCTCATCGGGCCCGAATGGCTCGTCCGCTACGACCGTCTCGCCGGCTCCCGCGGCACCGGCCTGGCCCGCGTCGAAAACCAGCAGTGCACCGGCTGCCGCATGGGCGTGCGCCCGCAGATGTGGAACCAGTTGCGCGAGGGCGAACTGCTCACCTGCGACAGTTGCGGTAGGCTGCTCTACTGGGACCCGGCCATGGCGCCCGCGCCCAAAGCGCCCCAACCCGAGCCCGTTCCCGGCGCCGGCCGCGCCGTCCGCAAATCCAGCCACACCGGCGCCTAGCAATCCCCTGAACAATCCGAAACCTTGAAAGTGCGCGGGGCCAAGCCCCTGCGGTATGCTTTTCCTGCATTCCAACCCGCGCGGGCCCCTGGGCTGCTAACCTTTTCTGGGGAACCCGGCCGCGGAAGCGGTCGATTGAATCGAGGAGCAAGCCGTGCTGCGCATCTGTGTCGATATGGATGAGGTGATGGCGGACACCCTCGCCGAACATCTGCGCCGCTACAACCAGACCTTCGACGAGGACGTGACCCCGGAAGATTTGGCCGGCAAGGGCCTGTGGGAGATCGCGCCGCTCGACCGCCAGCAGCAGCTCCGCGCCTTTCTCGATGCAGAGGACTTCTTCGAGGACCTGGCCCTCATGCCCGGCGCGCAGGAGGTGCTCAAAAGCCTCTCCACCCGCTTCGAGATCTTCATCGCCACCCAGGCCATGACCGTCCCCAACTCGCTCGGCCCCAAGTACCGCTGGCTCCAGCGCCACTTCCCTTTCATCCCCTGCACCCACTACGTCTTCTGCGGCAACAAGAGCATTTTGCGCGCCGACTACCTCATCGACGACCTGCCCCGCAACCTGCTCCGCTTCGAGGGCCAGGGCATCCTTTACACCGCGCCCCACAACCTCGCCGCAACCGGCTTCGTCCGCGTCGCCAACTGGCAGGAAGTCGCCGCATACTTCGCGGCCCAGCCCAGCTAATTCCCCCTCACTGCTGTCATTCTGAGCGAGCGCAGCGAGTCGAAGAACCTGCGGTTCGCCTTCCTGTCGCAAAGGTGGGGGGCGACGAGCCTCGACGCGCTCCGTGCCCCCATCCTTTTTTGTCATCCTGAGCGAAGCGTAGCGGAGTCGAAGGACCTGCGGTTGTCCTGTGCCTCATCCTTGCGATTCTTTTCTGTCGCACAGGTGGGAAAGCACGAACCCCGACTTGCGGCCGTTCATCGGGAGCGCGGTGTAAACTTTTCCTTCGCGCACAAGCGGTCGCTCCCTCTGCGCGGATAGGAACTCCCATGCCGAAAAACGCACTCGCTCTCACCGTTGCCTTGCTTGCGGTCCTTGCGCCAATTCCCTCCGCTTTTGCCCAGAATGCGCCGCCGCCCGCCGCCCCCGCCAAGCGCCCCATGACCTTCGAGGACATGATGAAGATGAAGCGGCTGAGCGAAACCGCCGTCTCGCCCGACGGCAAATGGCTGGCGTATTCGGTCACCACCGTCAACCTGGACAAGAACACCAAAACAGCGGAGCTTTTTATTCAACCCATTGCCGGTGGAGACGCAAAACCGCTCGCTGCGTCCAAACCCGGCGATTCGGGACCGCAGTTCTCCCCCGACGGGCACTCCGTGCTCTTTCTCTCTGCACGAGGTGGTTCGCAACAGGTGTGGCTGGCGAACTTCGACCCGGCCACCGGCGAGGCCAGCAATCCCAAGAAGCTGACGGCGATCTCCACCGAGGCCGACAACGCCCTCTGGTCGCCCGACGGGCACTCCGTGCTCTTCATTTCTTCGGTCTATCCCGACTGCCCGGCCATCACGGCGGCCGACGCGACGGCTGGGGACAAATGCAATCGGGACCGCGACGCCGCCCAGGCCGCCAGCAAGGTAAAGGCGCAGATCTTTACTCACCTTCTTTATCGTCACTGGAACCGCTACATGGGCGACAAGCGCAGCCATCTCTTCCTGGCTTCGGTCGAAACCGGCGCGCTGCGCGATCTCACGCCCAACGATCCCCATGACGTTCCGCCCTTTTCGCTCGAAGGCGGCGGCGGCTTCGCCATCTCGCCGGACTCGAAAGAACTGGCCTTCACCGAGAATCTCGATCCCGAGCCGGCCATCAGCACCAACGCCGACATCTTCACCCTCGACCTGACCGACCCGGCGGCCAAGCCAGTCAAGATCAGCACATCTCCGGGCGGCGACTTCAACCCCGCCTATTCGCCCGATGGCAAGTATTTGGCCTGGCGCTCCCAGGCCCGTCCCAGCTATGAGAGCGATAAGTTCCGGCTGTTGCTCTACGACCGCACGGCGAAGACGATCAAGGATCTACTGCCGAAGTTCGAGAACTGGGTGGATGAGTTTGTGTGGAGTTTAGACTCGCGTAGCATTTATTTCACGAGTGGGAACCATGGCGAAGAGGATATCTATCTCCAGAACCTGCAAACTGGAGAGCCCAAGCTCATCTCTCACGGAGCAGAGTTTGGCGACCTCAAGCTAATTCCCGTGAAGTTAGATCGACCGACAGCCGAGGGTGCCGAGGGCCTCCTTGCATCGATGATGAAGGTTGATCGCCCTATGGAGGTTGTTTACGCGCAAGGTCATGATCTTTGTGCTCCGCAAGGACAACCAGGCTACAAAGCCGAATGCGATTCGCTGCCTCCCTCTCTCACGCACCTCAACGACGCCCTTCTTGCCCAACTCGACCTGCCAAAGATGGAATCCTTCTGGTTCACCGCCGCTGACAAGACCAAACTCCAGGGCTTCCTCATCCGGCCCCCAGCCTTCGACCCAGCCAAGAAATATCCAGTCAAGTTCCTGATCCACGGCGGCCCGCAGGGCGCCTGGGGCGACTCGTGGAGCTACCGCTGGAACGCCGAACTCTTTGCCGCCAACGGCTACGTGGTGGTGATGATCAATCCCCGCGGCTCGACCGGCTATGGCCAGGCCATCGTCGATGGCGTGAATGGCGACTGGGGCGGCAAGCCCTTCACCGACCTGATGGAAGGCCTGGACTACGCCGAGCAGCACTATCCGTTCATCGACAAGACGCGCGAGTGCGCCCTCGGCGCCAGCTACGGCGGATACATGGCCAACTGGGTGCTGGGCCACACTGACCGCTTCAAGTGCATCGTCTCGCACGACGGCATGTTCAATCCCGAGTCGGCCTACGGCACAACGGAAGAGCTCTGGTTCAACGAGTGGGAGTTCAAGGGCAAGCCCTGGGACTACTACGGCAAGCCGGACAGCGAGAATCCCTTCCGCAAGTGGTCGCCCATGATGTCGGCGAAAAACTTCAAAACGCCCACGCTGGTGATCCACGGCCAGCTCGACTACCGCCTCGACGTGAGCGAGGGTTTCCAGCTCTTCGACACCCTGCAACGCCTCAAGGTGCCCAGCAAGATGCTCTACTTCCCCGACGAAGGCCACTGGGTGCTGAAGCCGCAGAATTCGCAGCTCTGGTGGAAGACCGTGAACGACTGGGTTGACCAGTGGACGGGGGCAGCAGCTTCTAGCCGTTAGCTTCTAGCTGTTAGCCCGTTCCTTAGCGAGAAAAACTCCGTGCCCCATCCTTTCCGCTTTTTTCCGCAGAAAGGGTGGGAAAGCACAAACTGGAACGTAGTCATACCGATTCAACAGCACTCAGCCTCAGCAGGCGGGCTAGAGGCTAGAAGCGAGAGGCTAAAAGCTGCCCTTTCCACGCAAATCCGCCAAGCCCCGCGCCTTCCTCGACGCCGCCGGCCTCTTCGACTACGCGGTGCGGTCCCTGGGCCGCCAGATGCGCTCGGAGGCCGATCTGCGCCGGCTGATGAGGAACCGCGTCGAGCCGGAAGAGAGCGGCGAGGCCAAGGTTGATGCGGTCGTGCTGCGCCTCAAGGGCTACGGCTACCTGAACGACGCCGCCTTTGCCGAAACCTATGCCCGCCTGCGCCATGAAAACCAGAAGCTGGGCCAGCGCCGCGTTCGCCAGGACCTGCAGCAGAAGGGCGTAGGCGCGGAACTCATCAATGAGACCCTCGAAGCCCGCTACGCCCAGACCAATGAGGAAGCCCTCGCCCGCGAGCACCTGGAGCGCAAGCGCATCCGCAAGCCGGAAAACGAAAAAGAGACCGCGCGCGTGATGCGCCGGCTGGTCGCGGCCGGCTTCTCCACCGGCGTCATCTACAAGATCCTTCGCCAGTGGGACGTGCCCGACGAAACCCTGGCCCAGTTGGACAGTCTGGACGACGAGACACAGAGGGAGTAAGGCTCTTAAAGAGTGCTCACTCCCCCACGATGCTGTCATTCTGAGCGAGCGTAGCGAGTCGAAGAACCTGCGGTTGTTCTTGTCTTTCGGGAGCACTGCCCGGCTGCCCCCTGCATTGGATACACTGGTAACGCCATGCAATTCCGCTCTGGGAACGAGATACGCGAAATATTTCTGCGCTTTTTTGAGTCGAAGGGGCACCGCCGCGTGCACTCTTCCTCATTGGTGCCTGCCAACGACCCGACGCTGCTCTTTACCAACGCCGGAATGAACCAGTTCAAGGACCTGTTCCTGGGGGCGGAGCGCCGCGAGTACACCCGCGCCACCACCTCGCAGAAGTGCGTCCGCGCCGGCGGCAAGCACAACGACCTTGAAAACGTTGGCTTTACGCGCCGCCACCACACCTTTTTCGAAATGCTGGGCAACTTCAGCTTCGGCGATTACTTCAAGCGCGAAGTCATCCCCTTCGCCTGGGAGCTGGTCACCAGCCCGGAGTGGCTGGGCATCCCCAAGGACCGCCTCTACGTGACCATCTTCGAAGGCGCGGACGGCGTTCCGCGCGACACCGAGGCCGAGAACTTCTGGATCGCGGCCGGCGTTCCCAAGGAGCGCATCAAGGAATACGGCCTCAAGGACAACTTCTGGCAGATGGGCGAAACCGGCCCCTGCGGTCCCTGCTCCGAGATTTTCTACGACATGGGCCTGGAGGCGGCCGAGACTCCCGGCATCGACAAGCCCTTTGGCGAAGACGAAGCCCGCTACGTCGAGATCTGGAACCTGGTCTTCATGCAGTTCGACCGCTCGGCGGTGGTGGACGCGGCGGGCAAGACGACCGGCTACAAGCTGGCTCCGCTGCCCAAGCCCTCGATCGACACCGGCATGGGCCTGGAGCGCGTAGCCGCCGTCCTGCAAGGCAAGCTCTCGAACTTTGAGACGGATTTGTTCACACCGCTGATTGACGCCGCGGCTTCATACGTGGGTGTCTCTGACGGCGTTGAGAGCGCTAGCTTGAGGATTATCGCCGACCACTCTCGCGCCGCTACCTTTCTTATCAACGACGGCGTCTTGCCATCAAATGAGGGCCGAGGCTACGTACTGCGGAAGATTCTTCGCCGCGGAATCCGTCATGCTCGTCTGCTCGGTGGGGAGGGCATAGTTCTTAGCGGCATGGTTTATGACGTTCGCGATCTGATGCAGGGCGCGTATCCCGAACTGATTAGCTCCGCCCCACGTATTTCCAAGGTCATCGAGGCCGAGGAGAGGCAGTTCGCTCGCGTAATCGAGTCCGGTTCTAAGAAGCTGAGCGTAGCGTTCGCGCAGTGCTATTCACCGTTAGTCGCTCAAAACGAGAAGCAGCTTGTGGAGTACTCCAAGCTCCACGATATAGACCCGCAGCGGTTCGACCAGATGTACAACCTTCTCTCTTCTGACCTCGCCGAGGAAGCAGTTCCGTATTTCAAAACAGCGCTCAAGTCTGTTGTGGGCCATGATCCGATCGTTACGTTCTCAGGTAAGGATGCCTTCCACTTCTACGAGACCTTCGGTCTGCCGCTGGACTTCATGGTCGATGCTGCTCGCGATGCCGGCGTGAAGTTCGACGAGGCTGGCTTTGAAGCCGCTCGCGTCGAAGAACAAGCCCGCGCTCGCGCCAGTTGGAAGGGCGGCAGCCAGAAATCCGTCTTCCCTGTCTACGTCGACATACCTACGACTCTCTTTGAGGGGTACCGCCAACTCCTCTCCACGAATTGCGAGGTTCTGGCAATCGTGAAGAATGGCGACAGCCTGATTTCCGCTAATGCCGGTGATTCTGTCGATATATTCCTTGAACATACGAGTTTCTATGCCGACTCCGGTGGACAGGTGGGAGACACCGGCTGGCTGCTCTCCCCTGACGGCAACACTATCGTAGCCGACGTCATTGGTTGTGTGTCCCCGGTCCAAGGGCTCCGCGCACACAAGGCCGTATTGAGGCAGCCGATTTTCGTCGGCGATGACGTGAACGCCCAGGTCGACGGCGAGCGCCGCAACGCCATCCGCCGCAACCACACGGGGACCCACCTGCTGCATGCGGCGCTGCGCCAGGTGCTGGGCACGCACGTAAAGCAGGCCGGGTCGGCGGTCCATCCTGAGCGGCTGCGCTTCGATTTCTCCCACTTTGCCCAGGTGGCCGACGAAGAACTGGAAGAGATCGAGAGCATTGTCAACCGCGAAGTGCTGGCCGACGCGCGCGTGGAGACGCTGGAAGACGTGCCCATCGACGTGGCCGTGAACGAGTACCACGCCATGGCGCTCTTCGGCGAGAAATATGGCGATAAGGTTCGCGTGGTCAAGCTCTCCGACGGCTTCTCGACCGAGCTTTGCGGCGGCACGCACACCGGCGCCACCGGCGAAATCGGCCTCATCAAGATCGTGAGCGAAGGCTCGGTCTCCTCCGGCGTGCGCCGTTTGGAGGCCATCAGCGGATTGGGTTCGCTGGCGGCCTTCCGCGAGGATTTTGAACTCTCGAAGTATGCCGGGCAGCTTGTGCCGTCTACCGACAATCTGCTTGAGGCCTTCCGGGGAAAGATGGCCGCACAGGAAGAGGAGATGAGGAGGCTGCGGCGCGAGCTTGAAGAGATGCGCATGAAGTCCGCCGCCGGCGCGCTGGACGAGGCGCTCGGCCGCGCCGTAGAGGTGAAAGGCATTCGCCTCGTCACTCTTCGCGCCGACTCGCTGGAGCGCGGCCAGTTGCGCACGCTCGTCGACAATCTCAAGCAGAAGCTGGGCGAAGGCGTGGTGGTGCTGGCCTCCGCGCAGCCCGAAGGCAAGGTCGCGCTCATCGCCGGCGTCACGCCGGGGCTGACCAAGCGCATCCAGGCCGGCAAGCTGGTGGGCGCGGTGGCCAAGCTGGTGGGCGGCTCGGGCGGCGGCAAGCCCGAAATCGCCGAAGCCGGCGGCAAAGACCAGACGCAGATCGACGCGGCGCTCCGGGCAGCGCAGGGAATCGTCGGAGAGTTGCTGGGATAAGGGAGTTCCAGAAGAAAAACCATGCCGCTGCTCGATCCCATTCCGTCGCCGGTGGAAGATGCCGACTTTGCCGCTCTGGAGTGGGAGCCGCTGCTGGCTCTCGTCGCCGGCTTTGCCGCCTCGCCGGTCGGCCGCCGCGCCATCCTCGATCTCAAGCCCTCCACTGACGAGGCCTGGATCGCCCTCCAGCATCGGCTCACCGGCGAGGTCCGCTTGGCGCTCGCCGAGCAGGTTTCCATCCCTCTCAGCGGCCTCTTCGACCCCACGCAACTAGCCGCCAAAGCGCAAATTCCCGGCGCCGCGCTCGAAGCCAATGAGTTGCAGGCCATCGCCCGCCTGGCCAACGACGTAGCCTCCTGGCAATCGCTGTTGCAGTCGCCTCCGGCGCGGCTGGTTGGCAAGCTGCCCGGCCTGTCATCGCTTTCGTCGGAACTGACCACTAGCCTGCGTCCGCTGGCCGAGTCCATCGAGCGCACCATCCAGCCCGACGGCACCCTGGCCGACAATGCCTCGCCCGAACTCGGCCGCATCCGCCGCGATCAGGAGCGCCAGCAGCGGCAGATCGAAGAAAGCCTCCGCGCCGCGCTGCGCAAGCTCTCCTCGGACGGCGCAACCCAGGAAGATCTCATCACCATCCGCGGCGACCGCTTCGTCATTCCCGTCCGCGCGGAGTTGAAGCGGCGCGTCTCCGGCGTCGTCCACGGCGCCAGTTCCTCCGGCCAGACCGTCTACGTCGAGCCGCTCGAAACCATCGAGCAGAACAACGAACTGGTCCGCCTCATCGAAGAAGAGCAGGCCGAGATTCACCGCATCTTTGTCGCCCTCACCCGCCAGGTGGGCGGCTATGCCCATGGCCTACGGGAGGGCGCGCGCGTGCTGGCGCTGGTTGACAGCCTCCAGGCCCGCGCCCGTTTTGCCCGCGATTACGAGTGCGTGGCTCCGGCCATTACGCCGGACCTTCTGCGCTTCGACGCCGCCCGCCATCCACTCCTCGAAAAGCGCCTGCGCTCCACTGGCGGGCGCATCGTTCCGCTCACGCTCGAACTCACCGCGGCCGAGCGGCAGCTCATCATCAGCGGCCCCAACACCGGCGGCAAAACCGTTACCCTCAAGACCACGGCCCTCTTGGCCATGATGGCCCAGGCCGGCTTGCCCATCCCCGCCACAGCGGCCAGCTTTCCGGTTTTCACGGCATTTTTGGCCGACATCGGCGACGCGCAGTCCATCGAGGCCGCGCTCTCCACCTTTTCCGCGCACATCACCAATCTCGACCGCCTCTCGCGCCTGGCCAACCCGCGCACCCTCGTTCTGCTCGACGAGCTTGGCTCCTCCACCGATCCCGAAGAAGGCTCCGCGCTGGCCGTCGCCATCGCCAGCCACTTTCTCACCGCGGGCGCGTGGTCGCTCATCTCCACGCATCACACTTCGCTCAAGGTCTACGCCGCCAACACCGAGGGCGTGATGAACGCCGCGGCCGGCGTGGATGAAGTCACCCTGGCGCCCAACTATCAACTGCGTCTCGGCGTGCCCGGCGCTTCGGCCGGCATCCAGACCGCGGCGCGTCTGGGTTTGAATCCCGACATTATCGCCGCCGCCCGCCAGCGCCTCGGCTCGCAGCAGGTGGATATCGCCCGCTTCCTCGATAAGCTGCATACCGAACTTGCCACTCTCGAAGTCGAGAAAAAAAGCGCGCGCGAGCAGCAGTACGCGCTCAACCAGGAGCGCGCCAAGCTCGCCCGCGAAGGCGATGTCGAGCTGCGCAACCGCACGCGCGAACTGGAAACAAAGCTGGCTTCGCTGCTCAAGGATTTCGAGTTCCAGATGCGCGAGACCGTGCGCGCAATTGAAGACCGCGCAGCGCAGCAAAAGCTGTCGAAGGAAGCCGAGCGCCGCATCCTGCGCCTGCGCCGCGAGTTTCAGGAGAGCTTCAACCAGACCGTCGTCGCCCACCGCACCGGCGCGGACGTGGGAGATGCAAATGCCCAGCCGCACCTGCTCAAGCACGTCGCCGCCGGCGACCGGGTCCTGCTCAAGTCCATGAATAAGGTCGCCGTCGTGCAGCGCGAGGTGGAGAAGGACATCTTCGAAGTCGCCCTCGGCCCCATCAAGATGCGCGTCAACCGCTCCGACCTCTCCGAGGTTTCGCGTTCTGAAGGCTCTTCGGCCGGGGATAGGCCCGACCCACTGGCCGCGGCGCGCAAGCAGAAGAATGTCCACGTCACCGTGACCAGCGCCAACACCGACGACCTGCGCATGGAGATCAACCTCATCGGCCGCACCGTGGACGAAGCCACCGAGGAGCTGGAAAAGTATCTCGACCGCGCCTTTCTCGCCGGCCTGCCGCGCGTCCGCATCATCCACGGCCACGGCGCCGGCATCCTCCGCCGCGGCGTCCGCGAATTCCTCAAAGGCCATCCCCACGTCGCCACCATCGCCGAAGCCCCGCAAAACGAGGGCGGCCAGGGCGCCACGCTGGTGGAGCTAAGACAGTAAGCGAGCAACTCGCCGGCGCTATAGCGGTTCTCCCATTGCTATACTCCGAAGCCATGCCGCCGAGTGGCTTTTTCCCTAAGAAAAAGCCACCTTGCACAGAACTGGCAAGGGTACGTGTATGGGAGAACCGCTCTAACTCGCTAACAGAACAGGCTCCGCATCGCGGAGCCTGTTCTCTGACCACTGATCACTGACAACTGACCACTGCCTTTAAGCCATCGCCTCCCGGCTCATCGGCTCAAAGTTCAACTGATTCGATTTGCGGTCCACGTCGATGCGCACGTGCGACCCGTGTAGCACTTCGCCGTTCAGAATCTTGATCGCCAGTGGATCCTGAATCATGCGCTGCAAGGCCCTCTTCAGCGGACGCGCGCCATACGCCGCATCCGAGCCCGCGGCTAGAATCAGTTGCCGCGCCGGTTCTGTCAGTTCGAGCGAAATCTGCCGGTCTTCGAGCAGCTTGCGCACTTCGTTCAGCCGCAGCTCCAGAATCTGCGCCAACTGGGCATGGCCCAGCGGACGGAAGATCACCATATCGTCCACGCGGTTCAAAAACTCCGGGCGAAAATGCTCGCGCAGCACACGCATCACCGATTCGCGCGCCATGTCGAAGTCGTGCTCGGTCTTCAGTGTGTCGCCCACCAGCAGATTCGCGCCCAGGTTCGAGGTCATGATGAGCACCGTGTTCTTGAAGTCCACCGTGCGCCCCTTGGCGTCGGTCAGCCGCCCGTCGTCCATCACCTGCAGCAGGATGTTGAAGACATCCGGGTGCGCCTTCTCGATCTCGTCGAACAAGATCACCGCGTAAGGCCTGCGGCGCACGGCTTCGGTCAACTGGCCGCCTTCGTCGTAGCCCACATAGCCCGGAGGCGCACCGATCAGCCGCGCCACGGCGTGTTTTTCCATGTACTCGCTCATGTCGATGCGGATCATGGACTGCTCGTCGTCGAACAAAAATTCGGCCAGCGCGCGCGCGGTTTCGGTCTTGCCCACGCCCGTCGGTCCAAGGAAAATGAAACTCCCGATGGGCCGCCGCGGATCGCTCAACCCCGCGCGCGAACGGCGAATCGCATTGGCCACGATGGTCAGCGCCGCGTCCTGGCCGATCACCCGCTCCCTGA
>Ga0181517_10000514_pt1 | contig 51116 bp, 46 predicted proteins | sample PEATcosm2014_Bin_31_FD_119748 | JGI IMG/M metagenome (GOLD analysis project Ga0181517, IMG submission 119748) | Peatland microbial communities from MTU Mesocosm Facility, Houghton, MI, USA - PEATcosm2014_Bin01_30_metaG | ecosystem: Environmental > Terrestrial > Soil > Wetlands > Peat | place... | reverse complement strand
GCGAAACTCGCGCCCGCACGCCACGATGGGTTCTTGCATGCGGATCTTCTGCCCGAACTTGAAGAGCGTGTCTAGAGCAAAAATATAAGTGTAAAGAGCAGCGGGGACGGGCGCACTCCGGGGACAGCGTTCGATTGCGCGCGCGGCGCGACACAAGACTCGACTTTCGCGGGGCCGCTCCCATCATTGCGGGCGTGGCGCGCGTGGTCATCGAGCATCTGACGAAAGTCTTCCCCGGTCCGCGAGGCGAGGCGGTTCGCGCAGTGGACGACCTCAGTCTCGCGGTCGAAGAGGGCGAGCTGATCGCATGGGTCGGGCCGTCAGGCTGCGGCAAGACCACCGCCCTGCGCTTGATTGCCGGTTTGGAAGAACCCGACGGCGGGGGGATCTCCCTCGGCGGCAAGCCTATGGCCCGCGTTCCGCCCCGGGAGCGCGATGTGGCGATGGTATTCCAGAACCACGCTCTTTATCCCCACATGTCGGCGCGGGAAAACCTGGGTTTTGGCTTGAAGCTGCGCGGCTGCTCCAAAGCCGAGATGGCGGCCCGCGTGCGGGAGACGGCCGAGATGCTGGAGCTGACCGACTGCCTCGATCGCCGGCCCGCCGCCCTGTCCGGCGGCCAGCGCCAGCGGGTCGCCCTGGGCCGCGCCCTGGCGCGCCGGCCAGGCTTGCTCTTGCTGGACGAGCCGCTCTCCAACCTGGATGCCCCCATGCGCCTCCAAATGCGCGCCGAAATCGCCCGGCTTCATCGCCGGCTGGGCATCACGATGATCTACGTCACTCACGACCAGGTCGAAGCCATGACACTTGGCCGGCGCATCGCTGTGATGAAGGCCGGCGCGCTCCAACAGGTTGCCTCTCCTCACGACCTCTACCGGCATCCGGCCAACCTGTTCGTCGCCGGCTTCATCGGCTTCCCCCCCATCAATCTATTCCCCGGCGTTCTCGCCCGGCGGGACAACGCCCTGTTTTTCGAGGAAAACCCCGGCCAGGGCGATCCGATGCCGGGTGCCCTCGCGTTGCCGCTGGAATCGGAGACGGCCAATTGCCTGAGCGGGTACGCCGGCAAGCCCGTCCTGCTCGGCCTTCGGCCCGAGGACGTTCATGAGTGCTCCGGCCGGCCCGAATCGCCCCCGGCTCAGACCGTGCAGGCTCTCCTCGAAGCCGTTGAGCCGATGGGAGCAGAGACCCACTTGCGCCTGACCCGTGGCGGGCGCCATTTCATCGCCCGCGCCGCCTCCGGCACCGAGCATGGCGTGAATCAAAAACTCTCGCTGATCTTCGACATGCGCCAGGCGTACTTCTTCGACCCGGAGACCGAGAAGGCCCTGTAGCGGCTATTCGCAGATCTGGCGTTCTTCCTGGCTAAGCTCCGGACCCGAGGCCGTAGCCGGCTGGCGGAAGGCGTTTGGAAACCAGGTCTGCTCGGGCCGCGGGGGCGGCGCGGGCTGCCAATCGCAGGCGCCATCGACAATCTCCCGCATGCGCGCGAACCACCAATTGGCCCGCCTCGCCCGGCCCCGAGCCCGGATCAGGGGTCTGCGGGGCGAGGCGCCGGCCAGGGTCAGCTCGAGTTGCGAGTCGTTCATGGAGGGCTCGCCTCCGGTCGCGGGAGCCTGGGGGTCCACCACCTCGGTCCCGGCGTTGTTTGCAGATAATAGTTTCATAATGTTTTTGTTCCATGATGACAGGGAGGGTTGGACAGAAACTGTCCAACATAAAAATAGTTTTATTTTTTTTATTTAGGCTAACTAATGGGCATGGAAGTCCTGGAACGCCGGGGCTTCCGCGGGCGGCGGTTGATCCGCGAGCAACCCCGCCAGGAGACCTAACCGCACTGCCAGGAGCTTTGAGTGACGAATACGCCGTGGGCCTCGAGCGGGGATCTCCGGCCTGCGAGCGCGTCTGAACTTCTCTCGCTCTCGGCAGTACGGGTGCGTCTTGTACCCGGCACGTCATGCAGGCCGGAGGCCTGCGCTACAGCAGACCGGAGGTCTGCGCTACGTCCGAAGGGCGACGGCTGCCACTCGAAGTTCCTGGCAGGAGGCATAACCGGGGGCTTCCTCGGCGAACATTTTTTGACGAAAGTTCTTTACTTAACAAACTTCATATAATAATCTCGGTCCCGCTTAATGGCTCAGATCGCTTATGCTCGGGATTAAGACACCCGCCTTGCCGGCGAGCCTCCGACGGACCAACCAGCGGACCGTCATCTCGCTGCTATTGCGCCTGGGCAGCGCATCGCGGGCCGACCTGGCCAAGGCGGCGGGCATCAGCCAGCCGACCGCGGGCAAGATCACCGCGGAGCTGCTGGAGCTTGGCATCATGCAGGAGGCCGGGCTCACTCCCTCGGACAGCAACAACGGCGCGGGCAGCCCGCGCCTGGGCCGGCCCGGGCAATTGCTGAGGCTGGACAACCGCCATCTCCGTTTTGTCGCCATCGAGATTGGCGTCTCGGAAACCTGCGTCTCAGCCCTGCCGGTCGCGGTCAAACTCCAGGACGAATGGACGCATCGGTTCCCGACGGGCGATTCGCCCGAAGCCTGGTTAAAGGAGCTGAAACAGGTCTCGGCTCAGATCCCGCACGACCGGCTTTGGGGAGCGCTCATCAGCGTGCCGGGAATTGTCGATGAAAGCGGCGGCCGCGTGCTATTTTCCCCCAACCTCCACTGGCTTGAAAAGGCCCACCTGCCGCAACTGGTCCGGAAGATCTGGGATTTGCCGGTGATGGTGATCCAGGAAATCCAGGCGCTGGCCCTGGGACACCTGACGGCCCAGCCGGGCGGGGAGGGCTTTTTCCTGGTCGATTTCGGCCAGGGCGTTGGCGGGGCCATTGTTTCGGACGGCCAATTGCATTCGCATCCAACCCCGCTCACCGGCGAACTGGGCCACACGCCTGTCGCCGGCAACCAGCGCCGGTGCGGCTGCGGGGCGGTCGGGTGTCTCGAAACGCTGATCTCCCAGCCCGGCCTGCTTCAGAGCCTGGCGCAGGCGGCGGGAGGGGCCAGGCCAAAAAACGCGGCCCGAGCACAAGGCAAAAGCGGCGGGTCCGACCTGGATCCCGGGTGGAAGGATCTCGTCCGACACGTGCGGAAGCACGGGATGGAGCCGTGGCTGGCGGAGGCGCTCAGCGCCACGGCCCGCGTGTTCGCCGGCGCGTTGAATATTTTGGGGCTTCAGCGCGTGATCGTCACCGGCTGCCTGAACGACCTGCCCGATTTCGTCCTGCACCACCTTTCGCAAGAGCTGAGGCGGGGCGCCCTCTGGGGCCGGTTCGGGAACGTGACCTGCGAAAGCGCCCCCCACCGCCGGGCCGCCGGCCTGGTCGCCTTCGGCCTGGACCGGCTGGTGCTGCCCGCTGACGACGAGAGCCAGGTGCAATGGCCCGGGCAAGGCCCGGCGCGCCTCCTCTGATTCATTTCGAACAAACACGAAAATCCAAACCATAACCAAACAGGAATAAAACTTGTGACAACCTTAGGCATTATCATCGGCAACCGGGGGTTCTTCCCCGCAGAACTCTGCATATTCGGACGCAAAGAGATCCTGCGCGTCCTGGAATCCGAAGGCATCAAAGCGGTCATCCTCCCGGTGGATGCGACCCCCTTCAACGGCGCCATCGAATCGCTGGCCGACGCGCAGAAGTGCGCCGATCTTTTCAAGGCCCACGGGGCGGAAATCGACGGATTGCTGGTGACGCTCCCCAACTTCGGCGACGAGCGGGCCATCGCCAACGCGTTGCGCTGGGCGGGGCTGAACGTGCCGGTGCTCATCCACGCCTTCAACGACGACGGCAAGCGCATGACCATCAAGCACCGCCGCGACAGCTTCTGCGGCAAGATGTCGGTCTGCAACAACCTGCGCCAGTACGGCATTCCCTATTCCCTGACCAGCCTGCACACCATGGACCCGGACAGCGACGAGTTCCGGTCCGATCTGCGCCAGTTCGCGGCCACCTGCACGGTCGTGCGCAAGCTCAAGAACGTCCGCCTGGGCGCCCTTGGGGCTCGCCCGGCGGCGTTCAACACCGTCCGCTACAGCGAGAAGCTGCTGGAGAAGAGCGGCATCAGCGTCGAAACGCTCGACCTGTCCGAAGTGCTGGGCTGGGCGCGCAAAATGAAAGACGACGAGGGCGAGGTCAAAGACAAGATGGCGGCCCTCAAGAGCTACACCAACGTGAAGGGCGTCCCCACGGAGAGCCTGATGCGCATGGCCAAGCTGGGCGTCGGCATCGACCGCTGGATGAAGGACAAGCAGCTTGCCGCCACCGCCATCCAATGCTGGACGTCGCTGGAGGAATTCTACGGCGTGGTCCCCTGCGCGCTGATGAGCATGATGTCCAACAACCTCCTGCCCAGCGCCTGCGAAACCGACATCGTCGGGCTGGTTGGCATGTATGCCCTGCAGGCGGCTTCGGGCCAGCCCGCCGCCCTGCTGGATTGGAACAATAACTACAACCACGACCCGAACAAGGGCGTGTTCTTCCATTGCTCCAACCTGCCCAAGGCCTTCTTCGCGACCGAGAAAATGGATTACCAGGAAATCATCGCCGGCACCGTCGGCAAGGACAACGCCTACGGCACCATTGTCGGACGCATCAGCCCCGGCCCCTTCACCTATTGCCGGGTCTCGACCGACGAATTCGGCGGCCGCGTGACCGCCTACCTCGGCGAAGGCCGCTTCACCGCGGACAAGCTCGAGACCTTCGGCGGCTACGGAGTGTTCGAGGTGCCCAACCTGCAGAAGCTGCTGCATTTCATCTGCAAGAACGGCTACGAACATCACGTCGCCGCCACCAAAGCGCCGGTGGCCGCCGCTGTCGCCGAAGCCCTGACAACCTATCTCGGCTGGGACGTTTATTACCACGAGGCCAAGCCGCCGACGGCATGACACCCAAATACTCTCTCGGTCTGGATTACGGCACGAACTCGGTGCGTGCCGTAATCGTCAATACCGCCAACGGGCGGGAAGTCGCCACCGCGGTCTGGAATTACGCCCACGGCGAGCGCGGGATTATTCTCTCCCGCGACCCCAACCTCGCCCGGCAACATCCGGCGGACTACGTCACGGGCGCGGAGACGACCATCAGGAAGGCGCTCGCGACGGCCAAAAAGACCGTGCGCGGCTTCCAGGCCGGCCAGGTGATCGGCATCGGCGTGGATTCGACCGGCAGCACACCGATTCCCGTGGATGAACACGGGCAACCGCTGGCCTTCCAGAAGCGATTCGCCAACAACCCCGCGGCGATGGCCTGGCTCTGGAAAGACCATACCGGCGTTGCCGAGGCGGCGGAGATTACGGCGCTGGCCCGCAAAATCCGGCCCCAGTACCTCGCCAAATGCGGCGGCATCTACTCGAGCGAATGGTTCTTCAGTAAGATTCTCCATTGCCGTCGCGCCCACCCCGAGGTGTTCGACGCCGCTCACCTGTGGGTGGAATGCGCCGACTGGGTGCCGGCGGCGCTGACCGGGACGGAAGCGCCCGATAAGCTGACGGTGGGCATTTGCGCCGCCGGGCACAAAGCCATGTACAACGAGAGTTGGGGCGGCTATCCGGATGCGGCATTCCTGCGCAAGCTCGATCCCGCGCTGGGCGCACTGCGGGGCCGCCTGCGGCCCCAAGCCAAGGCCGTGGACCAGTCGGCGGGGCGCCTGACCGAAGCCTGGGCCAGGCGGACGGGGCTGCCGGCCGGCATTCCGGTGGCCGTGGGAGCCTTCGACGCCCACCTCGGCGGCGTCGGCTCGGGCATCGCCCCCGGGACATTGGTGAAAATCATCGGCACCAGCACCTGCGACATGATGGTGGCGCCCGCCGCCGAAAAGCTGGCCGATATCCCGGGTCTATGCGGGATTGTTCCGGGCAGCATCCTGCCCGGTTATTACGGGCTCGAGGCCGGCCAGTCGGCCGTGGGGGACATTTTCAACTGGTTCGTCAATTCGATCCAGCCGCTGGGCGCGAAGCTGGGGACGCACGAAGCCCTCAGCGCCGCCGCCGCCCGGCTCGCCCCGGGCGAATCCGGCCTGCTCGCGCTGGATTGGAACAACGGCAACCGCACCATCCTGGTGGACCAGCGCCTGACCGGACTGCTGATCGGCCAAACCCTCTATACCACCCCGGCGGAGATCTACCGCGCGCTTATCGAGGCGACCGCCTTTGGCGCCCTGACCATCATCAACCGCTTCGAGGAATACGGCGTCAAAGTCCAGCAGATCGTCAACTGCGGCGGCATTGCGGAGAAAAACCCTCTGGTGATGCAAATCTATGCCGACGTGACGGGCCGGCCCATCAAAATCTCGCGTTCGGCCCAGACTTGCGCCTTGGGCGCGGCCATCGCCGGAGCCATCGTGGCCGGCAAAGCGGCGGGCGGTCACGACACCTTCGCCCAGGCCCAAAAGGCCATGACCGGCCTGCAAGCGCGCGTCTTCAAGCCGAATCCCGAGGCGCATCAAGTCTATAAACAGCTCTATGCCCTCTACCGCAAACTCCACGACGCCTTCGGCGCTCCGCAAGGCGGCGGCGCCATCTATCCCGTGATGAAAGATCTGATTGAAATCCGCACCCGGGCCCGCAACTGACGCGGGAATGAACAGAGTCAAACAGTATCGATGAGTTACCAATAGATTAAGCCGGATAAGCGAATCAAACCGACCAACAAAACGCCGGAATCACGTTTCACGCTCCACGCGCCATGCTCGAACAATTGAAGAAAGACGTTTGCGAGGCCAACCTTGAACTGGTCAGGCACGGCCTGGTGCTCTTTACGTGGGGCAACGTCAGCGGCATCGATCGGAGCCGGGGCCTGGTGGTCATCAAACCCTCCGGACTGGCTTACGACCAGATGAAGCCGGCCCGGATGGTGGTGGTATCGATCGAAACCGGCAAGGTGGCCGAAGGCAAGCTCAAGCCCAGCTCGGACACTCCAACCCACCTGGTGCTCTACCGGGCTTTCAAGCAGATCGGCGGCATCGTTCACACCCATAGCCCTCTGGCCACTTCCTGGGCGCAGAGCGGCCGGGAGGTGCCGGCGCTGGGCACCACCCATGCCGATTATTTTTACGGGCCGGTGCCCTGCACCCGGCTGATGACCGATCGCGAGATCCAGGACGACTACGAAGCCAACACGGGCCAGGTCATCGTCGAGACCTTCGCCGAGCGCGATCCCATGGCCTGCCCTGCCGTGCTGGTGGCCAGCCACGGACCGTTCGCCTGGGGCAAGACTCCCGCCGACGCCGTCCACAACGCGGTGGTGCTGGAGAACGTCGTCCAGATGGTGGTCAATACCATGAAAGTTTTTCCTTCCGTCAAGCCCATGCAACAGGTATTGATGGACAAGCACTTTTTCCGGAAACACGGTCCGGGAGCCTATTACGGACAAAAGAGCTGAATTCTCTTAACATTAACAAGATTGATAAAGGATAAACCAGAATGCAAACGACTATGCAGACGGCCCATCAATGGTTCAAAATCCTCGCGGTGTGCGCGGCCGCAGCCGGCTTCATCGGCTGCTCCGGAGTTTCCAAAACCACACCGTCGGTTTCCAAACAGGCCTTCGGACAGACCAAAGAGGGCGTGCCGGTGGAGATTTACACGCTGCGCAACAAACGGGGCGCCGAGGCCCGCATCTGCACCTACGGCGGCATTGTCGTCTCGCTCAAGGTGCCCGATCGCACCGGGCAGTTGGGCGACGTCGTCCTGGGCTATGACAACCTGGACGGCTATCTGACCAACAGCCCGTATTTTGGCGCGCTGATCGGCCGCTATGGCAACCGCATCGCCAAGGGCAAGTTCACCCTCGACGGCACCGAGTACACCCTGCCCATCAACAACGACCCCAACACCCTCCACGGCGGCACCAAAGGCTTTGACAAGGTCGTCTGGACAGCCGAGCCGATGGTCAGCCTCGACGGCCCGGGCGTCCGGCTGCGCTATTTGAGCAAGGACGGCGACCAAGGCTTTCCGGGCAATCTCTCGGTCACCGCGGATTACGTGCTGACGACTGACAACGCCTTGAAGCTGGAGTACATCGCCACGACCGACAAAGATACGGTGGTGAATCTCACGCATCACAGCTACTTCAACCTGGCCGGCAAAGGCGACGTCCTGCAGCACGTGGTGATGATCGACGCCGACACCTTCACGCCGGTGGATGCGACGCTCATCACGACGGGCGAACTGCGGCCGGTGATGGGCACGCCGTTCGATTTCCGCACGCCGACGGCCATCGGGGCGCGCATCGGCCAGGACGACGAGCAGCTCAAGTTTGGCAAGGGCTACGACCATAATTGGGTCATCAACAAGACGATGGGCCGGATGACCCTCATGGCGCGCGTCACCGAGCCGAGCAGCGGCCGGGTGTTGGAAGTCTCCTCGACCGAGCCGGGCCTGCAATTCTACTCGGGCAATTTCCTCGACGGCACGATCACCGGCAAGGGCGGCTGCGTCTATCAGCACCGCAATGCCTTCTGCATGGAGCCGCAGCACTATCCGGATTCCCCGAACAAGCCAACCTTCCCGTCGGTGGTTCTCAAGCCCGGCGAGACCTTCCACAACATCATTGTCTATAAATTCTCTGTAGAGAAATAACAACCTGGCAACCCAATAGCACAACCCCCTGGCCCACCATGAACAACCTAACTCCCATGCTCGCCGTCGGACACATCGGCGGCTCCACGCTGACCGGTCTGGATTGGCTGGCGATCGTGTGTTACTTCGCTGTCCTCCTGAGCGTTGCCTGGTGGGTCATCAGGAAAAACAAAGACACCGCGGCGGATTATTTCCTGGCCGGCCGCAACCTGAGTTGGTGGATCATCGGCGCGTCAATCTTCGCCTCGAACATCGGGTCCGAACACATTGTCGGCCTCGCCGGTTCCGGGGCGTCGCAAGGAGTTACCATGGCCCACTATGAACTCCACGCCTGGTGTCTGTTGATTCTGGCCTGGGTTTTCGTGCCGTTTTATGCCCGTTCCCTGGTGTTTACCATGCCGGAGTTTTTGGAACGGCGTTTCTCGACCCCTTCGCGCTATGTGCTCTCGCTGGTGTCGCTGATTACCTTCGTGGTCACGAAGATCGCGGTGGGCATTTACGCGGGGGGGGTGGTTTTCTCGACCTTGCTGCCCGAGGTGCATATCGGCTCGATCAACAGCTTTTGGATCGGATCGGTAGCGGTCATCGCGTTGACCGGCCTATACACCGCCATTGGCGGGATGCGCGCCGTCGCCTACAACGACGCCGTCCAGGTTACCGTGCTCATCGGCGGATCGGCGCTCTTGACCTTCTATGGCCTGCATTTGCTCGGGGGGTGGAGCGAGTTGCGGCGGCTCTGCGGCTCGGACATGTTCAACCTCTGGAAACCGATCATCCCCGCCGGAGTCGAGTCCAGTTGGGCGCCGGTGCTGGTCAAGGACGCGACCGGGAAGATCGTCAAAGAAGCCTGGTATTTCAACGGCGCCTTTCCCTGGCCGGGCATGATCATCTGCGCGCCGGTCATCGGGCTGTGGTACTGGTGCACCGACCAGTACATTGTCCAGCGCGCTTTGGGCGCGCCCACGGAGCGGGTCGCCCGACAGGGCAGCATCTTTGCCGCTTTTTTGAAGCTCTTCCCGGTGTATTTATTTATCGTCCCAGGCTTGATTTGTTTCGCATTGGCCAAGAGCGGCAAGGTGGCGGAGCTGGCTCCGGTTTATGACGCGGTGACCGGCCAGGCCACCCCGCAATCGCAAGCCGCTTTCCCGCTGATGGTCAAATACATGCTGCCGGCCGGCTTGCGGGGCATTGTGGTGGCCGGATTGCTCTCCGCCCTGATGGGTTCGCTCGCGGGAGTTTTCAACGCCTGCTCCACGCTGTTCACGGTGGACCTGTATCAGAAGTGGAAACCTCAAGCCAGCCAGCATGATCTCGTGCGCACCGGCCGCACAGCCACCGTCGTCATGGTGGTTATTGCGTTCCTCTGGATCCCGGTGATTCAAGGCGCGGAGGGCTTATATGGCTACTTGCAGCAGGTGCAAGGCTACCTGGCGCCGCCGGTGTTCGTCGTGTTCTTCTTTGGCGTGTTCTGGAAACGCCTCAACGCTCAGGGCTGCTTGTGGTGCATGCTCATCGGCTTTGCCCTGGGGCTCGCGCGGCTGGGCCTGGATACGCCCGTGATTTTGAAGCTCTCCGGCTTCGAGAACGGCTACTCTGAAGGGTCTTTCTTCTGGATCGTTAACAGCATTCCGTTCCAGTACTTCAGCGTGCTGATTACCATCGTTTCGGCTGCCGTCATGGTCCTGGTCAGTTACCTCACCCCACAACCCAACTACGAGAAGATTAAAAACCTGAGCTTCGGCACCAAAACCGTCGAGGACAAGCAGACCACGCTACACAGTTGGGGCTGGCACGAGGTCGCCGCTTCAATCTTGGTGCTCGCCTGCATCATGGGCGCTTACCTTTACTTCCGCGGGTAGCCTGATTTGGAAGTGGGTTTCGGCCTAACCGTTGGAGCCGGCCAACCGCTCCAGCGCGGCAAATAACGCCGCGGCATCGGGCAGGTGGAGACAAGACTCGCCGGCTTTGACCAGGCCGAAGCCCGGGCCGTAGGCCGGGCCGTTGGCAACACAGGCGTCGGTTCGGCACTCGGCGATCTGCTTTTCGGCGATCCGAATGGCGCCGGCGCGGTCGCCATCCACCTCGTATTTCCAACCTGTCAACAGCGCCTTGGGAAACCAGGCGCGCAGCTCGGAGATAATCTTCGGCGTTGGGGCCAGTTCCGCCAGCAATGGGCCCTGGCGGGTGGAAAGCTTGCCGGCTTTCACCTCCCGCAGTTCGCCTTCGGAGGAGCGAAGCCAGATCCGGCCGAAAGAAAAATCGCTGACGGCGGCCGCGTGGAACACCGCATCGAACGATTGCCCGGACAGCCCCCGCAAACGCTCCTGCAGATCGGCGGTGGTGGTGAACGTTTGCACCTCCCGGGCGCGTCGCTCGCCGCGCCAGGTGGCCTGCTGGCCAATCAGCAATGTCACGTCATGCCCGTGCCCGGCCAGGAAGTTGACCAATTCGGAGCCGAGCCGCCCGGTGGAACAATTGGTGAGGCGGCGCACTTCGTCCAACGGTTCATAGGTCGGGCCGGCGGTGACGATGCAGCGCATGGCGTCACGGTAGAGAAAAGGCGGAGAGAGTGCAATGGCGGGGCCGAGGGAGGCTATCAAGTTGTCAGGGTGTCAGGGTGTCAGGGTGTCAGGCAGGATGGCCAACGGGGTTTCACGTTCTAACGTTCTAACGTTCTAACGTTCTAACGTTCTAACGTTCCAACGGCCTAACGCGTTAACGACTCAACGCTCCACGCTCCACGGTATTTCTCACACCGGCTCAGCACGGCATGCACGTAATCGCGGGTGGAAGGAAAGCCGATTTGGCTGACGAAGAAAGCGCTGTTGGTGGCGGCGGGGCCGGCGTTCCATTTCAGCACGTTGCCGCGTCCGGCGTTGTAATCGGCCAGGGCGTAAGCCAGCGGGTTATCCGTTTGGGCATAACGCCGCAGCAGCTTCTTCAGGTAAAATGCCCCAGCCATCGTGTTGGTGGCGGGATCGAGGCACATTTCGTGGTTGAAGTTTGCGATGCGTTCGGCGTCGGCCCATTCCTGGGCCGCCAAGTCCTGAATCTGCATCAGGCCGAGCTCGCCGGCCAGTCCGCGCACGCCGGGGTGGAACCGGCTTTCGCGCCAGACGACCGCCTTGATCAACGCGGGATCCAGGCCGTAGCGCCGCGCCGCGGCGAGGATGGGGATGTCCTGGCTGTGCTCCAGCCACTCCTGGCGCCACCAGTACAAGGCTGTCCCGCCACCGAGAAGGAGAAGGAACAGGACCCAATATAGCCGGCGCCGTTGCAATGGTTCAAGGCGAAGCGCGGGACACCAACGCGTCGCGCCTGGGCCGCTCGTCTCTCACTCCGCAAGAACGCGCGGACGAGGCGTCCGCGATCCCGCAGAGGGTCTTTCCGGGACACCCGACCGCCTACTGGGCGGGCGGAGTGAGCACGATGAAATCGTCGCGTCGATTCTGCTTCCAGGCCGCTTCGCTATGGCCCTGGACAGCCGGCCGGTCGAAACCGTAGCTGATGGTATCAACGCGGCTGGCATCGATCCCTATGCCGGCCAGCAACTCACGCACGGCCAACGCGCGGCGTTCGCCCAAAGATCGGTTGTACTCGGCGGTGCCGCGTTCGTCGCAATTGCCTTCGACGCGGACAGCCGCCGCGGGATTGCTCTTCAGATAGTCGGCCACGGCCGACACCTTTTCTTTTTCCGTAGGCCGCACTTCCGAGCTGTCGAAAGCGAAATAGACGGCATCGGTTTTTAACGCGGCCGGGTCTTCCGCCCAGCCCTGATGGGAGCCGGCGGGATTGGAAGGAATGCCAGTCGTCGAGGTGGCAACGCCCTCGCCAGAAGTGCCGCTAGTCGTGCCGCCAGGCCCAATGCCGGCATTATCACCGGTTGCACCGGCCCGGTTTGGCAGCGGCGTGATGTAGCCGGCCTTCTTGTGGCAGCCAGTGGCCGCCACCATGAGGACGAGCGCAAAAATCAGGAGATGGGTGAATTTCATCAGTTTCATGGTTTTGTCTTTCGTAGAGCGAGTGTCGAACGCAGGTTAAGGGGCGACTTTGGCCGGCGGGGTCAGCAGGATAAACTCGCCGCGGCGGTTCTTGGACCAGGCAGCCTCGTTGTGGCCCGGCTCAAGCGGTCGGTCGAAGCCGTAGCTGATCGTTTCCACCATATTCTGGCTGATGCCTAGATGAATGAGCCCCTCGCGCAACGCCAGCGCGCGCCGCTCGCCCAAAGCCCGGTTGTACTCGGCGGTGCCGCGCTCGTCGCAATAGCCTTCGACTCGCACCGCGTCGCCCGCGTGCTTTTTCATGTAATCCGCAACCGAGGCCAACTTGGATTCCTCACCCTTCCGCACCGTCGAACTGTCGAATGCAAAATGGACCGTGTAAGCGGCGAAGACTTCGCGGTTTTCAGGCCATGTGCGGAAGTCGTTCGTCGACTGAGCATAGGCAACGCCCAGATTCGTCGATTCCGTGCCGGACGCGTTGGTCAGGCCGTACTCCGAATTGGTGGACTCCGCCACCTCCGTCATCGGTTTGTACCCGGGGATCCGGGAGAGGTCTTCAGGCCGCTTGCGGCAACCGACGGCGGCAACAGTCAAAACTAATCCTAACACCAACAGATTCGTAAATTTGGTCAATTTCATGTCAATTCTTTCAAATGGATCGGGTCATCTGGCCCAACTGGGTTGTGATTGCGAGCTGCTTCCCGAGAACCGGGAAATATCCTTAACTTGTTTGGTGGGGACGTCAAGAAGAGACAGCACGGTCCGTCCGGCGGTCCGGCGGGTGCAAATCAGGGTCCGGGAGTTAGGCGCCCAGGAAGGATCCTCGCCTTCGACCAGGACGGTGGCCTCGCCTCCATCCGCGGGCACCACGCAAATCTGGAAGTCACGGTACAGCGTCGTGAAGGCAATCCATTTGCCGTCCGGCGACCAATCCGGCTCGGTGGGGCTGCCTGTGCCGCCGGTGCGGATCACGCGGGCCGTGCCACCAGTGGCGGGGATCTTCGAGAGCGTGCGGCGCTCGTGGTCTTTGGCCGCGTAGCAAATCCACTTGCTGTCGGGCGACCAGCAGGGCGAGGACTCGTCCTGGGGCGATTTGGTCAGCCGGAGCAGGCCGGAACCGTCGATGTTGCACACATAGAGGTCAGTCCAACCGTCTTTGCTCAGGATCATCGCCACCTTGCTGCCGTCAGGCGAAACCGCCGGGCTGAGGTTGGATCCGCCGTAGCGGGCGAAGGTCTTGCGCTCGCCGGTCGAGAGGTTGTGATAGAAAATGTCCGGGTGGTTGAGCTTGTAAGAGGTGTAGAACAGGGCGAGATGGCCGGGCACCCAGCAGGGGGCGACCACCAGGCTGTGGTCCCGCGTCACCGCCTGCGCGTTGGCGCCGTCGAAATCGGCGATGTAAATCTCGCTCTCCGCCCCGGCATCGCCGCGGAAGGCGATCTTGGTCTGAGCAATGCCTTTGCGCCCAATCGCCTGAACGAAATCGTCGGCAAACGCATGCACCTGCCGCCGGATCGAGCCGCCTGAGTAGGCCTTCGCCACCAGCGTGCCCTTGTTGTACTTGTCTGTCACTCGCGCCTGGAGGTTCCCGTTGTTGCTGCCCGAGATGAGGAACTGCGCCCCCTCGGCATTGGTGAAGGCAAAGCCCTGGACGTAAAGGTCGAATTGGAGGACCTGCGCGGCTTCGCCGGTGAGACCGGTCATCGAGAGGTAAATGGGCTTGGCCAAGCCCGGACCAACAGGCTGAATATTGGTAATCTCGATCTGCGAATAGGCCGAGGCGCCGAAGGCGAGAAGTCCGATTACGAAGATCGCGTGTTTAAACAAAGTAAATTTTTTCATCCAAGTGCTCGTTTTGCTCTAACGTTGAAATTGATCTCGACGGTGCGCTGGTCTTCCTTGGCATCCTCCGGCAGCGGCGCGGCGAATGTCACGCGGTCCAACGTATGTTGCACCGACAGGTCCACGTCGCGGTTGCCCGAAGAACGGATGATACGCGAGGAAACCACGGTGCCGTCGCGGGCGATGGTAACCGAGGCCCGGGTGGTAGCATCGTCATCCGTGACGCCGTCGGGGACCATCCAGGCGTTCTGATAGACGGTTTTGACGGCTTGCAGGAAGTTGGCATAGGGAACACCCCCGCCGCCAGGTCCCCTGAGTTCGATGCTGGTACCGCCAGAAACGGAGTTGCCAATCGATGTAGCAGAGACCTTCATCGTCTTTTCGATCCCGCGGAGCGCCGCATATTCCCGGGCCTTTTCTTGGGCTTGCGCCGCGGCGGCAGCCGCGGCTTCGGCCTTGAAGTCGCGCTTGCGAACCACCGGTACGGTGCTGACCTCGATCTTTTTGTGGGTAGGCTTGTTGGGGGGTTCCCACGACGGATCCGGATCGGTCCTCGCCGGCTCGACCGGCTTAATCGGATCCTGAGGATGGGTGGGTTCCTCGATTTTCGGAGGCTCGGTTACCGGCGGCGCTTCCGGCGGTTTTGGCGGCGCCTCTGGCTCGGCCGCAGGCGGTTTGGCGTTGGGATTCCCGCCGCCAGAGACAAGCGCATCGACGGTCTTGGCCGGGACGAAATCCAGGACAGGCAGGTCTTCCGAGCGATTCTTCGACGAGACGAAGGCGGGGCCGACAAGGAAAAGCGTTGCCAGCAGCAGGTGGGAACCCGCCGAAACGATGACACACTTTTTTTGCAGTCGATCCATTTACCGTCGATTCTCCGGTTCGGTGCGCGCCGAGAAGCGGGTGATGCCGATGTGCTGGCAGGAATCGAACACCGCCGCGACATCTTTCCAATGGTCCATCCCGTCGGCCCGAACATAAACTATCAGGTTCTTGTCGTACTGAAAGTCCTTCTTCAGCTCGGCGGCCAGTTCGCCCAGGTTCATCTGTCTGCGGCCCAGGACGTAAATCGCGGAGTTGCCCTCCGACTTGATCTCCACCGTCCGAATATCGTGCTTGTCGATCGTGGGGTCGGGGGCGCCGCCTCTTGGCAGCCGCAGCCCGATGCTCTGCTCCAGCAACGGCGTGGTGATGACAAAGATGATCAGCAGCACGAACGCCAGGTCCAGCAGCGGCGTGATGTTGATGTCGCTCAGCGTTACCAGCGAATTGCGTTGAGAGAAGCGGCGCATGTTTCGGGCAGCAACCTACTCTTCCAGGTACTCGGTCTCCATCTTGGAGACGAGTTCCTGCGCAAAATTGTCCAGCTCGACCGTCAGGACACGCAGGGTATGGACCAGCCAATTATACCCGAACATCGAAGGAATGGCCACCAGCAGGCCGGCGACCGTGGTGATGAGGGCGGCGGCAACCCCCGGGGCCATCGTGCTCAAGGAGGCGCTGCCCGATTGGGCAATGTCGCCGAAGGTGCGCATGACCCCCCAAACCGTGCCCAGAAGCCCCAGGAACGGCGCGCCGCTCACGGCGATGGCCAGCAGGATCAGGCCCGACTCGAGCTTGAGCGATTCCTGGGCGACGGCGTTTTCCATGGAGCGCTTGACGTGCTCCATCCCTTTGAGGGAGACGAACCGTTTGCGGCCGCTGTTGTCCGGGGTCTTGAGCCGGGTATCCAGCTCAAGGCTGCCGGCCTGGTAGACCATGAAGAGCGGGCAGCCTTCGGCCTGCACCCGACGGTCATAGACGTCGAGCACGCCCTTCTGGGTGCGGTACTCGGCGGTGAAAAACAGGTTCAGGCGCTTGGCCCGGCGCATTTGGATGGCCTTCTGGATCATCACCGTCCAGGCAACGATGGAGAAGACAACGAGACAGCAGATAATCGCCTTGGCTTCCGGGGAGGCCTGCCCCCACACATAAACCAACTGGCTCTGCTTGGCATTACCAACAGCGAAAAGTAAAGATGCGTTCATTCCGACACGATCTGACCATGACTCCGCAAACTTGGTCGTGAGGAATAGAAGCGCCCAAGCGGAACTTGTTCAAAATTAAACCAACTCGAACCGGACAACAATAATAATCGTAACTGTTCTACCAACGTCTTCAAAAAATGCAAAAACAATTTTCACAAAAGTTTAGAAAAATCTCCCCCGTTGTCCAGAGCCCTTTTGGAAGATATTTGCGATTTGGCACGCTTGCTATACTCTCTTGAACAAGGCATCCGCGAAACCGTGCGCTGGCACCTCGACCACCCGGAGTGGGCGCGAGAGGTGCTTGGCCATTGACCCCTCGGTTTCTATCGTGACCGCAGCCTGGCTATCGCCGCCAACCCGCTTCGCCGGCGGCCACGCCCGGAGGCGCCTGAACAAAAGCGGAGAACCCGCACGCAGTGAGATGCGGAATCGGGTCTTCTCCGGGATTGGCATGAACGAGTATCAGGAATCCATCACCAGGCCACACGTCGAGCTTTACACAGACGGTGGATGCGACCCTAACCCCGGCCCGGGCGGCTATGGGGTGGTGTTGGTGCATCCAAAGAAACGGGCTGAGGCCAGCGGCGGGTTTCGGCTGACCACCAACAACCGGATGGAAATGTGCGCCGCCATCAAGGGGCTCGGCATGTTGAAGCAGCCATGCCAAGTCACGCTTTATAGCGACTCGCAGTATCTGGTGGACGCCATGATGAAAGGATGGGCGGCGGCGTGGAAAAGGAAGAATTGGTGGCGGACCAACCAGGAACGCGCAGCCAATGCCGACCTTTGGGAACAGTTGCTCGCCCTGTGCGAGAAGCACCGGGTGGAGCTCCGCTGGATCAGGGGCCACGCGGGCCACCGGGAAAATGAGCGATGCGATCAACTCTCAACCGCCGCCCTGCGCCAGCCCAATTTGCCGGCGGATGAAGGCTACGAGAATAAGCCCAAAACCGACAGCGGACGCCCGCGGGTGACAGAAGAGGGGCAGCCTTGCTGGACGTGCTCAACTCCCGTGATCAAGCAGAAGTCGCGCAAGCGGCCCAATCGCGACTACTACTACGAATACTATCTTTGGTGCCCGAAATGCCATGCCACCTACGAGGTGGAATCGGCGAAGAGGTTCATCGAGCAGCCGCCATCGCTGCTATAGGGGGCGGCGGAAACCGCCGCAATGTAAACCGGTAATTACACCAAAGGGTTACAATTGAGGATTCGGCTTTTGCAAGCAGTTGGGGAGCAATGAGATAGCTTTCCTGGCCGCTGTTCCCCGCGAGACGGCGCCAAGCAAGCTGAGGTTTGACATCGTGGCCTGCACGTTGCATTTTCGGAGCGTGACCATCGACACCCTGAATCATTTCCCATTCTGCCTGCGGGGCGCCGGCACCCATGAAAACCGTACTTGTCACAGGATTCGAGCCTTTCGGCGGTGAGCGAGTGAATCCCTCGGCGCTGGTGGCAGGGCGCCGTCCGATTAGGGTCGGGAGCCTTGCCAGCTTTCCGTGTTTCAATAGTCAGGACACTGGCACGGTGATTGTGAAGCGAAGCCCGACGCCGCCTCACCTTTCCTTGTTCCAGCGAATCGCCATTTGGAGCAGTTCGCTCGAGCTGCCCAAGCCGAGCTTCTCCTTGATCCTGACACGATAGGTTTCCACGGTCTTTGCGTCGATGCCAAGACGAGCGGCGATCTCCCGTATGCTCAACCCGTCGCCGGTAAGCTCGAACACCTGCACCTCGCGCTCTGCCAATCTGTCGATAATCGAATCCGCGTCCGGCTTTGGATGCATGGCCAGCCTCGTAATGACGGCGGAGGCGGTCTTTTCATTCAGGTAGATCTGGCCGCTCAGGACGCGGCGGATCGCCGCCAGGATATTCCGGGTCGCCTCCTGCTTGGTGATGAAACCTCGGGCGCCGGCCCGCAAAACCCTCTCGGCGCAAAGATCTTCATCGTGCATCGAGACCACCAGGACCGGCAGGCGAGGCCAGCGGGCTTGCAAGTCCTTGATCAGGTCAAGCCCGCTCGAATTCGTTCCGTGATGTCCTCCGCAATGCCGACCAGCCGCCAGATTCTCTGCTGCGCGTCCTTGACGGGAAACGCCCGATCATGGACCCACCGGACCGTTCCATCGGGCCGGACCACACGATATTCTTGGTCGAATTCGCCGGCGATCTGCCCGGCCTGGATCGCCCGCGCCACCCGCGCCTGGTCCGCCTCATGCACCGCTGCCAGCCACCCTTTCGGATCGAGATAAGCCGCCTTGGACGGCTGCCCCCAGATTCTTTCGTAGGCCGGGCTCACGAAGTTCAGGCGCGTGCGAGCCGGATCGGACACCCAGAACACTTCGGTGATGCTCTCCGTTAGCTGGCGAAAAAGCTGCGCCATTTCACGCCAGCCCGCCGCGGTTTCCCGGTGCTCTTCCATCTCCTTTTGCAGGCTCGCGGTGCGTGCCCGGACCGCGCGGTCGAGATGGCGAGTGAGCCGCCCCGCCTCGCTGGCCAGCCAGCCCGCCGCGGCCAAGCCGATCAATCGAATGAGGATGTTCCAGTACATCACCCACGCCGCCGGCAAACCGCGTCCCGCGCGCGACGCATCCCAAAGGACAAACACTCCCGAAACCAACACGGGTCCCATAGCCGCCCGTGCTCCCACCCTCCAGCCGACGAAAGCGCAGCCGATCAGATACAGGAACTGAAGATCCAGGCCGGTAGGGGCCATCAAGTTCACGCAGCCCACGAGCACGACGTAAACGAGGCCAATGCAGATTGCCGTCGCGCCCGGATTCGCGCTCCACTCAAAGCCCTTCTCCCTCCCCGCAAGGAACCGGGGAGTGACGCCAAGAAATCTACCTCCTGCCTTGTGTAGGCAGTTGCCGATGCCTGTCAGAGTCTTCATTGCATGCTCCAACCAGTTTCCCTGGACGCTGACGCGGGAAATCCCCCGAGTCGCGTTCAGGTCTGCCAGCCTTGCGGGAGGGTAGCAGGTTGGCCTCCCGATGTAAACCAACATCCAATGGTTTTTGAAGCCGCCTTGTAAGCCCTGCCCCTACAGCTTTTTGCGCCGTCGATGGACTGACAGGGTGCCAATAAAAAGGCATCATCCGGAAAAGGGAACAAAATGAACATGAAACCCAACTCGACCTTTGTGGGCCAGACAATCCTTCGACCGGCGGTATTCGCTTGTTTCGTGCTGCTGGCTGCCTCCGCCCACGCCCAGTTCACCTATGTGACCAACAATGGAGCGATCACCATCACCGGCTACACCGGTTCCGGCGGCAACGTGGCCATCCCTGATACGATTAACGGCCTGCCGGTCACCAGCATAGGCGACTGGGCCTTCAGCAGCGGGGGAGTCCGCCTGACAAACGTAACGATCCCTGACAGCGTCACCAGCATCGGAGAGGATGCGTTCATCGGGTGCTTGAACCTGACAAACGTGACGATTCCCGACAGCGTCACCAGCATCGGGGATGAGGCGTTCGATGAGTGCGGCGGCCTTAGGAACGTGACCATAGGCAACCGCGTCGCCGACATCGGGGAATCAGCGTTCGCCAACTGCACCAGTCTGGTGAGCGTGACGATTCCCGACAGCGTCACCAACATCGGGGAGGATGCGTTCGGCAGTTGCGAGAGCCTGACAAACGTGACCATTCCCGACAGCATCACCAGCATCGGTGTGGATGCGTTCTCATGGTGTGTCAGCTTGCCGAATGTGATCATTCCCAACAGCGTCACCGACATCGGAGCCGGGGCGTTCGCTGAGTGCATCTGCCTGACGAGCGTAACGATTCCCGACGGGGTCACCAACATTGGGGACTTTGCGTTCTCCGGTTGCATGAGGCTGGCGAAGGCCTTTTTCCAAGGCAACGCGCCGAGTGTCGATGGCAGCGCAGGCAGTGCGGACACCAGCGTCTTTGCCTCCGAGGCGGGCACGTTGTATTATGTGCCGGGCACGGCCGGTTGGGGGAGAAGGTTTGGCGGTTGGCCCACGGCCCCGTGGTACCAACCGACCCCCCAGATCCTGGGCAATGCCTGCGGCTTGGGCGTGCAGAGCAACGGCTTTGGCTTCACCGTTTCCTGGGCTACGAACACTTCGGTCGTCGTGCAGACCTGCACAAACTGGGCTAATCCTGTCTGGACGCCGGTGGCGACTAACGCGCTCACCAACGGCGTTTACACTTTCAGCGACCCGCAATGGACGAACTATCCAAGCCGTTTCTACCGCGTCCGCTCGCCTTGACCGGGTGATTGGCTAAATCGGGAGATTGGCGCCAGAGCGCGGACGGCAAAGGCTGGGCACTGTTCAAACTGCGCCGCAGCGCGAGAGGGGCAAAGGCTCGTCTCCCCCGCTCCCCTATGGACCGGCGGACCAGACGCACGAAAACCGGCGGTGCGGGTGCCGGCGGTGGACCGACAGGGTGCGTCCCTTCAGGACTCCGGGTTCAGGCTCGCTGCGCTCCCAGGCAGGCGGGTGGATGAGGGAGTAGGCCAAGGTGACGTGGAGGTCCGTCTCGACAGCCCCTTTGTTTTATGACCGGCGAAAGGACTTCGGTCAGCTCTTTCGGACCAACACGTTAATCTGGGCGGGATCGCTCCGGCGCCAGGCTGCGCTTGGGGAATCGTCGGAATCAAGCACCGTGAAACCGTGCCGGTGAAGCAGATCTAAAAAGGAGTGGCGATCAAACATCCAGCAATGCTCGTAACTGCCCATGTTCAACGCCTGCATCCAACGATTGGCCCAGTGCAGGCGGGCAGGCATCCGAAAACACAACGATCTGACGAATTCATTCGAGGCTTCGGCGGTGCCATACTTTTGTAAATACTCCCGCGCGTGAGGTTCCAGGTCGGGCACAATGGCGTGCAACGTGCCGTCGAGCTTTAGGATGCGATGGAAACCGTCCAGCACGGCACCAGCGTTGTCCAGGTAAAGATGTTCCAGGAAATGCGAGCAGAGAATGTGGTCCACCGAATTTGAAGGAAATGGCAGCGGCTTGGCGCAGTTGATGTGTATGAATTGGCGTCCCTTGGCGCGGCCTTCGCGATAGGTCTGCAACCACTGGCGTCCGTTGGTCTTCAGGTGGTTCTTGATGAGCGGATACAGGGGCGCCAACCAGACGAGGAAATTGGAGTCGAGATGAACAAAGTCCTCGAGAAAATAGTTGCCGGAGGCGACATTGAGCCAGAGTTTTCCGTGTCGGTTGCGATAGCGTTCAAGGTTCATTGCCAAAAGAGAAGAGTACGCGCTGAAAACCAGATTCTTCAGCTTGTAGAAACTTGCGTTGATTGCTCTGACGGGGTTATTGCTCGCATACGCATTCAGATTGCCGGCTTCACCGACGGGGCCACGAGTCAGCCGTCGGTCCGCAGCCGGATCGTATGCCCGGGACAGGCTCAGGTAAAGTCCGTTCTGCGGCGGCGCAGCAATGTCAACCGGGAATTATACCAAATTGTTACAATGGGATGAGCGAGATCCAGACCGCAAGGCTCGGCGTTGGGCGATAGGCATCGACCAACGCCTTCGTTTTGGCCCGAGGTCGGTTCGAACCAAGCTATGGGCCGTTTTCTGGAAGTGCGTTGTTTCAATAGTGAGGGCGACACTTGCACGATCGTAACCTCCCCTCGGTTCATGTCTGAGCGAGCCAGCCACCGGCGTGTTGGCGTCAAGGCTTTGCTGCTTCCCGCGACGCAGACAGCGGGCAGCTCTTCACTTCCTCGTCAGTTCGACCCATTGGTCCCGCCAGGCGGGCGCTTCAAAGGGCTCCGCGAAATATTGCGTTTCATGCGCCACCTTGCCGCCGCAAAATTCCATGATGCTCACGGTGTAAACCGGGCCGCTGGTATAGGTGATAATATATTCAGTGACCCACAGATTGCCGGATCCAACCAGCCGCAGCACGGTAAAGCCGGCCGGCTTTGCCGGGTGGTGGCCTCGAAGATTCTGCAAATTGCTCCGGCCATGAATCCGTTCCCCGGATTGGGGATAATCACATATGACATTCTCCTGGTAGATATCGTGTTCCGTTTCCAAGTCGCCACTTGCGGATGCGGTCCAATGGCGGTTGAGCGCTGCACGGATTTGCTGCTCTGACGTGGTCTCAACCGCTGCCTCTCTGGTTCCTGGGGAATTCATGCTCCAAGTCTCACGGTTTCATCTGCGCCCTGGAATAAATCCCGGAACGCCGGCGCGACCACCCTGTTGAACCTCTGTCTGGTTTCAATATGGTCGATTTCATTGTTCACCTCATTTCAAAAATCAGTGCAGTTTCGCCTCTGGAGCCCGGCCAGGCTCGCTAAACACAAACCCCATGAGTCGACGGACGGTTGAACCAATCGGTGATCCGCCTTCGCCCTCCGCTAATCCATCACATCGAGTACCACTCTCGTGCCATTCAGCCCAGGCGACTAGCGGGGATAAACACCCCAATAATCAGGACTGACTTGCTCGGTCCTGCAAAGGAAATGACAGTGGGCCAAGCCGTCCGGTTATTTTATCGCCACCTTGTTTTCCGCTAAGATAGCGCGAACGGCGAGTGCCAGCTCAGTCCGAACCAGGGACCAGTCCTCCGACTGATTGACCCAAATTCTCAGCTCGAAATTCATCGAGCCGCCGTCAAAGCCCGTAAGGACGGTCGTGACCGGCGGGTCTTTGAGAACCAGTGGCTGAGCCATCGCGGCGTCTTTAAGCAGCTTCATGACCTGGCGGGCATCTGCCGGGGCAACCACCGCGACGGGCAAGTCAATTCGGCGCAGGCGATCGGAGAAGGTCCAGTTGGTGACCGTGTCGGAGATCAAGTTGCCGTTGGGCACGATGAACTCGGAACCATTGCCGAGCCGCACGATGCTGGCACGAATGCCGATGTGCTGAACCACTCCTTCGGTGCCGGCCAACTGGATGACATCGCCGACTTTGATCGGCCGCTCGAACAGCAGGATCAGACCGGAGACAAAGTTGTTGATGATATTCTGCAGGCCGAAGCCCAAGCCCACACCGAAGGCCCCCACGAGAATGGTCAGGCGCGTCAGGTCGAAGCCCAGCACCGCAATGGCCACAAAGAAGCCCAGGACCAGCACCGCGTAATTGACCATCTTGGAGATGGAGTAGTGAAGCCCGGGGGCCAGCTTCACCCGGGAATACACTTCCTCTTCCAGCACAAACCGCAGGACCCGCGAGACGAAGAACGACGCCCAGACCGTGATCGCGAACAACACCACATCCCCCAGGGACATTTTGAACGAACCCACTTCCCAGGTGGCCGTCAGCACGGCCTTGAGGTCCTGGATTACCGGCGCCCGCAACGCCAGGACCTCCAGCGCATAGGCCGCCCCGAGCACAATCGCGGCCACTTCCATCACGTCCCGCACCCGGCTGCGCAGCAGGCCTTTGTGCTTCTTCACCAGGGCCAGCCGTGACAGCGGCGGAATACACAGCGCGGTCAGGAATAGGCCGTCGAGAATCCGCACCACGGCATACAAAATCAGCGCCATGTAAGCGCTTTGCAGCAGGGCGCGGCTGAGGAGTTTGCCCAGGGTCACGTAGCCCACGGCATTGGTGATAAAGGCTGCCGCGCACCAAGCCAGCGCGACGCGGCAACCGGTGGCGATGGCCTTCCAGAAACGGGGGGCGTTCGGGCCGCTCGCCAGGCGTCCCGCCGCCAATAGCCATCCGACAAACAGGATGCCGCACAGCATCTCCGCCAACAGCAGCAATCGGGACAAAATCGCCTGGGACGAAGCGACCACCCGCAACTGATCGACGAAGTAAAAAACCACCAGGGCGTTGAGCACCGCAAACAATCGCCGGTCGATGAGCTTGCGCACCAACAGGGCCGTCGGGATGATGGCCACCGCCCCGGAAATGGCCAGGAACAGGCGCGGTGCCTGGGGGAAGATCCAGCTGCTCGCCAGCAACGCCAGCACCAGCGCCGTCAGCACCGGAGAATCAAACACCGGCGCCGCATGGCCCGCTTCCTCTCCGCCCAGCCGGCGCAACACTCGCCGCATTCCGATCAGACAGGCCAAGATCACCAGGAACAAGCCGGCCTGGAGCACGAAGCCTCCGCCCTTCCGCTCGACATACCGGTCCAGGGTTTCCACCTGGCGCGAAATTGAACTATGGCTTTGCGCCACGAGATCTTGCGTCGAACTCGACCACAGTTCCTGGTTCCAGAGCGGGGCAGCGTCTCGCACAAACAGGTGGCGCATAAAGGCCTCACGCGCCCGTTCGATGCCGCGGAGCGAGTGGATGGCCCGTCCATCCTGCTCGGCGACCCGGGTTTGCAGGCTCAACACGGCCATTTGCTGGGCGTCGGCCTTGTCCTGGACCCGTTTGATCGCGGCGACAACCCGGTCCACTTCGGCCAGCACCTCGGGTGGCAGCTTGGCATCCAGCACTTCGGCGCGGGTGGCTTTCCACACCTGGTCCAATTGCGCCAGCCGCCCCCGATCTTCCTCCAACTGTGTGATGCGCTTGGCCAGACTGCCTTTCCAGTCCGCCAACTCTTCCCGCACGCCTTGCCACTCTCGGTCCGCCCGGCGCAGGGTCTCCAGGCCGGGACTCGAAGAAAGCATCTTCGAAGCCTCCTCCAACCGTGTGCTCGATTCCGTTGTCAGGGCCGCCAGGTCCCGCTGAATCTCTTCGGTGGCCTCGTCGCCCGCCAAATTCGCCTGGATGGACTGGAGGCTGGCGAAAGCGGCTTCAGCCTGCGGCGCCACCTCCGCCAGCGGGATGGCCGGCGAATTTGTGCCGGCGGCATCCGCCCCCTGCGCCTCGGCCAAGAACACGGTCCCCACACAAAGCAACACGGCAGTGCCGACTATCCACATCCAACTTCTCAACCAGCGTCGTCTATTCATTATCACTGTTCATTTCAATACTGATCGGGGCGCATTTATACAAGATTCCAGGCCCAAGGCTAGGGATAATTTGATGACCAGAGGAGCTGGATGGCACCCCGGGGAAGGGGAGCCCCGGCTCAGTACCGCTGCCCCGGAGTTTGGGCGACAACCCGCCCCAACCGCTCCCGCCCATGCTCCCTCTCCTCCTCGGGAGGAGAGGGCTGGGGAGAGGAGGCCTCTTTCCATATGTCATCCAAACTCGGAGCCAGTGCGGCTCAGCAACTCCGTAAACGAAGTCTCTTGACACTCGCGCGCCGACAGGAGAGAAGTTATCGAGATAACTTGATTTACGGATTACTAAAGCACCCCCGAGACCGTGCCGGCCAGAATCCCTTCCACGATCAGGTTGTCCTGGCCTCGCAGCATTCCCGCCCCCGCACCTTGCAGCGTAAGGGACTCGCTGAAGGCCTCGGTTACAACGTCGGTCGAGCGCCTCTGCACGAGGATGCCGGTCAAATAAAAGTTACTGTGCGTCTGGTCCCGTGTCACCAGGCTGCTGTCATTGTAGCTGAGGGTGGCCAATTCCGTAAGCACCTCCTCGTCGCGGCACGAATAGTCCGAGTTTGCGTTCGTCGTGGCCCAGGTCGCTGTCTGTTGACCGGAATTCACGCCCAGGCTGGCGGCAATGGAGAGGACGCTGGTTGCATCCAGCAGCACCTTGGACCCGCTGCGATCCGTGACGAGAAAGGAGAAATTGCCCGTTCCACTCATGACCAGCCTGGCGCCGGCAGGGAAGTTTGTTTGAAACGAGTTCTCCAGCAGGGCCAGGATAAAACTCGAATCGATGGAGGTAGCGGCGACTGTGGACTTCGAAACGCTGACGGTGTTCGTAGCCGTGGCTGTACGATTGGTTGTTTGCTCCCCGGTGACATACGAGGAGCCCTGCATCAGCGCTTTCAACCTGAAGCTGACTTGGTTGCCGGAGCGCGCCAACAAGCTCTGAGGCGCTGGCGCGATGACAATGGGTGTGTCCGGGATGGTCTCGTAGGCATATTCAAGTGAAAAACGAACGGATTTCGCGCTCGCGTGTAGCGCGCGGACGAGGCGTCCGTGCTCATAGCTGCTGATTCGCCGCCGCCGTTGCGGGACCGACGGGCCAATACACCGTGTAGCGCTGGTGGTGCACGCGATAGAATGGCTCCAGCAGGACCGGGTCACTGCGGCCGGCGCAACGCAGCTTGAAGACCAGCGGCTGACCGGACACCGGCTCGACCTGGCTCAACAGGCTCGATAGGTCCGGCGCAACCGCAGGCAGAGCCGGTGTGGGGACCTTGATCAGGTCGGTTTGGTCTTTTGCGTAGGGCGAGGGCATTCCGTCAATCCCCAGTTCGCCCGCGAGCACCACCGGACCGTAGAGCAACGCCGCGTTCCGGGTGTCGCCAGGCAGCCATTCGGTCCGCAGACCCATCGGGAGGTGAACGGACACGACATCGCCGTCCCGCCACTTCCGCTTGATCTCGACGTAGCTGCCGGGGCCCTGCTTGATCTTTTGCGGCTTGCCGTTCACCGACACGCTGTAGCCGGCGGGTTGTGCCCCGGCGGACGCCTTGGCTACTCCGTTCGAGACGGCAGCCCAGGACGGGTAGCGGATTCGCAGGCTCAAGGCGCGCGGTTGCTCACAATGGAAAGTCAGCCGCGTGGTGTCGCTCGCGGGAAACGTCGTCTCCTGCCGCAACGTGATTCCCTGCTCTTGCCAGGCCAGCTCCGACGGAATGAACAGGTTCACGTACAGCGCGTCCTCGCCGTGGAAATAGATGGTGTCGGCGTATTTGGCGTGGTTCTCCATGCCGGTGCCGACGCAGCACCAGAAGGAGTTCTCCGGCGTCGAGTAGGTCTTGAAGTGACCTGGCTTGAGCGACATCAGATAGACAAACATCCCCTGCTCCGGGTCTTGCGAGGCCAGAATGTGGTTGTAGAGAGCGCGCTCGTAGAAATCCATCGTCTCCGCTCCGGGTTCCCAGGCAAACAGATGGCGGGTCAGCTTGAGCATGTTATAGGTGTTGCACGTCTCGGCCGTTTCCGGGCTCAAATGCTGCCCAAAATCGGTGATGGGGAAGAAATGCTCCTGGTCGCTATGGCCGCCGATGACATACGAGCGGTGCAGCGCGATGCGCTGCCAGCCGAAGCGGGCGATATCCCGGCAGCGAAGCTCACCGGTCACTTCATACTCGCGCGCCGCGCCGATGAGCTTGGGGATCTGCGTGTTGGCGTGCAGCCCGTTCAAATGATCCTCCTGCCGCGCCAGCGGGTCGAACACCGCCCGGTGATCGAACGCCCGCGCCAGGCGCAGATGCTCCGGCTTATGCGTCACCCCGTAAAGATTCGCCAGCACTTCGTTCATCCCGCCGAATTCTGTCTTTAGCGATTCCTGCATCTGCGCCTCCGGCAGGCGATCGACCCGGAACTGGACCCAACCCGCCGCCTGAACCAGCACGTCCAGGGCCTGGGTGTTGCCGCAGAGTTGGGAGGCATCCAGCAGGCCCGCATAGATCTTGTGAAGCGTGTACCACGGAGCCCACACCGCCTCACGCTTCTCCACCCGGTCAATGAACGACTCCGGGAATGCCGACAGATACCCGGCATGGAAGCCCCGCGCCGGCGACGCGGCCTGGCATTGCGCCAGCGCGGCCACGATCCGGTCCACGCGCCGCTTGAGTTCCTCGTCCCCGGTGCTCGCATACATCAGCGAGCAGGCCGAGAGGTAGTGTCCGAGGCTATGGCCGCGCAGCTCGCAGTTCGGGTCCTCCCATCCGCCGTAGGGCTTGGCGCTGGAAGGCAACCCGGCGTTAACTCGGAAATTATGAAGCAGCCGGTCCGGATCGAGGTTCAGCAGATAAGCCTTGTCCCGCAGCATCGCCTCCCGGAAAGGACCGTCCAGCAGCCGCACTTGGGCCAGTTCGAAAGGCTCCGCTTGGGGTGTTATCGGCGACGGAGCCTGTTCCACCGCCCATCCCGCCGCGGGCCATATTGCCGCTCCTATTCCCAAGGCTATCAACCCCCAAAGGCGCTTGTCCAACCTCGCTCGCAAAGAGTTCATGTCCAAAATGTATAAGGCCCGTTGCCCGAGACCAGCTATTTTTCGCTCGCTTCGTTTGGCCCGCTGAACGAATCTCATGCCGGTTGATATCAAGATTATCATGAATATCAAAGACACGAACGCAACCATGGCGATGTTTCTCGACCTGGAGAACATTGCGATTGGCGCCCAGGAAGCCCACTACCCGGCTTTCAGCATCCAGAAAGTGCTGGAACGCCTGCTGCTCAAAGGCCACATCGTGGTCAAGAAAGCTTACTGCGATTTTGATCGCTACAAAGCCTTCAAGAAGGACCTGCACGAGGCCGCCTTCGAGCTGATCGAGATCCCCCACGTGCGCCAGGCCGGCAAAAACTCCGCCGACATCCGCATGGTCGTCGATGCGCTGGACCTCTGCTACACCAAAAGCCACGTCGATACCTTCGTCATCCTGAGCGGCGACTCCGACTTCTCGCCCTTGGTAAGCAAGCTGCGGGAGAACGCCAAGACCGTCATCGGGCTCGGCGTCAGGAAGTCCAGCTCCGATCTATTTATCAGCAATTGCGACGAATTCATTTATTACGACGACCTGGTCCGGGCCGAGCCCTCCCGGGTGCGCCGGCGCACCGCCGCGGGCGCCGCGGCGGCGGCCAAGACCGGCGAAGAGGAGAATAAAGGCCCTTCGCTGGATAAGGCCTTTGACCTGGTGGTCGAGACGCTGGACGCCCTCGCGCAGGAGCGAGAGGCCGACGAGCCTATCTGGAACTCGATGATCAAACAGGCCATCAAGCGCCGCAACCCCGGCTTCAACGAACGCGCCTACGGCTTCCGCGCCTTCAACGACCTGCTGCTCGAAGCCCAAAAACGCGGCCTGCTCAAACTCGAACCCGACGAGAAGTCCGGCGGCTATCATGTCAGCGCGGTGGATTAGGCGTCGCGAAGAAATAACTTGAGCAATTATGGCGCAGGGGTTTTGCACGCTGGCGAGGCGCGAACGAGGCGCATATCCGCAGGGATCTGTAACGAGCGAGCAACGAAGCCAGCGGGCAAAAGGACCAGCTAGAATGCTCAAGTTATTTCTTCGCGACGCCTTAGCGCGCCCGTTCCCTGCCAAGTCCTAGTGTCTCATGACGTACTCCGAGGCAATCCAATTCCTTTACGACCTGCGCTGGTTCGGAACTAAGTTCGGCCTGGCCAACACCTCCAAGCTCGCGGCGCTGGCGGGCAATCCCCAAAACCGCCTGCGCTTTATCCATGTCGCCGGCACCAACGGCAAAGGCTCGACTTGCGCGATGCTGGACAGCATCTACCGCGCGGCGGGCATGCGCGTCGGCTTGTTTACTTCGCCCCACCTGGTCGCCTTCGGCGAGCGCATCCAGGTCAACCGCCAGGCCGTCAGCGAAGCTGAAGTGATCCGGCTGGTCGAGGAGATGCGCGACCTGATGGAGCAAGGCTGGGGCGGCCACGGCCCCGGAGCGCAGGCCCCGACCGCGGGCGGCGACTCGGCTCCCCCCGCCGCCACCGAGCACCCGACCTTTTTTGAGGCCGTCACTGTGATGGCGCTGCGCCATTTCGCGGCGCAACAGTGCGATCTGGTGATTTGGGAGACGGGCATGGGCGGGCGGCTGGACGCGACCAACATCGTCACGCCTCTGGCCAGCGTCATTACCAACATCCAATACGACCACCAGAAATGGCTGGGCGAAACGCTCGCCAGCATCGCCTTCGAAAAGGCCGGCATCATCAAGCCCGGCATCCCGGTCATCACCGGCGCCCATGAGCCCGAGGCCCTGCGCGTGATCGAAGATACCGCCCAAAAGCGGAATTCGCCCCTCACTCTGGTGCCCATCTCCGCGATGGACCGGCCACCCCTGGATTCGCTCGCGCTGCCGCTGCTGGGCCGGCATCAGGCTATGAACGCCGCGGTCGGGCTGGCCGCCGTCCGGGTGCTGGCGCCCCAAATCCCGGTCTCCGACGCAACCATTCGGGACGGACTCCGGCGCGTGGAGTGGCCGGGGCGGCTCCAGGTTGCCACCCGGCCCTCGGGCCAGAGAATCCTCCTCGACGGCGCCCACAATATCGGCGGGGCCGAAATCCTGGCGGCGGCGTTGAGAGAATACTTTCCAGATTCGAAACCGGCGCTGGTGCTCGGCATCCTGCGCGACAAAGACTGGCCGGCGATGTGCCAGATCCTCGCGCCTCTGGCCGGCCGCATTTTGCTGGTGCCGGTCCACAGCGAGCGCACCGCCGAGCCGCATGGGCTGGCGGAGGTCTGCGCGCGCGCCAATCCCCAGGCCCGGGTGCGTGAGTTCCCTTCCCTGGCGCTTGCCCTGGCCGATGCGGCCCGCGACCCCTTTGTCACCATCGCCGGCTCGCTGTATCTGATCGGAGAAGCCATGGAACTGTTGGGCCTCTCGCCGGCCAAGCCCGCCGACGAGCGCGGCCTCAACGAATGGAGCGCCGATCCCTCGACGGCGTACGCCACGCCCGCGGCACAGGACTGATACGGATCGGATCGTTCCGGTTTGGGAGAGGGTCAGTTCGGCGCGGGGGTATTGGTCTTGTCCTGGCCGGCGGCCCAGAGGATAGCCTGGCGCAGCATGCGCTTGTAGTTCTCGTTGCCGAACAGGCTTGGATGATGGCCCATCTGAAAGTAGATGTTGCGCGCTTTCGTCCGGGGATTGGACCAGATGACCGGATGGTCCCCCATCTTGATGTCCGAGGGCGGGCTGTAGCTGGATTCGTCCACGCGCGCCAGCACCTGCACCCGGGGACGCGGATCCTTGTCGTAGGTGTACCATTCCTCCTCGTCGATGACGAAGCTTTCCGGCAAGCCCCGCAAGGCCGGGTGACTGGCGGCTTCCACGACGACCCGGCCCGAGACGCGGCTGGCAATGTAGGTTTTGAACCGGATGCCGCCCATGAACTCCGAAAACCAGGGCCACATGGGATACCCGTCAAATTCGCCCAGCAAGGTGGCGTGGTGCATGCCCACCCAGCCGCCGCGGCCTTGCTCGATGTAATCCTGAAAGGCGGCCTTGGCAGTATCGCTCCAGCGATAGGGCGGGTAGTTCAACTGGATAAAGACCTGGTAGCGGCCAAGATAGTCGCGGTTGATCGGATCCGCGTTTTCGATGAGATCGCAAGTGAAGTGATCCTGCCGAGCCTCCGTTTGCAGCCAGGCGAGGGCGGCTACGACAAAGGCCTCATGCTGGCCGCCGCGTTCGGCGATGACGAGCGCCCGGAAGCGATTGGTTGGCGTCTGGGCCGTGGCCGCCAGCGGCAGCAGGCCCGCCAGCAGACACGCGGCCAGGGTCCATCGCCGGAGCCGGCTGTAGAAGGTTTCGTTCATAAGGTGCTGCTTCAAGGCCGCGCGGCGAGGGCGGTCACCGCCTGGAGGAACCATGCGGAATGGGGAATCCATTGCTCGGTCCATCGCCATTCGTTGCCGTTGTCTTCGAACCGGAAATCGATGCCGGAACCATCCGGCTGATCCTTGCGCCCGGTGATGCCGTTGGAAACCCCGCCGCGGCCGGTGCCGTGGCCATACATGGATTTCATATACGGCACATGGTCGCGGCCCATCTGGTACATCATGCAGATGTCGTAGGGATTGCCGCCCAGCACCCAGGACAACTGGTCGGTGGCAAACGTGGCCAGCTCCGGCTTGACGCCCAGGGGAGTAGGATCGGGATAGACCAGGCGCCCGCCAATCAAAGCGGCTGCCGCCAGCGATCCCAGCCGGGCATCCTCGCCCTGCCACCACCACCCGGTTTCGTTTTCGTGCGGGATGAAGAAGCCATCCTGGATCCGGCCGCGGAAACGAAAGGTCTGCCGCGCATAGCCAAAGGGATTGGCCGTATTGGCGGTGACTTTCAATTGATAATCCAGGAACGCCTTGATCGCGCCCAGCGCCGCCGCGCGAGCGGCGGGATCGGTTTCCTTGTCCAGATAGCGGGCCAGGGCGATGAGAGGCAGGCCGGCATCCGCGGCGTGCCAGAAGGGGCGGCCGTCGTCGGTGGCCAGGAAATAGCCGACGGGGCTCTGGCGCGCGCCGAGCTGGCGGGCCCGTTTCCGGGCGGCATCCCGGTACACGGGTTTGTCCGTGGCGATCCATAATTCCGCGGCCGCCATCAAGGCGCAATAATCGTCGATGATGTTTTCCCTGCCGTCGTCGTCATAGCGCAGGTTGTTTTTTTCCAGGTGGGCAAAGGCGCGTTCCGCGCCCTCGAGGTACTGCTGCCAGGTGAAATCGCCGTTACGATGCCATTGGGCCACGCGAGCCAGCGCGGCAATGCCCATGCCGCCGCCTTCGCGGTAAGCGCATTGGTAATCAGAGGTGGTCTTGCTGTCCGCCAGCAACCCCACCACCCGCCGTTCGGAGGGATCCTTTTTGAAGTAGCTGAAAACCGTCATGTAAAAGAAATTGCCCTCCGAAAGCGATCGCCGGACATAATCCGCCCCGTACAAGGTCTCGGCGGCCAGCGCCTCCCGGGCCGAAGCATCCGGCAGCCGCGCGCCCGCGTTGTCGTAGGCGTTGGCCAGCGACCAGACTACAAGGGGCGTCTGCTGCGGGGACATCACATTGGCGTAGGCCAGGTGGGAGAAATACTTGCTCACGTCCCCCGAGGCATCGCACCAGCCGCCGTGCAGGTCCACCGTGTTGGTGCTGCCAAACAGGATCAGATGTTTGTCCGCACCCAATTCCTCCGGCGAATTGGCGCGCTGATGGTGGTAAAAGCCGGTGATGGCCGGGATCGTCAGAGCGGCCAGCTCCTCCTGCCCAATATCGAAGGGATACGAAACCGCGGCGCGTCCGGCCACCGTCACGGACAGATAATACCGGCCGACGTTGGTGAACGCGGAAAAATCGGCGCGATAGAAAACCCGGTTCGGGAACCAATTCGTAACCATCTGAGCGGAACCCAGCCGGGCCTGGAAGACATTCGATCCGGTGGCGGCATCCACCACGGCAAAGCCGGCCTCAGCGGGCAACGGGACCGCGCAATCCACCACCGCGTTTTTAGGCGCGAGGGAATCGTAAGCAAACTGATTGGCATGGATGATCAGGGCGGCTGGATGAGCCCGCGGTTCCTCGCGGCCGTCCGGCACGGTTTGGGTCCGCGCGAACGTCCCCGATAACAGATACAGGAACCCCGGGACCCAAAGCCAGCCCCGGCCGGGAACAACGCGACATGGATTGAAGGCGTGAACGGCCATGATGCGCGTCAATTAAACAACGGCTAGCGGGAGGGTGGCGAGGCTAAATTGGAAGGAGATCGGGCTTGGCGAGTTTATCGGCAACAGGTTTTCAGCGACGGCCGAAGCCCTCCGGAGGTAGCGCAGACCTCCGGTCTGCTGTATCGCAGACTTCCAGTCTGCATGATCACCCGAGGGGCAAGAGGCCGAAGTCTTGCCAAGAGCACCCGGTTATCGGATGTCTTTGCAGGCCGGAGGCCTGCGCTACAGCAGACCGGAGGTCTGCGCTACGCTGAAGGGCTTCGGTTGTCACTCAAAGTCCGTAGCAGCGGCGAGACGCCGGTGCCACCTTGGCTCAGGCGCGCGAGCCGATCAGGATGATGCCCTGGCCGGGACGCAGGGCGTAATGGAAGGGCTGGTGGATATAATCCAGCGGATACTCCGGCGAGATGTCCCGCAGCGGGCCGCCCGATTCGATGTAATGATGGAAGGTGTCCGTGTAAAACTCCTGGTGATGCCAGGAATCCTTGTTGAGGATCAGCAGCGCTTCATCGGTGTGCTTGGACGCGGCCTTCCACATCAGCAGCACGTTCGGATTGTTGCACTGGAGCAGGTTGGTCAGGCTCTCCTCGTGGAAAACGTGGTAGGCCTTCTTGATCGCATTGACCTTCGTGATAAACGGGCGCAGGTCCATGCTGGGATTCTCCCAATCATCCGGGGTCGTGCGGACCACGTGGAGCTGTTTGCGAAAGCCGAATTCAAAACCGATCGGAATCATGACTCCGGATGAGAAGAGCGCCGAGAAGAGGTAATGCTGCTTCATGGCGTCGACGCCGCCGTTGAACTCTTCAGCGAGCCGGCGAGTGTCGTGGCTTTCCGGAAAGCTGATCGATCGGGTGGTTTCGCGCACCAGGTTGTATTGGGCGATGAGCCACCAGTCCTGGAAATTCCAGTACTTCGAGCTGTTGAAAACGTAGTCAAATCCCGCGCGGGCGGTCTCTTTGACCTGCTCGGCGTTGCAGCCGAGGGTTTCCGCCACGAACAGGGCGTGCGGGTGATGGGCACGCACCTCATGGATAAGGCGATGCCAGAACCGGCGCGGCACCTGGTAGGCCGCGTCGCAGCGGAACCCTTCGAATCCCTGCCCCAGGAGATGCTCCACCACCTTGAGGCAATGGCGGTAAAGCCCTTCCGGATCGCGGGAATGTTGGTAATCGAACTGGGCAAGATCCTTCCAGACGATCTTCTTCTGTTCCTGCTGGCAGGAGGCGTTGGCGATTCGGCCGTTGGGCTCGCGCACAAACCACTCCGGATGCTCGCGGGTCAGCGGCGAATCGAAGGCGCAATGGTTGATGACCAGGTCCGTCATCATCTTCAGCCCCGCGCCCCGGGCCTGCTCGATCACCCGGCGGAATTGCTCCTCCGGGCTAGCCGCGGTTGCGGGGTCCAGAAAAACCGGGTTGAAGCTGAAATAGTCGGCAATCGAGTAAAGGCTGCCCGAGGCGCCCAGGCGCTGGACCGGGTTGACGAAAACCCAGTCGAAGCCCATTTCGGCGGCCCGCTTCAGGTGCGGCTCCCAACGGTTGAACGGACCGGCCAGCAGGGGGAAAAGATTGTAGAGAATCATGATGGTTTAAGATAGGTCCAGGCTTCGTCCAGGTCGCGATGGCAACGGTCCACCCAGGCTTCGCCCCAGAAAAGATGGCAACTGGTCTCGGCGCGCAGCAGACGCCAGTGGGCCTGTTCCAGCCGGCTGTGGATCCCGGCGTTGCCGTCGCCGGGCGGCCCCGCCTTGACCAGGGCCTCGTGCAGCGCCCGGCTGGTCTCCGCCACGCGCTGGAGCGCGTCCTTCTGCGCCTGGGAACCCGTCCACTGGGTGAAGCCGATGCCGCAATGCCAGCCGGTGTTCCAGGCGGCGGTCCGAACGCGGACCTCGCCGTGAGCGCCGTGCTGGTCGAGGTAATCGGTGATGAACGCCGGCCGAATCTCGGTTTCATTGCGGCGCACGTGCTCCAGCAGCGGCCGGTACAGCACGCCCCAAAAGTTGCCCTTGAGCGACGCGTTGCGGAACCAGCCGCCGTTGTCCCCATCCGTGCAGGTGGTCACCAGCGGTGGGAAGTCGCAGTTTTTGGTCCGTTCATGCACTTCATACATGAACCAGCCGGTGTCCATGCCGGATTCCTGCGCGTAGGAGAGTTCCCTGTCGCGCACCACCACGATGATCTCCTCTCCGTTGTGGCGGGCGATGTGCGGACGGTAGCGCGCCTCTTCCCAGCGCATCGGCGTCACCGGCTCGATGTGCTCGCTATCGACGATGACATAGCGGTAGCCGAAGCGCTTGAGAACCGGAATCATCTCCATGCAGAAAGCCATCTCGGGCGGCCAGAACCCGCCAAAATCCGTCCGCCAAAACAGGTGGCGCCCGAGGCCCAGCCACCGCCCTACTTGCGCCGGCCAATCCGCCTCGGGAATCAGCGGCAGCACCGGATGGTAGTAGCCCGTGCCGAGGATGTTAAAAAGCCGCCGGTTTTGCAGGTGCCAGATCAGGTCGCCGCATTTGACAATGCCATAGACCCGCTGCTGGAAATCAGGCCGGGATAAAGTTTCGAGCAGCGTGCCCGAAAGCGACAGATTCACCCGGGCGATGTCCTCGTAATCCCAAAGCGAGCGCGGAATGCGGTCCAAAGCATGGAGAATCTCCTTGGCTTCCCATTCGTTTGACTCCAGCAGCGCTTCCAGATTGCCCGCCGGCTGGTGCAAGTTCAACACGAGCGCATGAAATACGGTGCCCATTCGTGCGCAAACCATGCCCTGATCTGCGATAATTGGCAACCCGGCAGACACGCCAGCCGCAAGTCGGCGCCGTTCCGACGGAAGGCAAAGAAGGCGGGGTGCGCCCGTCCCCGGGCGCAGCGGGCCACTTCAACCGGCTGATTTCCGACGTATCGCTTGGCGCAGCCTCAGCGCGCCGGGATGTCAGCCGGTTTTCGGATATTGCTGCGCCCGGGGACGGGCGCACTCCAGTGAGCGGACGCGCCCATACGCTCCCGACGCTCCTCACGCTCCACGTTCTTCCTACGCCCCGCGCTCCGTCCACTTCCCGTGTTCTTTGATCAAATCGACCAGGCGGTCCACGGCTTCGGCTTCGGGAATGTTGAACTTGATAGCGGTCTTGCCGACGTAAAGATTGATTTTGCCCGGAGCGCCGCCCACGTAGCCAAAATCCGCGTCCGCCATCTCGCCGGGGCCGTTCACGATGCAGCCCATGATGGCGATCTTGACTCCTTTCAAATGCTCGGTCCGCGACTTGATGCGGGCGGTGACGGTTTGAAGGTTGAAAAGGGTGCGGCCGCAGGAGGGGCAGGCAACGTAGTCGGTCTTGAAGGAGCGGCAGCCGGCCGCCTGCAGGATGTTGTATGCCAGGCGCAGGGATTGGCCCGCGCCGGACTCGCCCCGGACCAGGATGGCGTCGCCGATGCCGTCGGCCAGCAACGGGCCGATGACCGCGGAGGCGCGGAGCAGGGCGATTTTGGGTTCGAGCGCGACGGGTTCGAACCTGAGGCAGTCCTTCAACAGGATGGGGTTGGCTCGGCCCATCTCCTTGAGTCTTGCCGCCAGGAGCCGAAACGCGGCGACGGGCGGCAGTGAGACGCCGTCTTTGACGGTCACGAGCCGGGCATCGCTGTCCGCGTGGAACGGAGCGGTTGGGTCGACTTCCAGGACATTCAGCGCTTCATATACCGCTTCCGGTTTGACGTCGGCTTTCAAACCAAGTTTGGGAGCGACTTTGTCCCAGGTGGCACGGGTGACCACGACCCGCACGGTTTGCTCTCCTCCGCATTGAAGGCCATTACCCAGGTCGATCTCCGGGGTGCGGCGGCGGGCATAGGCAAAGGGATCGAACGGAAACCCGGGGGCCGCTCCGCCCAGGGCGCTTGCGGACGATCCCGCGGTCACCGTCAGCAGAGGCACCTGGGCCAGCAGATCGCGGCAGACCTCGATTTCGCGCGGAGAATCCTCGGTGAGGGAAACACGGATGGTGTCGCCCAGACCGTCGCACAGAAGCGAGCCGGTGCCGATGGCGCTCTTGATCCGGCCATCCTCGCCCTCGCCCGCCTCGGTGACGCCGAGGTGAATCGGGTAGTTCCAGTCCGGCCCCTCCTGATCCAGCCGGGCCACCAGCAGCCGGTAGCACTCGATCATGATCTTCGGGTTGCTGGACTTCATCGAGAACTTGAAGTTGTGGAAATCGTTCTTGCGGGCGATGCGGGCGAATTCGAGCGCGCTCTCGACCATCCCCAGGGGCGAATCGCCGAACCGGTTCATGATCCGGTCGCTGAGAGATCCGTGGTTGGTGCCGATGCGCATCGCGCGGCCTAGCTGCTTGCAGAGCCGGACCAGCGGGGTGAATTTCTCCTCGATGCGCGCCAGTTCCGCCAGGTATTGATCGTCGGAATACTCCTTGGTGGCGAACTTCTTCGAATCGGCGTAATTGCCGGGGTTGATGCGGATCATCTCGACCCATTGGGCGGCTTCGAGCGCCGCCTCCGGCTTGAAATGAATGTCCGCCACAATGGGCGCCAGGCAGCCGCGAGCGCGCAATTCCGCGACGATGTCCTTGAGGTTGGCCGCGTCTTTGACCGTCGGGGCGGTGATGCGCACGATCTGGCAGCCGACGGCCACCAGCTCGAGGGTCTGTTTCACACACTCGGCCGTGTCCATCGTGTCGCACGTCAGCATCGACTGCATCACGACCGGATGATCGCCGCCGATGATGACGCCGCCGCGGCTGGGATCGCCGACGGTAATTTCACGCGTCTTGCGGCGGCGGTAAAAAAACGGGGATTCGCAATAAAACATGGGAAAAGCTAATTCCGGGGAGCGAAGACGACGGGTTGCTCGCGGCTTTTACGGGCGCTGCGGACCCAATCGGTGGTGTCGTAGAAGCAAATGAAGACCATGAATCCGATGAGGAGGACCGCGCAGCCGGTTTGGAGGTAGTCGAGCACGCGGGCGTTGAAGGGGCGCCGGCGCACCACCTCGAGCAAACCCAGCACGATGTGGCCGCCATCCAGCACCGGGAAGGGCAGGAGGTTGAGCAGCGCCAGGTTCACATTGATAACCACGCTCCACCATAGCACCTGCCGCCAGCCGTTCTCATTCTGGAACAGGTTCGTGTAGAGCCGCACAATCATCACCACGCCGCCAAGCTGCTGCACCCCGACGTCGGACTTGGGCGAGAAGACGGCGCCGATGGTGCCCAGGATTTGGTCCACGCCCTCCCGGACCTGCGAAAACGGCCCGGGATGAGCGAGGACGACGTTGGTGTTGGCCTGCCAGATGATGCCGAACGAGGGACCGCTGTTCGCCGGCTTGAGCGGCTTTTTGGCCAGCAATACCTGCTCGAATTCGGAAGCGCCGCGCCGAACCTTGACCTTCACCGGGTTAATTGGGCCGTTGGTCATTAAATCCTCCTCCAGCACCAGCGCCATGGGACTGTAAATCTTCTGGCCGTTGACGGCCACGATTTCGTCGCCGCTCTCCAGGCCCACTGCGGACGCCGGGCTGTTGGTGGCCACGGAATCGACAATGGCCTTCTCGGCCGGATCGACGAGTATTTGGCGCAACGCCCTTCGCTCATACCAGCGGGTGGCGCGCTTGAAGGGCGTCACCTGCACCACATGGGTTTCGCCCCCGCGCTCGTAGGTGATGTCAATATTGGTTCCCTGGCTCGTGATCACCCGCCACATCACACTCTGCTGGGATGGCGCGGCAAATTGCGTCACCGGCTGATGGTCGATTTCGAGAATCCGGTCGCCGGGCAGCAGGCCGCCTTTCCCGGCGGGCCCGCTGGGGTCAACCCATCCGACCAGGGTCGAATTGCCGCCGTTCTGCGGCATCGGCCGGCCAACGATCCAGACCACCACACCGAAAGCCAGCGCCAGGAGAAAGCTGAACAGCGGACCGGCAAAAGCGACGATGATCTTGTCCAGCGGCGAAATCGGCGGCAGTGGCTGGCCGGAGTTCTCGCTCTTCCCTTCGATGGCCTCCATGGTGGCCATTTGAGGCAAGGCGACATACCCGCCGGCGGGAATGAATCCCAGCGCATACTCGATACCGTTGACCTTCTTCTTCCAAATCGGCTTGCCGAACCAGATCGCCAGCCGATCGATCTTCAGGCCCCGCCAGCGCGCCGCCAGGAAGTGGCCCACTTCATGCACAAAAATCAGCAGGTTGAAAAGCACCACCACTTCCAAAAGGATGACAATAAACTTCAAAATCGACATAAGTTCAGACCGGTACCCCAAAACGGGATGCGCGGAATATAGCAGGCCTTGTGCCGAAGGAAAACCCGAAATCCGGGGTCCAAAGCGCAGGAAACCTTAATAAAATGGCGCCTTACTGCCGCGCCGCCTCGCCGCGGGCCCAAGTGTCGGCTTCAAGGATCTGCTCCAGCGTGGGATGGATCACTGGCCGGTGCCGTTCCAGCGTCCGTCGAACGGTCTCGGCAATCTGGAGAAAAGTCAGGCGCCGGTTCACGAAGGCCTCGACCGCAACCTCGTTCGCGGCGTTCAACACCGCCGGTAAGGTCCCCCCGGTCTCACCGGCACGCCGCGCCAGCTCCAGCGCCGGAAACCGTTCCAGGTCGGGTTCTTCAAAGGTCAGGCGCCCCACCGTGGCCAGGCTGGTCTGCACCCGTTCGCTCGGCGCGCGGTCCGGATAGGTCAGCGCGTATTGAATCGGCAGGCACATGTCCGGTGTGGAAAGCTGCGCCAGAATCGATCCGTCCACAAACTCCACCATCGAGTGAATGATGCTTTGCGGATGCACCAGCACCGAAACCCGCCCCATCTCGACATCGAAAAGCCACCGCGCCTCGATCATCTCCAGGCCCTTGTTGAACAACGTCGCCGAGTCGATCGTGATCTTGCGTCCCATCACCCAGGACGGATGCTTGAGCGCCCGCTCCACCGTGATGCCCGCAAACTCCTCCTTCGGCGTCTCCCGGAACGGCCCCCCCGACGCCGTCAGCCAAAGCCGGCGCACCGAATCGGCCGGTTTGCCGTCGAGACATTGGAAGATGGCCGAATGCTCGCTATCCACCGTCAGGACCCGCACCCCATGCTCCCGGGCCTCGCGCATGACGATCTCGCCCGCCATTACCAGGATCTCCTTCGAGGCCACGGCGATGTCCTTGCCCGCCCGGATGGCCGCCAACGCCGGCTGGAGCCCGGCCGTGCCCACAATCGCGATGAGCACAACGTCCGCCCCCGGCAGCGTGGCCAGCTTGATCAGCCCATCGGGGCCGGAGAAGACCTCGGTGCCCGTGCCGAGAGCGTCGCGCAGTTCCTTGGCTTTGGCAGGGTCGGAGATGGAGACGGCGGCTGGCCGGTGCTTGCGAGTCTGCTCCAGCAGCAGCTCCGTGTTATTGCCGGCGGCAAATCCCAGGAGCCGCATCCGGTCCGGCAAATCCTCTGCCACCTTAAGGGTGCTGGTCCCGATCGACCCCGTGCTCCCGAGCAAAACAACATTCTTCATGATTTAGAAATCTTTCCGCAGGCGTCTAAGGTCGAGGGAATCGCATTCCCATCCCCCGCGACTTAACACCGCCCCCGCACATCCGATATCCAGTTACGTTTCACGTTTTACGTTTTACGTTTTACGCATCACGTCTCACGGCACCAACACATGCCGCAGGTACAAATACATAATCGGCGCATTAAACAGCAAGCTGTCCAGCAAGTCGAGGATGCCGCCGATGCCCGGGAAGAACCGGCCGGAGTCCTTGACGTCCGCTTCGCGTTTGAATATCGACTCGATCAGGTCCCCCACCACCGCGCTTAACCCCAGAATCAGGCCGAGCACCGCCGCATGCGCGAGATTCATTCCGGCCATGTGCCGGCCAAAGCAGCGAGCGAAGACCAGGCTGGCCAGAATCGACGCCGCAATCGCCCCCCCAAATCCCTCCCAGGTCTTCCCCGGGCTCACGCGAGGAATCATCTTGTGCCGGCCGATGAGCGATCCCACCACGTAGGCGCCGCTGTCCGAGATCTTGGTGATCAGGATGAAATAGAGCAGATAGTAGTGCCCATCCTCCTCGGGGAAAGCCGGGAAGAAATTGATTTTCTGGATGAAATTCAGCAGCCAAGTGACATACATCAGGCCGAACAGGGTGGTTGAAATAGCTTCCAGGCCGGAGGTTTGGCTGCGCGAGAAGAACTTGCGCAGGCACAGGCCAAGCACAAACAAAATCAGGAAGCTGGTCTCGAAATCGTTCACCCGCGACGGCGTTCCAGACGTTCCCAGCACCCCCGTCAGGTTCAGAAACGTCCCCACCATCAGCAGCACGCCCCCGACGATTCCGCAGCGTTCAAAACAGGCCAGCCCGCGCTTCTGGACCAGCCCGTAAAACTCCGCCAACCCGGTGGACGCCAGGAACACCATGATGACGATGAACACCCCGTTGGAAACCGTCCTGCTGGCCGAAAAAAGCGCCGTCAGCACGATGGTCCAGAGCACGACGAAGCTCACCAGCCGGCGCAGAAAAACTCTGGCCTTCGATAGCGGTGGTGGCGACCCGGTTGCTTCAGGCATGCCGGAACAAGGTAAAGAGCCCCCCGCCGCCCTGTCGAGAAAATCCACCGCCTGAGGAGTGCGCCCGCTCGCCGCGCCGTAGCGCCGCGAAGGCGGGTCCCCGGGCGCCGGACTCCGGCTGACACCGGAATGTTCCCGCGCCCCCGCATGATCGAAGCCCGCTGCGCCCCAACCGTCCCTTAGCCATCCCAAAAAGCGCCGGGAGGTAGTTGCCACCCAGCCGGGGTCCTGACGCCAAGGGCGTCGCCGATACCGGCCCAGGCCCGCACCCCCACTGCCATTAAGTTCAAGTGACAACCGCCGCCCTTCGGACGTAGCGCAGACCTCCGGTCTGCTGTAGCGCAGACCTCCGGTCTGCATTCACATCCGAACCTCACTCGCTCTTGGCATTCACGGTGCGCTTCGCACCCGCCACCCCAGGCATACTGGAAGTCCGCGCTACAAGGCCGCGGCGTATTCGTCACTCAAACTTAATGGCGGTAGGGCGAGAGCCTGCCCATTCCCCCCGCCAACTCACCTCGCCTCGCGGACCCGTATCGTATACCGGACCGGCGCGTTGTTCATCGAGATGAACCGCACGCTTTCCTGGGCGTTTTCATCAAGAAACACGTTGCGGAAGGGCACAGCCTCGACCTCAAAGCCCTGGGCATCTTTGAACACGCAGTCGGCTTGGACCTGGATGCGGCGGCCCTCGCGATTCCGCAGGTTGGCCACCACCTGGAGCCGGCCGTCGGGCAGGCGAGTTTCCTGGATGCCGGGACAGGTCACCGAGTATTGCACCCGGGAATCCAGCAGCACAAACCCGGCGGCGTTCTCGACGTCATTAACGGTCGTGTTGACTGGCAGGTAGGCGCCATGGTCGGAGGCGCAACCGGTGAACAGCGCCAAACCAGGCGCCAGCAAGGCCAGAACAAGCAGAGTCTTTTTCATGTCTTTTGAGGAGTTAAGGATTGATCGCTAACAAAAATGACTTTGTCTTTGTCCGCAGGCACATCGAAGCTCACCGTCTTGGTCAAAAACGGCATTGGCATCCCGGCCGCGTCGAGGAACTCCACGGTAACCGTATGCGGTCCGGGCGGCAGCGGCATGCAGGCAAAGCTCAGGTAATGCGGCAGGTTATCCCAGGACCGGATATCGGCCTCGGGCGTCGTCGCGGCGGATACCGCTTTGCTGATAATGCCGGCCACAATCAGGCCCGCGCCCACTTCATCCGCGGTGGCGTTGCGGCCTCCGGTGCCCAATATCGTCGCTGCGCCGCCGACAATCCCGACGTCGCCCGCGATATCGGTCGCGCTCTTGAACACCGCTTTGTTGCCCAGAATATGATCCATCAGCCGCCCGCCGCGCGTGATGGCTTGGAAACAAACGTCATCCGTCGGCGCCACCGGGACATCCAGGGAATCGATCTTGAACCGGGCGGATCGCACCGGTGAAACCGGCGTGCGAAAACGCAACTGCTCGGCGTATTCGCCCGTCGCGTATTTCGTCGGGCCGGGGCCGAACTCGAAAAAGAACAGCACGTTGGCCTTGGGATCGTAAGGCGGCAGCCTCAGGCCCTTGGCGGAACCCTGGGCGCGCTTGAACGCATCCGACCCGTCTCCGCTCAGCTTCACCGTCGCCAGCCCGTCGAGGTAATCCGGCAACACCCAGTCCCCGGCATACGCGTGGTTCTCCGTGTCGCTGTCCTCAATCTCCGCGCTGCGGAAACAGGCGCGGGCGTTGTCCGGCTCGCCGTCCATCCAGTAAAGGATGCCGCGGTAAATGTAGGCCATCGACCGCTCGTAGGGCTCGCCGATGAACGTTTTCTTCGCTTCGGCATGGAAATAACCCCGCGCCTTGCGCGCCTCTTTATCCGGGCCGTAGATCCCCTGGAGGGTGGTCAAACCGTCATCAAGGTATTGCTTGGCCAGGCCGTAGTTGCCCTGGCGCATGGCCGCGGTGGCCGTGCGGTACTCCCACAGTACCCGGTCGCGGGTCGGGCCGTGAGCGATGGCATTCGGGCCGTCCACCATCAGGTCGCCGGTGAGCACCGGCTGCCGCCTGGCGTCCGTTGTTGAGCACCCCGCCACCCCCAGTGCCAACGCCCCGGCCGTCAGCCAGGCCAGAACGAGCGACGATCGGCGATTTGCGGGGCAGCCTTCCGTGGTCTTAACGGTAAGCGGCATCTTCCAAACCTTGCTTTTTGATTTCCGCCGAGTCCTGCCAGATGATGTCGCTGGTGCGCGCATCGATCAGCTCGAACGTGTAGAGGATATAATCGCTGGTGCCCTGGCTGGTGCGTGTCGTGAGGCCCGAGAGCTTGCCGGTAAGGAAGAAGTCGGCGCCTTTAAACTCCACCACATTGGGATCGGAGCTGGACGTAACCTGGCCGGCTTGTTTCATCTGCCGCTCCTTTTCGAGCGCCGCCATCCGCTCGCGCGCCAGGAACGTCACCTTGCCGTTGGCCTTGGAGATGAGGTCTGCCTGGATGCGAGTCAGGAAAATGTCCTTGTTGATAGGAAAGCGCGTCTCATTGATGACCGGATCCAGCACCACTCTGGGCGTGCCCTGGGCGTTCGCGATCTGCGGGATGCTCAGGATGCCGTGGGACATTTTGTCGGTGACAGCCAGGAGGTCCTGGGACTCGATGCCGGTCCCGGCGACAAAGCCGCGCTCATCCGCCCGCATCTCGGTGACGGGGGTGCCGGAGGGGTTCCTGACTCCGCTCGAGGCGCAGCCTGAGATAAGGCCGGCCGTCGCCGCCACCGCTAAAAAGCTACCGTATTTCATAAGATTCATAACACAATTCGACGTTTCAGGGCCGACTTTATTCGGCCACAGACGATTTCACGACTAGAAGTCTGGAGAAACCTCAATCCAAGCGCAACTTGAAAACCCGACCCGAGGAGCGGAGCAGCGCGTATGCATGAAGCCGTTTCGGTAAGGGGTGGGGACGGCTCGTCCCCAGTTTATTGGCAAACTGACGGAAGAACCTGGGGACGAGCCGTCCCCACCCTTTCATGCATACGCGCTGGGAGCGGAGCGAGGCAATCTGACCGAACAGGCGTGCAATGTTCGGCATCGTCTTGGGGTTCATTTCAATGCGCTGCGTATATCCGCCTCCAGTTTCTCCGGCCGGGTGATCGGGGCAAAGCGCCGCAGCGTCGTGCCGTCGCGCCCGATCAGGAACTTTGTGAAGTTCCATTTTACGCTTTTGCCGAACATCCCGGGCAATTGGGCGGCAAGCCAGTTGAATAGCGGATGGGCGCCGGAGCCTTTGACATCGATTTTTGAAAACATGGGAAACGTAACGCCAAAATTGATTTGGCAAGTGCTCGCAATCGCCTGGGCATCGCCCGGCTCCTGATGGCCAAACTGGTTGCAGGGAAAACCCAGGATGACCAATCCCTCATTCTCGTATTTCCTGTAGAGCGCCTCCAGCCCCGCGTATTGAGGCGTGAATCCACATTTGCTGGCCGTGTTGACGACCAGCACGACCTTGCCCGCGTAGCGGGACAGGGGGATCTCCTCCCCGTGCAGCGATCGCGCAGTAAACTCATAAAACTCACTCCTCATAAAACGTGTTCAAACCCGGAAGGATTACCGCGGTCACAGCAATCCTGGAGGATTGGCTCGGGCCGCGTCTGCGAGCCTGGGCGTCACAAGGAAACTGCCAGCTTCGCCCATACGCGTTCCGGCCACGAGTATAGCGAACTGACCAGGGCTAAAGTTGCGTGTGCGATCCATCGCAGAAGGGAGGCTCCTTCGTGTGCTTGCACATGCACCAAGCCACCGTTTTGGCCTCGGCAATCTCGACCTTCAGGGGCGTGAACTCCGTTCCCTTGTGGGATCCGTCGCAGAACGGCTGATTCTTGGATGCCCCGCAGGCGCACCAGTGATAGGTTCCTTTTTCAGCTTTTTGAACCAGGGGGGATTTTTGAACGATGACTGGAGTCTTCATAGGCTGGTCTGACAATGCCACGCCCATCAAGCCGGGGCAAGTGATTCGCGAGTCGGATTCCACTGCGTGCTGATCTGTCCCACTTCCCCACTCGCCGGGTCCTGACTACGGGCTTGTCCTGGAAACAGGAAGCGCTATTCTCAGCGGCAGAACCCAGGCACGCGTGCGCGCAGCCTATGGTTGAAAGGTAACAACGTCAAAACAATGACCGTTCCAAACTGAAGGAAAGGACCTATGCAAAAAATCACTCGCACTTGGTCGCTGATGTCCGCCTGCTGGCAGGTTTTGAAGCAGGACAAAGCGCTGTTGATCTTTCCGCTGATCTCGGGGATCTGCTGCCTCATGTTGCTGGCCTCGTTCGCCGTTCCTCTCTACGCCACCGGCTACTGGCACCCGCCCGGGCGGGACGCCGCGCCGGCCCAGCAGGTAATGTACTATGGCGTGCTGTTCCTGTTCTATGTCTGTAACTACTTCGTCGTTGTGTTCTTCAACGCCGCGATTATCGCCTGCGCCACGATGCGCCTCAGCGGAAGCAACCCCAGCGTCGGAGACGGGTTCCGGGCCGCCGCCTCGCGCCTGCCGGTCATCGCCGCATGGGCCGTCATTTCGGCGACGGTCGGGCTGGTGCTGCGCCTCATCGAGGATCGCTCGGACAAAGTCGGCCGATTCGTGGCCGGCTTGCTGGGCGCGGCGTGGACGGTCGTAAGCTTTCTGGTGGTCCCCATCCTGGTGGTGGAGAACAAGAACCCGTTTGCGGCGCTCAAAGACTCGACCCTGCTGCTCAAACAAACCTGGGGCGAGCGGTTGGTGGGCAACTTCAGCTTTGGAACCATCTTTTTCCTCCTGGCGATACCGCCGGTTGCGTTAGTCATTCTGGCGATTGCTTCCGGCAACGTGGTAGCCATTGCGGCTTGCGTCGCCTTAGCAGCGATCTACCTGATTGTCCTGGGCCTGGTGCAGTCGGCCCTGCAATCGATCTTCCAGGCCGCCCTCTTCCTCTACGCCCGCAACGGCCAAGTGCCCGAAGGCTTTGAAGCCGAGGTGCTCGGCAACGCAATGCTGCGGCGGTAGCTAGAGCGCTCGCCCGCCATGCGAGCGAAGCGAGCCCAAAACCAGAGTCCTGAAGGGACGAAATATTTTAGCCTGGGGCAAGGCCGAAGGCCGCCGCCCCAGGTACGGCGCCCAAAAACAATCCCCTCTCTTTTTTCCATCCGGTTTGGCGCGCCCCGCCTTCTGCGCGCCAAACCGGATGGAAAAAAGAGAGGCCGGCCTCAAAAGACTTCGTTTACGCAGTACTAAAGTCCCAGCGGGACGATATGAAGGTAACCCCGGGCAAGCATAGCGCTGCCCGGGGTCACGAGCCCCACACCGAACCATTGGCCGTACAATCAGAGTAGCCGCTCACGCTATGCGCGTTGTTGCGTTACTATCCCTTCTGTTTGGCTTTATGGGGCTGATGCTTTTGGACGGCCAGACCTTCACGCATGCCGTCATGGGCATCATCTTTGGCGCCGCCGCTTTCGGGTGTGGCTTAGGGTCGGCCCGCAAGGATTTCTCCAATGTGCTGTGTCGCTGGGAGGGCAGGGTCATGGCGGGTCTCGGCTTGGTGCTCGTGGTTGTGTGCGTTGCGTATCTCCCTTCGGCTTATCGCACCCAGACCAGGTTCAACGAGCGGATCAAGGCTCGGCAGGAGCAAAAGCCAAGCTCGGCTACCCATCGGCCTGGATTAGCCGCGGGACTGCCGCTCCTGTTTGCACTCGGACACGAATGGTCCGGAGCCATTCAGCTCAGGCCGGGCGTTAGTCGTGCCTTCCTATGCTCACCCTTGTATCGTTTTGCTCCGGTTTGGTAGTGGCGTTCGCGCTTTTCAGGCTGCTCTTCGCGGGCTGGGACGACTTCGGCAGTGGCCTCGACGCAGCTTTCCGAGGTTTAGCGCGGTTCAGCTTTAGGGCATGGGTGTGGATGCTCTGTTCGGTCGGTTGCGGCTTCGCCGCCTACCACCTGCTGCCCAAATTATTTCCACGGGTGTTCCCATGAGCGGTTCACAGACCACCTCGACTCAGCATCCAGCGGACGGAGGCCAACTGTTCTTCAGGCGTCGCTAGCGCGACGCAGGATTCTCCCCGGCAGCCTTCCGGGGGCTGAAGCCGCCCGTCTACCGTCAAAGCATCGCTCCGCGAAGTGCCAAAGCCGATCGGAGAGTTCGTTGGGTGTCATAGCCAGTTCGCTCAGTTAAGTCAGCTTGGAATGGTCAATGCCCAATGCCCAATGCCCAATGCTCAATGCCCAATGCTCAATGCTCAATGAGCCCCACCGAGCCCCCTATCTCCACCCCCAAAAAAACCCCTCCGCCGCCTCACACGTCGCCCGGCTCAGCTCCTCCAGCGTACAGCCCTTGACCCGCGCTGCCGTCTCCGAGGTTTCCTTGATATGCGCCGGCTCGCAGCGTTTGCCGCGATACGGCACCGGCGCCAGGTACGGACAATCCGTCTCCAGCATGAAACTCCCCAATGGCGTCGCCGCCAGCGTGTCGCGAATGTTCTGCCCGTTCTTGAACGTCAGTATGCCGGTGAAGCTCACCAGCGATCCCATCCCCAAAACCCGCCGCATCGTCGCCGCGTCATCCGCAAAACAATGGAACACCGCCCGCACCCGGTCCGCGAACGGTTGGAACAGCGCCATCGTGTCTTCGAGCGCATCGCGCTGATGCACGACGCAATTGAGTCCCAGCTCGGCGGCAATCTCCAGGTGCTGGCGAAACAGATCGGCCTGCTTGCGCTTGCAGGCCTCATCGTCGGCGGAAGTAAATTTGGGGTCGCGGCTCGGCAGCCAATGGTAATCGATGCCGGTTTCGCCCAGCGCCACGACTTTGGGATGGCCCGCTAGCTCGCGCAACTCGGGCCGGATGTCGTCCGGCGCCTTCAACGCATCGGATGGATGCCAGCCTACCGCCGCGAATATATTGGGGAACTGCTCCGCAATCCGGATCGCGCGCCGGCTGCTCTCGAAATCCGTGGCAATGGTGACGATCTTGCCGATGCCCGCGGCGCCCGCTCGCGCGACAATCGGCTCCAGCTCGCCGGCAAAATCCGGGCTATCCAGGTGCGCGTGTGTGTCGTAAAAAACGGCCATAGCTCTGCTCTATATATATGGAGTCATAAGCCGCGCCACGCCATCCCGAAGCCGGGCCGGCACCGACCGGGCGTCCATCTCCTCCATCGTGACCCGGTGGGCCGCCTCCTGCTTGGACTGCGCCAGTTCCTCAAGGCGCCGGGCCAGGCCGGTATCGTAGCATTCGAGGTTGTATTCGAAATTGAGCCGCAGGCTCCGCGCGTCCCAATTGGCCGATCCCAGCAATACCCAGCAGCCGTCCACCACCATCAGCTTGGTGTGGTCGAACGGTGGCGGTGTCAGCCAAATCCGGCACCCGTGCTCCAGCAACTGCCACCACATCGCCCGCGACGCCCAAAATACAAACGGCAGGTTGCAATGCGCCGGCATCAGGATATCGACCTGCACCCCGCGCATCGCCGCCAGGTTTAGCGCCGTCACCAGCCCCGTATCCGGTAGAAAATACGGCGTCACGATCCGGACCGTATGCCGCGCGATGGCCAGCGCCCCCAGCAGCGTCCAGCGCAGCTTCTCGAAGTCCTCGTCCGGTCCGTCAGCCACCCCCCGCGCCAGCACCTCCCCGGCCTTGTCCAGCTTCGGAAACCATTCCTCCCCGCGCAGCGTTTCCCCGGTCGCAAACAACCAGTCGTCCGCAAAAGCCTCCTGCAACTGCGTCACCACCGGACCCTCGACCTGAAAATGCAGGTCCTGCACCGGGTTGCGCGGGTTCTGCTCCAGACAGTTCCCTCCACGAATGTTCATGCCCCCCGTAAAGCCCACCCGCCCGTCCACCACCAGGATTTTCCGGTGCGTCCGCAGGTTCATCGACATCAGCCGCAGCAAGCCGAAAGAGGGATGGAACAGCGCGCAGCGCACTCGCTGCCGGTGCAGCGTGCGCAAAATGTTCGGCCACGAATACATCACCCCGGCCGCATCCACCAGCACCCGAGTCTGGACGCCCCGCCGCACCGCCTCCCCCAGCGCCTTGGCAAACGCCATCCCGGCTTTGTCCCGATCGAAAATGTAGCTCTGCAGCGACACCGTCCGGCGCGCCTGGCGTATCGCCTCCAGCATGGCCGGGTAAGCGGCGTCCCCGTTGACCAGCGGCTCGATGCGGTTGCCCGCGCTCAGCGGTCGCCCCACCACCTTGCCCTCCATCCGCGCCAGCATCGTCAGATGGCCGGTGTGTCCCGGCAAATGCCGGTGCAGCTCCTCCGGGGAGATTCCCCGCTCCTGCTCGTGCGCCCGGTATCGCTCCAGATTGCCGCGCAGCGATGCCGCCCGGCGCCGAATCCGGTTGATCCCGAATATGAAGTACAGCAATGCTCCCGCCAGCGGCGCCAGCCAGATGAATCCCACCCACGCAATCGCCGACCGCGAGTCCCGCTTATACAGCACCGCATGCACCGACGCCGCCAACGCCAGCAACAAAATGACCCCGGCGAAAAAAAGATGCCACGCCACGTGCGCCAAACCTGCCGTGTTGAGTGACAGGAACATCAGGCCCAGGTGTCGTTGGCCATTTGCGATTCCGCCCGAATGCACATACTGTCGCACTAAGTGGTCCATTTCATAAATATGATGACACAGGCCGCGAGGGATTTTTTGAGCGGACGAGGCGCAAGCGAGGAGCATATCCCGAGGGATACGTGACGAGCGAGCAACGAAGTCCGCTCGAAAAAGCACCGTCGATTGGGTCATCGTATTTATGAACTGGACCACTAAGGTCTAACCAAGCCCACCCCTGCCTGTCGAGCAGGATCCGCCTAGGACCGCCGGAGACTGCCCCCGGAGTGCGCCCGTCCTCGCTGCTCTTTACACTTATATTTTTGCTCTAGACACGCTCTTCAAGTTCGGGCAGAAGATCCGCATGCAAGAACCCATCGTGGCGTGCGGGCGCGAGTTTCGCGCGGAGG
>Ga0181517_10000510_pt1 | contig 51582 bp, 48 predicted proteins | sample PEATcosm2014_Bin_31_FD_119748 | JGI IMG/M metagenome (GOLD analysis project Ga0181517, IMG submission 119748) | Peatland microbial communities from MTU Mesocosm Facility, Houghton, MI, USA - PEATcosm2014_Bin01_30_metaG | ecosystem: Environmental > Terrestrial > Soil > Wetlands > Peat | place... | reverse complement strand
GCTGCTTTCTTAGTTGCCATTTGCCTATTCTCCCTTTTCGATGGGTTGCATCGATTCTGCAAATTAAATTGCAGTTGAAGAATGTATAGATTCATCAATCATCGATGTCAAGAAAAAAACGACGTGAGAGTGAAAAAAAGATCAACAGGGTCGGATGACAAAATTCGCTCGCGGAGGAAATCGGAGGCGGAATTCGATGCGCGGATGGAAAATTTCCTGGCGCGCGCGCTACGCGCGCTCGATGCGCAAATCAGTTTTTGCAATTTGCTTGAGCGCTCTTCTTCACGAATTGCTCGCGCGTTTCGCCGCAAGGAGTTCAACACTCGATGATGTTCAGCGCGAGGCCCGCAAGGCTGGTCTCCTTGTAACGCGACTGCATATCGAGGCCGGTCAGGTACATAGTGCGAATCACCTGGTCAAGCGAGACCTTGTGCGTTTCCGGTTCGTTCATCGCCAGGCGCGCGGCTTGCACAGCTTTGGCAGCGCCCATAGCGTTGCGCTCGATGCAGGGAATCTGCACCAGGCCGCCGATGGGATCGCACGTCATACCCAGGTTGTGTTCCATGGCGATTTCAGCGGCGTGCTCGATTTGGCCGTCGTTGCCGCCCAGAGCCGAGGTCAGTCCCGCGGCGGCCATGGAGCAGGCCACACCCACCTCGCCCTGGCACCCCACCTCCGCGCCACTGATGGACGCGTTCTCCTTGTAGAGAACGCCGATCGCTGCCGAAGCGAGGAAGAATCGCACCATGCCTTCGCTGCTGGCGCCGTCGACGAAGCGCTGATAGTAGAGTCCCACTGAGGGAATGACTCCGGCAGCGCCGTTGGTGGGCGCGGTCACCACGCGGCCGCCCGCCGCGTTCTCCTCATTGACCGCCATGGCGTACACCGTCACCCAGTCGAGCGGCGCCAGCTGATCGCCCTGCTTCCCGCTCGTCTCGCGAACGCGCAGGCGCTCGGCCAGGCGTCGCGCGCGACGGCGCACCTCTAATCCTCCGGGCAGGATCCCTTCGGCGGCCATACCGCGCTCCGCACACGCCTGCATGGTTTGCCAGATGGTTTCGATGCCGATCCGTACACACAGTTCCTGCTCTTCGTAGGCTCTTCCGTCCGCGAGCCGCGCACATTCGTTGGCCAGCATCACGCGGTCGATGGAGAGCGAGTGCGCGCGGGCGACCTCAAGCAGTTCTGCCGCGCTGTGAAACGGATACGGCAGCCGTATCTGCGGCTCGCGCGAGTTCTGATCAGCTTCTCCATCCTCTGCAATGAAGCCGCCGCCGATGGAAAAGAAAGTGCGCTGGGCGACGATCGCGCCCTCTGTCTCGAAGGCCGTGAAGCGCATCCCATTGGGATGCTTCGTGCTGGCGCCGGGGGGAAACATCTGGTCGCGATGGAAGAGGAGGTCGCGTGGCTCATCGAAGGCAACCGCGCGTCTTCCCGCAACATCGATGCGCTGCGAAGAGCGTATCGCCGCCACAGTAGATTCAATGGCGGAGGGATCGATGGCCGCGGGCTCGTTTCCTTGAAGGCCAAGAAGAATGGCGCGATCCGTGGCATGGCCCATGCCCGTGAGAGCCAGCGAGCCGTAGAGATCGGTTTCAATGCGCGCCGTGCGATCGAGCAGTCCGCTGCGATCCAGCTCGCGCGCAAAGCGGCAAGCCGCGCGCATCGGTCCCATGGTGTGCGAACTGGAGGGACCCACGCCGATCTTATAGAGATCGAAGAGGCTTGTCATTACGGATCAGATTGTAACGAAGATCAGGGACCAGGGAGTAGGAACTACTCCAGGAATTCGCGGACGAATGGGTTGTCGGAGTGAACCAGTTCGTGGAGAGAGCCGTCGAAGATCAGATGCCCCTCGTCGAGCATGAGGAAGGTGGTGTTGTGGTTGATCTGGCCCTCGGGAAGCGGGACCATGCGCCCCTGTTCGCTCGAGAAGCGATGGGTGCAGAGCGTGAAGGCGTCCTGAAGCCGGTGGGTGACCAGCAGCGATGGAGTAGCGCGCACGTCGCGCTGCTTCACGATGAGTTCGATGATGGTGTTGGAGGTGACGGGATCGAGGCCGCCCGTAGGTGAGTCGTAAAGAATGAGCTCAGGTTGATTGATCAGGGCGCGGGCAATGGCGACGCGCCGCCTCATGCCGCCGGAAAGACTCGAAGGAAAGAGGTTGAAGGTTTCTTCGAGGCCGACAAAGCGCAGCGCATCGCGCACGCGCGCGTCGATTTCCTCGTCGTGCACACCTTCCTGGATTAACTGGTAGGCAACATTGTCGCGGACCGTTAACGAATCGAAGAGAGCGCCTTCCTGGAAGACCATGCCGGCCCGTGCCCGCAACGAAAAGAGCTTTTCCTCGGGCATCTGGGAAATGTCCTCGCCGAAAAGTTCCACGCTGCCCTCAAGAGGGCGCAACAGTCCGAGGATGAGTTTGAGCAGGACGCTCTTGCCCACGCCGGCAGGCCCCAGAAGAATGCGCGTCTCCGCGGGCGCCACCGAGAAACTCACATTCTCAATCACAGGCGGTCCATCGAAGCCCACGGCGACGTTGCGCAACGCGACAACGGGCCCTCCCTCCGGCGGCGGCAGTTCGGGCATGGATACGGTGGCCTGGCTCATGAGGAAAACAGAGAAAGCAAAATGTGAGTGATGAGGAAGTCGATAAAGATGATGAGCACGGAAGAATTCACCACAGCCGAAATCGTGGAGCGTCCCACACCCTCCGTGCCGCCCGTGGTCCTCATCCCGTAGAAACAGCCGATGGAAGCAATGATGTAGCCGAAGAAGAGCGGCTTCACGAGCCCCTGGACGATATCGGGATAGGCGAGGTGCTCGTAGGCGTTGTTAAAGTACTGAGTGCCGTTCTGGTGATTCAGAACAACGGTGACCGCGGCGCCGCCCATGATGCCGAAGGCGTCGGCCACGATGGTGAGAAACAAAAGCATGATGATGGTGGCGTAGACGCGCGGCGTCACCAGCTTGCGCATGGGATCGACACCCAGGGCGCGCATGGCGTCGATCTGCTCCGTCACAACCATGGAGCCAAGTTCGCTAGCCATGGAAGACGCGTTGCGTCCCGAGACCATGATGCCGGTGAGCACCGCGCCCAGTTCGCGAATCATGGTGAGACTGACAAACTGGCCGGTAACGGCTGTGGCGCCAAATTCCGAAAGTGTGGCTGAAGACTGGAGTGCGAGCACGCCTCCGGTAAAGAATCCCGAAAGAATGACAATAGGCAGCGAACCGAACCCGATAATGTCCGACTGCGTAAGGAAGTCCGTCCAGTAAATGGGCGGACGGAAAAGGTTCATCAGGGCCCGCCAGGCAAACTGCGAGTATTCCTGGACGATAAGCACGATTTGTTTGGCGGTGCGTTCGATTGTCTGGATCGCCATAGAGTGTCGGCCTTGCAATCGCGAAGATTGCGGCGCTTCCAGCACAGGATAGCGCATGGCGGGGATGATGATGATCGCCAGCGGCCCCGAAACGTGGATCAAACCAAGAAAAAGCCGGATAGCGCATCCATTTCGGGTCTCTATACGACGTAGGGTGCGGAGCCTTTTGTGCGGCATTCGGCGTTTCTGAAAGACGCACGGCTCATGTTTTCCGCCGACACTTTCTTAGCCGCAGGATCTCCTGGTCTCGCAATCGGCCTGTGTGGGCGCGGACGCCCGCACGACAGCCAGTCTCCTACCCCAAGAACCAGAGACCGTTTCCTGGCGACCCCGGCCTGGAGGTTGGCGCACCATTCGCGCGCCACACACATTTACAATGGAATCTATATGATTCGCTTCTCCACCGCGGGGGAATCCCACGGCGAGGCTCTGATTGCGCTAGTTTCAGGGCTTCCCGCCGGCGTCCCCGTCGATCTCGAATTCGTGAACCGCGAGTTGTGGCGCCGTCAGCAGGGCTACGGCCGCGGAGGCCGCATGAAGATCGAAACCGATCAGGCGCATGTGCTCTCCGGCGTGCGCCACGGCAAAACCATTGGCTCTCCCATTGCTATCGAGCTCGTCAATCGCGACTGGAAGAACTGGCAGGAGAAGCTGCCGGTAGAGACGGGCGACCCCGCGAAACATCGCGCAGTGGCCTCGCCCCGGCCCGGCCACGCCGACCTTGCCGGCGCGCTCAAATACGACTTCCCCGATGCCCGCTACGTGCTGGAACGCGCCTCGGCGCGTGAGTCCGCGGCCCGCGTAGCCGCCGGCGCTTTCGCCAAACTCATGCTTCGTGAAATCGGCATCGAGGTCGCAAGCCACGTGATTCGCGTGGGCCGCGTGGACCTTGACCGCGACGCAACCTGGGAAGAGATTGCCGCGCTTGCCGGCAAGGAGGAAGTGGTCCTGTCTTGCGTCGACGCCGCTACCGAAGCGCGCATGAAAGAGGAAGTGGAAGCCGCTACCCGCGCCGACGATACCGTGAATGGTATCTTCGAGGTGATTGCGCACGGCGTTCCCGCTGGCCTTGGCTCCTACGCGAACTGGGACGATCGCCTCGACGGCCATCTTGCATGGGCCGTGATGAGCTTGCAGGCGGTGAAAGCCGTTGAGATTGGGCGTGGCGTGGAAGCCGCGACTTCGTTTGGGTCGCGAGTTCACGATCCCATTCATTACTCGGCGGAGAACCTTCCCGGCCGACCCACGCGCTTTACACGCCCCCACAACAACGCCGGAGGCGTCGAGGGCGGCGTTTCGAACGGCGAAGACGTCGTGGTGCGCGGATACCTGAAGCCGATCTCGACCCTGCGCCAGCCCCTCGAATCGGTGCGCTTCGATACCCGCGAACCCACCAACGCAAGTTACGAGCGTAGCGATATTTGCGTGGTCCCTGCGGCAGGCGTGGCCGCTGAAGCCATGGTGGCCCTGGTGCTGGCGAAGCTGGCTCACGAGAAGTTCGGCGGCGATTCGCTGGTGGAATTGAAACGAAATTTTGACGGATACATCGAACAGATACGGAGATTCTGAAGGGCCGATGATTCTGAAGATTGTCAAATATCGCGAGCCGGTGCTGGAGCAGCCCGGCGAGCCAGTAACCGAGTTCGACGCCGAATTGCGCAAGCTGGTGGCCGATTTGTTTGAGACCACCTACGCCTCGCAGGGTATCGGGCTGGCTGCGCCGCAGGTGGGCGTCTCCAAGCGCGTCACCGTCATCGATCTGAGCCAGGGCAAGGATCCCGCAGAGAAAATCGTGCTCATCAATCCCGAGATTATTGTGAGCGAGGGAAAGCAGTACGAAGAGGAGGGCTGCCTGAGCTTTCCTGACATTCGCGAGAAGGTCGTGCGTGCCGCAAAGGTCCGCGTACGCGCGCAGGATGAAAAGGGTAAGTGGTTCGAGATGGATGGCGACGAACTGCTGGCGCGTGCCTTTCAGCATGAGATCGACCATCTTGACGGCGTCCTGTTCATCTTCCGCATGAGCGCACTGAAGCGCAGCCTCAATCTCCGCAAGATTCGCAGGATGCAGAGCGAAGGCATCTGGTAAACGGCCATGACGAATGCGGCGCGCCCCCTCAAGCTGATTTTCTGTGGGACACCCCAGTTCGCCCTTCCGACTTTTGACGCGTTGCTTGCCGCGGGGCACGAAATCGCTCTCGTAGTTTCGCAGCCGGACCGTCCCGTGGGCCGCGATCGGGAGATCGCTCCAACGCCCGTCAAGCAGGCTGCTCTGGCTGCGGGTCTTGCCATCACGCAACCGGAAAAGATCCACAGCAACGCTGAGTTTCGCGCGCAACTTAAAGCCATTGCGCCCGACGCCATTGTCGTGGTGGCCTACGGGCGCATTATTCCGCCCTGGATGCTTGCCCTGCCCCGGCTGGGCTGCATCAATCTGCACGCGTCTCTTCTACCGAAATACCGCGGAGCCGCGCCCATCCAATGGGCCATCGCCATGGGCGACGCCTTTACCGGCAACACAACAATGCTTCTCGAAGAAGGCCTCGACACGGGCCCGATTCTGCTTCAGCAAACTCACGAGATTGGACCGGAACAATCCGCAACGGAGTTGTTTCCAGTGCTGGCCAACGCGGGAGCGCCGCTGGTCGTCGAGACCCTGGCGGGACTCGCCGACGGAAACCTTCGGCCCCAGCCGCAGAATCACGAAGGCGCAACCTACGCGCCGCTGCTCAACCGCGAAGACGGCCGCATGGACTTTGCCGCACGTTCGGCGATGGAACTCTACAACCGCTGGCGCGGATTTCAGCCCTGGCCCGGCGCGTTCACCGCTCTCCACGGCAAGAAGCTGATCGTACACCGCATGGCAGCTGTGCACGAGAGCTTCGCTGAGCAACTCGGTGTCGCCGCTCCGGGCTCGGTGCGCATCGAGAGCCATCGCTTCTTCGTCGGCTGCGCCGGTGACACATGGCTCGAGTTGCTTGAAGTGCACCTCGAAGGCAAAAAGCGCATGGATGCCGCCGAGTTCCTGCGCGGAAACCCGCTCGCGGCGGATGCGCGCCTGGGTTGAGCGCCATGCCTGCCATCTCTCCTGCGCGCAAAGCTGCCTTCCGCATTCTCCTGGCTGCCGCACGCGGTCAGGACCACGCTGACGATCTTCTACGGGTCGATGCAGTCAACAAGCTCGCACCTGCGGATCGCCATCTGGCAACGGCGCTGGTGCTGGGCGTGCTGCGCTGGCAGATCTTTTTGGACCAACAGATTCGCCCGCTGCTCAAGCGCCCCAATGCCCGGCTCGATCCCGAGGTTCTGATCGCTCTTCGCCTCGGCGTTTTTCAACTCTGGTTTCTAAACCGCATTCCCGCTCACGCGGCCATCGATGAGAGCGTGGAGCTAACAAAACAGTCGGGCCATCGCTTCGCCGCCGGGATGGTCAACGCAGTCCTTCGCAGCGCTGGTGCTGCGCACGGCACCACTGCGTGGGGCAGACCTTTGGAGGAGGGCAGTCGCAAGTTAGCAACGGTTCAAGCGCACCCCGCGTGGATGGTCGAGCGCTGGAGGGAGTTCTATGGTGTGGAAGCGATGCATGTGATCTGCCGCCACGGCCAGAGCCAGCCGCGATTGAACGTGCGGTTGGAAAGTCCTGCCGTTGCAGACGAATTGAGCGAGGCTAGAATCGAATTTGCGCCCGGGGAGCTGCTCACCGCCGCGCGCACCGTGGTCTCCGGCGATGTGACGGCCACGCCCGCCTTTCGCGAAGGTCGTGTGCGCGTGCAGGATGAAGGCTCGCAGTTGATTGGCGAACTGGCGGCTGGCGCTTTCGCGAATCTCGTCCAAGACGAGAAAAAGATTCTCGATGCATGCGCCGCGCCCGGCGGCAAGACACTCATCCTCGCGGAACGAATCCCCTACGCGCGGATCGTCGCCTGTGAATTGAGCCCGCGCCGGCTTCCCGAATTGCGCAAGCGCCTCACCGCGTACGCCGATCGGGTGGAGTGCCGGCTCGCCGATGCGGCCGAGCTCAACGAGGATGCGGTATTCGATCTTGCATTGGTGGACGTGCCGTGCAGCGGCACCGGCACGCTGGGCCGCAATCCTGAGATTCGCCATCGTCTTCAACTGGACGACCTGCCGCGGCTTGCCGAGCGCCAGCGCGACATCTTGCGCGCGGCTTTGCGCGCCGTCCGTCCCGGCGGGCGCGTGGTTTACTCAACCTGTTCGCTGGAGCCGGAGGAAAATGAGCAGGTCGTGGCTGCGGTCCTCTCTGAAAATCCAAATGTCCGGCAAATTTCGCTCGCGCAAACCATCGAGACGTTGCAACAGAACGGCATTCTCCGCTCTGAGGCGGCGGAGCCGTTGCGAAAATGCCTCACGCCCGACGGCGCATTGCGGTTATTGCCGGGGACAATGCCGACCGATGGCTTCATTGTCGCGCTGCTGGAAAGGCTGGCTTAACAGCCTGTAGTCAGAGTCCGGTTTTGAAAGGGCACGACTTCAGTCGTGCCAAAAGTCGCGCGAATGATGCGCGGCTTTAGCCGCTGAGGGATGGTTTTCTTGAGAGTCGCACTTCCACCACAGGCTGTTGAACGAGCTTCCGTTGTGCCGCTATGCGCTCTCCGGCCCGAGCCGCAACGCCGCAAAATCCTTACCCAGCAAGGCGCATAGCGCTTCCACAACCAGGTTGTGATCGTCGCGCTGCGGCAATCCGGACACGGTCGCGCTGCCCACGATGCCCGCGTTCTCTGCAATCAGCGGGAAGGAACCGCCGTCAGCCACATAATCCGCAACAGGCAATCCATAGCGCTCGAGCAGCGTCGTCGCCTTCACTTTAAGTGTCAGACCCACGGCATAGGAACTGCGATGGAACCGCGCAACCACGTTGCTCTTGCGGCGCACCCACTCGACATTGTCGGGAGTAGTGCCGTCGAGCGCCGCATAAAACAGGGGCTGTCCGAAACGCCGCACGTCGATCACCAGGGAGAGGCCGCGCTCCACGGCCAGGGTGCGGATGCGCGTGCCAAGATCCCATGCAACCTGCGCATCCAGTCGCGGCAGGCGCAGCTCACGCTCCTGGCTTGCAATTTTCTCCAAGTCCTCGCTCAGTCCCATGCCATTATTCTCCTGTCTTCTACTTCACCACCGTGAAGTGAACAATCGTATTCCTGTCGATGCGCGAGCCTGCGCCTGGTGACTGCACCAGCACGGCGCCCGGCTTGGCTGGCGGACGAAGCGGCGCGCTCCCGCTGCCCATCGCGGCCACCGGCACATCCACAACGTCGGGTGGCCCGGTACGAATGCCAACCTTCGCCAAAGCTGCGTTGGCGCTCGAGATCGGCCATCCGGCAAAGTCCGGCATCACGTATCCATCCGGCGTTTCATCGTCCGGCGCGGCCACCAGCAGGTTCACGCTGGGTTGCTCGATGCCCTGCGCGTGCGCGGGTGGATCCTGCGCCAGCACCGTTCCCTCGGCGGCAGCTTTCGAAGGAAGGTGCGCAATCTCGCCCACCTCGAGACCCGCGCGTCGCAGCTCCAGAGACGCCACGCGCTCATCCACGCCCACCGTGTCGGGCACGTCGACCTTCTGCGGTCCCAGGCTTTCTGCCACGCGCACATGCCACTCACGGCGCACCACGGTGCCTGCCTCGGGCGACTGGGACAGAATGTGTCCAGCAGCCACGTCGCCCGAATAATAGCGATTGTCGACGTCCAGATTCAGCCCCAGGCCGGCAATTTCGCTCAACGCGTCGGCCACCGTCATGCCCTTCAACGCGGGCACCTGCACCTCGGCGCCATGAATGGCAAATTGCATGGTCGCAATGGCGGCCAGCAACGCCACGGCGATCAGCAGCAGCAGCAGCGAAGCCACGCGGAAGAAACCGGAAATGGCGCGGGTATTCATGAGTTCGGGTCGATACCACAAAACTGAGGCGCGCATTGCGCCGCACACTCTAACGCGTATTATCCGTCACCGGCTCGGGATGGATGGTGACGCGGTACACCTCGGGACACTCCAGCTTGAAGCGGTCTTCCAGCTCCGTGATGGCTTCGTGGACGCGATGCATGGGCAGATCGTCGGGCAAGGTGCAATGGCAAGTGACAGAGATGTGATCGCGGGTGCGCCCCACGGTGACGGCATGCACGTCCACGATGTCGGGGATACCCGCGGCCGCGGCACGCAGCGCCAATTCGATCCTGCGGTCTTCCACCACCACGTCGTCCGGCTGTTCGATCGTCGCCGGCTCGCTTTCGATGTGGGTCAGCACGGATTCGATCTCCGGAACTTCGCGCAGGATCTCCGCTTCGAGCGCCGTCACAAAGCTGTGCGCCTCGCTGAGCTTCTTGTTTTCCTCAATTTCGACGTGCAACTCGATCTGCAGGCGGCCCTGGTGCGACCGCGCGCTGAGCTCATGCACCGAAACGTTGTTACGCGCAGCTGCGGCGCGTACGCGATCGAAGATGCTCTCAGTACGGGATTCGCGGGGGATGGTGTGGACGGTTACGTCGGCCGCGGGCAGCACGCAATGCACCGCTGCCGTAGCGGCATTCACCAGCTCACCGGTATGCTCAAACGTGAAGCGCCGCGGCATCGCCAGCGTCAGATCGACAAAGTAGCCGGCGCCTGCACGCCGTACCCGTGCGCGCTCCACGTCCAGCACGCCTTCCACGCGCTCCACCTCGCGCACCAACCGACGGCGGGTTTCCGCGGGGATTTCGTCCAGAAGTGCGCCCACGGCTTCGTGACCCAGGCGGATGGCCATGCGCAGAATCAACAGCGAAACCAGGATCGCCGCACACGGGTCCGCATAGTGGAGGGCGGCAATGCCAAATTGAGATCCCAGCCACGTTGCGCCCAATCCGGCCAGTACTGCAAGCGTGGCCCAAATGTCCGAGGCAAAGTGGAAGGCGTCTGTCGCCAGCGCCGGCGACCCGGTGCGCAGTGCCACCGCGCGCAACTGCCGTGAGCGCCAGCGGTCCACGGCGATCGACGTGAGCAGCACCAGTACCGGCCAGATGGAGTGGTGCAGGCTCACGGTGTGGTACATCATGCGCGTGACGGCTTCCCACACGATCCACGCACAGGATGCGGCCATCAGGCCCGCCTCGGCAAATGCCGACAGGTTTTCGATTTTGCCGTGGCCGTAGGTATGGTCTTCGTCGGCCGGCTTATCGCTCACGTTCACTGAGAAGAAGGTGAGCGCAGAGCCCGCCAGATCGAGCCCCGAGTGTGCCGCGTCAGAGAGCACGCCCAGAGAGCCGGAGAGCAGACCGGCGCCGAGCTTGAGCAGCGTCATCGCCGCCGCGGCAGCCATGGAGCGCCATGCCACGCGCCGCTTCTCTAGAGAGAAACTCGAAACGGGAGGCTCGGGGGCCCGCGAACTGGAGGCGGCTGGGGTCATGCTTTCTCTAGCGTACCCGGTGGCCGCGTGGCCGTGTACAACCCCGCGATGCCGAAAGTGTAGGGCTGCCAGGCACAGTCCACGTAACCGGCCTCCCGCATCATCGCAAGCATCTCGCCGGGCGGCGGAAAGGCGCCCACCGAGCTTGGCAGGTAGTGATAGGGGCCGTCTTTGCCGCAGATGAGCCTGCCGATGGCCGGCAAGACGCGCCGGAAATAGAGTGCATAAGCCTTGCCCATCAACCCGCCCGGCTCGCTGAACTCCAGAATCCCCAACTGTCCGCCCGGTTTGAGCGTGCGGTGAAACTCCTTGAGACCGGCCGCGTAGTTGGCGAGATTGCGGAAGCCAAAGGCCGTCACAATCAGATCGAGGGACTTATCATGCAGCGGGAGATGGAGCGCATCGGCCTCGATAGGAATCGCGTAAGGCGCCGCGGCTGATTCCGTGCCGTTGCTGGGCGTCTGGAGCGTCTGCCGGCCAAACTTTTGTGCTCCGCGCCGCAGCATGGCGCGGGCAAAGTCGCCGGCCAGAACCGGCCGCGCTCCCGGTGGGCGCAACTTCAGCAAAGCCATGGTCAGATCGCCGGTTCCGCAGCAGATATCCAGAATCTCCGCGTCGGGCCGGGCCAGCACATCGCGAAACCACCGCGCCGCCCTGCGCCACCACAGACGGTCCACATTCGCCGAGAGCACGTGATTCAGCAGGTCGTACTTTGGCGCAATGGACTCGAACATCTGTCGCACGGCCCGTGCCGCGCCTGCCTCGTCCGCTGTGCCTATCGGTCTGGCTCCCGTTGCCGGCATCTTTCCTGATTCCCTCGCTTGGCTCGCCTTGCCGCAATCGCGTCGGCACTCTGGCTCCTTGTATGCTATCGCCTCGATCGCCCTGCGCGAGCGCACCGCCGCTCATTTCCGTCCTTCTAGCCGCGTCCCAAAAGGTATAGGCTTAGATAGCTGATGGCCGCCGCTTCCCCATCCGTCGCTTTCACCCTGTCGCCGCACGCGCCGCTGACCGACAGCCACGGGCGCGTGATCCACGATCTGCGCGTCTCCATCACCGACCGCTGCAACTACAAATGCGTGTATTGCCGCACCGGCGAGGCCGGAGCGCAGTATCCGGAATTGGCTGGCGAAGAATATCTGCGCCTGATCCGGATTTTTGTCAGCCTGGGAATTACCAAGGTCCGATTGACTGGTGGCGAGCCGCTTTTACGGCGCGGGGTCGTCGAGATGGTGCAGGAGCTGGCGCGGATGCGCACGCCGGCGGGCGATCCGCTCGACCTTGCTCTCACCACCAACGGCCATTTGCTGGAGTCGCTCGCCGACCCACTCAAAGCGGCCGGGCTGAACCGGGTAACTGTGAGCATGGACGCCGTGGATGCGGCGATCTTCGAGCGTATCACGCGGGTTCCGGGCAGCTTTCCGGTGGTTCTCAAAGGCATTCGCGCCGCGCGCGCCGCGGGGCTTACGCCGCTCAAAATCAATTGCGTGCTTCTGCGCGGCTTCAACGACGACCAGATCGAGGGTTTCGCTCGCTTCGCCCGCGAAGAAGACGTTGCCGTGCGTTTTATCGAATTCATGCCCCTCGAAGAGGGCCGTCTGTGGACGCCGGAAATCGTGGTGACTCTGAGAGAAATTGTGGAACGCATCGGCCGGACGATGCCTCTGACGGAATTACCGCCTCGCGAGGCCAGCGAGACGGCGCGCCGCTATGCTTTCGCCGACGGCGTGGGCGAGATCGGCATTATCGCCCCGGTAAGCCAGGCATTTTGCGGGGCGTGCAGCCGCGTGCGGCTCACTTCCGACGGCAAGATTCGCACCTGCCTGTTTTCGCAGGTCGAACACGATCTTTACGGGCGCTTGCGCGCCGGGGCCGGGGACGAGGAACTTCGCGCCTACATCGTGCGTACGATTCAGAGTAAAGAAGCTCGGCATCACATTGGTGAACCGGAATTCCTGAAGCCATCGCGCTCGATGGTGCACATCGGCGGCTGAACAGCGGCCTCGCAACGATTTTCAACCAGCACGCAAGTAACGTAAAGTTAACGAACCGACCCTTGCGTAGAGTGACTTGCATGAAAGAATGATGGAAAGACTTTCCCCCCAGGGCTAAAACATGCCAATCGAGACGGAAGGACGCATCCCGCTCGCTGATCTGCTTGTATTTCATCAACTCGCGCGATCGCTCACCTCGAGCTTTGACCTGGACACGATTCTGCGCACCATTCTGGAACACATGGAGCGGATGGTGGAGGCGGAATTGTGGACGCTGCTCATGCTCGATGAAGTCACCCAGGAGCTCTATTACGCCATTGCCGCCGGCGACGAGCAGGAGGCTTTGAAGGGCCTGCGAGTGAAGGTGGGCGAGGGTCTGGCCGGATGGGTGCTCCAGCACGGCGAGACCGTCATCGTTCCCGAAGCGGAAGAGGATCCCCGTTTGCAACAACCGGCCGCTGGCGTCGCGCATGCTGTGCGTGCGGCCATTGCCATGCCGTTGCGTGGGCGCAAGGGCGTCCAGGGCGTGATTGAGATCCTCAATCCGCGTGCAGAAATGTCGGATTACACCATTGCCTTTCTGCACATCCTGGCCGATCACGCGGCCATCGCCATCGAAAATGCGCGCGACGTGGCCCGCATTCAGCAGCTCACCGTTACCGACGACACCACCGGCCTCCACAACGTGCGCCATTTGTACAACGTGCTGGACCGCGAATTGAAACGGTGCAAGAAATCGCAGATTCCCGTGAGCCTGGCGTTTCTTGACCTGGACCGGTTCAAGCTGGTGAATGACGCACACGGACATCTCATTGGCAGCGAACTTCTGGCGCTTACCGGACGCAGGCTGCAGGAGCTGAACCGCAAACAGGATTTGTGCTTTCGCTATGGCGGCGATGAGTTCGTGATTCTGATGCCGGGGACCGATGCTGCTGCCGCGCTGGAGCGGGCGAAGACCATGCATCGTGCGCTGATGGAAACCGATTTTCGGATGAAGAACGGGTTGAAACTGAATGTGAGCGCCAGCGTAGGCCTGGCTTCCGCGCCTCGCGACGGCACCCAGGTGCATGCCATCATCGGTACGGCCGACGCGCGTATGTATGCGGTGAAGAGCCACGGGCGCGGAAATGTGCGCGGAGTGTAACCGAACAGCACGCCTCGGCTACTTCTTGGTATCTCCACCAATCTGAATGACTACGTATTTGGCGGGACCGGCCCCCACATTTTTGACGGCATGTAGCGTTCCGAAGGCTACATAAATGATGCTGCCCGGTCCGGCGCGCTCGGCTTTTCCGTCGTGCTCGAACTCGAGAGTGCCTTCCTCAACGACGATCACTTCCGAGTGCAGGATGCGGTGCGCGGGGTTGGGGACGGTCCCGGCCGGCTGCATGCTCTCATGCACGGCAACGGCTTCGCCTGTGGCCAGCGCGCCGGTGAAGACATTGCGCCCCACGGCGCCGTTGGGCGCGGTTTTCGCCGTCATTTCGTCGAAGGAGAATACCCGCGAGGTCGCGAGGGGGTTGGTGCCGGTGGCTTGCGCAAAGGCGATGGCGCAGCCCAAGCCAGGAATCGCCAAGACAAGCACGATGCTTTTCATACCCTATTCTCCGTTTCCGTCGGAAGTGGAGAGAACGTGCTTCCCCGGTGAGCGCACCGGGCGGCTCCCAGCTTAGATGTCCAGGTTCTTGACGTCCAGCGCGTTGTCTTCGATGAATTTGCGGCGGGCTTCTACGTCTTCGCCCATGAGAGTGGTGAAGATGGCCTCGGTTTCGGCAATGTCCTCGAGCTTTACCACAAGCAGGGTGCGGTGCTCAGGGTCCATTGTGGTCTCCCAAAGCTGCGTCGCCGTCATCTCGCCCAGGCCTTTGTAGCGCTGCACCTGGTAGTCCTTCTTGCCCTGCTCCACGATGTAGGCAAAGAGCTCGCGGGCGGTCTGCTTTTCCACCGGCTCGCGCAAAGTGCGCGCGGCTCGTGCGGGAGACTTGGTCTCCGTCTTGGCCTCGGCGCCCTCTGCCTCTTCCTCTTCTTCGGCTGCGGCCGCCGGAGATTTGGCGGCAAATTCCACCAGGAAGGGCGGCTCGAGAAACTCCTTGATGAGCGAATACTTCGACATCATCTGGCGGAACTCGGGGCTGGAAGCCAGCATCCAGTCGATGCAGCGCCTCTGGCCCTGCGCATCGGTGAAGCAGAGGGACCAAGTGTGATGTTCCTCGTCTTCAAGGGGCTTGCCCACCTTGAACTCGAACTCATCCGCCAATTCCGCGAGCTTCCCGTGCAACGCGACGAGCTTCTCCGGAATGTCGCCGCCATTCTTCGAGGTGAAGTCGGAGCGTTGCGTCAGTTCCGCGCGGGCCAGCATCTCGGTCAGCCTTTCGTTGCGGATGCGCTTGTCCACCTTTTCGACAAAACCGAGATACTCGTTGAGGGTGGCCATGAAGCGCGTGAGTTGGGGGCCTTCGATGCGGCTCGCGGTCTCGCCGTGGCGCACCACCATGCCTTCGGCCGCGCGATTCACCATCACCTTCACAAACTCGCGGTCGTCCTTGATGTACTGCTCGAAGCGACCCTTCTTGATCTTGTATAGCGGCGGCTGCGCAATATAGACATGATCGCGCTTGATTAGCTCGGTCATGTGGCGGAAGAAGAACGTAAGCAGCAACGTACGGATGTGGGATCCGTCCACATCGGCGTCGGTCATCAGGATGATCTTGCCGTAGCGGATCTTGGCCGGATCGAAGTCCTCCTTGCCAATGCCGCAACCCAGCGCCGTGATCATGGCACGGATTTCCTCGTGGCCGAGCATCTTGTCGTAGCGCGCCTTCTCCACGTTGAGAATCTTGCCCTTGAGCGGCAGAATGGCCTGGAATTTGCGGTCGCGGCCCTGCTTGGCCGTGCCGCCGGCCGATTCGCCCTCTACCAGGTAAAGTTCGCAGCGCTCGGGATTGCGCTCGCTGCAGTCGGCCAGCTTGCCGGGCAGCCCGCCGCCATCGAGCGCGCCTTTGCGCCGCGTCAGGTCGCGAGCCTTGCGGGCCGCCTCACGCGCCCGCGCCGCTTCAATGGCCTTGTTGATAATGCGCCGCGCTACCGGCGGATTCTGTTCCAGATACATCCCCAGGCGCTCGTTCACAAAGGCCTGCACAGTGCCGGCGATATCGGAATTGAGCTTGCCCTTGGTCTGGCCTTCGAACTGCGGTTGCGGTAGCTTCACGCTCACCACCGCCACCAGTCCTTCGCGCACGTCATCGCCGCTGAGGCTTTCTTTTAGATCTTTGAAGAGGCCCATCTGCTGGCCGATGAAGTTGATGGTGCGCGTCAACGCCGCGCGAAAACCGGAGAGATGCGAACCGCCGTCGACAGTGTTGATGTTGTTGGCAAAGCTGAACACCGAATCGGAATAGCTGTCGTTGTATTGCAGCGCGATGTCGATCTCAACGCCGTCGCGCGACGCCTCCATGACGATGGGCTTGTCGTGCAGCACACTCTTGCCGCGATTGAGATGCTTGACGAACTCGGAAATGCCGCCGGCATAGCGGAATTCGGCGCGCCGTGCTTCGCCGGTCTTCGGGTCGGCGGTGCGCTCGTCGGTCAGCGTGATTTCCAGTCCCTTGTTCAGGAAGGCCATTTCGCGCAGGCGCTGCGCCAGGGTGTCGTAGTTGTATTCCGTGGTGGTGAAGATGGACTTGTCCGCCAGGAAGTGCACCTTGGTGCCGCGGCGCTTGCTGGTGCCGGTTTTCAGCAGCTTGGAAGTGGGAATGCCTTTCGAGTAGCTCTGCTCGTAAGTGTGGCTTGCCTCGCCCGGTTTTTCTGGGCGCCAGATCTCCACCTCGAACTCTTCGCTTAACGCGTTTACGCAGCTCACGCCCACCCCGTGCAGGCCGCCGGAAACCTTGTATGTCGAAGAGTCGAACTTGCCGCCGGCGTGCAGCTTGGTTAACACCACTTGCACGGCGGGCATCTGTTCGCCGCCTCCCAGATCCATCATGTCCACGGGAATGCCGCGGCCGTCGTCAACAACGGTGATGGAGTTGTCGACATGGATCACCACATCGATCTTCTTTGCGTAACCGGCTAGCGCCTCATCGACGGAGTTGTCGACAACTTCGTACACAAGATGATGCAACCCCATCTCGCCGGTCGAGCCGATGTACATGGCGGGGCGCAGGCGTACCGCTTCCAGTCCTTCGAGAACTTTGATGTTCTCGCCGGTGTAGCTATCGTTGTCGCCGTGCTGCATAGGGGTGCTGCTCAGAACTTCAGTCGCCATAAACTTCCGTTCGCAAGGTGTGCCAAATCGAGGGTCACCAGAGCCGTTTTTCCGGTCGCTGGGGAGCGACTAACCACTTGAAAAACCGAGGTGATCAAGCCCGTTTGTCTATGCCCATTTTACCATGTGGCGGAGGTGGAAGGAGGGCCGGTACAAGGGCGTGCACCTAGTTACCACGGGCATCCTAGCATGTCACATAAGTTACGTCAGTAACTATTCCCCGTGCTATATTGCTATATTTATGAAAAAAGTGGACTTATGCTAAAATCCACGGTATGATTCATGTCTAGAAAGAGGCAGAACTCTTTCCAAGTCTAACACCTTGAGGTTACCAAAGATGAAATCTGCTATTCGCATGTTCGCCCTGCTTGTCGCTATCGCTGGTCTGGCCTCGGCTTCCTTCGCCCCCGCTACCACGCAACCCATGCCCCGCCACGCCTCGGCCAGTGCAAGTGGCCCCGGGCCTCTCGACCTTCCCGGCCCTCTGCCCTGCGGGTTCGACGGAACTTGCGATGCGCAAACGGCATCGAATCGCTGATTTCTCTCTTGGCGCGCTGCTGAATGTATGGCCTAGCACGAAAGTGCCAGCAGCGCGTTACCCTTTTGTGTTTGTGACTTTAGGCTGATTGGCGCTATCCTGAGTTCGCTCGCGGGATCGCGCCTTAGCCCTATGCCACTCAATCTCGCAATGTCGGCGATGAATGCGGCGGAATTTCTTCTCTGGGCCGCGCTCGCTTTTCTTTTCTGGAGCAAAGGGCTGCATCGGCGTTTTCCAGCGATGGGCTACTACTTGGCGCTGCGCGCGATCTCCACACCAATCCTGTTCTTCGTGCTCCGCGAGGCGCTGCTATCCGGGGACCGCGCCCATCGTATCGCTCTGCACAAAATCTATTCTTTCGGATTTTTTGGAACCTACCTCGCAGCCGTTGTGCTGCTGTTCTTCATCTGCATTGAGGTCTTCCGCTCCGCGCTAGCTGCGTTCCCCGGCATCACCAAGCTTGCCATCGTGATCTTCCGCTGGGCTGCCGTCGTATCTGTGATCATCAGCCTGTCGTCGATATCGTTTACCCATGTTGGATTTCACCTCATCGCGGAAATTTCCTACGGCCTCATGCACTCGGTCAGTGTTCTCGAGTTGTGCCTGCTGGCTTTCCTTTGCCTGAGCATGAATGCGCTGCGCCTCACGGTGCGCGATCTCTCCTTCGGCATCGCGCTGGGTTTCGGTGTGATGTCGTCGGGGGACTTCATTCTCGCTTCCTGGAGCTCCCGCATCAGTTCGTATAACGATCCGGTTCAGTTCGTCTACGAGTCACTGATTCTGGCCACCCTGGCCATCTGGATGATCTACTGCGTCCTGCCGGAGCCCGCCCGCAAGCCCATTCTTATGCCGGCGAATTCGACGATTTATCGCTGGAACGAAATCGCATCCGCTCTGGGCCACACCGGAACCAGGGTCGCTGTGCAGCAGCCGGCCAACAGCTTCTTCCTCTCCGATGTGGAGCGCGTGGTGGAGAAGGTACTGGCGCGGAACATGAAGGGGCGCGAGTCCGAGACGTAAAAGCAGGGATTAGGGAACAGGAAATATGGAGTAGAAAGACCAAGGCCGCAGCGGGTGCTGCGGCCTTTGATTTTCAATCGAGTTGAGCTCGCCGACCTTACTCCGCTGCGGCCGGCTCGATCGAGGCAAAACGCCCGCGGCGTCCGCGGTCAGTGAACACCACGCGGCCGGTCACCTTGGCAAAAAGCGTGTCGTCGGAGCCGATGCCCACATTGGCGCCGGGCTTGATGCGCGTGCCGCGTTGCCGCGTGATGATGGATCCGCCTGTCACCAACTCACCGCCAAAGGCCTTTACGCCCAGCCGCTGCGCATTTGAATCCCGTCCATTTGTGGAGCTGCCTCCACCTTTTTTGTGTGCCATTGCCGAATTCCCTTCTGAAAAGCAGCTTCTAGCTGCTAGCTGCTAGCTTCTAGCCCCGAGCTTCTTCCGTGCAAGACCGAGGCTCCTGGAGCAAACGAATATCAAAAGCCGCTTACTTCGCCTCGTAGGTCACGCCGTCGGCCTCAATGGCCTGGATGCGCACCTGGGTGAAGTTCTGCCGGTGTCCCTGCAGCTTCTTGTATTGCTTCTTGCGCTTGAAGTGGAAGACCAAGATCTTGTCGCCGCGGCCTTCGCCAACGATCTCTGCGGTCACCTTGGCCGTTGCCGGCTTCACCAGCGTTCCCGGCTCGCCGGAAACCGCCAGCACGTCGCTGAACTCAACGGTCGGACCGCCGGTCACGCTTTCGATCTTCAACACGTCTCCCGGAGCCACGCGATATTGCTTGCCCCCGGTGCGAATGACTGCGTACATAACAAAACCTCTCTCGCTCAGGCCTCTTGAGCCAAGCGCGTAACTCAAATCCGTGTGCTCGATTGGGGCGGATACAGACGGCTGACTGCATCGGGAGCCGGGCCGGGCCAAACCAGGACGGATAACCCGTTCATTTCCCGCGCACCCTTTAACGTGGGTGCATCGCCAAACTCTCTGATTTTATCGTCAAACCGCGAACCGGGTCAATGCGCCGTGCAGGGGAGAATTCCGGGTCGCTATACTGCCCTCATGCAGCCTGTCAGCATTGTGGCAACCGTCCTGAACGAGGCCGATGATATCGGACGGGTGGTTCCGAGCCTGCTCACACAGGTTCCGCAGGCGGCGGAAGTGATCGTGGTGGACGGCGGCTCGAGCGACGGCACATGGGAGTGGCTGCAAAGCGCCACGGGAAGGGATTCGCGCCTGGTGGCGATCCGCGACGAAACCTGCAGCCTGAAATTCTCGACCGGGCCGGTTTCGCGGGGGCGCAATGTGGCCATCCAGGCGGCCCAATCGTCCATCATTGCCTGCGCCGACGCCGGCTGTACTTATGCGCCCGACTGGCTTCAAAATCTAACTGCCCCGCTGGTAGCCGGTGAAGCGGAATACGCGCTGGGCGGGTCCTGCCTTGATGTCAGCGGGTGCACGGTGTGGGACGTGGCCTCGGCGCCCTTCTTCAGCATTCGCCTCTCGCCCACGGAGCCCACCAAGTCGTGCACTGCGCGGTCGATGGCCTTTACGAAGGCGCTGTGGGAGCGCATCGGCGGCTTTCCCGAGCAGGTGCTCGTCGGCGAGGACACATTATTTGATCTCGAAGCCAGGCGGCTGACGAAACCGGCCTTCATCGCCAACGCCAAGGCACATTACCGGCCGGGCAACACCTTCCGCTCGGCCAGCCATCAGATGGCGCGCTACGCGCGCAGCGACGGCCAGGCGGGCGTGCGCTTCAATCGTCTCATTCGCAACGCCGCGCGTTGCGTCCTCGAAGTACTGGCGCTCGCGAGCTTGTATTGGACCCCGGTTCCCCTGCTGGTGATTCTCGTGCTGGAATCGTGGTTTGCCTTTCACCGCGATTGGCGGCAGTTGGGCCGTTTTGGCGCTGGTGCGGTGCTGGCCCGCTTTGCCTTTTCTGTTGCCGTGCCCTGGGTGGTGGCCGTGAACCAGATGCGCGGACGCTTCACGAGAGAGCCGCTTACCAATCGGCAAAATACAGGGACGTAGGGATTAGAGATCGAAGATCCGCGTCTCCTACGCGCGGGCCGGCACCACATAGCACAGAATGGCGATATAGTGGGCGATGCTGCCGGCCAGCACGAAGATGTGCCACGTAGCGTGAAAGTAGCGAATCCGGTCGAGAGCGAAAAACACCACGCCAAGCGTATACGCCAGACCGCCAGCGGCCAGCCAGAGCATGGCGTGCCAGCCAATGGCCTGAAGCAGCGACCGCGCCACAAAGATTACCAGCCAGCCTTGAATCAGATAGATTGCGGTGGAGATGAACGCGAGAGGACCTCGCGTGAAGTGATCCATGGCGACGCTCTTGGCCACCACCCCCGCCACCGCCAGCGCCCACACCGCGCCAAACAGAATCCATCCCAGCGTGCCGCGCAGAGCGACCAGCGTGAACGGCGTGTAGGTGCCGGCGATGAGCACGTAGATGGAAGAGTGATCGAGAACGTGAAAGACGTAGCGGGCGCGGGTGCGCACCAGCGAGTGATAGAGCGTGGAACAGAGATAGACCAGCACCAGCGAGCCCGAAAAGATGGCGCAACTGACCATGAGCCGAAGTGAGCCGCGCGTGGAAGCAGCGATAAGATAGGCAGCTCCCGCAATGGCGAGCGCGGCGCCGATGCCGTGCGTGATGGCGTTGGCCAGAATGTCGCCCAGGTTGGTGTGGGTATGCACAAAACGATCATAGCCCGGCGCTCAGAGGGGGATCGGTGCGCGTCGTATCTCCGTTCCGAATCAGAACGCGCGGGAACGATGGGAATTTCCGGCCTCACTTGCCTTCGTGCGGCGCGCATCGCTCTTGAGGTCCGGGGCACGCAGAACTAAGGTTCAATGCATGAAGGGAAAGCCATCGGCCGATCTCTCGGGCCGCTTGACCGAGATCGCGCGCGGCTACCAGCGCGTGCTGGCGCAGAACCCTACGCAGACCGTGGCGCTGGTGGGCATGTGTTTGGTGGCGCTGGCCAGCCGCCAGACTGCGGCTGCCGTCGAGATGGCCTCTGCCGCTGTAGCTTCCGCGCCGGAATCGCTCGCGGCATGGATTGCATTGGGGCAGGCGTTGAAAGCTGCGGCGCGGCATGAGGAGGCAGAGAAAGCATACCGACAGGCGATCCGGCTGGATGGCATGAACGCGCTCGCGCGCCTGGGACTGGGCGAGCTGAAGATCGCGGCTGGCCGGCCGCAAGAAGCCGTCGCCAACTTCGAGCTCGCGCTCAAGCGTCGGCCGACGCTGATCGCGGCGCATCTCGGGTTGGGCAATGCGCTCGCGTGCATGGGACGGAATGAAGAGGCGCTCGCGCGATACGAGGCCGCACTCGCATTGCGCCCACGCCTGGCGGAGGGCGAGTTCGCCGCGGGATTCGCGCTGGCTCGGCTGGGACGCACAAAGGAGGCGGAGACGCGCTACCGGCGCGCCGTCGCCGCGCGGCCGGACTTTGCCGCGGCTTGGATCAACCTGGGGAGCCTGCTGCGGGAAGAAGGAAAGGACGTGTTCGCCGAAGCGGCGCTGCGCCGCGCCATCGGGCTGCGGCCTGACCTGGTTTCTGCCTGGCTCAATCTTGCCGCCCTCGAACGCGAGCGATGCCGGCCGGAAGTTGCCGAAACCTACCTGCGCAAAGCCTTCGCGCTGGGCCCATCGCAAGTGGAGACTCTCGTCGCGTGGTGCCAGTTTCGTGTCGCGGAGAGGGATCTTGCCGGCGCGTGGGGTTGGTTGCACTGGGCGCTCGAGCGCAATCCGGACTTTGACGAGGCCGTGAATCTGCATGGGATTTTGTTGCATTTGGACGGGCGATTCGCCGAAGCGGTGGAGACATTCGAGCGCGCCGAGGCGCTGGGCAATCGTGCGGCGGCTTCGAATCGCGGCAATTCCCTGCTCGACCTTGGCCGCATGGAAGAAGCGCTCGCGGCGCATGAGGCAGCAGTCGAGCGCGATTCCTCGAGCGCCGGCGCCAAATACAACCTGGCGTTAACGCAGTTGCGTCTGGGCGATTGGGAGCGCGGCTGGGCCGGCTACGAGGCACGCTGGCACTTCCGCGAGGTGCATCGCCGCCCGCGTTTTTTCAAGCAGCCACGCTGGCGAGGCGAGAGCTTGCATGGAGAGCGCGTGCTGCTCCACGCCGAGCAGGGACTCGGCGACACCATACAGTTCTGCCGCTATGCCGCGCTGGTGGCGGCACGGGGCGGCGTGCCCATCCTGCAGGTGCAACCCGCCGCCGAGCGATTGATGCGGTCGCTTGCGGTGGTACGCGCCGGGTTGGCAGAGACGGCGGTGTTACGGCAAAACCAGAGTCACAGTGCGCTAGCGGGCCTCAATACGAGGGCGCCGCTCCCTGATGGTCGCGTCGACTCCAATGTAGTGGCTTCGGGACACACCGGCTCTGGTTTTGCGAAGGGCGCCGGTCCCGAGTTCGATTTGGAATGCCCGCTGCTGAGTCTGCCCGCGGTTTTTCGCACCTCCATCGACACAGTTCCGTGGGAGGGCGCGTATCTGGGCCCGGACATGGAACTCGCCGCGGAGAAGCTTGCGCCATTTCCCGGTACCCCGTTCCCCAGCAGTAAAGATGAACTGCGCATTGGCCTGGCGTGGGCGGGCAACCCGCGCTACAAGGCCGACCGCGCGCGCTCCATGCGATTGGCAATGCTGTTGCCGCTGCTGCGCGGCGTGGATGCAACGTGGATCTCGCTGCAGAAGGGCGAGGCGGCGGAACAGCTGGCAGCCCTGCCCCCTGATTTTGACGTTTGCGTTTGGGATGGCTCGAGCCGCGACCAGGACCTGGCGGAGACCGCGGCGCTGGTTGCGGGCCTCGATCTTGTGATCACCACAGACACGTGCATTGCGCATCTGGCAGGCGCCATGGACAGGCCGGTGTGGATCCTGCTGCCCCACCTCGCAGACTGGCGCTGGATGCAGGAAATGGAGACCACCCCCTGGTATCCCTCCGCGCGGCTCTTTCGGCAAACGAGCCCGGGCAATTGGCCGGAAGTTCTAGAGCGGGTGACTAGAGGATTGGAAGAGCTTTCTGCCTCCGATCGATCCCCGGTCCGTACCCCCCTCCCCCTCCCCCTCCACCCCTTTTGATATTTTGGATAAAGTCCTCATGTCATGAAGGTTACGAAGAGGGTGGCCGCTAACGTCTCTCGATCGAGTTGGTTACACGCAAATACTCCATCCAAAGAGATTAGCGTCCAGATGGGCCGGCCGGGTAACGGCATTCCATTCACCTCCGCATCTCCAATTGTGCGCCATGGGCGGAATCAATCTGCAACGCTGCGCATGGATTTATCCGGCGTGCCATCAGCAGGATGAGAGGGAACGAGGGCGACTGGGTGGTTGACACGGGCGGATGGAACGGCTGAACCGGCGCATCGTGCGACCTTTTCTGCAGGAACTTCATTTTCTTGTTGACAATCTGTACTCTAATATATAGAGTACTCTGTGTACGAGACATCTCCAAACGAGAACGACAAGCCAAGGAGGTTGCACATGACGGACGAAATGGATGGAAAGGACCTTGCCGAGCGGGTGAGGCTGATCGAAAGCATGATGGCCGAGGGCAGGCAGAGGACCGCGCGCTGGGGGTGGACGTTTGTGTTGTGGGGCGTGGCGTATCTGGTGGCTACGGCGTGGTCTTCAGGGTTGGTTGGCGGGCCGGTCTGGGCGCAGCGCCTTCTGGCGTGGCCGGTGACGATGATCGCGGCCAGCATCGCGACAAGCGTGGGGATTTCCCGGATGAAGAAGGGCCAACCGGCGACCACGCTGGGTAGGGCCATTGGGGCGACATGGGCGGCGATGGGGATCTCGCTTTTTGTGGTTCTTATGTCGCTGGGACTGAGCGGGCGGTACGACACGCACGTGTTCGTGGCGATCATCGGCGCGATGCTGGGCGTGGCCAATATGGCCTCGGCCATGATCCTCAAGTGGAAGATGCAGTTTGCGTGCGCGGTGGTGTGGCTGGGGTCGGCTGTGGCGGCGTGTTTTGGCACGGTCAATCAGGCTGGGATGGCGTTCCTTGCGGCTACTTTCTTCTGCCAGATTGTGTTCGGCATCTACGCCATGATATTGGAATCGCAGCGGCGCAAACTGCAGAGCGGGGTGGTCAATGCTTGAGTCCGGGCCAGAGCTGCCGGAGTTGAATCCCGTGATTCACGGGAAGCTGCGCCTGGCGCTGCTCTCGCTGCTCTCCGGGGTCGACGAGGCGGAGTTCACCTGGCTGCGCGCGAAGACCGGCGCGACCGATGGCAACCTGGGCGCGCAGTTGATGAAGCTCGAAGATGCGGGCTACGTCTCCGTCGAGAAAAAGTTTGTGATGCGCAAGCCGCAAACGCTCTACCGCATGACCGAGGCCGGGCGGAAGGCGCTGACCGAGTACGTTTCCGCGTTGAAGCAGTTGCTGGGAGAAGCGCTGTGACAGATTGCGGGCTGTGGACCGTGGCCGGCCGCCTATGCGGGTGACTCTGCGTGCAGTGAGTCGCGGACACGCCGCATGATGCCGAGATAAAACGCGAGATTGTGGATGGAGTTCAGCGTTCCCGAGAGCGCTTCGCCCGTGTGCATCAGGTGGCGCAGGTAGGCGCGGGAGTAGCGACGGCAAACCGGGCAATCGCATGCGGGATCGGGCGGGTTCTGGTCTTCGGCGTACTGCTTGTTCTTGATGTTCAAGCGGCCTTCGCCGGTGAACAGCAGGCCATGGCGCGCGGCGCGGGTGGGCAGCACGCAGTCCATCATGTCCACGCCCATGCGGGCGTACTGCTCAATCTCGTCGGGGTAGCCGACGCCCATGACATAGCGCGGTTTGTCTTTGGGCAACAGCGGCAGGGTTTCGGAAATCATCTCCAAAGTGAGTTCGCGCGGCTCGCCCACGCTCAGGCCCCCGATGGCGTAACCGTCGAAATCCATTTCGACGAGGCGCTCGGCGCACTGGCGACGAAGATCTGAGTACATGCCGCCCTGCACGATGCCATAGAGGGACTGCGTGTGGCCGGCGGAGGGGTCGTCTGGAGTTCTCCCCGGTCCCCAAATGCCAGGAACCGGGGGCACCCCGTCATTTCCTGGGAGGGACTCCTGTTCGTGCCAGGGAACCTCGTGGCGGTGGGCGCGAAAGTGATCGAGCGAGCGGCGCGCCCACGCCATGGTGAGGCGCAGGCTCTCTTCGGCGCGAGAGCGATCCGCGGGATACTCCGTGCACTCGTCAAAAGCCATGCAGATATCCGCGCCGAGGGCGATTTGCACATCGATGGAATGCTCGGGAGTGAAAAAGTGCGAACTGCCGTCGAGGTGCGAGCGGAAGTGCACCCCGTCGTCGCTCACCTTGCGCAGCTCGTTGAGCGAGAAGACCTGAAAGCCGCCGGAGTCGGTGAGCAGGCCGTGCGGCCAACCGATGAATCTGTGCAGGCCGCCCATGCGGCGGATGGCCTCGTGGCCGGGGCGCAGGTAGAGGTGATAGGTGTTGCCGAGAATGATCTGGGCGCCCAGCGCTTCGAGCGTGTCTTGCGGGACGGCTTTGACCGTTCCCTGCGTGCCGACGGGCATGAAGACCGGGGTTTCCACGGTTTGATGCGGAAGATCGAGGCAACCGCGGCGTCCGCCGGCGGCGGTTTCGGCCAGGATTTGGAACTCTAGAGTCACTGCTTGATTTTAGCGGGCGATGTCAGGGAGCGATATCAGCGGCCCAGCCATCGAACTTGATTTTCGCAACGGCGTCCTGTGCGATGCAGTCAGTGAGAGCCTGCGAGAGTTGCGCCACAGTTTTTCCGGAGCGGGGAATGCGGAGGTCGGGTGCGATTTCGTGGAGCGGCACGAGGACAAAGGCCCGCCCGGCAAGCCGCGGGTGAGGGACTTCGAGGCCGGATGCGCTAAGAACCAGATCGCCGTAAAGCAGGATGTCGAGGTCCAGGGCGCGCGGGCCGTTGGGTGGGCTGGCGGCGCGGTCGCGACCGAAGTCCTGCTCGATCGCGAGAAGACCGTGCAGCAGTTCGCGCGGCGATCGATCCGTTTCGAGCGCGACCACAGCGTTCAGGAAGCGGGGTTGATCTTCGACGCCGACGGGCGCGGTGGAGTAAAGCGAGGAGCGCGCGGTGATGCGTCCCAGGGCGGCCAGACGTTCGGCGGCTGCGGTGAGCGTGGCCTCAGGCAAGCCCGCGGAGCTGGGAAGGTTGGCGCCGAGTGCAATGTAGGCGAGGGACATACTTCTAAGAGATTAGCGGAGCCAGCAGGGCTAGCAGAGCTTTCTTCAACAGCGAACAATATCAGCTTTGCGCGCGGCGAGCCGCATTGCGACCCTCGTGCTCCACGGCTATCTGGGTGCCGAGGGTGGCGGCAAGAGTAATGAAGAAGAGCGCCCAGCCCGGGTGGGCCGGCCAGACGAAGTTGCCCAGTCCCAAGATCCAGCCGCCCGTGCCTACCGCGGTTCCGACCGCAGTTGCCGCCCAAGTCGATCTAGAGATCCAGTTCGATCTTGCACTCATGGTTCGTGCCTCCGACTGAATGTACGGGGATTATAGTTGTTTGGTTCCGTGGCGCGGATCGATTTGCGATGACGCATCTGCTACGCGAGCAGAACCCGCCGCCCGCAACGAAATGCGCTTGATCTGGTAGCATCGGACTTCGGAGAATTTGCTTATGGACACACTGAGTACCGCGGGGCTGGGCGCCCGGCGCAACGAAGACATCGCACTCGATCTGTTGAAGTTTGTGGCGGGCACGGCAGGGGTGGGCAAACTGGCAACGCCCTCCGCGGGCTTTAGCGGCGCCACCGGCACCAAGCCCGAGGAGCACGTGAACCAGTTGCTCGAGCTATACAGCCGCTGCCTCAAGGCCGTCGAGGGCAAAGGATAAGAAAGGGGCGGCGAAATCGCAGGCAAAACCCAAGTACGCATGGCCGTGGCCGGCGCCGGAGCCTTTGGGCGCAATCATCTGCGTGTGCTGCGCGAGTTGGAGATGGAAGGCGCGGGAATGGCGCTGGTTGCGGCGGTCGATCCCGACGCGGCGCGCACAAATGAGGCGGCAAAACAATACGGCATTCCGGTGTTTGCGAGCGTCGACGCACTGCTCAAGGCGGACCTGAAGATCGATGCGGCGTGCGTGGCTGTGCCCACGGTCAAGCATTACGAGGTGGCGTCTGAGTTGCTCGGCGCGGGGATCGATGTGCTCATCGAGAAGCCGCTGGCGGCGACTCTCGCTGAAGCCGACGGCCTTGTCCGAATCCAGGAAAGAAATGGGCGCATCGTCCAGCCGGGACATCTGGAGCGCTTTAACCCGGCGGTGATGGCCGTGGAACCGAGCCTGACGCGTCCCATGTTTTTCGAGGCGCATCGGCTGAGCGTGTTTACGCCGCGCGCGCTCGACGTGGATGTGGTGCTCGACCTGATGATCCACGATCTCGACATTGTGCTCACCTTTGCCAAGTCCCCGGTGCGCGAGGTGCGCGCGGTAGGGCTGCCGATTCTTTCGCCCAAGGTGGACATTGCGAATGTGCGCGTGGAGTTCGAGTCGGGCTGCGTGGCCAACTTTACGGCGTCGCGCGTGTCCACCGAGCGCGTGCGCAAGCTGCGCTTTTTTGAGCCGCGGCAGTATGTGTCGATTGATTATGCCCGGCGTGATGTGCTCGTGATCCGCATCGATGATCCACCTGCGGTGGGGCAGCCTCTTGGACAAGGTTCGCCGGATGAAGGAGTTGCGCAAGCGGCCGCACAATTCCTCTCGAGCGGCAAGCTCGATGCCTCGGTGATCCAGACGCTTCTTGCTTCCGGCAAGATTCCGGCGGGGCTGATGATGAAGGTCCTCGCGGCGAAGAATGATCCGGAAAAGCTGAAGGAGATTGCCAAGGGCCTGGCGGGGCCGCTCGCTGAACCTCACGATGGCCCGGCGCCGGGTTTGAGCTTTGCAAAACCGGAGATCGCGCCGGGCGAGCCTCTGAAGCTCGAACTTCTCTCCTTTCTTGATGCGGTGCGGACGCGCCAAGAGCCGCGGGTTACGGCGCGGCAGGGACGCGCGGCGCTCGAACTGGCGCTCACCATTCAGGCGCAGATGGCGGCGCATGCGGAACGGGCAGGGCTGGGAGATTTCTTTAAGAACTAGGGTCTGCCCGCGCGGTCGGCCACCAGCGGTGCACGCGCCGGCAATACGATTCGTACTCCGAGCCAAAGGTGCGCCTGAGCGTCGGCTCCTCGTAAAAGACCACGAACAGGTGCGTGACCAGCAGAAACAGGGCGATAAAGGCGAGGAGTTGAATGGATTCAAAGAAGAGTGCCGCCCCGCCGACGGCGAGCGCTGCGCCAACATACATGGGGTTCCGCAAAAAGCGGTAGGGACCGCGAACTACGAGTTTGCGTGGCGGGTCGAAGGGCGCCGGAGTGCCTTTTCCAATCCACGTAAAGGCCCACAAGCAGCAAAGCGCTACTACGGCTCCGGCGGTGGCGACGGCGATGCCTGCGATCTGCGGCCATGCGTACACGGCGGGGCCTGTGATGCCGGACCAGGCGAGGATGCGCGCCGGCAGATAGACCAGCAGCAACCCCACAAAAATTGAGGCGTAAGTAATGGTGCGAACGAAGGCGAACATGGTTGCCTCCTTCGATCAGGCGATACCCAAAACGCGGTTGACGAAGCCGATGATGTACTTCCATACCAGGTAATACATCACGAGCGCGAACGTGAAGCCGCAGGCAATCAACGCGTACGGAATCTCGATGGCCTGAAACCAGGTGACGCTGTGAGCGCCGAGCGTGATGACGCCGAGGCATTTGGCCAGAACCGTTGCCATCGGCATCAGCAGAAATGGCAGGATCGCTCCGTGCAGGCCCAATGGCACGTTGGAGAATTTCCGCAAAGCCACCCAAAGCACATTCCAGAGCCCCCAGCAGGCCGGAGCAAAGGCGAGGGGAAAGATCGCAATGCGCTCGACGGGAATCGACTCCGGGGCGACCAGCATTGCCACAAACAGGAGTGTGATCAGCACGGGAAAGACCAGTGTGGGAATAAGAACACCGGCAAGATAGGCGCGAAGGTAAGGGTGGTTGTTCATGGCAAGCTCCTTTGAGGTTTCAGGGGTCAGGTTTCAGGGGTCAGAAGTCCGCTCACAGGTAATAGAGAAAGACCGGGATCGTCGCCGGGAACGAGATCACGAAGACCGCAAGCCCGCCCAATAGAGCCCAGTCAAACCACGGCACCGTATGGCGTTGCGCGGTGTCCGCATCGAGACGCCGGAGCACCGCTGGCCACAGGTCGCGTTCCGGCTCCGCGTTCCGTTCGACTGGCGGCAGCGTTTGCTTCAACAATTGCTTGATCCGATTCTCATCATCTGCATTCATGGTGTGATTCCCTGTCGTACCAGGTCCTTTCTCAACAATCGAAGGGCGCGAAAGACGCGTAATTTGACGGCGCCAACGGTGATGCCGAGCGCGGCAGCGACTTCCTTGTGCGGCTGCTCCTCCACCACGGCCAAAACTGCCGCGGCGCGCAGGCTGGACGGCAACCGGGCGAAGGCCAGCGCGGTTTTGCTGCGGATCTCGGCAGCGATGCTGGGATTGCCTCGGGATTCTGAGGGCAGAGCGCCTGCCATCTCTGCCGTTAGTTCCACCTCCGGCCGCTGCGCCCGCAGCCAATCGAGGGCCGCGCGCGTGGCGATGCGCCGCGCCCAGGGCCCGAACGGGTACTCCGGCTGAAAGCGGTCGTGCGCGCGATGGATGCGCCAGAAAGTCTCCACCGTGAGGTCCTCCGCGGCGGCCGTGTTGCGGACCATACGCAGAATCCAGCCGTACACGGGGCGCTGGTGCTCGCGGAAGAGCGCCTCGAAGGCGTCGAGATCGCCATCGCGGAACCGATGCAACAGGCTGCCGGGCACGCTGCTGGAGCCGTCGGCCATTCGTCTTCCCTTTCTAATGATGCTTACGGGCGCTTTGGCAGAAAGGTTACATCAGAATAGTGGTCAGTGGTCAGTGGTCAGTGGTCAGTGGTCAGTGGTTAGTGGTTAGTGGTTAGTGGTTAGTGGTTCGTCAGCGGTGATCGGGTGAGCGGACCCCGGGACACCGCATTCACGCCGAATGTGCAGCCTCATGAGAAAATGCCCATATAAACCGATTTTTTTCGCGGCCTAGCTCTGTTGACAGAGGCGGAAAGCGCCAATTAAAGTTGGGCCTCTGCGGATACTATGGTGTGCACCAGGACGAAGGCACTGCAGCACGGGAGACGATGACGATGTTTGGAATGCGAGTGGTGGCGGGAGTCTTGCTGGGGTTGGGCGCGGCGGGCGCACTGTGGGCGCAGGATACTGGTAAGCCGGCGTATCTTGACCCGAACCTGCCGGCGGAGCAACGTGCGGCCGACCTGGTGAAGCGCATGACGCTGGAAGAAAAGGCGAGCCAGCTGGTGAACCAGGCGCGCGCGATTCCAAGGCTGGGCGTGCCGGCCTACGACTGGTGGAGTGAGGCGCTGCACGGCGTGGCGACGAGCGGAACCACGGAGTTTCCCGAGCCCATCGGCCTGGCGGCGACCTTCGATCCCAAGAGCATTCACCAGATGGCTACGGACATCGGCATCGAGGCGCGCGTGGTGCACGCGCAATCAGTGGCTGCGAACGGCGACAGCGTCATTTTTCACGGGCTCGATTTCTGGGCGCCGAACATCAACATCTTCCGCGACCCGCGCTGGGGGCGCGGCCAGGAGACCTATGGCGAAGATCCCTTTCTTACAGCGCGCATGGGCGTGGCCTTTGTCACCGGGATGCAGGGCGACGATGCGCATTACTATCGCGTGATTTCGACGCCCAAGCACTACGCGGTGCATTCGGGGCCGGAGCCCACGCGCCACGCGGCCGAAGTGCCGGTGAGCAAGCACGATGAGCTCGACACTTATTTGCCGGCATTTCGCGCCGCGGTCACTGAGGCCAAAGCCGGCAGCGTGATGTGCGCCTACAACAGCATTAATGGGCAGCCGGCCTGCGCCAACCAGTTCCTTCTCGAGGATCAACTGCGCGGCAAATGGGGCTTTCAAGGCTACGTAGTCTCCGATTGCGCCGCGGTGCGCGACATTGCCAACGGCCATCACTATGAACCCACGGTCGAGCAAGCGATGGCCGTGAGCCTGACGCGCGGGATGGACAACGAGTGCATCGATTTCCGCGCCAAGTTGACTGACGACCAAGACTACCGGCCGTATCTCGATGCCGTAAAGGACGGTTACCTGAAGGAGAGCGCCATCGACACGGCGCTGGTGCGGCAGTTTACGGCGCGCATGAAGCTGGGTATGTTCGATCCGCCGCAGATGGTGCCCTACACCAAGATCGCAGCCAGTGAACTAGACAGCCCGGCGCATCGCGAGCTGGCGCTCAAGCTGGCCAACGAGTCGATGGTCCTGCTCAAGAACGACGGCACGCTACCGCTCAAGTCAAGCGGAGCAAAGATCCTGGTGGTGGGCCCGCTCGCAGAGCAAACGCGCGTGCTGCTCGGCAACTACAACGGAATTCCGACGCACACAGTGTCGATTCTGGAAGGGCTCAAGCAGGAGTTCGCCGGGGACGCCATCAATTACATACAGGGTACGGGCTTCCTGAGCAAACAGGCGCAACCCGTGCCGAATGCGTTGCTGAGCACCAACGGGCAGCCGGGCGTCAAGGCCACGTATCTGAACCAGAACATCGTGAGTTTCTACGTCGAGCAAACCAAAAACACGGCCGCATTGGCTACGCGCATCGAGCCGGGGATCGATATTGCGGCGCAACCGCTGCCGGCCGAAGCAGCCAAGGTGGATCCACTCGCCGTGCGCTGGGAAACGACGCTCACACCCACAGAAACCGGGGATTACAACCTGGGCGTTGAGACCGATGGATTCTTCAGGGTGTTTCTCGACGGACGGCCGGTGACGATGGCGAATTATCCGCACGGAGTGGAGACGGTCACCGGAAAGGCGCATCTCGAGGCCGGTAAGCCCTACGAACTCGAAGTCGACTACCAGAGAACGGCCAACACGGCCCCGCACCTCAAGCTCGTTTGGGGCAAGTTGGATCGCAGTGTCGACCCGGCGGTAGCGACGGCGGCGCAAAATGCCGATGTCGTGGTGGCCGTGGTGGGCATCACCAGCGAACTCGAGGGCGAGGAGATGAATGTGAACGAGCCCGGGTTCAAGGGCGGGGACCGCACCAGCCTCGATTTGCCGGAGCCCGAAGAGAAGCTGCTGGAAGCCCTCGCCGCTACCGGCAAGCCGCTGGTGGTGGTGCTGACCAACGGCAGCGCGCTGGGCGTGAACTGGGCGAACGCGCACGCCAATGCGATTCTCGACGCATGGTACCCCGGCGAGGAGGGTGGAGCCGCAGTGGCGCAAACGCTCTCTGGCAAGAACAACCCCGCCGGACGCCTGCCGGTGACGTTCTACAAGGACGTGAGCCAGTTGCCGCCCTTCGAGGACTACGCCATGAAGGGGCGCACCTACCGGTACTTCACGGGGACGCCGCTCTATCCCTTCGGCTATGGTCTTAGCTACACGAAGTTCTCCTACAGCAAATTGACGGTTCCCACTGCCGCAGTGGAGGCAGGTCAGCGGGTGGTTGTGGAAACTACCGTTACCAACACCGGCACTCGCGCAGGCGACGAAGTGGCGCAGCTTTACCTCGAATTTCCCGCCGTTCCCGGTGCGCCGCTGCGCGCGCTACGCGGATTCGAACGCGTGCACCTGGGGCCGGGCGCATCGCAAACCGTGCGGTTTGAACTGCAGCCACGCGACCTGAGCATGGTGACGGACGCGGGCGAGCCGGTGGTGGCGGAAGGCGCGTACACGGCGACAGTGGGCGGTGGCCAGCCAGGTACGGGAGCACCGGCCGTGGCGGGGAACTTCAAAATCAAGGGCACGCTCACGCTGCCGGAATAAGTGACTCGAAAAGAGCAAGATGGGGGGCTTTCGTAACGGGAAGCGCCCCTCATCGCCTAAAAAACGTGTCAAGGCCCTTCTCGGCGACGGTCCCAAAAGCCATGAAAGACGGCCCCTCTGTTTATAAATTGTTAAAAATAAACAAGTTAATAAAGACTTTTCCCCACCCGCCCCTCTTCCAGCCTGGGCAGAAAGGATGCTTTCTTCCACATCCCCCGGGTTGCCGGGCTTAAACTTGTCTGTAACCCGGCTGCAATCTCCTCATTGCCGGGTAAACAATCGTGAAGGACTGCGGTTGTTGAGGTTTTATGAACGCCATTTTCTCCGGCTCGTTCTTCTCCCGCAACAATCCATCTCTATTTCATTTGAAAAACCAGCCTGTTGATGCGGTTCCGTCGCGGAGGCCCAGGCGCGCCCGAAGTTTCTCCGGCCGCCGTGGAGATTTCTAATGGCCGATCTCGCCACGGCAGTGCATGCCATTCCCGGGTCCCCGCCTCTGTTGCAGCGGAGAATCAAAAGCCACCCGAGCCGCGCAGGCGTCTGGATTTTTGTGCTGGCCTTGGTGGCCGGCCTCAGCTATATCGGGATTCATCTCACCAAAGACCTGGACAACGCGACCGTGAATGGCATCTGGCCGCTTGTGCTGCTGGGCCTGGCGCTGCTGATCGCACTTGGATTTGAATTTGTGAACGGTTTCCACGACACCGCCAATGCCGTGGCCACGGTCATCTATACCAACTCGCTGCCGCCGCAAATTGCCGTGGTGTGGTCGGGGATCTGCAACCTGACCGGAGTTCTGCTGTCCTCCGGCACGGTGGCCTTTGCCGTCATCACGCTTTTACCGGTGGAACTGATCCTCAAGGTAAGCTCGGGCACCGGCTTCGCGATGGTTTTCGCGCTGCTCATCGCCGCGATTCTGTGGAACCTGGGCACATGGTGGTTCGGCCTTCCCGCATCCAGCTCGCACACCATGGTGGGTTCCATCATCGGCGTGGGGCTGGCCAGCCAGCTCGTGAACCTGCACAGCAGAACCTCCGGCCTCGATTGGAGCCAGGTGACCAAGGTTCTTGAGGCTCTCCTGATCTCGCCGCTGCTGGGATTTGCGCTGGCCGGCATCCTGCTTCTCGTGTCCCGGCGCCTCCTCCGTTTCCCGGCGCTCTACGAAGCGCCCAAGGGCAACGAGCCGCCGCCGTGGCCGATTCGCGCGCTCATGGTGGGCACCTGTACCGGCGTCAGCTTCTTCCATGGTTCAAACGACGGGCAAAAGGGCATGGGCCTCATCATGTTGATCCTCATCGGCACTGTGCCCACGGCCTACGCGTTGAATCACAACGCAAGCCCGGCAGAGGTGCAGAGTTTCATTGCCTCTTCCGTCGAGGCGGGGCAGATTCTGGACCGGCATGTGCCGCCCGGCACGGCCGATCCCGATGCGCGCACCGAAGTCACCGACTACATTCACACCAAACAGATGCAGCCGGGCACTCTTCTGGCCTTGAGTCAGCTGGTGGACGAACTGAACCGCGAAGTCTCCGCGTACAATTCCCTCCGCGCCATTCCGGCACAACAGCAGACGGAAATCCGCAACGACATGTACCTGACCGGGCGGGCGTTGAAGATCATGGACCCGGCCCACAATCCCGCCTTCACCGCCGAAGAGAGCGCCGCACTCAAGATTTATCAGGGCAAGCTCGACAAGGCAACCAAGTTCATCCCCGATTGGGTCAAAGTGGCTGTGGCGCTGGCTCTCGGCCTGGGCACCATGGTGGGCTGGAAGCGCATTGTGGTCACGGTGGGCGAGAAGATTGGCAAGGAGCGCATGACCTACGCGCAGGGCGCCAGCGCGGGACTTGTAACCATGGTGACCATCTTCGCCGCCGATACCTGGAGCCTGCCGGTTTCCACCACGCACATCCTCAGTTCCGGCGTCGCGGGCACGATGGCCGCCAACGGAAGCGGCCTGCGGTGGTCAACGGTGCGCGCCATCGCAGCGGGGTGGGTGTTCACGCTGCCCGCCGCAGCCGTGCTCTCCGGCCTCCTATACCTGCTTTTCCACGCTATTTTTTAGGCGGCAGTCGATCCTTGCAAAAGGGGCGTCCGGCTTCGGCGGGGCGCTTTTTTGTATGGAAAACGGCGGGACTACCGCGAACGCGCGAAAGAATAGCCGCTTCCGGTAACATACAGAATGGTGCTTAAGGAAGAATGAGTCTCAAAGCCAAACTGGAAGCTGTCATTTACGCCGCCGAAGAGCCGGTAACGCTGGCGCAACTAGCCGGTCTGTTTGCCGACGACGCCCTGGAGTGGAAGGCGGAGCAGGAGGCGGCTGCGCAAGCGCACGCCGAAGAGCCGGCTGCATCCGAAGATGCGTCTTTACCGTTTCAGAGTGATTCCCTTCCCGATCTGGCAGTTGCGCCGGACGCGGCCGAAGAGACGGTCGAGAACGGACCAGAAGAGGGCGCGGGCGTAGACGCCCGCACTACGGCCGGTCTGGAGACCGGCGGTACAACGCCTGGAGGCGATGCGCCGGATGATGCCGACGCAGAGGCAAGGCGCGCGGCTCGGTTGCGCGACCGCGAGGTCCGAGGCGTCATCAAGATACTGCTCGACGAGCTGATTGCCGACTATGCCGTGGATGGCCGCGGCGTCGAAATCCGCGAGATCGCCGGCGGCTACCGCATGGCGACCAAGCCGGAGTGTCACGACGCGGTGCGTTTGTTCATCAAGGGGCTCAAGCCGCCGCTCAAGCTTTCGCTGCCCGCGCTGGAAACTCTGGCGGTGGTCGCCTACAAGCAGCCGGTGACCGCGCCGGAGGTCAACGAGATACGCGGTGTGGATACGTCGGCGGTCTTCGGATCGCTGCTGGCGCGCAAGCTGATTGCCACCGCAGGGCGCAAGCCGGTGGTGGGCCGGCCTATTCTCTACAAAACCACGCGCGAATTCCTGTTGCGCTTTGGGCTGAAAGATGTTTCCGAGCTGCCGTCGATGGAAGAGTTCGAGAAGATGGCGGCAAGCGAGCTGGAAGAATCGGAAATTGCCGAGATGGAAGTCGCCGGGACGGGGCCGGCGGGCGGTGAAGCGGCCGACGCCGCGGCCGAGTTCAACCCGGATTTGAGCACCGAAACGAATATCGAAACGAACGGAAACGGCGCGAACCATCAGGCCGAAGCCGCGGCGCAATCCCCACAAGCCGCTTCCGATGCGTCAGCCAGCGACGCGGAGTGAGCAGAAGGTCACAGGTTTCCCCATGACAGTCAAGAAGAAAACGAAATCGGCCGCACCCGCGGCCAAGTCCGCGTCCAAAACCAGGAAAGCGGAAACCGCGAGTAAGAAACCCGCGGCCACGAGCAAGACGGCCGGCGCGAAAGCTGCAAAATCGGCGGCTAAGACGGCCGTGCCCGCGGCGAAGAGCGCAACGCCGGCAAAGAAAGCTCCCGCGAAAGCGCCCGCTGCGAAAAGGATCAAGCGTACTGCGAAGGTGGAGAAGGAAGCCGCGATTCGCCTTCATGTGCCGGTGCTCGATCCCATTGGCGACGTGACCAGCGGCGAGGCCCATAAGTATCTGGGCGACGTTAAGGATTTAGCGCACCCTGAAGCTGAAGTTGCGGACGTTAAAACCGCGGCTCTCGAAGCTGGACCGGGTATGACTGCGGCTGCCCAGGCATCGCGGGCAGAAGACGCCGAGGCCGCAAGCGACGCAACCGAAGACGATGCGAAAGAAGAGGAACCTGGGACGACGAAGAAGCCGCGTCCCGCCGCAAATCCTGAGCGGCTGCAAAAGATTCTTTCGCGGGCGGGGATTGCCAGCCGGCGTCACGCCGAGGAGATGATTGTCGCCGGGCGCGTGATGGTGAACGGCAAGGTGGTGACGGAGCTTGGCAGCAAGGCCGATCTAGGGCGCGATCACATTCGCGTCGACGGCAAGTTGCTACAGGGCGCCGAGCGGCATCGCTACTTTCTGCTCAATAAGCCGCGGGGCTACGTGACCACGGTGAGCGATCCCGAACACCGGCCCACGGTGATGGAGTTCTTTGCGAACGCGAAAGAACGCGTGTATCCGGTTGGCCGGCTCGATTACCTGAGTGAAGGCCTGCTGTTGATGACCAATGACGGCGAGTTGGCCAATCTGCTGAGCAAAGCCGGCTCGGGCGTGGAGAAGACGTACCTGGTGAAGGTGGCCGGGCAGCCGAGCGCAGAAGAACTCGAACGCTTGCGCGGCGGCGTGACGATTGAGAAAGGCGAGCCGGGTTCGGCGCGAGTGCGTACAGCCCCGGCGCGCGTCCGCGAGTTCCGCGAAGGCGACAATCCCTGGTTTGAGGTGGTTTTGACCGAGGGGCGCAACCGCGAATTGAGAAAGATGTTCGCGGCCATCGGACACTTTGCCGAGAAGATTCGCCGTGTGGGCTATGGGCCCCTGGTGCTCGACGTCGAGCCGGGAAACATGCGTGAGCTTAGCGAAGATGAGGTTGTTGCACTGCGGCTAACCGCCGTGGGCAAGATGAAGCCGCGACCCATCAAAGTCGCGAAGATGCTGCCCAAAGAAGCTGGCGTCGCGGCGGAGAAACGCGACCGGCCAAGGAACAAGAAGTTCGACCGGCGGCCTGGTCCGGGTTTCGATCGGCGGCCCAATGCGCGCCCGGAACGCGGCGAAAGACCTTTCGGCAGTGGACCACGGCCGCCATTCAAGCCGCGCGGCGACCGACCGGAATTCCGTCCCGCTCCGCGACAGGATCGCGGTGAGAATCGCTTCGGCAGTGCACCACGCGCACCTTTTAAGCCTCGTGGTGATCGACCGGAGTTCCGCCCTGCTCCGCGACAGGATCGCGGTGAGAATCGCTTCGGCAGTGGACCACGCGCACCTTTCAAGCCTCGCGGCGACCGGCCGGAATTCCGCCCTGCTCCGCGACAGGATCGCGGTGAGAATCGCTTCGGCAGTGGACCACGCGCACCTTTCAAGCCTCGCGGCGATCGGCCGGAATTTCGCGGCGCTCCGCGACAGGATCGTGGAGAGAATCGCTTTGGCAGCGGGCCACGCCCGCCCTTCAAGCCGCGTGCCGATCGGCCGGAATGGAAGCGGGACAGCGAAGCCAAGCCGCGCATCGAGATCGAGCGAATCGCGGAACCTCAAAAGAGCTCCAGCTTTGGCAGCAAGCCGAAGCCGTCGTTCGGCGGCAAGCCGGCTTTCCGCGGTAAGCCCAGCTCCGGCAGCAAGCCACGTTGGGCAAGCAAATCCCGCGGCCCGGGTAGTGGCGGCGCAAAGCGGGGCGGTTCGCGGCCCGGCGCACCGCGCGGGGGACGTAAGCGCGGTTAACTAGCTGCGCGCTTACGTTGCAATCATGCGCAGAAGAGAAAAAAGCAGCCGCAGGTCCTTCGACTCGCTTTGGCGCATGAAATGCGCCAAAGCTCGCTCAGGATGACAGGTCATCGGGTCACATTGAGGAGGATCGATGGCAAATACCTTTGGCACGGACATTCTGATTCAGACGCCCGACCCGAAGGCCGCAGCGGGGTTCTACGTGAAGCAGCTCGGCTTCGCGATTACCGGCGAACATGGCAAGTGAATCGATCTCCACGGAAACCACATTCACCTCTTCATCGAGGAAGGACCGGCGCTGGGGCCTGTTCTGGAAGTGACGGTGAGCAACCTGGCAGATGCGAAGCGGCGGCTCGTCCAAAATGGCTGCGAGATTGTGAAAGATGCGCCGGAATTTCCGCGGTGCTACGTGAAGGATTCGTTTGGCCTGATTTATAACCTGACGACGTAGATTCTGCGCCGAGCTGATGGCAAGCTACCGCAACCAAGCCTCGATGATGCGGTGACCGACAGCATAGGCGGCTTCGAGTGCGGGCAGATAACCCGTGTACGCGCCGTGACGTTCGCCGGCCAGGTTTTCGGCGGCGGTGACGCCCGCGGGAGGCATGTCGAAGTTGCTCGCGGTGCGCAGCACGAGCGCCTTGTTCCAATCTGCTTTGCCCCCCAGCGTGAGCGAGCGCAGGGCCAGAAGCGCGCCGGTATCGTTCATCGCAGTGGTGCCCAAGCGGGCAACGCGGTCCGATTCGAACTGCACCCAGCGATGCGCCCACGCGTCCATGAGAGCGCCGTGCCAGAAAGTCTCCGTGGCGAGGTTGGCGCCGATCTGGACGCGAGGGCCACTGGCGGTTCCGGCAAATCCGGCGTAGCGGAGGCGCAGCGCGCGTTCGGGCTCGCTTTCCGGGAGTGCGATGTTCCTGGTCAATCCATAAGCCCACTGCAGGAGATCGGCATTGAGGCGGATGACGTTGCCGCGCCGGTTGGCATGCGCATCGGTTCCGCTCCACTGGCGCACATTGTCCTCCCATGCGGCGCTTTTGGGGTCGGAAGGCGTGACGCCGTCGAGTGACAGGAAGCCGTCGGGCCACGACGAGGGTTTTTCCCTGGGATCGATCTCCTTGGCCAGATCGCCGTCGATGACGTAGTCCGTCCAGACTGCGGAGCCCACGGTTCCGTCTTGAGGAGAGATGCCGGCGATGCCGTTGATGAGCCAGTGGCTTTCGCGCAGATCGAAGCGGGAGTCCGCGCCGAGAGCCATGAGATTGACGGCTGGGTTGATGTTGCCGGGACCGATGGCGACCGCAATCTCAGAGCCTGCGGCATTGGCGCGTACGGTGCGCGACATGCCGGGAACCTGAATGACGCGATCGAGATGATCGCGCTCGACCCAGAACTGCAACTCGCCGGGTTGATCACCGGTGTCGGCGCCGACCTCAAAGTACACGACGACGACGACACGCGGGCGGAGCACAACGGTCTGGGCGGCGATGAAAGCGGACACGGCGAGGTAGGCGACGGCGAAGGCGCGGCCCATGCGGCTGAGAGGCATGCGCCTATTAGAGCACGGAGCGCGGCGGAGCTTTCTCCCATCCTAGCGAAGCCGGGATGGGGCTCCCGGAATTCACGCTGCGGCAAAGCAAATGCGACCGCGGATCCCTTCGGCTTGGTCGCCGAGGCGACCTCACATGGGAGGACAAATCAATCTCTATGCGGATTTTTGGGGCCGGAAGCGCCGCATGCGTCCCACCAGCGACGCCGGCCCGCTCACGCTGAGGCGAACCACGTTGCCCTCGTATTCGCGCGTGTGTACGACCATTTCCGCTTCAATCGCAGCCAGAACCGCGCCCTCGTGCTGGGGAACGCGCAGCTCCGCTTCCACGATGGGATCGGAGTGGAGCGCCGCGTCGATGGCGGCGAGTAAATCATCCACGCCTTCACCGGTGAGCGCGGAAAGCGCGACCGTCGCGGCGCCGGGGGCGCTTTTACTTTTTGGACCGGAGCTCGTTCGGGAAAGCAGCGCCGCGCGCTCCGCTTCAGGAAGCAGATCGATTTTGTTCAGCACTTCAATGCGCGGCTTCGACAGGCATTCGAGTTCGTCGAGCACCTTTTCGACTTGCGCCTTCTGCTCGTCGCCGTAACTCGACGACGCGTCGCGGACATGAATCAGCACCTCGGCCTGTTCCACCTCTTCGAGCGTGGCGCGGAAGCTGGTGACAAGCGTGTGAGGCAGGTTGCGGATGAAGCCGACCGTGTCCGACAGGAGAACCCGGCGGCGGCTGGGCAGCTCGATGGCGCGCAGTTTGGGATCGAGTGTGGCAAACATGCGCGCCGACTCGAGCACCTGCGCGCCGGTGACGGTGTTGAAGAGCGTGCTTTTGCCCGCGTTGGTGTAGCCCACCAGGGCTACCGTGGGCACGGGAACGGCCTCGCGGCGCTGGCGCTGCTGGCGGCGCACGCGGCGCACGCCTTCCAGATCGCGCTTGAGTTGATCGATGCGCCGCTGGATGCGACGGCGGTCGGTTTCGAGCTGCGTCTCGCCGGGTCCGCGGGTGCCTATGCCGCCGCCCAGTTGCGACATAGCTTTGCCGCGCCCCGTGAGGCGCGGGAGCATATATTCGAGCTGCGCCAGCTCCACCTGCAACTGCCCCTCGCGGGTGCGCGCGTGGCGGGCAAAGATGTCCAGGATCAGCTGCGTCCGGTCGAGCACGCGGCACGGCAACGCGGCCTCAAGGTTGCGCAGTTGCGTGGCTGTAAGATCGTGATCGAAGAGAACCAGGTCGGCGTTTGTGGATGCGGCAATCGCGGCAATCTCTTCCACCTTTCCGGAGCCGATCAGCGTTGCAGGATCGGGGCGCGGACGGCGCTGCAGCACCTCGGCCACGACTTCCCCGCCGGCGCTTAGCAGCAGCTCGCGAAATTCGGCGAGCGATGCTTCGGCATCGAGACCTTGCGCCTCATGCGCGGCTGCCAGCGAAGGCTGCGGGTGCGTGGATTGTCGAGAAGTGGGGGATTGCGGAGCGATCTCCTCCGCCGTCGCAGAGTCAAGGCACACACTCTGCGCACGCGCCGCCATCGCGGCTGCGCGGATGTCACGCGAACGGACTCCAAGGTCCACCCCGACGAGGACGGCGCGCTCAGACGGGCCGCTGCCGCGGGTTGCGGCGCTGCCGATCTTGTACGTCAATCGAGGACGCTCCGGCGCTATCTCTGTTCCGCAGTCGCCTGAGGCGCCAACGGTGCCGGCACGGCTGACGGACCGATACCCGACGACACAGCAGCCGGACGGTGTTCGCTATGAATCACGCTCCGGTTGCTGACCACAGTTGAAATCGCGTGTTTGAAAATCAATTGTTCCTGGCTGTTGTTTTCCAGGAGCACGGAATACTTGTCGAAGGACCGAATTTTCCCTGTCAGCTTGACGCCACTGACCAGATAAATCGTAATCGGGGATTTGTCCTTTCGAACCGTGTTCAGAAAGGTGTCCTGAATGTTTTGTGCCGGCTTGTTCTCCATGTGCCGATCTCCTGCTTTCTTGATGAAGGTTGGTGGTGCAACTTGCCTTACTGCATACATCAGATGCACGGGACGGCTCCGGAACCCCCGGAGTCGGGTAACCCCGCAATGTGTCAAGATTATAGAGGTTTTACGCCCTTTTCAACACCGGAGGCGCCGGTTCCCCGGTAAAACGGTTACCGTAGGCACCGGCCAGCCAAGCTGCGGGACGCGCAACTTCCATGACTGATAGCATCTAGGTGTGCCAGACACCGCGATTTCATCTCGCGTTTCGGCCCCGGCGGCCCCCGCAACATCAACGCCTGGGCCTACGCCCGTCCCCATGCTGGACCTGAAGCGCCAATATGCCCCCATCCATGAGGAACTGCTGGATGCGCTCGGCCGGGTGCTCGAAACGCAGCAGTTCATCCTTGGCGGCGAGGTGGCCGCATTCGAAAAGGCCGCCGCGGAGCAGTTGGGCGTGTCCCATGCTCTGGGATGTTCGTCGGGCACGGACGCGTTGTGGCTGGCGCTGGCCGCCGCGGGCTTGGGCCCCGGTCAGGCTGTGGTCACCACCCCGTTCAGCTTTTTTGCTTCTGTCAGCGCGATCCTCCGCGCCGGCGCAACTCCGGTTCTGGCAGACATTGACCCCGTCGGCTTCAACCTGGACCCGGCCGCAGTCGAAACCGTACTGAATGGTCCGCGAGGCGATGCGATCAGAGCGATCCTCCCCGTGCATCTCTATGGACAGTGCTGCGATTTTTCTTCTGGCTTTGGACGAGAGCGCGGGCTGACCATCATTGAAGACGCCGCACAGGCCTGGGGCGCCGAGTGGAATGGCGTGAAGGCAGGCGGTCTGGGCGATGTGGCCGCATTCAGCTTCTATCCCACCAAGAACCTGAGCGCCGCGGGCGACGCCGGCATGGTCACTACGAATTCAGATGACCTGGCCGAACGGGTGAAGATGCTGCGCCAGCACGGCATGCGCCGGCGCTACTATCACGATGAGCTGGGCTGGAACGCGCGCATGGATGGCTTCCAAGGCGCTGTGCTCGCGGTGAAGCTCAAATACATTGGGGCATGGACCGATGCGCGCCGTACCCTGGCCGCTCGCTACCACGCCTTATTTGCCCAGGCGGGCTTGGCAGAGGCTGGGCCCTATCCAGTACGTGGCGTCGTTCTGCCGCGCGAGCTGCCGGGCGCACGACACGTCTGGCACCAGTATGTGATTCGCGCTCCGCGCCGCGACGCGTTGCGCGAGTTTCTCTCCGAGCGGGGCATCGGATCGGAGATCTACTATCCTCTGCCGCTCCACCAGCAGGAGGCGCTGAAGGGCCTGGGCTACGCCGCGAGCGATTTCCCCGAGGCCGAGCGCGCCGCGCGCGAAGTGCTGGCCCTGCCCATCTTCCCGGAACTGCGCGAGGACGAGCAGCAGACCGTGGTCGCGGCCATTGCCGAGTTTCTGGGCTAAGGTACTCTTACTTCCACGTGGGACGCCTCTTCGACAAACGTCGCGATCGCCGAGTGATCGCAGTCGCCCTTGCCATCGGCGATCAGCGAGGAAATCATCTGCTGAACTTGCGCGGTTAAAGGCAGGCAAACACTGTTGGCCTCGGCCGTCTTGAGCGCATTGCGCAGGTCTTTCTGATGGAGGCTGATTCGGAAGCCAGGTTTAAAATTGCGCGCGATCAGCATGGGCCCCTTGGCATTAAGCACGGCGCTGCCTGCCAGGCCGCCTTTGACCGCGTTCAAGACCACCTCAGGATTGAGCCCGCACCGCGTGGCCAGCGTGAGCGCCTCGCCCATGGCGGCTATGTTGCACGCCACCATGATTTGATTGGCGAGCTTGGTGGTGTTGCCCGCGCCCACCGGCCCGGTGAGCGTCACGCTCGAACCCATGCACTTCAAAATCGGCTCAGCCTTCCGGAAGGCCGCGTCGCTCGCGCCCACCATGATGGCGAGCGTGCCGTCGATGGCTTTGGGCTCGCCGCCGCTCACCGGCGCGTCAACAAAATCCACGCCTTTTTGCGCGCAGGCCGCGGCAATCTTCTGCGAAACCAATGGACTAATGGAACTCATGTCGATAAGGAGCGAGCCCGCCTTTGCGCCGGAGAGAATGCCGTTGGGGCCGAGCACCACTTCTTCGACTTCGGGCCCGTCGGGCAGCATGGTGACGACAATGGGGGCGCGGGCACCGACGTCGGCATTCGAAGTGCCGCGCTGTGCGCCGTCGGCCACGGCAGCGTCGAGTTTTGCCCCGGTCCGGCCGTACGCAACCACCGTGTGGCCGGCTTTCAGGAGATTCCTGAGCATGGGACGGCCCATGATGCCGAGCCCGACAAATCCTACCGTTGCCATCGTTGTTCTCCATCCCCGGAATTTAAGATTGAAGAGGTGCGTAACTACTTTAATTATTTTACCGAGATCGAGGAACGCTTCCAGCAGCGGCGCGGGGCGCTTTTGCTGCTATCCACGCTCGATTGGGCGCTGATCGAGACCTGGCGCGAGGCCGGGATTCCCCTGGAGGCGGCGTTGCGTGGCATCGATGCGGCCTTTGATAAATATGAGGCACGGCAGAAGCGGGCTCGCATGCAGCGCATCAACGGCCTGGCGTGGTGCGCACAGGCCGTGATGCAGGCCGCCTTAGAAATGAGCGAAGCGTCAACTGGGTCGGCTTCAACTTCGGTCGCATCCGCCGAATCCGGCTTCGAACACGCGCGCGTCGCAGCCCATTTAGCCGCAGCAGCGGAAGCTCTGGATGCTGCACAAGTCGCTTCCGAAGCCTGCCACGCAACCGCCGCGCGGCTGCGCGAGATGGCGGCTGAGGTCACTGCAACGGGTGGGGGAAAAAGCGCGGCTGTGGACCTGGAAGTGTTGGAACGCTCACTTACGGTGCTTGAGGAGAAGCTGTTTGCCGCGCTGACCGCGGCCGCTCCCGAGGATTTGCTCGTGGGCCTGAAGGCGCATGCGGCCCGCGAGCTTGCGCCCTACCGGAGCCGCATGGGCGCAGTGCAAATGCGCCAGGTGGAACGCCAATTTGTGCAGAAACAACTGCTCGCTTCTTACAATTTGCCGCGGTTGAGCCTGTTCTATATGAGCCAGCAATGAAGAAGTGCGGCGCACACATCGACAGGAAACATCTGGCAGGGGCTAAAGCCCTCAGTCATTCTGCGGCTGATTCGGCGCGGCTGAAGCCGTGCCCTGATACAAAGCGGGTGGGCAATCGAGGCCGCGCGACGGGACCAGCCGATGGGCGAAACCCCGCTGTGGAGCAGATCGTATCCATCGAGAAGCCGATTTACGGCGGCGCGTTTCTGGCGCACAACGAAGGCAAAGCGATGTTTGTGCCCTTGGCTCTGCCGGGCGAGCAGGCGCGGGTGCGCATCGTGGACGGCAAGCGTGGGTACGCGACCGCCGAGGTGGAAGAGGTTGTTACGGCGTCCGAGCAGCGGATTACGCCCGCATGTCCCTACTTTGGCGCGTGCGGGGGCTGCCAGTATCAGCATGCAAACTATGCTGCGCAGCTCGTTTATAAACAGGAAATCCTGCGCGAGACGCTGGAGCGCGGCGGCGTGCGCGCGCCGGAGGAGATCGAGCTACTGGCCGCAGAGCCGTGGGCGTATCGCAATCGCATCCGGCTGGCCTTCGACGCCAATGAAGATGCGGGTTACCGCGGGCGGCGTTCGCACGCGGTCATTTCCATTGCCGAATGCCCCATCGCTGCGCCGCTGCTGGTGCGCGCCGGGCTTGCGGCCAGCAGGATCTTGCGGGAGTTGCCGGCCAAATTGCGCGTGAGCGAGATTTCCCTCTTTTGCGATGCCGCGGAGACGGCGCTGCTGGCTAGCGTCACGCTTGCGGGGACCGGAAAACGCGGGCTGGACGATTTTGCGCGAGCCGTTGCAGGCCATGTCCCGGAGCTGAAAGGCGTGGAGTTTCTGACCGAAGGCTCGAAGGGCCGGCCGCCGCATGGAGTGGCGCAATGGGGCGCGCATTCCCTCGTCTATCGTGCCGCGGGCGTCGATTATCGCGTAGATCAGGGCGCGTTTTTTCAGGTGAATCGTTGGCTTGTCGACGCACTGGTCGAGCGTGTCGCGACGCATACGCGCGGCGCGCTGGCTCGCCACGGCGGGCTGGCATGGGATCTCTTTGCCGGCGTGGGTTTGTTTGCGCGGCAACTTGCAGATCGCTTCACGCGCGTGATTGCGGTCGAATCCGCTCCCGCATCGATTGCGGCTTTGACGCACAACCTGCGCGGAACCAACGGATCCGCGGTGAAAGCGGCCACGCTCGAGTTTTTGCGGAGAGCGCGCTCAGGCGAGCGGCCTGATCTGATTGTTGTCGACCCGCCCCGCATCGGTCTGGGCCCCGAAACCACGGCGATGCTCGTGGAAATTGCTGCACCTGAACTCGTCTACGTCTCGTGCGACCCCGCAACCCTGGCGCGTGATCTGCGCGCGCTCGTCGATTCTCGTTCCGGGGCCGGCTACGCCATCGAACACATCACGCTTGCTGACCTCTTTCCGCAAACCTTCCATCTTGAAACTGTGGTGCGCCTGCGCCGTTAACCGTCCGCACACCCGATTCGGTGCAGGAAGTCCCGGTTCCTGATACGCTTGAAGCCAAATTCACTTCGCCAGTTCGGGCCCCATGCGAATCGCCCCCCCCACCTCCGCGCTACCCGCGGCCGGTCTGACGACCGTTCCGCTTTTTCATGCGGCGTGGCTGTTTGCGGCGGGAATCGCTCTGGCAGGCCGCCTCTGGTTGCAACCCAGTATTGTGCTCATCGCGTTGGCGCTCACCGCTGCCGTATGCGGGTTGGCGGCGCTGCGCGGGCAACGCATGGTCTGGCTACCGCTGGCCGCGTTGTGGCTGCTGCTGGGCGCCTGGTGCGGAGAAATGGAGCCCCACCCTGCTGCTGCGCCGGCGCTGACCACGCTTTCCGACGGGCTGTTGCGCACTGTCGAGGGGACCGTGGTCGGCACAGGGCCCGTGCGCTCCGAATTGGAACAGAATGTCGACGAGCCTTCGGCCGCATCCCCTACAGAGCGCGTGGATCTGCGCGTGGAAAGCGTCGAGGTGGTCAGCGACGAGAGCGATGCGCAAGCGCTGGTGGGCGGCGGCGTGCGGCTGACCGTCCGCTGGCCGGCCGGTCAAGCCGTGCAGGCATTTGCGTGTGGAGATCGCGTGCGCGCGGTAGTGCGTTTGCTGCCACCAGAAACCTATCACGATCCCGGAGTTTGGAGCCGCGCGGATTTCCTGCTGGACGAGGGGATCACCTCGACGGCGACGGTATCCGCCGAGCGCATCGACCGGCTGGGGCATTCGCCCGGGGCTTTCGTTTCGTGCCGCGTGAGCGGATGGCAACACGCCTCCACCGAACGGCTGCTGGCGTTGCCTGCCGCGATGCGGAACCTTCCCGCGCCCCTGCGCCTCTCTGAAGACGATGCCGTGATGCTTTCCGCGATGGTGGCCGGCGATCGCACCTACTTGACCCACGCGCTGCGCGTGGGCTTTGAGCGCACCGGTTCCTTCCACATGCTGGTGGTTTCAGGCCTGCATCTCGCTATCGTGGCCGCCTGTCTCTTCTGGATCTTCAAGCGGCTCAGGTTGCCGCGCGTTCCCGCCACACTGCTCACCATCGCCGCTTCGTTTGCCTATGCGCTCTTTACCGGTTTTGCCACGCCGGTGCAGCGGTCGCTCTGGATGGTGACGCTCTATCTGCTGGGACGGCTGCTGTACCGCGAGCGCAGCCCGCTGAACACCATCGGGTTTGCCGCGCTTTGCCTGCTGGTGGTGAGTCCGCGCAGCCTCTTCGACTCCAGCCTGCAGATGACGCTGCTGGCGGTGGTCGCAATTGCCGGCGTGGCTGCGCCGCTGCTGCAGGGCACCATTCACCCCTACGCGACTGCCACGCGCGACCTGAAACTCGTTGCCGTCGACATCAAGCTCGCGCCGCCGCTGGCCGAGTTCCGCGTGCTGATGCGGATGGTCGCCGAGCGCCTGCAACGGGCAGCCAGCAGCACCGTCGCATGGCGCGTCCTTCCGTGGTGTGTGCGCTTCACCATTCGTTTGGTAGAGCTGGTCGTGATTTCCTGCGTCGTCGAGCTGGCCATGACGCTGCCCATGGCGATCTACTTCCATCGCATCACCATCTTTGCTTTGCCGGTGAATCTGCTGATCGTACCGCTGCTGATCTTGCTGATGCCGACGGCGCTGGTGACGCTGATTGTGTCAGCGGTGTGGCCGGCGGCGGGATTTGTTCCGGCGATGGCGGCTGCGCTGGTGATGCACGCGGGCGTCGGGCTGGTGCATTGGTTCGGCTCCATGGCGATGGGGGACTTCCGCATTCCTGGGCCGCTGACGTGGCAGGTAGCGGCGTTTTGCGCGCTTGGCGCAGCGGCGATTGCGATGGCGCAACAAGGCCTGCGATGGCCGAGCTTTGGCCGATTCAATCCGGTTGAGGCAATTGCAAAGCACTCTGGGGGGATCAAAGCCTTTCTTTGCCGGCACATTTTGAGAGTTCGTTTTGGCACGCCATTTGAGTCGTCCGATAGCGAAAAAGGCTTGGGACGGTGGCTGCGGCGCGGAGCGTGTGCGGCTCTGGTGCTGGCGGCGCTTGTTGGCGTGCTGCCGCGGCCGGTCGATCGGCCCCATGGCGCACTACTCATGGAGGCCATCGACGTGGGCCAGGGCGACTCGCTGCTCGTGATCACGCCCGATGGAAAGACGCTGCTGATCGACGGCGGCGGCTTTGGCGGCGGTCCGCGCCAGGCGCCCCAGGATTTCGACATCGGCGAAGAGGTGGTCTCGCCGGCGCTGTGGGCGCGCGGCATCCGGCATCTCGACGCGGTGGCGCTCACCCACGCGCACTCCGACCACATCGGCGGATTGCCGGCAGTGCTGCGCAATTTCCATCCCGACGAACTCTGGGTGGGCAACAATCCCCACGTTGCCGTTTACAACGCGCTGCTCGCCGAGGCCTCCACGCTGCATGTGCGCGTGCGCAGCTTTCGCGCCGGCGACGCCTTCACATTTGGCAACACGCAGATCAACGTGCTGGCGCCGTTTCGCGATTATCAACCGGAAGCGGAGCCCACCAACAACGATTCGCTGGTGCTGCATATGGCCTACGGCGCAACCTCCGTCATGCTCGAGGGGGATGCGGAAGCGCCCATCGAACAGGCCATGCTTGCCGAGCCGGGACTCCAAAGCACGCTGCTCAAAGTCGGGCATCACGGCAGCATCACCTCTACGCGGCCGGAGTTTCTGGCGCGTGTGGCTCCGCAATGGGCGGTGATCTCGTGCGGGCTGCACAATCGCTACGGTCATCCGCGCGAGGAAGTGCTGGAGGCGTTGCAACAGGCGCACGTCCGCACCTATCAGACCGACACTGACGGGATCACGTGCTTTCGCCTCGACGGAAAGACGGTTGCGGCCGATGTGGGGTGCGGCGGCCCGTGAGGCAGCTTTTCTAACGAAGGATCAAAATGTCTTGAGCACCTAAAGCGTCACTAGATGGTGATATAATCGGTGAAAGGGATGCAATGAGAGCAACGGTGGCGTTAGACGACGAATTGATTCGCAAGGCCCAGGAGTTTTCCGGGGTGACGGAGAGGACTGCCCTGCTTCGGGAGGCGTTGAAGGCGTTGATTCACCTGGAGGCTTCGCGCAGGCTGGCGGCTGTCGGAGGCACGGAGCCGAATCTCGAGGACATCAAGCGCGTGAAGGCTGACGCTCTATGATCCTTGCTGACACTTCGATCTGGGTTGACCATTTTCGCCGGGCCAACACGGAGATGGAGAAGCGCCTGACCCAGGGACAGATCGTAATGCACCCTTTTATCGTCGCGGAGCTTGCGCTGGGCTCACTGCACGATAGACGGAAGAAGCTGGACGACATGGAGGCGCTGCTCGAAGTCAAAGTAGCGCAATTGAATGAAGTGCGGCACATGATTGAGGCTCACGCGCTTTATTCGAGAGGCATCGGCCTCACAGATGCGCACCTGATCGCGTCCTGCCTGATCACACCGGGAACGCAGTTATGGACGCGCGACGGCGCTTTGGAAAAAACGGCGAAGGCTCTCGGAATCGCCGTCCATCTGCCTTGAGTTCCGGAGTCGATACGATGGCTATTTTCCAACCGCGGCCTGGATCGCCAGCAGCGTTTCCAGCAGCGGCTTGAGCAGCTTGAGATCGAGGGCGTTGGCTCCGTCCGACTTCGCGTTCGGCGGATCGTTGTGGACTTCGAGGAAAATCCCGTCGACGCCGGCCGCGACCGCCGCGCGCGCCAGCACGGGAATGAACTCCGGCTGGCCGCCGCTTACGCCGTTGGCCGCCGAGGGCTGTTGCACGGAGTGCGTGGCGTCAAACACCACCGGCGCGAGATTGCGCATGATGGCCAGCGAGCGAAAATCCACCACCAGATTGTTGTAGCCGAAGCTCGAGCCGCGCTCCGTGAGAAAAGCGCGCTCGTTGCCCGCGGAGCGGACCTTCTCGAGGCCGTGGCTCATGTCCCACGGCGCCACAAACTGGCCTTTCTTGATGTTCACCGCGCGTCCGGTGCGGCCGGCGGCTACCAGCAGGTCGGTCTGCCGGCATAGAAACGCGGGGATCTGCAGCACGTCGACGGCTTCGGCGGCAACTTTGCAGTGCGCAGGCTCATGCACGTCCGTAAGCACCGGCAGGCCCGTGTCCTTCGCAATGCGGCCCAAGATGCGCGTGCCCTCCACAAGGCCGGGGCCGCGAAAGCTCTTCACGCTGGTGCGATTGGCCTTGTCGTAGCTGGCTTTGAAGATATAGGGAATCCCGAGATCGGCCGCGATGCGCTGGATGGCCTCGGCCATGCTGCGCGCATGGTGCTCGGACTCGATTACGCAGGGACCGGCGACGAGGAAGAGCCGGCCCGCGCCGACTTCAACCGGGCCGATTTCGAACGAAGCACTCACGCAGGTGATTTTATCGTGAACCGCTAGTCCTTAGGCGTGGGCTGTGAATCGTGAACCGCGATCGGAGCCAGGGACCGCCGGCAGCCTGCTTGCACGCGTGCTCCCCTCAACCGTGATTTCGAGACGGAGAGCACGCGGCAGGCGAGTTGATGCAACCCGGACCGGCAATCATCCCGTGTGGCTGCGGGTCCACTCAAACAGTGCGCGATCCAACGCGCGCAACGGCGTGGGTGCCGGCAGATCGCTCTGCGGGCTCACGATGTTGCTATCGGCCAGGCGCTTGCAAAAGGCCAGATACTCCTCGTAAAAGCGCACGTCGTGGCGGGCATGCCCCAGCGCTTCCAGGGCGCGGTAATCCAGCACCGTGT
>Ga0181517_10000509_pt1 | contig 51656 bp, 48 predicted proteins | sample PEATcosm2014_Bin_31_FD_119748 | JGI IMG/M metagenome (GOLD analysis project Ga0181517, IMG submission 119748) | Peatland microbial communities from MTU Mesocosm Facility, Houghton, MI, USA - PEATcosm2014_Bin01_30_metaG | ecosystem: Environmental > Terrestrial > Soil > Wetlands > Peat | place... | reverse complement strand
CGCGAGCTTGTCACGTTCTTCCGCTGTGAGGTTGAGCGGCTTGGTGGGGCGTCCGATACCCATACCTCCAGTATGAGGGTATCGCATCTATTATTCAACCTATTTCTGACTCACAACACTAGGTGCTTACGCAATCGCGCCCTCACCGTGAACTTACCGTCGTAAACGGATATGCTATAAAAGCCATACCTCGTAAATAACCACATGCACCTACTCCTTTGGGTGTTTGGCCGGGGTCGTAATGCTCGCGGATGACGTGCCGCACGAGCGTAGCATAGCACGGCCGGCCAGCGTCCGCGGGGAAACCGGGGGAAACCGGGGACGGGTAAACCGGGGTCCAGCGTATCCGGGGCCAGCCGCGCGGCCATGGGCTCGAAGCTCTTCCGTTCGCCGGGCAATAACGGACCCGCGCAATAGTTCTTCAGCGAAGCGTGACAATGGGCAAACTCTGGGGCATCTGCCAGGCCCACGACACATGCCGCAAAGCGCAGCCCCGGTCTTCCTGTGGGCCTGGCGCAGTCTCTTTTTCGCCAGAGCACTTCTACATGAGGTTGTTCTTTTATGAAGCAGTACTACCAGCGGAAGGTGATGCCCTTCTGGTTCCTCAAGGCCGCGCGCAGGTTGATGGCGGGTGCAAGGGAGGCGCCCACGTCTTGTGCCGCTCATTCTCTCGCTCGACGGCGGTAGCAGAGGTCTTCCCACATTCGGTCGCGCAAGTACCTTGACATGATGCCGGCTTTCACGTACAAGACGGTTGCGATAAGACCGGCTATCCCCAGGCAGATACCACCGATATCGTGTCTGGCGATTCCCCTGATGAGGTTGCTGCGAAGATAAAGTAACGCCTAGCCGTGCGCGAGTGCCCGTGCACCACCTGCGCGGCCTTCTCGTCCTGCGGGGAGCCTGCTTCATTTTCTGGGTTCATAGACCTTCGCCTCTGAGTTCTCCTGTATTCAGAAGAATTATACACCTGGGTGAAATCGAGCCGAATTGGGAAATCGGGGACAGTTCTGAGCCATGTCGCCCGAGGCGACACCCGCGAGCATGAAAATCCGCGCCTTCCATGCTATTGGAATCAGTAGCTTACGGCTATTTTCAAGAGAGTAGCCTGGGAACGCCAATCTCCCGATTGGCGTTTTTGGCATGCGCTCTCTTCCGTAGAGCGGGCCTCCGGCCTGCAACGCCGGCGTCCTCGCCGGCGTTCTTCCGCCCGGCCTACGTTCGAAGAATGCCGGCGCGGACGCCGGCATGGCAGCCCGGAAGGCTGCTCCACGAGTCCCGCGCCGCCTCTGCTATCTTGAGATTTGGCCCGCATCTATCCCTTTCAACCCTATCGTTACTCGGCCCGAGCCGGCGCGCTGGAAAACCTGGTCACGCAGCCGTACGACAAGATCGGTTTGACCATGCGCAAGCGCTATCTGGCGCTGAGCCCCTACAACCTGGTGCGCGTGATTCTGGGCGAGCGCCAGCCTACCGATTCCGAAACCGAGAACGTCTACACGCGCGCGGCCGGCTTTCTCGATCAATGGATCGCGGCGGGAATCCTGGAACGGGACGCCGAGCCGGGCGTGTTTCCGTATTTCCAGGAGTTCGCGGACCCCGATACCGGCGAGCGCCTCACGCGCAAGGGCTTCATCGCCCTGGGCGCGGTGGAGGACTATTCCGCCGGGGTGGTCTTCCGCCACGAGCGCACGCTTTCCGGCCCCAAGAAGGACCGCCTGGACCTGCTGCGCGCCACCCGCGCGCACTGCGGCCAGATCTTCATGCTGTACTCCGACCCGGAAGGCGCGGTGGACGCTTTTTTGGATGCCGCCGCCGTTCAGGCTCCGCTGGCCGAGGTCACTGACGAATACGGCGCGGCGCACCGCTTGTGGAAGATCGCCGGCGCCGGCCAAGTCCAGCGGCTGATGAGCGACAAGAAGATGCTCATCGCCGACGGCCATCACCGCTATGAGACCGCCCTGGCATTCCGCGACGAGAACCCCGGATTGCCCGGCGCGGACCGCGTGATGATGACCTTCGTCAACATGGATTCGTCCGGCGTCAGGATCCTGGCAACTCATCGCCTGGTGAACGGCATCCCGGCGGAAGGGCTCCCCGACGGATTTTTGCGCGCGGCGGCGGACGATTTTCAGGTGGAGGAAATCGATTCCCCGGACCGGCTGCGGCTCGCCTGGGAGAATTGCGGAGACCGTACCGTGATCGGAGCGGCCATCGGCTCGCGGCTATTCCTGCTGGAACATCGCCATGCCAGGGGCGAGCTGGACGTGCGCATCCTGCACGAGCGTCTGTTGGGGCGGGCGTTGGGGATCGGCGACGAGGCGGTGCGCGACGAACGCCACCTGCGCTACATGCGGGGGCTCGAACTGGCGGTGGAGGAATCGCGCCGCGGGGCCGCTCAGATCGCCTTTCTGTTGAAGCCCGTTTCGGTGCGCCAGGTGGCCGACATTTCCTTTGCCGGCGGCGTGATGCCCCAGAAATCCACCGATTTCTACCCCAAGCTGCTCTCCGGGCTCACCATCTACAAGCTGTAACGCCACCTGCATCATTGTGGGGCAGGCGCTTTCGCCTGCCAACCTCTTGTCGCGCCGTCCCGCCCCCTTTTTTCAAGCTGCAACCGGGGGCGCCTTTGCGTATGATGGAATCGAATGAGCGTCAGTGGCGCTCTGGTGGCCGCGGGGCAAGACAGGAGCAATCCCCGCTCACGAGAAAGGATAACGTTCTTATGGATTCGAATGAATCGACAAACGGAGGATTGACCCGGCGCTCCGCCGTGGCCGCCGGCCTGGCGCCCCTGGTGGTGGCGCGCCATGTATTGGGAGGCGTCGGCTACCAGGCGCCCAGCGACAAACTCAGGATCGCCGCCGTGGGTATCGGCGGCGTGGGCGCGGACTATGTGGCCGGCTGCCGAAGCGAAGAGATCGTCGCGCTTTGCGACCTGGACCACGAATTCTGCGCGCCGGTGTTCAAGCTCTATCCCAGGGCCAATCTCTACAAAGACTTCCGGCAGATGTTCGATAAGGAGAATAAGAACTTCGACGCCCTGATCGTGGCCACCCCGGACCATTGGCATTCGCACCTGGTGCTGGCGGGCCTGGCCATGAACAAGCACATTTACTGCGCCAAGCCGATGACCCGCACCATTGCAGAGGCGCGGAGGGTGAAGGCGGCGGCGCTGGCATCCAAGGTCACCACCAAGGCCAGCCTTCAGGATTCGCGCGCTTCCTTCGCGCGGCAGACTACCGAGTTGCTGCTGAGCGGGGCTATCGGGCCCGTGCGTGAAGTGCACTTCTGGACCGGCACTCACTGCCCCAGCGGGCTGGAAAGACCCAAGGAGGTCCAGAAGCCGCCCGAGGGGATGAACTGGGACCAATGGTGCGGCCCGTCACCGGCCCGGCCCTACCATAAGATCTACCATTACGGCAACTGGCGTCCCTGGTGGGACTTCGGCACCGGCAATATCGGCGACGTGGCCTGCCACGCGCTGCACGTGTTTTTTGAGGAACTCGAAATGGCCGCGCCGGACTGGGTGGCGGCCGACGCCTGCCAGGCGTGCACCATTGATGGAAGGGTTGCGAACAGCGAGTGCTCGAGCATCGCAAACTACGTGCAGTGGCACTTTCCGGCGCGGGGCAAACACCCGGAGATGATGGCGTATTTCTACGATGGCGGCCTGCAGCCGCCGCGGCCGCTGGCCATGAGCCCCGACATGGGGATGCCGGGCCGGGGCATGATGTTCGTCGGCGAAAAGGGCGTGCAAGTTGCCGCGTTCTACGGCGGGAGCAATTCGCTGCCGGACCATGTGGGACCCCGGCCGGGGCAGCGGATTCAAGGGCTCCCCGGCGGCTGGCTGCTGCCGGAGAGCCAATTCAGGGACTTCAAGCAGCCCGACCCCTCCTTGCCGCGGTGCGAGAGAGAGGACCATTACACCGAGTGGATCAAGGCGTGCAAAGCCGGCAAGAAGTCGATTATGCCAATCGAATTGGCCTGCGATTACACGGAATTCGCCTTGCTCGGGACCGCCACGCTGCGCCGTTACAGCTCGCCCGGACGCACCGAAGGGGGAGAAGTGGCGCGCCCCGCCGGACCTGTTTTTGGGTCCTCTGGCCGATCCGACTCCGCGGTGGTGTGGATCCCCGCGTCCAGTGACGGCCATGTGCACGACCCCAACGCGCGCCCCTTGTTTAACAACCTCACGGGAGCCACGTACTACCGGTCTTCCAAGGTCCTCAAGTGGGACGCGAAGGCCGGGAAATTCAGCAACGACGAACTGGCCAACAGCCTCGTCGATATGCCCTACCGCAAGGAGTGGGATTACAAAGTGTAGGCGGCGCCGTGCTCGCCGGGACCTTCGGAACATCGGCCCCGCCGTTCGGGCACGCCCAGTTACGGCGGGATTCGTATCGTGTGATTCTCGGGGCTACGCCTGGATTCCTGCGATTCGCTTCGGAATCGGATAATAAGGGGGCTTCTCTAGCCCGTCCCGGCGAAAGAAAGTAGCCCACGGCGCAAGCCGTGGGCTACTTTCTTTCGCTCCTCCGGAGCTTCACCCGGGGACCAACTTCTGTGTCGCGCGCCCATTCGTGTCCCTGAATCGATGGGAACTTGACCCCTGTGGTATTCGTAAGAGAAAGAGATCATGGACAACGGCTCGCAACCCCTCATCAAGCTCGATAGCGTGAGCAAGGTTTTCATCACCGATGAAGTGGAGACGCACGCGCTTTCCGGAATCCACTTTGAGGTCAAGAAGGGGGAGTATCTGTCGATCGCCGGCCCGTCGGGTTGCGGCAAGTCGACTCTGCTCGCCATATTGGGATTGCTCGATACGCCCTCCGACGGGGCCTATTACCTGAACGGGAAACCCGTCACCGGGCTCAAGCTGTCCGAGCGGGCGCGCATCCGCAACCGCGAGATCGGCTTCATTTTCCAGGCGTTCAACCTGATTGGCGATCTCACGGTTTATGAAAACGTGGAGCTTCCGCTCACCTATCGCGGCATGCCTTCCGCGGAGCGCAAGCGGCGGGTCCAGGAGGCCCTGGAGCGGGTGGGGATGTCGCACCGCATGAAGCACTATCCCTCGCAGCTCTCCGGTGGCCAGCAACAGAGGGTCGCCGTGGCCCGAGCGCTCAGCGGCGACCCGCTGATTCTGCTCGCCGACGAGCCTACCGGCAACCTCGATTCGGCCAACGGCGAGGCGGTCATGAACCTGATGCGCGAGCTGCACCACGCCGGATCCACCATCTGCATGGTGACTCACGATCCGCGCTACGCCGAGTTCGCCGACCGGACGATCCGGCTGTTTGACGGCCGGATTGTGGAGGAGAGCCTCGAGACTGCCAAGGGTTAGCGGGCGGGCATCCGCTTCAATGTATGGTGGACCGCCTTAAGCCGTGGGCTGCTGGGCTTTCTTGGCGCCGCGCGTCGCCGCGTATTTCCGCTCGAACTTGTCGACCCGGCCAGCCGTATCGATCAGCTTTTGGCGACCGGTAAAGAACGGATGGCAGGAAGAGCAAATCTCAACGCGGATATCGCCCTTGTGCGTGGAGCGGGTCATGAACTTGTGGCCGCAAGCGCAGATGACGTTGACTTCCTTGTAGACGGGGTGAATACCAGCCTTCATTTGATACCGGGGATCCTTTCGAGATTTTCAGTATAGCAAAGACACGAACCCCCGTGAGCCTTGCGGGCTCACGGGGGCCTGGCAGCCATTAAGCATTACCTGAGGCTAAGCTGACGCAAGAGAGGCAGCCGGTCCACAGGAACCTGATTCCGAGACTGGGCGGAATCGCTACGTTAGAGCGGCGACTTCAGCAGTCGGCCACCTCTCGCGGTCGTATGTTACTTTCCATGTTGCTGGACCACCTCCTTTTCCAGTGCTTTTTTCATCCTCGCATGCAAGATAAACCTTGTCAATCCGGTCCTGGCGGCCCTAATGCCGGGCGGACTCCGATAGGCTCTTGCTCCTCGCTCGGCTCGATGCCGGGCTACACTGGGATCATGTTGCCGGCCGGCTTGAAGAAACGCCTCGCCGCCCTCCTCGGCCCTCGCGGGTATCTCGACCGCCCGGAGGATCTGGCCCTTTACGAATACGATGGCAGCGTGGAAAAGGGCCGCCCCGATATCGTGGTCTTCCCCCGCACCGCCACCGATGTGGCCGCCATTGCGAAGATCTCGCACGAGTTCCAGGTTCCCTTCGTGGGCCGCGGCGCCGGCACCGGTCTTTCCGGGGGCTCCATTCCGCGCCAGGGCGGCATTCTGGTGGCCTTCGCGCGTATGAATCGCATCCTCGAGATCGACCTCGAAAGCGAGCGCGCCGTGGTCGAGCCGGGCGTGGTCAATTTCGACATCACCCTGGCGGTGCAACGGAACGGCTACTTTTTCGCCCCCGACCCTTCCAGCCAGAAGGCCTGCACCATCGGCGGCAACGTGGCGGAGAACGCCGGCGGGCCGCACACCCTCGCCTATGGCGTTACCACCAACCACGTGCTCGGCCTCGAGATCGTATTGCCCGACGGCTCGGTGATCGAGACCGGCGGCAAAGAGCCCGACCTCCCGGGCTACGATCTTACCGGGCTGCTAACCGGCTCGGAAGGCATTATGGCGCTGGTCACCAAGGTCACCGTCCGCCTTATGCGCCAGCCCGAGGCGGTGAAAACCGCGCTGGCCATCTACGATTCCAACGAAGACGCCGGCCGCACGGTCACCGCCATCACCGCCCGCGGCATCACGCCCGTGGCCGTCGAGATGCTGGACGGCGTCATGCTCCGCATGGTGGAAGAAGCCACCGGGGCCGGCTATCCACTGGACGCCGCGGCGGTGCTGCTCATCGAACTGGAGGGCCCCCGCGAAGTGGTGGAAGCGCAGGTGGAAAGCGTGCGCGAAGCGTGCCTGGAGAGCGGCGCGCGCGAGTTCCGCGTGGCCCGCTCGCCCCAGGAGCGCGAGTTGCTCTGGAAGGGCCGCAAGAACGCCTTCGGCGCCGTGGGCCGCGTGAGCCCCACTTTCTATGTGCAGGACGGCGTGGTGCCGCGCACCAAGATCGCCCCCACCCTGCGCTTCATCGGCTCGGTCGCCCGGAAGCACGGCCTCATTATCAGCAACATCTTCCACGCCGGCGACGGCAACATGCATCCCATCATCCTGTTCGACGCCCGCAAGCCGGGCGATCTCGACAAGGCCCGCGCCGCCGGAGAGGAGATCCTCATCTACTGCATCGAGGCGGGCGGCGCCATCACCGGCGAGCATGGGGTGGGAATGGAGAAAAACGAGCTGATGGCCCGGCAATTCACGCCCGAGACCCTGGAAACGATTCGCCGCCTGAAGCTGCTTTTCGACCCCGAGAACCGCCTCAACCCCGGCAAAATGCTGCCCACCGGCCACGGCTGCGCGGAGATTCGGCCGAACCGCCAAGCAACCGCTCCCTGACGGTCGCGGCTCGCCAAGCCGTTATGGAGCCGCGACCGTCAGGGAGCGGTTGCTTCTATGCCCGCCTCCGCATTTCCGCCCGCGCCTCCGATTCGGCCGTGCGGGCGCGCTCCGCTTCGCGCTTATCGTGCAGCTTCTTGCCCCGCGCCACCGCCAGTTCGCACTTGATCCGGCCGCCCTTGAGGTACATCTTGGTGGGGATGAGCGCCAGGCCCTTCTCGCGGGTTATGCCCAGCAGCTTATCCACCTCCCGGCGGTGCAGCAGCAGCTTGCGGTTGCGCACCGGCGGGTGATTCTCGCGGTTGCCGTGGGAATACTGGCTGATGTGGGCGTTCACCAGCCAGGCCTCGTTGTTGAGGACCGCGCCGTAAGCGTCCGTCAGTTGCACCTTGCCGTCCCTGGCGGCCTTCACTTCGGTTCCCGTGAGGACCAGCCCGGCTTCGAAACGCTCCATCAGGAAGTAGTTGTGGCCCGCCTGCCGGTTATCGCTGAGAATCTTCAGGGAAGGGTCTTTCTTGCCAGTCAATTTTGACCTCAACGCTCGGAAGCCCAGCGTCGTCAATGAGTTTAGATGGTTGGATTACCGCCGAAACGCATTTCATCTTAGCACAGGGCTGCCATGAAGCCGGAAGAGAACTGGAACATGTTGTTTTTCAAGCGCTTACTCATACTTGTGCTGAGCGCGGCGCCGATCGGGCTGGTGATGACGCCGCTTCCGGCCGCCGACCACAAGGTCGATAAGTTCCTGATTCAGGGGCGCGCACTGGAAGCCAAGAAGGATTGGGATGGCGCCCTGGATGCCTATCAAAAGGCCCTGGCGGCGGACCCCGCCGACATCCAGTGCCAGATGGCCGTCGAAAAGGCACGCTTCCAGGCCGGGCAATCCCACGTCGAGAAGGGCATAAAGCTCCGCGACCAGGGCCTGCTGGGCGAGTCGCTTATTGAATTTCAGCGGGGATTCGCCGTGAACCCCGGCTCCGCGGTGGCCGTGCAGGAGATCCGGACCACCCAGGAGATGATCGAGCGGGAGCGGCAGCGGGTATTGCAGACCGGAAGGGAATCGAGCCCCGAAGATCGCGCTCTCACCCCGTTGCAGCAGCTCCGGCAGGACCAGGACCGGCAGCTCGAGCGGTTGCTCCCGGCGCCCGAACTCAAACCCCTTGGCCCCCGCCGCATCGATTTCAAGATCAGCAATGCCGATCCCAAGACTTTATTCAACACGCTGGGCAAGCTGGCCGGCGTCAACGTGCTTTGGGACCCGGATTATGCGCAGGGCGCCGGCGGAGTCGCTATAAAGCCCCAGAGCGTGGATCTCCAGAACACCACCCTGAACGAAGCTCTCGACTACCTCTCCATCATTACCCGCTCGTTCTGGAAACCGCTCTCGGCCAACACCATCTTCGTTGCCCAGGACACCCGCCCCAAGCGCAACGATTACGGGGACTTGGTGATGAAGGTCTTCTACCTCTCCAACATCCAGTCCACCCAGGAGTTGACCGAAATGGGGAACGCCGTCCGCACGGTGGCGAATTTGCAGACCCTATTCGCGGTCAACGGGCAGAACGCCATCGTGGTGCGCGGCGAGGTAGACCAAGTGCAGCTCGCCGAGAAAATCATCCACGATCTCGACCGGCCCAAGGCCGAAGTCCTCATGGACATCATCGTGATGGAGACCAGTTCGATCTATACCCGAAGTCTCACCGCGGCGCTCTCGCCCACCGGGTTGACGGTTCCCGCGAACTTCACTCCCCGCAGCGGGCTCCAGGTGGTCAATAACGCCAACACCACCAACTCGACCACCACCAATACCACCAATACCACCAATACCGCCAACACCACCGGCGCTACCACGAGCACGGCCTCCGCGAGCGCCGCCATTCCGCTGGCCAACCTGGGGCACCTGGCCAGCGCGGACTGGTCCACCACTTTGCCCAGCGCGCTTTTGCAGGCGGTGATGAGCGACGCCAAGAACAAGGTTCTTCAGGAGCCGCAGCTTCGGTCGGTGGACCTGGTTAAGGCTTCGCTGAAAATCGGCGACCGCGAACCCACCGCGTCCGGCAGCTTCCAGCCCGGCATAGGCGGCGTGGGCATCAACCCGCTGGTCAACACGCAATTCCAATACATCGACGTGGGCGTGAACGTGGATATGACTCCGCGGGTGCACGATAACGGCGATGTTTCGCTGCACATCGAGCTGGACATTTCGGACGTCGAAAGCACGGTGAACCTGGGCGGGATCAGCCAGCCCGTTATCGGCCAGCGCAAGGTTACCCACGACATCCGCTTGCGGGAAGGCGAAGTGGCCTTGCTTGGCGGTCTGACCAAGCTGACGGACAGCAAGACCAGGACCGGGATTCCAGGGCTTGCCAATCTTCCGATCGTGGGGCGTCTGTTCAGTGGGGAAAGCATCGACCGGGAGCGCGACGAGCTGATGATCGCCGTGGTGCCGCACGTGATCCGGCGTCCCGAGTTCACTGCCGAGAATCTGCGCTCGATCATCGTGGGAACCTCGCAAACCATCAAATTGAACTATGCGCCCCTGGAGGCGCCGGACGGGTTGGCGCCCCCGGCGCCGGCCGCCCCGGCGGCGGCGACTTCTCCGCCGGATGCCGTCCTAGGGCGTCTTCTTTCGGCGCCGCCCCCTCCGGGGACTCCGGCGGCGGCAACTGTTCCCGCCGCTGCAACGCCCGTACCGCCGGCCACCGCGCCTTCCTTGACGCCCGGCGCGCCGCCATCGCCCGGCGCGCCGCCGGCGGCTGCGGCCACCGCGCGTTTCCTGCCCGGCAACATTGATGCTGCAGCCCCCGGGGGCACGTTTACGGTCGAGGTGGCCTTGGAAACCGGAGCGGACGTGTTCTCCGCATCGCCCATACAGATTGGCTTCGATCCGAAGCTCCTCAGCCTGGCGGATGTCTCCGCCGGCGCCCTGTTCTCGAAGGATGGGCAGCAGCCGGTTTTTTCGAGGAACATCATGAATGATATAGGCCTGGCCACCATCCAATACAACCGGCCGCCGGGCGCGGCTGGCGTGAGCGGGCCCGGAACGCTGCTCACCTTGCGGTTCCAGACCTTGGGGCACGGCGCCACCTCCATCACGGGCAACCTGACCATCCGGAACTCGCGCGGGCTGGTGATTGGCTCGGCCAACCCGCAGTTACCGGTTAATCTGAAGTAGAGGATATGGAAATCGGTACTCACGAGCGGACGCCGGGAAGTCGCGAGAAACATGTCCACCTCCGCCGCCGGAACCAGAGAGGGCTGACCCTGGTCGAGCTGATCGTGGCCTTCACCATTATGCTGGTGCTCACCAGCATGGCGGTCCCTCTGGCGCGCTCCAAGGTGCGCGCCGAGCGCGAACTCGAGTTGCGCTTTTCCTTGCGCGAAATGCGGGACGCCATCGACAAGTATCACGACCTCAACATGGCCGGCTATTTCGGCCCCATGAAGGCAGGCACGGACGGCTATCCCGATAACCTGCAAATGCTGGTGGAAGGCGTGAAGCTGAACAACGCCGAGGGAACCAAGATGCGCTTCCTGCGGAAGATTCCGCGAGATCCCTTCACCGGCAACAACGAGTGGGGCCTGCGCAGCGACCAGGACGATACCAAGTCGCAAAGCTGGGGCGGTCAAAACGTGTTCGACGTGTACAGCAAGACGACCGAAAAGGGTTCCGATGGCACGCCGTATTCCGAGTGGTAAGCGCCGCGGGTTCACGTTTGTCGAGCTGATGGTGGTGATCACCATCATGGTGATCCTGATCACCATGGCGATCCCCATCTACAACAAGACCATCATCCGGTCCAAGGAAAGCGTGCTGAGGACCAACCTGTTCACCCTGCGGACGGTAATCGACAACTATACCTACGACAAGATGAAGGCGCCGCAAACGCTGCAGGACCTGGTGAGCGAGGGCTACCTGAGATCCGTTCCCGTGGACCCCATGACCGGGACCAATCAAACCTGGCAGACCGTCATGGAGCCGCCCGGCAGCGGCGTCGACCAGTCGAATCCGGGCATTTTCGATGTGAAGAGCGGCTCGGAGAAAACCAGCCCGCTGGAGGGCACCAATTACTCGGATTGGTGAGAGGCGCACCGCAACTTGCCGCGCCTGGCCCCACTATGCCCACGCCTGGATGGTCCGGGGCCGGAAAATGCTCTGGCCTTGGCATATAATAGCCTTGAGAATTCAGGGGGCCTTTCGCCATGCCAAACGCCATTTCGCGCCGTGAGCTGCTTGCCAGCATCGGCGCATCCGGCTTGCTTCTTCCGAGAACCGCGTCCGCCTTCACCGTAAGCGCGCCCGTCGCGCCAGTGGTTATCGCGCGCTGCAAAACATACGAACCCTCGGAGCTGACGCCGGTTCTCGACGGCATGTTCGACAAGTTGGGCGGCCTGGGAAAGCTGGTCCAAGGCAAGACCGTGGCCATCAAGCTGAACTTCAACGGCGGGCCGACCGTCCGGCTGGGGCATCTGCCGCTGGGAGACACCCACTGGCCCAACCCGAACCTGCTGGCCGCCGCCATGCACCTGATGGCGCGGGCGGGCGCGCGCCGCATCCGCCTGGTGGAGGGAGCGGCGGCGCCGCGCACGGATCCCTTCGAAGAACACATGCTGGACGCTAACTGGGACCCCCAGCAGTTCCTCCGCGCCGCGCCCCGCGTGGAGTTCGAAAACACCAACTACACCAACGCCGCCAAGAAGTTCACCCGCCTTTCCGTACCCCACGGCGGGCTGCTGTTCCCGGCCTACGACGTGAACCACTCCTACGCGGACTGCGACGTCTTCGTCAGCATCGCCAAGTATAAGGACCACCCCACCACCGGCGTCAGCACGGTCATGAAAAATCTGTTCGGCCTGACTCCTCTGACCGCCTATGGCAACGGGGCCGGTAAGTGGGAAGACAACGACCTGGTGTATGGCAACGACCGCATTCAGATCATGCACCGCGGCTCGCGCCAGCCGTCCATGGGCGCGCTGCCGGAGATCGATCCCAAATCCCCGCGCGACGATGGCTACCGCGTGCCGCGCGCTATCGCCGATCTGACCGCCGCGCGGCCGGTGCACCTGGCCATCATGGACGGCGTCAAGACCATGGCCGGCGCGCAGACGCCCGACCCCCGCTGCACGCCCATCGAGCCGGGCGTGCTAATAATCGGAACCAACGTGGTGAACACGGCCGCCGTGGCCATAGCCGCCATGAACTACGATCCGCGGGCGCCCAAGGGGACCGTGCCATTCGAACGCTGCGACAACAAGTTGCTGCTGGCCGAGCAGCTCGGCGTAGGCTCGGCCGACCCGGCGGCCATCGAAGTGATTGGACCGTCCATTCGCGAAGTGATGTTCGATTTCCGCGCGCTGCGCGAAAAGCGGCGGGCGCAGCAAGGCAACGGCCCCGGAGGCCGGGGAAGGCCGCAAAACTGAAAATCGGCAATGCCCACACCTGAAAGTTGGATTCCTTTGCGCTGGCCGTCCGCCTGGGTCGACCCCGCGCTTCTGGGGCTGCTCGAAGGGACCCCATTCAACTGCCTGGCGATGGAATGGAACGCGGCGCTCGCCCCCGTCGCCACCAAAGCTCGCGCGGCCGGCCTGGGCCTGGTCGCGATCGGGAACGATGCGGCGCGTTCGGCGGGCGCCGGCGCGGGCCTCGCGGCGCCGGCCGAATCCCTGCTGCTCGCCTCGGATTCGGTTTGGCCGGGAATCGCCGCCCAGGAGAACGGAGCCGAGCTGTCCGGTCCCACGGCCAATCCGTGGATCGATTCCAACGGCTGGCTGCTGCGGCTGGCCAAGGCGCGTTCGCCCCGCAAGACCGTCTGGCTGTTGTTCGAACCGCCCGCGGCGCCCCGCGTTGTGACCCTGGAGAATTACCAGCGCGCCATCGCCGACACCGGCGCCTGGGGCGGCCGCTGGGTGGTCTCTCTGGACTCCGATCTGCGAGGCGGCCTGGCGCGCGGCGATGCCAAGGCGCTGGCATCCTGGAAGGCGATTGCCGCGGCCGTCCGCTTCTTCGACCAGCGCCGCGCCTGGAGCGCCCTGGAACCGTTGGGCGTGGTAGGCGTGGTTTCCGATTTCAAGGGAGGGAATGAAGCCGCCACCGGGGAGATCCTGAACCTGCTGGGCCGCCGCAACCTGGCGTACCGCATCCTCGAAGCGTCCCCCACTGTCTCGCTGGCCGGTTTCCGGGCGTTGATCTATGTGGACCAGGGCGCGCCGGCCCCGTTGCTTCGCCGCAAGCTGACGGCCTTTGCCGAACAGGGCGGGCTGCTGATGGCGGGGGCCAAATGGGATCGTGCCGCGGGCAAGCCCACCGGCATGGATCACCCGCGCGTGGATGTTCTCCAACTGGGCAAGGGCCGCATCGCCATCTCGAAGGCCAGCGAGCCGGACCCCTTCATGATCGCGCGCGACGTTCACATGCTGCTCGGCCGCACCTACGACGTGGCGCGGTTTTTCAACCTCTCGGCGTTTCTTTCCTACTGCGCCGCCACGCCCGACGGGACCGAGGAAGTGGTGCAGATTGTCAGTTTCGCCATCCGCTTCGCGAACGATGTGGCCACCGCCTGGGTTCCCGGAAAATACGCTTCGGCGCGCCAGTGGAGTCTGGGCGCCGAAGGCCCCGCGCCCATCGAAATGGTCTCCGAAAACGGCGGCACGAGTCTTCTACTGCCGCCCGTGCCGATATACGCCGGAGTCGAACTCTTCCGCAAGGCGGGGTAGAGGGCGGGTCGTGAAATAACCACGCCGGCCGCTCCCTGACGAGGCCCCCTTTGGGCTCGGTTCGCCAGGCTCTCACTGAGCCGGGCACAACCGATCACGACTCGGGTCCGGGAGAAGCGGTAGACTGAAAACGATGCCGCTGATGCGACTGATCGCCGAGAACGTCGGGCCGTTCGAGAGGCTCGACATCGACTTTTCGGACGGCAAGGGAAACCCGCATCGAGGCCCTCACATTCTTGCCGGCGTAAACGCGTCGGGCAAGTCTACCGTGTTGCGGGCGATCGCGTGGGCGTTGTCCTGGGACAACTACGGTTTCCCAGAGGAGGAGTGGCGGCATTTTCTCTGGGCTCCGAAATCCAGGGCGATTGTGCACGTTGCGCCGGAGCAGGGGCCCCCTTATCTGGTCGCCGTAACCGCCGGTTTTGACGGTTGGTGGGAAGAACTTCAGAGCCTCGCGACGTCATTAGGGCTGCCAGGTCTTTCAGACACGACGGGCGATCCACGCAGCACCTTCGCGGACATCGCCGGGCTGGCGCACCTTACGGGGGTTTCAGGCACGACGGGCAATTCGCTGTCGGGATCCTATTGGGGACGTTTCGGAGAGGGCGCCCCCCCCAAGAAACATCCTTTCACGATGTGCGCCTACGCGCCGGCCCGGTCGCTCTCTTACGTCGACACGCCAGCGAAGATGGAATCCCTGCGGCGTCCGTCTGACGACTGTTTGGGATTTGAGTCGACGGTTCAGAACAGGGCGATACAACGCTGGTTGGTAGACCTATTCAGCAGGAGGGCGCTCGCCAAAGAACGGGGCCAGGAGTTCGACTCGTATGAGCAAACCCTCACGCGATTTCAGGATGCGCTCAAGCTCGTTTGCGACGACCGGGAAATCAGGGTGGATGTGGAGCTGGGTCCCATCCTCGAGCCTCGTGTGAGTTTCCGCGGCAGGAAGCTGAATTTCTCGCAGCTTTCCGACGGCATTCGCACGACAATGGGATGGCTGGCCGATTTCATGATGCGGCAGGACCATGCCGGGGCGACCAACGGAACTAAGGCGGCGGAGGAGGGAATTCTCCTGTTGGATGAGATCGACATCTACCTTCATCCCCGTTGGCAGCGGACCCTTCTGCCGGCGATGAAAAAGGCGCTGCCCAACACACAGGTCATCGCCAGTTCTCATTCCCCGTTTGTCATTTCTTCCTGTCGGGATGCGCGCATCCACGTCTTGACTCTCGACGAACGCGGTGTGGCCCATGCACGTCCTCCGCAACATGCGCCATTCGGGGAAAGCGTCACGGCTACGCTGAAAGACATTTTCGGAGTTGAGAGCCGCTTCGACGCGCAAACCGAGAGCGAATTAAAGGCTTGGGACAACCTGAAGAAAGGGGAAGCAGTTGGGAAGCTGACTCAAGCCAAGCGAAAACAACTTGAGACCCTGTCACAGGAGCTTTCCGAGAGGAGCGAGGAGCTACGACTCATAGTCAAGGCCCCGAGCACGTTGCCGGCGAATGTTGTTAGTTCATTCGTGGGTCATCCCGCGCGAAAGCCCCTTCGTGCTCGCTCCCCCAAGGGAAATGGCGCCCGCACAACCCGGAGCGCCAAGCTGGCCTGATGGTACGCACTCGTCGGCGGCCCAGCGCCCCCGCTACGCTCACGCGAAACAAGAGGGGTTGGACGGCGCGCTGGAGGACGATTGCCGCGACCCGCAGGGGCGGCGACTGGGCGACGCAAGCAGCAAAGCGCGCGCTGAGGGAGCCTCTCCTGGCGTTGACGTGGGGCAAATGCGCTTTCTGCGAGGGGGCGGGCGCTTGGATCGCAGGCATATCCGCAGATTGAGCACTACATATCACGGAAGATCGATCCAAATCGGGCATTCGCGTGGGAGAACCTCCTTCCCGTCTGCCAGGTGTGCAACACGTCAAAGGGCGACGCCGACCACCAGGGAAGCCTGCTGAAACCGGACGCCGAGGACCCAGAGATGTTCTTCTGGATTGGCCCAGAGGGCGATATCGCTCCACATCCGAGACTGAACGGGGCGGAAGCGCTTCGCGCTTCGGAAACAATCCGATTGTGTGGCTTGGATCGCGGCCCGTTACGCGAGAACAGGCAAGAAGTCGCCAGTCGCGTCAGGCGTTGGATCGAGCGAACGTCGGGACTTGTCGGTGGATTGGACGTACATACGCTGGAAGAATGGGACGAGCTTTCCAATCCACGGCGCAGTCATAAGCTTGTGGTTCGGCACGCGCTGACGCAACAGAACCTGCCTGAGCTTGCTGCAAAGGATCGAAGACTTTTTCAACGAGGGAGATGACCCAGCCGCAGCCACTCCGGGTTGGTATGTGGCAGGAAGCTGGCGCCGACGAATTCGTCCATGTATCCGGGCAGGTCGGCTAAGTCCACGTAGGTAACTCTACTGACGTAGCTTTGCATTTCGGCGAAGAACTCGCGCGAGAGCAGCCCCAGCGCGGCGCCTTCCAGGGAGCCGTTGCCAACGTAGCCGTAACAGCCCAGCGGCATATCGGGCAGCAGGCCGATTCCTACCGCCGCCGGGAGATTGAGGAAGCGGCCGAAGTTGCCGGAGACAATCACCCGCTCGATGGGTGGGGCGCCGGCGCCTAGGGATCCCACCAGGGCGCGGATGCCCGAGAACACGGCTGCTTTGGCGCGAATCAGGCCGGCGATGTCGCGTTCCCAGAGGGCTACCTTTCCATCTGTCGAGAGGGCGATCGCCGGTCCCCATTTTCCATCCGCGCGAAGATGGGGAGGCACGCGGTCCGTCAAGCGTCCGCCGCGGTCGATCCATCCGGCGCGGAATAATTCGTCCGTCAGGGCGATGATGCCCGATCCGCAGACCCCGCGAACGCGTCCGCCGCCGATGACGGAGAGTTGCATGGCGCCGGTCTCGGCATCGATAACGGCGCCATCCACCGCGCCGCGGTCGGCGCGCATTCCGCAGCGCATTCCGCCGCCTTCGAAGGCTGGTCCGGCGCTGCATGCGCAGGCCATGGCGAAGTCGCCGCCGCCCAGGACAATTTCGCCGTTGGTGCCCAGATCGACGTAGAGGGCCATGCCGCCGGAGCGCGAAAAGCCGGCGCGCACGGCTCCCGCCACGATGTCTCCGCCCACCCACCCGCCGGCGGCCGGGGCGGTGAACACCGGCGCGCCGGCGCCCGGCCATCCCAACACCGCAGCCTCAGCGGGAGGGAAAGCCAGCGTGGCCGGCTGGGACGGGACGTGGCGAATGCCGGATGGATCCGCCGCGAGCAACAGGTGGATCATGGCCAGGTTGCCCGCCACGGCGTATCCTCGGATGCGCGCGACGCTGGTTTGGGCGGCTTCGGCGACCATCGCAGCCACCGCGCCGCGGATGGATTCCGCCAACTCGCGCGCCAGGCCCTTCTCCGCCGCGACAATGCGCGAAATGACGTCGGCGCCCCGGGCGATTTGCGGATTGTAGGCCCCGGCTTCACCCACGATGACGCCGTCGGAAAGCCGGATCGCGAGCAGCCGCAGGGTGGTGGTGCCGATATCCACGGCGACGCCCAGGTCGGGCGCTTCACAGGAACCCACAATCGGATCGAGGTCGAGCGGCCACGGCGCCCAGGCCTCCAGCGGCGCCACCCCGGCATAATGATCGCTGGAGATCAGCTTGGGAAGCTGGGCTTCCACCAGCGGCAGAACCGTGAGCGGACCGTGCACCGGAGTGAGGCACGCCAGGGCATGGGAATAACCCGATTCCCGGTGGAGGACGCGATACTCCGGGATAGCTCCTTCGAGCACCCGCACCAGGCATCGGCCGCAGGCGCCACGGCCGCCGCATTCGGCGCGCAAGGGCTCGCCAGCAAGCTGCGCCGCCTGCAATATGGTGGCGCCGTCGGCGACCTGCGTCGATCTGCCGGATGGGGAGAAGCGGACCGAATGAAAACCCGATCGTCCCACCCCCGGCGCAAGAGGCCTGCTCATATCACCAGCAGCGCCCAGTCTCTTTTCGTGCGTACTTCACGCGGCGCCGGGAAGGCGGCCTTCACAGCGTCGATTTCGTTGCGCTCCAGGCCGCTCGCCAGCAGCACGCCGCCCGCGCGGCGGACGCGCAGCAAGTCCGGCGCGAGCTGCATAATCGCCTCGGGGCTGATATTGGCCACCACCACATCCGCCAGGCCCGAGGCCACCGCATCCACCGAACCTACGAAACGATGCGGCAGGTCTCCGGCCCGGCCCGCGATTTCCACGGCCACGTTATCGATGTCGCAGGCATAGACCCGGTCCGCCCCAAGCAAGTGGGCCGCGCGCGCCAGAATGCCCGATCCGGAGCCCACATCGAGCGCCCGCATGCCGGGCTTCAGATAATCCTCCAGCGCCTCCATGCATAGCTGCGTGGTTTCGTGCACGCCCGTGCCGAAGGCCATCCCCGGATTCACGGCGATGCGCAATCGTCCCGGCGGAGTGGGGTCGTCGCGCCACACGGGAACGAGGTAGAACCGCGCGCCCACCTCCATGGGCTGAAGCAACTCGCGCGCGGAGGCCACCCAGTCGCGCTGCTCCTCCACGCGGAACTTCGCGCCGGGGTACATCCCCAGAAGCGACTCGCGGCCGGCCCCGTCTTCGAAAAACGCGCGCACGCGGCGCGCATCCAACTCGACGATTCCCGCCGAGCGCCGTTCCCACAACTCCGCGATGAGGAAGTCGCGATCCTCCGGACCGCATTCGATTTCCAGAGAAAACATCTGAGTCCCCGAGACGCCTACTGCGATTGTCCCACGGCGCGCGAACGAAGGCGCTCAGCGGGGCTGGCGCGCGACGAACCGCAACGGCCAATCCGCGCACTGGCGGATGCCTACCCGCGGAGTTACGCCGATCTCGAACGGATGCTCTTCCAGCGGGCGGCGTACCACCAGGCTGCCGCGGGTGACATCGGCGCCATCGTGCGCGCGCGTGATGGCCATGGCCAGGGTGAGCTTGCCGGGGCCCGATGCCAGGTCTTCCAGGCGCCGCGCTCCCGGGCGGCGCCGGCGCATGAGGTCGAGCCCAGCCACCGGCTGAAGCGCGCGGATCAGGACGCAGCCCGGCTTACCGTCCGGCTCGGCCACCAGATTCAGGCACTCGTACATGCCGTAGATGAGGTAAACATAGGCGTGCCCCGGGGGCCCGAAGATGACCCGGGTGCGGGGGGTGAGGCCGCGCGCGGAATGCGCCGCCAGGTCGTCGCCGCCGAGATAGGCTTCCGTCTCGACGATGGTTCCCGCCGCCGGCCCATGGATCAGAATCTTGCCGAGAAGGCCGCGCGCCACCTCCACCGTGGGGCGCTCATAGAAGCTGCGTTTGAGGATAGGACCGAAGCGCATAGGCATTGCCTGGTGGGGTCAGCCTTTTCAGGCTGCCGCCGGGCTTCTGCCCGGCGTTCTTCGAACGGCCGCGAGACGCCGGCCAGGAGGCCGGCCGCAGGCTGAAAGCCAGACCCAACTTGGCGGCGATCACCATCTTCCCCCAACCGCCGCTACAATGGAGAGCATTCATGAGATTATTCTTCGGCCTCGACCTGCCGGCCGAAACGGTTCGCAGCCTGGAAGCGCTGGTGGACCGGTTGCGGCCCACGGCGCGCATCCAGTGGAGCCCTCCCGCCAACCTGCACATCACCACTAAGTTCGTCGGCGAGTGGCCGGACGAGCGGTTGGCCGAGATGAAGGCGGCCGCGGCGGGGCTCGCGTCGCGGGAGCCGATCCAGGTCCGCGTCCGCCGGGTGGGATTTTTTCCCAATCCCCACGCGCCGCGCGTGTTCTGGTGCGGCATCGAAGCGCCGGGTCTGGAAAAGCTGGCGCTGGATACGGACCGCGCCACGGCGGCCATCGGCGTGGCCGGCGAAGCGCGGGGCTTCTCGCCTCACCTGACCCTGGCGCGCACCAAGGAGAGGCTCGACTTTCAGCCCTTGCGCGAGGCTATCGCCGCGCTTCCCTCGCTCGAGTTCGGGCAGTTTGAAGCGTCCCGTTTCTTTCTCTACCGGAGCCAGTTGCGGCCCACCGGGTCGGTGTACACGAAACTGGCCGAGTTCCCGCTCTCAAAGTAATGATTCCACTACTAGTTGTAGCGATTGCGTACCTGTTGGGCGGAATCCCCTTCGGGTACCTTCTGGTCAGATTGACCACCGGCGCCGACGTGCGCCACTCGGGCAGCGGCAATATCGGCGCCACCAACGTGCTGCGCACCACCGGGCGCGCGGCCGGCGTGGCTACCCTGCTGTTCGATATGGGAAAAGGGTACCTGGCGGTGTGGCTCGCCGGCCGCCTGACGGATCACAGTCCCCTGTGGATGGCCGCCGCCGCTCTGGCGGTTATGGCGGGACACGCCTACCCGGTGTTCCTGCGCTTCAAGGGCGGCAAAGCTGTGGCCTGCTTCGTGGGGGCGTTTCTGTGTCTTACGCCTGTAGCATTAGGGGCCACTCTGCTGGTCTTCGTGGTGACAGTCGCCTGGACCCGGTACATCTCCATGGGGTCGATTGTCGCGGCAGCCACCTTTCCATTGGCTGTGTGGCTGATTCAGCGCCCCACCGCACCTGTGATCTTGGCGGCGTTTCTTGCCGGGGGATTTATTATCTACAGACATAGTAATAATATTCGCCGGCTGCGCGACGGCCAGGAGCTTGCCTTCCGCTTCGGAGCCCCGAAATCGTGAAGAACCTGGCCATTATCGGCGCGGGGAGCTGGGGGACGGCTTTGGCCATCGTCCTGGCGCCGCGCTTCCAGCGTGTCCGCCTATGGGTCTATGAGACAGATCTGGCCGAGAGGATGCGTTGTTCCCGGCTGAACGATATCTATATGCCCGGCTGCGAGTTGCCGCCCCAAGTCGCTCCGGTTCACGAATTGGCGGCCGCCCTGGATGACGCCGGGATCGTTCTGAGCGTGATGCCCTCCCACCTGGTGCGCGGGCTGTACCAGCAGATGCTCCCATTCCTCCACGAGTCCATGCTTTTTGTCAGCGCGACCAAGGGCCTGGAGAACGACACATTGCTACGAATGTCGGAAGTTATCGCGCAGGTGCTGCGATCTCGCTTCGCCGCGCGCATCGCGGTGATCTCGGGCCCTACATTCGCGCATGAGGTCGCCCGCTTCGAGCCCACTACCCTGGTGGTTGCCTCGCAGGATTTGGAGCTGGCCGGCACGGTCCAGCAGGCATTCTCCGGGCCTACCTTCCGGCTTTATACCAGTTCTGATCCTATAGGTGTAGAAATTGGCGGTTCCATCAAGAATGTGGTGGCCATTGGGGCCGGCGTCCTACATGGTATGGGTTTAGGTCACAATGTAATGGCAGCCCTTATCACCCGCGGCCTGGCCGAAATGACGCGTCTGGCGACGGCCATGGGTGGGCGCAGCCAAACCCTCGCCGGTCTGGCAGGCTTGGGCGATCTGGTTCTCACCTGCACCGGGGATCTGAGCCGCAACCGCGCCGTGGGAGTCGAGTTGGCCCACGGGCGCAAGCTGAACGAGATTGTCGGCTCCATGAAAATGGTGGCCGAAGGCATAAAAACTACAAATGCAGCAGTAGACCTGGCGCGGCAGCTTTCGGTGGAAATGCCGATTGCCCACCAGATGTTCCAAATGCTGCATTTCGGGGTGTCTCCCCGGGACGCCATCCAACGCTTGATGGAGCGTTCGCTCAAGGAGGAATGAGCCGCCGCCGTGAGGGAGCATGATGGAGCCCGTTTGGCAGGCGAAAGCACCTGCCCCACAGAGCCGGCGCAACCTTGGCCGGTGAACCGGGTTGACATCCATATGGGAGGCGCCACGGCGGCCCTGGATTACGATGCCGAGCTGATGGTGCGCGTCAAGGAAGGCGATGGCGCAAGCTTCGCCCTGCTCTTGAACAAACACCGCGCCGCGGTGGTGCATTTCCTGTATCGCATGGTCCACAGCCAGGGAGTGGCCGAGGAACTGGCGCAGGAGGTTTTTTTGCGCGTCTATCGATCGCGCGGCGCGTATGAGCCCACGGCCAAGTTCACCACCTGGCTGTTCCGCATCGCCACCCACCTGGCCCTGAACTGGCTTCGGGATGGGAAGAACGAGCGGGGGCAGCAGAGTCTGGATCAGCGCGATTGCGGAATGCCGGCGCACGAGGCCGCCGACGGACGGCCTTCGGTGGAGCAGCGGATGGTGCGGGAGTCCAGGTTCGAGGAAGTGCGCCACGCGGTGGCGGCGCTGCCGGCGAATCAGCGGGCGGCGGTCCTGATGCACAAGTACGAAGAGATGGAGTATTCGCAAATCGCCAAGGTTCTGCATTGTACGGAATCGGCGGTGAAGTCTTTATTATTCCGGGCCTATGAAACACTGCGGGCCCGGCTGGCCCACATGGCATGAAAGTGAGGAATTATGAGCCATAACGGGTGTCGGGGAAGAACGGAGCTTTTGCTGGAATATGCCGCGGGCGGTCTGGACGCGGCTGGCAGGGAAGCTGTGGAAAGGCACATCGGGGAGTGCGGTCCGTGCCGCGATCTGGTTGCGGACCAGCGGGGTGTATGGGCGGCTCTCGATGGATGGGAAGCGCCTCCGGTATCGGTGGATTTCGATCGCCGGCTGTATGCCCGCATCGCCCGGGAAGAGTCCTGGTGGGATCGCATCCTGCGACTATTCAGCCCCGTGCTTATGCGGCGGGGCTTGCCGGTTGCGGCCGCGGCTGGCTTGGCCCTGGTGGCCATCCTTGTTATGAGCCACCCGGCGCCGGTTCCCCCCGCGCCGCTGGCCAAGGTGCAGCAGGCAGAGCCGCTGCGCCCGGACCAGGTGGAAACCGCCCTGCAGGATATGGAGATGTTGCGCGAGTTCAACGGGCTGGTGCGTCCGGACCCGGCGGACTCGAAGATGTGAGGATCGGCGAGGGCGCTCTTGACGCGGAGACGCAGAGACGCCGAGAATCTTGAGGAGAAGGACTGCGGCTGAGGTAGCGCGATGATGCGGAGCGCATGGATTTGCGCCATTCCAATACTGGCTGCCGGCGCGCTGATGGCGCAGGAGAAGGGCGCCGCGGCGCGCGCGGCGCCAGCCCGCCCGGCGCCTGGCCCGGCCGGATTGCGGGTCGCCCAGCCGGCCCAGCCGCGCCTTCTCAATCCCGCCAGCCCGGCTGCCCGCCTGATGCTCGCCACCCCGGAGCAGCGGCAGCGCGCGCTGGCGCAATTACCACCCGAACGCCAGGAGCAGGTGCGCCAACAACTGCAATGGTTCGACAGCCTTCCCAAGGCCCAGCAGGCCATCGAAGTACGGCGCATCGAGCGGTTTGCCGCCCTGCCTCCCGACCAGCGCACGGCGGTGCGCGGGGCGATGCAGGCCCTCAACCAGTTACCGCCCCCGCGCAGGCAGGCCGTCCGCCGCGCGCTGATCGCGCTGGGCGCCTTGAATCCCAATCAGCGAGCCCGGCGCATGAACAATCCGGCCTTTCGCGCCAGGTTTACCGCCGACGAGCAGCGCATCATCGCCATCCTCTCCGACGGCTTGCTGCCACCTTTGTAAACACGCGCACGCTATCCTTCGAGGATTCCGAAAATAAACATTGTTTTTAGGCGAGAATTTTGCTAATTTTCTCACACCAATGAGACGCAGCCATCCCTTTTCGGATGGCTACTGCGAGGGTCGATGAGAAAAATTGCGCCGGTCTGCGAAAGCAAGGACGACTATCGGCGGAAGCTGGTGGAAAAGCGCCGGGAAGTGACCGCGGGAATGGGTTTGAAGTTCGACATGATGGCGCGCATGGGCCGGGTGGCGGAAGACGATCAGGCCCAGATCTCGCACGACGAGTTTGTGTCGCTGCGGCTCAACAGCCTGGATTACGCGCAGCTCCGGCTGGTGGAAGAGGCCCTGGACCGCCTGGATTCGGGCGACTACGGAACATGCCTGTGCTGCGAGGAGCCGATTCCCGCGAAGCGCCTGGGGGTGCTTCCCTGGGCGCGCTATTGCGTAAGGTGCCAGGAGGGCATGGGGGCCGATTTGGAAGCCGCCTGGGCCGCCGAGCGCTATGCGGAGCATCCGCTGAGAGGGTAGCGGGGGCGGCCGCTTCACCGGCGCCGTGTTTCACAACCGGGCGGGCGGATCTCCTGGAAAGCCATTCCCGACGGCGGCTTCAGGCGGCCAAAGCGCGACCTCCGCTCCACCTATGCGATCCTGGAAACGCCAATCCCGATATTGGCGCTCCCAGGAGGAAGACTCATGATCGAACAGCCGGTAATCGATTACGCCGAGGCGATGCGGGCGCTGGAGACCATGGCGGCGGAGATCTCGCGGCGTGGTAAAGCGGCCGTCATCGCGGTCGCCGACGCCCACGGCGAGTTGATCGCCCTGGCGCGGATGGACGGCGCGCGTCTTTCATCGCTCGCCATTGCAACCAACAAAGCCTGGACGGCGGCGCGGTCGGGAAGAGCCACGGCCGAGGTCGGCGCCAAGGTGCGCGACCCCGAGAAGGGATTTGACATCGCCTACTACGGCGATCCGCGCTTCGTGGGCTGGGGCGGCGGCGTTCCCATCTGGAAAGACGGCCGTATCGCCGGTTCTGTCGCGGTGAGCGGGCTTCCGGAGTCCGAGGATATCGAGGTAGCCGCGATGGGAGCCGGCGCGATCGCGGCGCCGTAGGATTCGGCAGGGTGCGCGACACGGAAGTGATGTCCTTGGGTGAAGCTCCGGAGGAGCGAAAGAACGTAGCCCACGGCGTGAGCCGTGGGAAAACATCGAAATCGACCAAGCCCCGGCAGGGGCGAAAGAACTTTCTTCCGCCCGCTCCCACTTTGATGTCGCGCACCCGATTCGGCCGCGCGGGTCCGTTTCCCCGCCTTCAGTCTGTTATGCTCGGTAGTCTCACGAGGAGGCAGTATGCGCGGCGTTATCGGCAAAGCAGTAGTGGCTGCCCTGGCAGCGTCGGTTTGCGTGATTGCGGCGGATTCCGCATTCCTGCGCCGGCAAGTGGCGGACGTCAAACCCAAGCCGGACGATCTGACGGCCAACGCCAAAGCGGCCTCCTACAAGCCGCTCTTCGGCATAGGCGACCCGGACGCGGATCAGCTCAAGAGCGTCGCCCGCTATGGCGAGCTCACCCTCGGGCTGGATGGCGCGAGCGCCGTGGTGAGCTACCCGGCCGAGGAGCAGATGTACTTCGTCGAAGAAGGCTCCGGCACGCTGCTCTACGGCGGCGAGAAGGCCCCTTTGAAGAAGAACGATTTCATGTATCTTCCCGTGGGAGTGAAGCATGGCCTCGCCAACGCGTCCAGTGCGCCGCTCAAGGTAATCGTCATGGGTTACAGGATCCCGGCCGGCATGAACGTGCAGCCAACGGCCAAGCTGATGCTGGCCAGCACGGACGATATTCAGTTGCAGATTCTGGGGCAGCACGGCCCCACCAGCCAGTTCAAGCTGATGATGGGGACCACCACAAGCACCAGGGACAAACTCCCCGCGGCCTATGTGATGAACAGCCTCTTCATTCTGGATTTCGCGCCCGGCGGAACGAATATCCCCCACAACCATCCCGACGAAGAGGAGATCTACCTGCTGCTCAGAGGCAGCGGCGACATGGTGGCGGACAAGGACGCCGATGGCAAGGACATTCGGCATCCGGTGACCGAGGGCGCGGTGTTTCTCTTCAAACCGGGCTGCCAGGTAGGATACTACAGCAACGCCAAAGAGGGCCAGCCGCACGACCTGATTCTGGCCGCCCGGTCGTCAGCCCGCCCCCGCGCGCCCAGAGCCCCCGCAGCCGGCCGCGGCCAGTAGGCGGCCCTCCATCGCCGGTAACCGGCGCCCCAATTGGCCGGGTTCTTCGCGCCCTCGTTGAGGCGCCTCTTTCCGCCCGACTCCATCTCCCATCGGCATCAGGTTCCCGTGACATCTCTTGAGACCGCGCCGGACTGAAACGGATCAGGCGGGAAAGGTGTGACAATGAACCGCAGAGGGAGGTGTTCATGCTGCCTCGGATCCTCGCGATTTCAGCTTTGGCAACGGCGGCTTGCTTCGGCCAGCCCCCCGTCATCTCACTCGAACGGCCGGCCGCAGTCGGGCTGCCAGTCTGGCTCAAGATCCCCGCGAGCAACCGAGTCGAGACGTTCTACCCCTTCGGGCTGGGCCTTCCCGCCGACTTTGGGTGCAAGCAGGTCGAAGTGAGGCGAAATGGACAGATCCTGCCGAAGGTCGCAAATCTGGCGGATCAGGGGGAGAGTTCCGGGATAACCGCTATCTTCGGCAACCCATGCTGCTCTGCTTTGCATGACTTGATCGTGGACCCGGCTCGCGCCACTCATCCGGCCAGGCTGCCTCTCCATCTGCGCTACCGCTTCGATAAACCCGGCGTCTACGAAGTGCGCTACGCGGCCACGACGGAGCAATTCACGTTTCCGCACGCGCCTGCCGTGTGGAGCGCATGGACCCCGATCGAGATCGAGGCCGGTTCGCCGGAATCGCGGGCGAGTTGGCTCGCGGAGATGAGTACGCATGCACCGACAGACAAGGTCGAGGCGTTGACCGATTTCCTCCCCAGCATCCTTGGCATTCCCGATCCCGAATCTTTGCGGTTGCTGGGCCCCTATCTTTACCATCCGGACGAGCTCGTGAGACGCTACGCGGGATCTGCCCTGACCTATTGGCCGGCGGCCCAAGCCGAGGCGACCGTCAAGGAGTGGCTGCGAACCAAAGGCCCCAGCGACGGCATGATTCACTATCTGGCGCGCGGATCCATGCACGCGCTACCCGATTTCGATTCGATTCTGGAGATCGTGCTGCCTTACTTGCGCTCCGATTCCCCCGTCCTGGTCGCAGGCGCCCTGACGGCTCTCTGGCATCTGACCGGCGCCGCCTCGAAAGCCAGCCCCGAACTTCGCTGGCGCGCGGAAGAAGAACTCATGGACGCCCGGGACCACATCCGCGCGGTAGGCGATTCCGGGACCGTTTCGGAACTCGACTCGCTGCTTGAGGTGTTGCCCCATCTCAGGTAAGCCCAACGCTCTCGAAATGGCGCGGAAACCGGGTCCAAACCAATTCCCCCGCTGCCGCCGACCATCCACCTGCATGACCGTGAAGCAGGACGTGGACCGTAAGCCGGGCACGGCAACCCCGTCTCAGAAAGCCCGCCGCGCGAAGTCGCGCCGCAGGGGCCGGGCACGCCCGGCCCGAAGCGCCGAAATACAAATCAGCCCGTAATTCGGTCGTAATTTGGTGACAGGCCACGAGACAATTCGGTGACAGCCAGCAACTGCGGCAGTTTCAGTTTTCAGCCGAGCGACTTTTCCCGTCACAGCCCCTTGCAAAATAATTCAGCCGCCTTTTCAATCACTTGCCCGTCCCATCCGCAAACCCCGCCTAACCCGCCTGCTACTCTGAAATCGAAAAAAGGCTGCTCGCTCGCCGAGAAGCAGCTCGTTTCGGGACCACGTCCGGCGCCCAATACCGCGCGGGGGCTCAAAGTCGGATTCATACGTGGAGCAACGTTCGTAAGGCGGCCATAGTGGCTTGTTCTCCTCCTCGTGAGGAGAAAGGAACCGGTTCCTTCCAGCCCCTGCCAAGGCCTCAACAGCCGGTAGCCGGGAAGAAAAGCACAATTGAAATGAGATCCCATCCCCACAAGCGGCATTTCCGCGCCGATCATTCCGCCCAAATTGGCTCCGTTCCGCAACTCCGTCCGAACCCCCAATTGGCTTCGTTCCGCAAGCTTGTCCGAATTCCCAATTGGCTTCGTTCCGCAACCTGGCGGTCCAAGCGCGGACGGGCCGCTGCTTGCGCGACCTCATGCCGATGCTGAACCACCTCCGGGCCCGTGGTGTGAATTCCATTCGCGGGCGCCCACAAATCGCGCCATGTCGCGAATGAGCGGGGGGTTGGCCGAGTGGCAAAGCAGTCTGATTTCAGAACGGACACGCGGCGCACGGAACACCAGTCCAGTTTAGGCGCCCTTGAAAAATCGCTGCGGCCCGGCTGAACTTCGGCTACAATAGGCTTGCGGTCCCGAAGTTTCTTGTTGAAGCTCCGATACTCCTGTTCTCGTACTTTCGGGACCGCGCTTCCTTTTCCACCGGCCGGCGGCCTCTTCTTTTGTGGCACGATAGCAATTGTGGGGGCGTAGCTCAGGCGGATAGAGCAACGGCCTTCTAAGCCGTGGGTCGGGCGTTCGAGTCGCCCCGCCCCTACCACTTCGCGCCGCGGAATTTGTGTCCTGGTCGGGCCGTATGAGCCTTCGGTGGGCTGCTTCGCTTTCCCAACGCTTCCGCCGCCGCCGCATGGAGCGCTTCACGCGCGAGCTTGGCATTACGCGTGACACACGGGTGCTCGATATCGGCGGCACTCCCGAATGCTGGCGCCTGCTGCCGGCGCCGCCGCGCGTGGTCCTGCTGAACATGCCGCGCGCGGGGGCCGAAATGCAAGGCGCCGAGCTATGGGTGGCGGGCGACGGTCGCGCCCTGCCGTTCCGCGATGGGGCCTTCGACGTGGTATTCAGCAATTCCGCCATCGAGCACGTGGGAGGCTGGGAAAGCCAGCGGCGTTTCGCCCGCGAGGCGGCGCGCGTCGGGCGGCGCTATTGGATTGAGACCCCCAACCGCTGGTTCCCGGTGGAGCAACACCTGCTCACGCCCTTCCTCCATTGGCTGCCCAGGCGCTGGCAGCGCGCCATCGTGCCGCGCTGGACGGTCTGGGCCGCCCTGGCGCGAGCCTCGGAAGACCGCCGGCAATTCTATTTGCGGCATTTTCTGGAGGATGTGCGGCTGCTTGGCCCCGGCGAAATGCGCCTCCTGTTTCCGGGCGCCCGCCTGATCCGGGAGCGTTTCTGCGGGATCGCCAAGTCGCTGATCGCAACGGGCGGCGGCGCTTCGTCCGGAACGCCCGACGTTGGCGCTGCGACCGTAAGCGGTAATATGGAGAACGCATCATGATTCCTCGATATACGCGGTCCGAAATGGGCCGGATCTGGAGCGATCAAAACCGCTTTCAACAGTGGCTGGAAGTGGAACTGGCCGCATCCGAGGCCCTGGCCGAGCTGGGGGTGGTTCCCGGGGAGGCCGCGCGCCTGCTGCGCGCGCACGCGGGCTTCGAAGTTCCCCGCATACTGGAGATCGAATCGGAAGTGCGCCACGATGTCATCGCCTTCACCACCGCGGTGGCGGAGACCATGGCCGCCGCGGGTTGCCCGGAGGCGTCGCGATGGCTGCACTATGGGCTCACCTCCAACGACGTGGTGGATACCGCCCAGGCGCTGATGCTGGGCCAGGCGTCGGCCATTTTACTCGGCGGCCTGGAGACGCTGCGCTCCGTGCTGAAGCGCCGGGCGCTGGAGTTCCGCGGCACGGTGCAAATCGGGCGCACGCACGGAGTGCATGCCGAGCCCATCACCTTCGGCCTGAAGCTGGCCATCTGGTACGAGGAGGCCGGCCGCGACCAAACCCGCCTGAGCGCCGCGGCGGAGGATCTGCGGGTCGGCAAGATTTCCGGCGCCGTCGGCACGTTCGCCCACATCGGGCCGGAGGCCGAGGAGAAGATTCTGGCCCGGCTTAACCTGAAGCCCGCGAAAGTGGCGTCGCAGGTGATCCAGCGCGACCGGCATGCCCACTTCGTAGCCACGCTGGCGCTGGTAACGGCGCTGTGCGAAAAAATCGCGCTCGAAGTGCGCCACCTGCAACGCACCGAGGTGCGCGAGGCGCAGGAGTACTTCGCACGCGGGCAGAAGGGCAGCTCCGCCATGCCCCACAAGCGCAACCCGGTGACCTCCGAGCAGATCTGCGGCCTGGCGCGCGTGGTGCGCTCCAATGCTCAGGCGGCCTTCGAAGACATCGCGCTGTGGCACGAGCGCGACATCTCGCATTCCTCGGTGGAGCGAGTGATCCTGCCGGATTCCACCATCTTGACCGACTATCTGCTTCACAAAACCACCCAACTGGTGGACAGACTGCTGGTCTATCCCGAACGCATGCGGCGTAATCTCGATTTGACGCGCGGGCTGGTTTTCTCGGGTCAGCTCCTGCTGGACCTGGCGGCCGCCGGGATGTTGCGCGAGCAGGCCTACCGCGTGGTGCAGGCCCACGCCATGCGCGCCTGGGAGGAAGACGGCGATTTTCGCGCGGCCATAGAGACCGACCCGGAAATTCGCGCCGCGCTAACGGCCGAGCAAATCGCGGAAGCGTTTTCGCTCACGCGGCAGCTTCGCCACGTTGACCAGATCTTCGAGCGGGTGTTCGGATCCCGGTAACCAGATCCGAGGTGAGGGCCGCGCAAGAACTTCATACCCGATTCTCCCCCGGTTTCCCCCGGCCGGCGCTGGGCTGCCGCGTGCGGGTGGATCTTGAGGCCGCTTGAGTGGCAGCCTGAACAGAGCGATGCGGCTGTTGGCTTGACTCAGGTGACCGCCGGGCAACGGCCTTGTGGGACTGATCGTATTCTCTCGCCTGTCAACTCCGGGGCGCCTCCTGGGCTTGACAGGTTCGAAAGAGCACCTGGGACCCACGGTGGGCAGGCGAAACCGCCTGCCCCACCAATGGAGGCAACGGCCCGGTGGGGCAGGCGGTTCCGCCTGCCCACTGCCCGGATTTTCATAAAACTTCGCGGGCCGAAGGCCTTCTCCAACAGATCACACAGAACGATGATCCCACCCTGGACTGTGTCTTTCTTAACCCTCATACGCGGACCGCGGGTGTTCCGCAATGTGGACCGGATCTTCGAGCGGGTGTTCGGAGCGGGCCACTTGTGAGGAATCCGACTCAACCGCTCAACGGCGGCGCAGACTGAAACCGATCCGAAACCGATCTGTAATCGGCTTCAAACAGGGGCGTGTTAGCCTGCGTCCCATATGCCCAAGCCCCTTGTCCCCAAGCTAGTCTCTCTCTGCATGTTCGCCAGCGCGGTCTTCGCGCAGAATCAGACCGCTACTCTCAGTGGCCGCGTAGTGGATCCCAGCGGGCTCGCGGTCTCCGGCGCTCAGATCAGACTCACCGATCAGGCAACCGGGGCTCTCCGCAACGGCAGTTCTCTGCCGGACGGCGCTTACCGGTTCGACCTGCTCCCTCCGGGGGACTATGCGGTTCGCGTCACCGCGCAAGGGTTCAAGACGTTCGAGGATTCGCGCATCCATTTGGAAGTCGCCAAGACCGCGTCGTTCGATATCGCTCTCTCCATCGGCGCGGTCGCCGAGTCCGTGGAGGTCACCGCGGAAGTGTCGCCGCTGGCCGCGGTCTCCGTGGCCGAGGGCACCATCGTGAGCGAGGAGAAGATCGAGGCGCTGCCGCTCAATGGACGCCAATTCCTGCAACTGGCGCTGTTGTCGCCGGGGGCCAACAGCGGCGGCATCGCGGTTCAGCAGAACTCTTTGCGCCAGGGGGAGTTCGGCGGTCTGAGCGTGGCCGGCCAGCGCACCAACGATTCCGCATACCTGCTGGACGGGGTCATGAACACCGACCCGGATTACAACGCCTTGACCTACGTGCCGGTGGTGGACGCGATCGCCGAATTCCAGGTGCAGGTGGCCCAATACAGCGCGGAATTTGGCCGGGCCTCCGGCGGCCAGATCAACGTGCTGACGAAATCCGGCGGCAATCAATGGCATGGAGCGGCTTGGGACTTTCTGCGCAACAACGTTCTCGATGCGCGCCCGTTCAATCTCACGACTTCTTCCGATGTCCCGGAGTTCCGCCGCAACCAGTTCGGCGGGCTTCTGAGCGGGCCCATTCTGAAGAACAAACTGTTCGCGTTTTTCACCTACGAAGGTCTGCGCGTCCGGCAGGCGGCCGCCAACCTTACCACCGTGGCAGTGCCTGACGCATTGCAGCGCAGCGGCAATTTCTCCGAGGAGATGGCGACCACGGTCATCTACGATCCCAGCATCGCCTTGAGCGGTGGACTGCGCACCCCGTTTCCCGGCAACCTCATACCCTCGGGGCGGATCAATCCGCTGGTCTCCGCCGCCATGAACGCTCTGCCGCTGCCGAACCTTCCCGGCGGCTTCTACATCAACACCACCGATATACTGCGGCAGACCAACGACAACACTTCCTCCCGCGTGGACTACACAATATCGGACAGGCTGCGCCTATTCGGGCGCTACTCGGGAGCCGTAGAGGACGCCTCGATACCGGCCACGCTGCCCGACCGCGACAGCCTCGATAATGCCACGCCGCGCAATGCGGCGGCGGGATTTTCCCAGATTATTTCGCCCAACAAGGTGAACGACCTGAGGCTGGGCTTCAGCCGCCTGAATTTCCTGTACGGCCTGCCGGAGCCACAGTTCGACATCGGCGGCAGCGAAACCACGCTGCCGAACTTCATCGTAGGCCAGCTCAACTTCGGCGGCGCGGGCCCTTACAACGCCACCGGCCCGGGCGGCATAGCCCAGGCGCGCGACAACGTCTATCAAGTCTGGGACATCTTCGCCTGGCAGTTGGGACGCCATTCGCTGAAAATCGGCGGCGAGTTCGACGCCGCCCAATACGTCCGTTTCGAGTACGCCGATCCGCTTGGCTCGCTCACCTTCACCCAGGGCTACACCAACGCCACGGCCGCGGCGCCGAAGGCCACCGACCACAGCGGCGACGCCCTGGCTTCGGCGCTGCTCGGACTGCCGCAGACGGCCGTGCGCACGCTGGGGGCCAACCGCATCGACGGACGCCAGAAAAACTATGCGGCTTTCGTTCAGGACGATTTCCGCGTCACTTCCTCCGTGACCCTCAACCTGGGCCTGCGGTATGAGGTTTCTCCGCCCCTGGCGGACATCCGCAATCAAATGTCTTCCATCGATTTCGGCACGGCGCCGCCGCCCGTCGCCATTTTCGCCTACGGCCTGCAAGGAATCTACAGTCCGACTTTGTTTGTCTGCGGAGAAGGCGGGTATCCGGCGGGCTGCGCTTACACCAATTGGAAGAACTTCAGTCCTCGCGCCGGCGTGGCCTGGTCGCTCAACAGCAAGACCGTGATCCGCGCCGGAGGCGGAATCTACTATGGCACGCAGGACGACAACACCCTGCTCAAGATGGCGCAGACTCTTCCCACCACGTACGCCCAGACGCTGACGGAGAACGCCTACGCGCCGTCATATAACATCGCCAACATCTTCACTCCCGCCGTTGTCGGGAGCGCGTCGATTCAGGCGGCCGCCATCGATCTCCACCAGGGCACGCCCTATTCTCCACAATGGAGTTTCAATATTCAGCGGTCCATGGGAGCCAATACCGTGATCGAGACCGGGTACCTGGGAACGTCGGGCGTGCATCTCGAGCAGAACGTACAGATCAACAATTCGATGCCGGGGACCGCCGTGAAGCGGCCTTATTACGGACTCACGCTGGCGCCGCCGGTGCAGTCCGCGCTGGCGTTTCCGGCCACCAGCGACATTGTCCCGGTCACCACCATCAACTATTTCCCGCACTCCGCGCACAGCAACTACCATGCCCTCCTGGTGCGCGGCGAACACAAGTTCACCCACGGCTTCTCGCTGCTCAGTTCGTTTACGTACTCCAAGGCTCTCACCGACGCGCCGCAATACCGCAACGCGGGCGGTATCACCGGCGACGAGAATTCACCGCCGCAGAACTCTTTCGATCTGGCCGCCGACCGCAGCCCGGCTTACTTCAATACCAAGTTCCGCTGGGTGACCTCCGCCGTGTACGATCTGCCCTTCGGAAAAGGCAAGGAACTGTTCTCGCAGGGCGTGCCGGCCGCTGTCCTTGGCGGCTGGCAGTTGTCCGGCGTGTTCCAGGCGCAAACTGGCTTTCCTTACACCATCGACTACAAAGGCGACCCCATCAACATCGGCGGCGGCAGCGGCGGCATTCTGGTCCGGCCCAACTACGTGCTCACCGCCGATGGGCAGCCCGTGGATCCCAACCTGCCGTCCGACCAGCGAAGCACTTCCCGCTATTTCAACACCGCGGCTTTTGTTCAGCCGGTGGCTTCGTTCGGAGACGTGGGGCGCAACACCATGGTCGGCGCCGGTCTCACGAACCTGGACCTCACCGTGGCCCGCAACTTCCGCGTGACGGAACGCAGCAGCCTGCAATTCCGGACGGAATTCTTCGACTTGTTCAATCACCCCAACTACAACCTGATCGGCCGCATCGTGAACGATCCGACCTTTGGCATCGTCCAGAATCAACTGCCGCCGAGGCAAATTCAAATGGCGCTGAAGTTCGCCTTTTAGTTCTCCGCCGCGATGCTTCCGGCCGCGCGCAAGCGATCGCCGGCCTTGCAGTCCAGCGCATGAGGCTCTTCTCCGGGCCGGTTAAGACTCTGTCCCATCCACAGTGCTAGGATGGTCAGTTATATCCCGCTTTTCCCACCGTCGTGTCGGGGAACTTCCTGTGAGGTTAGGATGCCAGGGGAATCAGTCCTGATCGTCGACGATGCTCCAGTCAACCTGAAACTGGCCGATATTCTTCTGCGCAAGGAAGGCTTTCGCGTGCAGACGGCCCGCGATGCGGCCGAAGCGCTCTCGGCGCTGGGCGCCTTCCAGCCGGACCTGATGCTGGTGAGCGCCCAGTTGTCCGGCATGGATGGCCTGGATCTGGCCCGCTGCGTAAAGGCCGATCCAGCTACCCGCCACATCGTCGTGGTAGCGCTCACCGCGTCCGCCTCGCCGGAGGAGCGGGCGCAGGCCGAGGAGGCCGGGTGCGCGGGCTCGATCGCCAAACCCCTGGACCCCCAGGGGCTCGGGACCGAGGTTCGCGGCTACCTGGAGCGCCGGCTCAGGGCCTCGATCGCCGGCCCGTCCGCCCTCATCCAGGCCGATTGGCTGGCGCTCACCGACCAGGAGTTTGAGACTCTCCGGCGGCGTTTCCTCGAACAAACGGGCCGGGTGGTGCACGGGATGTTGGAAACGGCCGGCTCCGCCATCGATTTCGCGAATACCTCGGCCCTTATGTACCGGTGGGCCGCGGTGGCCGGCGCGCTGGGCTATTCCGGCATCTCCGAAGCGGCTCGGGCGGGCGAGGAATTCCTGGTTCAGGCCATACCGAACCCGGCCAAGTGGCGGGAGATTCTCAACAATCTCCTGTTGGCCGTCTCCGAACCTCGCGAAGCCGCCTTCGATCTGCTGCCGGATTGGATCGCCAAGGCGCTCTCCGGAAGACGCGTAGCGCTGGTGGGCTTCGAACACAATGACGCCGACCTCCTGTGCGCCGCCTTGGACCGCGTCGGCGCCCGCCCCAGGCTGTTCGAGGCCGGCGACTCCCCGGATTTCGGGCCGGTGAAGGACTGCAGCCTGTTGATGGTGCGGGTTCGCCGCGAGACCTTGGGCTCCCGGTGGCTCGCTCCGGACTCGCCGGCGTCGCCGGCGCAGCCTCTCCTGCTGGCCGGCGGAAGAGCGGACATGCTGGCGTTGAGCCCGGCTGCCCAGGCGCGCGCGAGGGAGTTTCTTATCGACGGCTGGCAGCCCGAGGAAGTCCTGCTGCGCTGTTGTTTCGCGCTTTCAAGAGCCGCGGCCGCGCTCCCCATGGCCGCTGTTCCGGCCGCCGCCGCGGCCCCTCAGTCGGGCAAACCCTCCCGGACGTCTTCCGGCCCGCCGGATATCCTGGTGGCCGATGACGATCCAATCGTCCGTTCCCTGCTCCGAGGAACGCTCGAAAACTACGGCATGAGCTGCCGCCTGGTGGGCACCGGGCCGGAAGCGCTGGCATCCATCCGCCAGAGGCTGCCGGATGCCGCCGTGCTCGACGTCAACATGCCCGGCATGGATGGCTATCTGGTGCTGGCCGCCATCCGCGAGCAGGGGCTGCCGCTTCCCGTTTTGCTTCTGACCGCGCGCAGCCACGAGAACGACATTTCCCGCGGCTTCACCCTGGGGGCCGACGATTACGTGGTCAAGCCCTTCAACAACGTGGAGCTGATCGCGCGGCTGAAGAGGCTGCTGCGGCGGTGAGAACACCGTGTGGCACTGACGGGTTGGCAGGCGAAAGCGCCTGCCCCACAAGCCTGCGGTCTTTTATGGCGGCGCCAGCGCCTCGCGCATCTTCCGCGGCAGCCGGGCAAACACCAGATCGTAGGAGTTGCGCAGGCCCTGCTTGAGCTCCGCAACCGACAGGGCATCTTCGGTTTCGAGGGCCACCCAGTGCGCCCGCGCCAGGTAAGGCGCCGGAATGATGCCGGGCCGCTCGACCATCGCCGCGAAGTCCTCGGGGTCGCATTTGAAGGAGAGCCAGACGTCTCCCGGTTCAAGAGAGGCGATGGCGAAGATCTTGCCCGCCACCTTGAACACCAGGTTATCGCCCCATTGCACGGATTCGGCGACGTGCGGGTAAGACCGGCAGCAGCGGCGAACCAGATCGAGGCTCATATAGTGGGCAGGCCAGGAGACCTGCCCCAGACACAAACAAGGCAGGCCAGGAGGCCTGCCCCACTACCTACTTGGCTACTTTTATCATTACCACGCCGTGCGAGGGCACTTCGGCGGAGTATTCTCCGCTCACCGGGCTGAGGTCCTGATGCTTCCAGAGGTCGCGCGCCTTGTGCGAGCCCTGCATGCCGAGGTCGCTTAACTTCACCGTCGCCTTGGCGCTCTCGGCGCCCTTGTTGAACAGGCCCACCGCCCGTCCGCCATCCGCCAGGGGACGCGCCCAGACCTCCACGTTCCCAGTGTTGACGGCCGTTCCGGGGGGAGAAATACGCACCCCCTGCGTGCCGAGTTTGTCCTGGTCCACGGCGATCACTTCCTTGTTGGTCAGAATGTCGTGGATGGCCGGCGTCATGGTGCGCAGATCGTTGCCCGCCAGCAGCGGCGCGGCCAGCAGAGACCACAGGCTCATGTGCGTTTGATACTCCACGTCGGTCATGCCGCCGTTGCCGATCTCGAGCATGTCGGGATCGTTCCAGTGGCCCGGGCCGGCGAATTTGGCGCGTTCGAGCTGCTGGCTGAACCCCAGGCCCGACATGGATCCCCACTGGTCGCGGATGTCGCCCGTGGTGCGCCACAGGTTGCCGCCCACGCCGGCGCCCCACTCGCCCACGTTCTGCTGGCCGTACTGGCACAGGCTGTAGACGATTTTTCGGCCGGACTTGAGCAGGGCGTCACCCATCAGGGCGTAGGCCGCCTTCTGGGATTCGGGGGTGTAGACCTGCGAGGCGCTGCACCAATCGTACTTCAGGTAGTCGATTCCCCAGGCCGCGTACTGTTTGGCGTCCTGCGCTTCGTGCTTGTAGCTGCCTTCGTAGCCCGCGCAGGTGGTGGGTCCGGGCGAAGAGTAGATGCCCAGTTTGAGCCCCTTGCTATGAATGTAATCCGCCAGGGCTTTCATATTCGGAAACTTGGAATTGGAGGTGATATTGCCCTTGGCGTCGCGCCCCAGTTCCCAGGTATCGTCGATGTTGACGTAGATGTAACCGGCGGCCTTCATGCCGCTCGATACAAACGCGTCGGCCATGTCCCGCACATCCTTGTCGGTGACCCGCTCGGCGAACTTGTTCCAACTGTTCCACCCCATGGGTGGGGTCTTGGCGAGCCCGTTGTAGGAAACCGGCTTGGGGGCGGGCAGCGCCACCGGCGGCGCGGGCGGAGCGAGCGGCTTGGGGGCCTCGGGGGAAACGCGCGTGAACTCGCGCGTTTGCGACGCCCCGCCGCGGCCCGGAGGCATGGTCAGGATCAGCTTGTCGCCTTTGAGCGAAGCGGCGTAGGTGGTGCGGATCGGAGCGCCGCGGCCCGCGCCGGCGCCGCCGCGGCCCTGGCGCTCGACCACCAGGGTGAGCTCGCTGCCGTTAATCGTACCTTCCACAATGGGGACTGGCGACCCGTTCGGCTGGGCTACGTAACCGGTGACCTTGCCGCCCTCCACGTTCAACGCCAGAATCATCTTACGCGCTTCATCCACCGGCGACCATCGCGCCTCCCAGCGGCCCGTCGGGTTCTGGGCGCTCGCCGCGGCCACCAGGGCCAGCGCGGCGGCGCATATCCGTAGCAATCTCATGAGAATCAAACCTCCATTTTCAGGTGTCGCTTAGTGTCGCTCCGCCGCACGGTAAACGCCTTCTCGTCCCAATCGAGCGTCGCTCCGTGGCGCAGCGCGAGGTCGGAGAGCAGACAGGTTGTGGTGGCGCGCACGCAGGTCTCGATATCGCCGACAGGCCTCCGCCGCGAGCGAATGCATTCCAGAAAATTCCGCCAGTGGGCCGTGCGGCTGCCGGCCATCCGGCCGCGCTCCTCCACTGGCTTGGCATTCCCTCCGTTGGGATAGAGGAAACAGCCGGCGCGGTCGACCATCAGGGTCGCCTTCGACCCGTGGAACGACACGCCATGACCGGCCCCGCGCGCATTTGTGGCGCGGCTTTCGTACGAAGCGACGAAGCCGGGATAGCGAAGGGTGGCGAGCGTCGCGTAGGGCGGGGCGCCCTGGGCCGAGATGGAAACCGGCATGGCTTCGTCGAAGGCCCACTGGAGCATGTCCAACAGGTGCACGCCCGGGCCGCTCAAGCGGTCGTCAAAGGCGCGGCAGAAGCCGATCTCGCCCAATTCGCCGCTCTTCACCACCTCGCGCGCCTTGCGGAAAACGTCGTCCGAGCGTCCGACCGCGCCGGCCTGAGCCACGCGCCCGTACTGGCGAGCGGCTTCCACCATCCGCGGGCCTTCTTCCACATAGGCGCAAACGGGCGCTTCCACCCAGACGTCTTTGCCGGCCCGGCACGCTTCCACGGCCATCGAGGCGCGCCAGCCCTCCGGCGCGGAGATGCATAGCGCATCGATGGATTTGTCCGCCAATAGGGCACGGAAGTCTTTGGCCGCCTGGACGCCTTCGAAACCCAGTTTCCCGGCCTGTGCCGCCGCGCCATCGAGCGCGGGCTGGTACACGTCGCACACCGCCGCGATCTCGAAGCCGGGGACCCGGGCCGCACAGGCGATGTTCGCGGAGCCCATTCCACCGGCGCCGATAAACCCCAGCCGCACCTTCTGGTTGGCGCCTTTGAGGCCTCCGGTGAACCAGGAAGCCGTGAACGCCGCCGCCCCGGCCGTCCGGAGAAACTCGCGGCGGAGGGTGGCGTTGTCGGGCATGCCACTGTTTTAGCAGGTTTGCCGCGGGCGCGGCTTAGGCGGCAATGAAAGAGGCTTCGCCGTGCTCCAGGCGGTCCGCAATCAGGCGCAGCGCCAGCGCCTGGACTGCCGCGGTGGCCTGCTTCTTTGAGCGGCCGTACGCCGTCACGCCGGGAAGCGCTGCAATATCGGCCAGCCAGCGTCCATCCTCTTCCCGGTAGTACTCGATGGCCAGCGAGAACCCTCCGGCAGCCAACGTCTTCGGCATGTCTCTATCATGCCACCGAATCGGAGCCACCGCGGGCATATCCCGTGAATGCATATAATGGGAACAGAGCGGGGGGATTTTCGGATCTACCGATGTCTGTAGACCCACCCGCGGAGATTACGGACCTTTATGACCTCCGCGTCACCTCCCGAATCCCGGCCCACAATCCTGGCGGTTGACGACGACGCCGGCGTGCTGCGGCTGCTGGAGAGCACCCTCAGCGGCGCGGGCTACCGGGTTCTGGCGGCGAGCGGCGGATGGAGCGCCATCCGCGCCTACGAAAACAGCGCCGGACCAATCCACCTGCTGCTCACCGATGTGATCATGCCGGACCTCACCGGCCCGGTGCTGGCCGAGCGGCTGCGCGCCCGGCAACCCGATCTTCGGGTGCTGTTCATCTCCGGCTTTCACGATGCCGAGATGGTGCAGCGTTTCGTAACTCGCAAGGGTTACACTCTTCTGCCGAAGCCGTTCACCCCGGCTGGCCTGCTGCGCGTGGTGGCCGAATCGCTGGGACAGGCGGGCGGCGCGTTCTAAAGGGCCGCGCTCCACCACTGGCAATCCTCACGCGTTTGCTGATACAACGTTGACATGAAAGTTCTTTTCATCGGCGGAACCGGAATCATCAGCACCGCGTGCACCGCCCTGGCGGCGGAGCGCGGAATCGACCTCACCCTGCTGAATCGGGGGCGGCGCGCGGCCGATCTTCCGCCGGGCGTGAAGACGCTGGCGGCGGACATCGAAGACGAAGGCGGCGTCGCGCAAGCGCTCGGCGGCGCATCCTACGACGCGGTGGTGGATTGGATCGCATTTACTCCGGCGCAGATCGAGCGCGACATCCGCCTGTTCCGGGGCCGCGCGCGGCAGTTCGTTTTCATCAGCTCCGCCAGCGCCTACCAGCGGCCCGTGAGCCACTACCTCATCACCGAATCCACCCCGCTGGCCAATCCATATTGGGATTACTCGCGCAACAAGATTGCGTGCGAAGAGCGCCTCACGCGGGCCTGCCGCGAAGAGGGTTTCCCAATAACCATCGTCCGCCCGTCGCTGACTTACGGCGATACGCAGATCACTCTCGCAGTGAACAGTTGGGCCAAGTCGTACACGGTGGTGGACAGAATGCGGCGGGGGAAGAGAGTGATCGTTCCCGGAGATGGCTCGTCGCTGTGGACCATCACCCACAACAGCGATTTCGCCAAGGGGCTGGTGGGGTTGCTGGGCAACCCGCAGACCATCGGGCACGCCTTCCACATCACCAGCGACGAAGTGATGTGCTGGGACCAGTTCTACAGTATCGTGGCGGAAGCCGCGGGCGCGGAGCCCAAGATCGTCCACATGACTTCCGATTTTCTGGCCGCCTGCCAACCCGAAGAACTGGGCAGCCTCACCGGAGACAAAGCCTCCAGCGTGGTGTTCGACAACAGCAAGATCAAACGGTTCGTGCCGGACTTCCGCGCCACGGTTCCATTCGCGCAGGGCGTACGGCGGACGCTGGCCTGGTTCGACGCCGACCCGGCCCGCCGTCAGATCGACGAAGAGGCCAACGCGGCGTGGGACAAGCTTATCGAGGCATACGAAGGCGCCGTGTCGGAGGTCATCCGGCGCTTCCGTTCGCGGGCCTGAGGCCCCCGGCGAGATTCTGAAGCGGCGCGCTACGCGACTGCCGCGGCGGCGCGTTGGCGCAATGCGCGCTGGGCGCGGGCCCAGTCTTCATCGGAAGAGCCGCCCTGGCAGCCGCGTTGCTCCCAATAGGAGTATGCCAACGCGGCAATTTCCTGGTGGGAGGGCTCGTACGCCGGCCTTACCGGCTGAGCAGCGTTGGCGTTCCTGCCGCTATCCAGGACTTCGGCGACGTGCTTGGTGGACATGGTGCGCCGCGAAGGAACCCGCCGGACCGGGGCGGCGGACGCCGGGCCGGAGGACACTGCAATTTCGTTGTTTAGATTGCGTTTTCTTGCCATTTCGATGCACCCTCTTGTGCGATGGATTTTACTCATTGTACCCCGTTGCGCGTTACGGAACCATCAAAACTTCGTATCGGGGCCATTAAGCGCGTTGCCGCTCCCTTATGAAAATCAATTTCGCGGCTCCGATGGTCTTTTGGCCATGTCTTTTCGGAGCCGGTGGTCCTGGTAGTGTATAGTTGTGTGTAGGTTGCGAAGACTCGCGGTAGCTCTGATGATGCTGGCGCTGGGCGCGCCCGCCGGTTCCGCGGCCGCCAAGGCGGTGGTGGTGGACGTGGATGGCATGGTGCATCCCATCACCGCGGAAATCGTGCGCAGCGCCATCGCGCAGGCCGGGCGGGAGAACGCGGCCGTACTCATCGTCCGCCTGAACACCCCGGGCGGCCTGATGGACGCGATGCGCGAGACCATCGAAGCGATGGTCGCATCACCCGTTCCCGTGGTCACGTTCGTGGCCCCGAGCGGCGGGCGCTCCGCCTCGGCGGGTTTCTTCATCCTCGAGGCCGGCGACGTGGCCGCCATGGCGCCTGGAACCAATACCGGAGCGGCGCACCCGGTGGTTCTCGGCGGCGAGATGGACGCGGTGATGAAGGAGAAGATGGAGAACGACGCGGCCGCGTATATGCGCAGCATATGCGCCAAGCGGGGCCGCAACAGCGCGCTGGCCGAGAGCGCCGTGCTGCAGAGCAAGTCCTTCACCGAACGCGAAGCGCTGGACCAGCATTTGATCGACCTGGTGGCGCCTGGCGAGCAGGCCCTGCTGGCGGCCCTGAACGGGCGCAGCGTCACGCGGTTCAACGGGAGTTCGCAAACGCTCGCTACCGCCGGCGCGGAGATCGAAATCTACCAGCGGTCGCTGCGCCAGAAGATCATCGCGGCCATCGCCGATCCGAATATCGCGCTGATCCTGCTGGTGATCGGGGCCCTGTGCATCTACGTGGAGTTCAGCTCGCCGGGGCTGATCGCGCCGGGAGTGGTGGGAGCCATTTTGGCGCTGCTGGGATTGTCGGCCATCTCCGTGCTGCCCATCAACTGGCTGGGCGCGGCGCTGCTGCTGCTGGCCTTCACCCTGTTCGCGCTGGAGGCCAAGTTCGCGGCGCACGGAGTTCTGGCGGCGGGCGGCGCGGTCTCCATGATACTGGGGGCGGTGATGCTGATCGATAGCCCGCTGCCGGAAATGCGCATTCACTGGAGCACGGCGGTAGCGCTCACCATACCTTTCTCCGCCATAACCGTCCTGCTGCTCTCCCTGGTGTTGCGAGCGCGCCGGGCCAAGGTGGTTACCGGCAGCGAGGCCATGGTGGGCGAGGTAGGCTCCGCCATTACGGAGCTGGCCCCCGCCGGCAAGGTGTTCGTGCACGGAGAGTACTGGGACGCGACCTCGCTACGGCCCGCCGCGGCCGGCGCCAGCGTCCGCGTCACCGCCATCGACAGGCTCAAGCTCACGGTCGAGCCCATGGACGACCGTGGAGGAGAATGAAATGGAGTCAGGCACGCTATTGCTAGTTGTCATCGTGATCGTGGTCATCTACCTGCTGAACTCGATCAAAATCCTGCGGGAATACGAGCGGGGCGTCATCTTCCGGCTCGGCCGCGTGCTGGGGCGCCCCAAGGGGCCCGGCATCATTCTGGTTTTCGCTCCCATCGACCGCATCGTCCGCGTTTCCCTGCGAATCGACACCCTGGAGGTGCCCTCGCAGGACGTGGTCACGCGCGACAACGTGACCGTGAAGGTCAACGCGGTGATCTTCTTCCGCGTGCTCGACCCGAGCCTGGCGGTGGTGGAGGTTTCGAACTTCCTGTACGCCACCTCGCAGCTTGCCCAGACCACCCTGCGCAGCGTGCTGGGCGAAGTGGATCTCGACACGCTGCTGAGCCAGCGCGAAAAACTCAACGTCCGCCTGCAAGCCATTCTGGATCAGCACACATCTACCTGGGGAGTGAAAGTAACCACGGTGGAAGTGAAGCAGGTGGACCTGGCGGAACAGATGATTCGCGTCATCGCGCGGCAGGCGGAGGCGGAACGCGAGCGCCGCGCCAAGATCATCCATGCCGAAGGCGAATACACGGCGGCGGAAAAGCTGGCCATGGCCGCGGAGGTGATCCAGAAGCAACCGGTGGCCATTCAGTTGCGCTATCTGCAAACCCTGGTGGAGATCGGCGCGGAGAAGAACACCACCATCGTTTTCCCCTTGCCGCTCGATATAATGTCGTCTCTGGAGCGGGCGCTGGACCGCGTAGGCAAGAACGGCAATCCGTAGAACATGAGAAACAAAGAAACGGGCGAATTCGAGCTGGTGGTGGGCGACCGCCAGTTGCTGAGCGGGTTTTTCATCGTGGTGCTGCTGCTGGCGGTGGTATTCGCGATGGGGTATGTAGTGGGACAGAACTCGCCGCATTCGGCGAAGGCGGACCTGGCAGCCACGACGCCGCCCGTCCCGGCGGAGACGCATCCTCCGGCGGCGTCCGGTCCGCCGCCGCCTGCCGCACCGCCCCCTCCCACCGAGCCGCCGGCGGGCGACGCCTCCCAACAGGCCGCCGCCGAGCCTCCGCCGCAACCGACCACGCAACCGGCGCGCGAAACGGCGCCGGCCAACGCGCCGCCGCCCGCCACCCCTCCCGCCGCGCCGCCGGGCTCGTACTGGCAGGTGATGGCGTGCAAGAACCCGGCGGACGCCCAGGATCTCTTGCAAACTCTGAAGGACGGCGGCATGCCCGCATTCCTGCGCACGGACGCCGACAAGCTGACGCACCTGGTGGTGGGGCCGTATTCCGACGCGGCATCCAAGGCCAAAGCCAAGAGCGATCTCGAAACCCGCTTCGGATTGCATCCGTTTGCCCCCAAGTAGCGTGAAAGCGCCCCTGGTACAGATCGGCGCCTCGCGGCCCAGGCTGCCGGAATGGGCGCGCAAGAGCCCTACGCACTTCGCCTCGCTGCACCGCCTGAAAGCCGGATTGCGCTGTTCGCGCCTGCATACCGTCTGCGAATCGGCGCGCTGCCCCAATATCCACGAGTGCTTCCACCGCGGAGCCGCCGCCTTCCTGATTCTGGGCGGCCGGTGCACGCGCGGATGCGGCTTCTGCGCGGTTCCGAAGGGCAACCCGGAGCGCCTCGATCCCGAGGAGCCGGCCAGCGTGGCCCGCATGGCGGCGGCGATGGGGTTGCGCTACGTGGTGATCACCAGCGTGAATCGCGACGACCTGGAGGACGGCGGCTCAGGGCACTTCGCCGAGACCGTGCGCCGGGTGCGGCAAGCTCTCCCGGAGGCGAAAGTCGAGACGCTAACGCCCGATTTCGAGGGAGATACCAGCGCCATCGCGCGCGTGCTGGACGCCGGGCCGCAGGTGTTCAATCACAACGTCGAGACGGTTCCGCGGCTCTACCGGCGAGTGCGCCCGCAAGCGGACTACTCGCGGTCGCTCGATGTGCTGGCGTTCGCGCGGCGCTATTTTTCCGAGGGGCCGTTGGCGGGAAACGCAACCGTCCGAGCTTCGCTCGGATTGACAAGGCAGGAGCCTTATCCCACGGCTTTGGTGAAATCCGGATTCATGGTGGGACTGGGCGAGACCGAAGACGAGGTTCACGCCCTGTTGCGCGACCTGCGCGCCGCGGGGGCCGAAGTGGCGACCATTGGCCAATACCTCCAGCCGTCCCGGCGCAACCTGCCGGTGGCCGCCTACATCGAGCCGCGCCAGTTCGCGGCGTATGGCGAGTACGGCCGTTCCCTGGGCTTCCGGGCGGTGTTCAGCGGGCCGCTGGTGCGCAGTTCCTACATGGCGGAGGCGGTGAGCGAACGAGCCCTGCGGCCGCCGTGTTGAACCTGGTTCTGGCGCTGGCTTCGGCGGCGCTGCTGATTCTGGCGTTCCCGCGATTCCAGATCGCCTGGCTGGCCCCGGTGGCGCTCGCGCCGCTGCTGATCGCGGTGGTGCGCGAGCGCCGTCCCATTCATCGCTTCTTCCTGGGCTGGGTCTCCGGCGTGGCGTACTGGTTCGGGGTCTGTTACTGGATTCAGTTCGTGCTGGCTTTTTACGGCGGCATGGGGGAGACGGCGGGATGGGCCGTCTTCTCGCTCTTCGCCATTGTGAAGGCGCTTCACATGGGCGTGTTCGCCTGGCTGGCCGGGATCGTAATGCGCCGATGGTGGGCGGTTCCCTCTACCGCCGCTCTCTGGGTAGCGGTGGAGGTGACGCACGGGCCCCTGGGCTTCGCCTGGCTGGCGCTGGGCAACGCCGGAATCGATATGGCGGTTCCCATGCGCCTGGCGCCCATCACCGGCGTCTACGGCCTCTCTTTCGTGTTCGCGGCATCCGCCGCGACGCTGGCGCTGGCCATTCTGGGCCGGCCGCGCGCGCACATGGCCTGGCTGCTGATCTTGCCGGCGCTGCTTCTGCTGCCCAAAATGCCTCCCGCGGAGCGCGGCCATTCCACCGCCCTTCTGGTGCAGCCCAACCTCAGCGAGGCCGAGGACTGGAACGCGGCTTCGCTCGAAAAAATGCTCGTCGAGCAGTTGAGCCTGACGCTTCACGGCGCCAGCCCGGAGGCTCGGCAGCCGCCCTCGATTGTGGCCTGGCCGGAGGCTCCAGCCCCGCTCTATTACGATGAGGACCCGGGTTTCCGGGCCTACGCCGGCGCTTTGGCGCGTACGCTCAACGCGTACTTTCTGGTAGGCGTGGTAAGCCATAACAGTTCCGGAGCGCCGCTCAATTCGGCGGTCCTGGTTTCGCCCGAGGGAGAGATGGTGAGCCGTTACGACAAAGTGAACCTGGTCCCCTTCGGCGAGTATGTGCCCTGGCCGCTGGGCGCGCTGGTGGACAAGGTGAGCCGCGAGGCGGGCGATTTCGCCGCCGGCAAGCGCGTAGTGGTCTCGCCGGTGGCCGGAGGCCACAAGATCGGCGTCTTCATTTGCTACGAATCGGTGTTCCCCAATTTCGTGCGCCGCTTCGCCGCGGGCGGGGCCGAAGCGCTGTTCAATATCTCGAACGACGGCTGGTTCGGCAAGAGCGCCGCCCGCTGGCAGCACCTTTCCATCGTGCGCATGAGGGCCGCGGAGAACCGGCGCTGGATTCTCCGCTCGACCAACGATGGCGTCACCGCTACCATCGATTCCGCCGGCCGTCTGCGCGGCGCGCTGCCGCTTTTCGCGGCGGCGACGTCCTATACGGGGTTCGATTACATCTCCGAGAAAACTGTGTACACGAGGTGGGGAGACTGGTTCCCGCTGCTGTGCGCGACGATTGCGATTGCGTGCTTGATTGGGGAGCGGGTGGCGTAGTATCCGACCCGCCAGGAGCACAAGTCCAGGACGGCGGCTTCTCGGCCACTGGCCGTCAATCAGATCGGAGTCATAATGACAGATGTGAAGAGGACGCTTCGCGTCTATGCCGACACCTCCGTATTCGGGGGATGTTTTGACGACGAGTTTCGAGCCGGGAGCATTGGATTCTTCGAGGAGGTGCGCTCTGGCCGGTTCGTCCTGGTGGTTTCGGACGTGACACTCGACGAATTGGGCTTGGCTCCGGAATCGGTGCGTCGCATTCTGGCCGATCTACCGCCGTCCCAGGTAGAAGTCGTGATCTTCGGAGGAATCGAACGACCTCAAGCAGGCGTATCTGGATGCCGAGGTCGTCGGGCCGGCGTCCCGCAACGACGCGGCGCACATCGCGCTGGCAACGATTTTCGGCGCCGACCTGGTAGTGAGCTGGAACTTCAAACACATCGTCCATTTTGAGAAAATAGCGGGATATGAAGGTGTGAATAGCCTGCGCGGCTATCGGAGCCCGAAGATTTACTCGCCGCGAGAGGTGGTGAAGAATTGAAGCAGGTCAAAGAGTTCGACTGTATCCAAATGAAGACCGAAATCCAGGAGCGTCTGTTGCGCGAAGTCGCCGAGCTGGGCGAAGATAAGGCCGCGCGGCTTCGGCGCGAACGATTGGCTCATGACCCAATCCTGGGCCCTTTCTTGGATCGGAAGACAGCGAGTTCGGGATCCTACACGGAGCGAACACCCGCGGCTTGACCGCTGCGACGGGATTGGGCGCGGGCGGGAAGAATGGAACAGATCAGGCTGAGGGATTCCGAGGGATTCCTGCCTGACCGGCCGCGTTCCCGCGAACGCGGTTTGGGCGGGAGTCTGCGGCGGGGCGTTTCGCGAGTCGGGGACTGTCAGCGGCCTACTTGAAACGCCCTACCGGTAGATCTGACCCCACGCTGACTATAAGCCACCCGAGAAAAAGCCTCCCAACATCCGCCATAGAGCTCGATTTCCGCCCGTGTTGCCTTAAACACGCGATAGACCCTTCCCTACCCGTGGCGGATCACCAGCACGTCGCCGTCCTTGACGATGTATTCTTTTCCTTCCAGGCGCAGTTGGCCCTTTTCGCGCGCGCCGGCGTATCCGCCCAGGTCCACCAGGGATTTCCAGTTCACCACCTCCGCGCGGATGAACTTCTTTTCGAAATCCGAATGGATGGCCCCGGCGGCCTTCACGGCGTTGCTGTTGGCGGGGATGGTCCAGGCGCGCACTTCGTCCTCGCCGGCGGTGAGAAAGCTCATCAATCCCAGCAGCGAATAAGTGGCTGAAATCAGCCGCTCGAGTCCCGACTCTTTTAAGCCGTAGCTGGCCAGATATTCGCGCTGCTCCCCGGCGGACAACTCGGCCAGCTCGGCCTCGATCTTGCCGCAGACGGCGGCGACGGACGTTCGCTTCCGTCCCGCCAGCGCGCCGTCCCGATATTCCCGCTCGCGCTCGCGCAATTGGCCGGCTTCGTTTTCGCCCAGGTTCAGGACGTAGAGCATGGGCTTCTGCGAAAGAAACTGGAAGCCGCGGATGCGCTTCTCCTGCTCGGCGTCGAGATCCAGTTGGCGCAGCGGCTGGTTGGCTTCGAGCGCGGCCTGGCAGCGCTGGAGCGCTTCGTACTCGTGATCGAGCTCGGCGTTCTTGATTTTCTTGCGGTCTTTCTCCAGCCGTTCGAGGCGTTTCTCGATCACCACCAGGTCGCTCAGAATGATCTCCGTCTCGACGTCTTCCAGGTCGCGCAGCGGGTCGAGCGAGCCTCGCTCGTGGGGGATGGTCTCATCCTCGAACAGGCGGAGCACCTGGGCGAAGGCGTCCACCACGCGCAGGCTGGCCAGGTAGCTGGGATCGCGGAGGCTCTCCTTGGAGATGGACGGCATGTCCACGTATTCCACCGCGGCGTGGGTGGTCTTGAGCGGTTCGAAGACGCGCGTGAGCTCGTCCAGACGGGCGTCCGGCACTTTGGCCACGCCCATGCGCGCGGCCGTGGAACCGATGCGCGTCTCGTGATGCGCGCCCGTGAGAATGGTGAACAGAGAGGTCTTGCCCGTCATGGGCAGGCCGATGATCGCGGTTTTCATAATAGGAGCGTCTACAGGGGGACTTCCACCTGACTCAGGATTTCTTCGATGATGCGCTCGGCCACATCGGCGCGGCGCGGGGCCAGCGTGGCGCGCGTGTTGATGACCACGCGGTGCGCGAAAATGGGCGTAGCCAGGCGCTTCACGTCGTCCGGAATGGCGTACTCCCGGCCTTCGACCAGCGCCAGCGCCTGGGCGGCGCGATACAGCGCCTGGGATCCGCGCGGGCTTACGCCCAGCGCCAGCGCCTCGTGGTTGCGCGTCTTTTCCACGATAGCCAGCATGTAATCCACCAGGGCGTCGTCCACGGCGATGCGGTGCACAGCCTCCTGCAGCCGCAAGATGTCTTCGCCGGCCAGACCCGAGGCGGCGGGTGCGGGCAGATTGTCGCCGAAGTTCCTCAGGATCTCCCGCTCGCTTACCGGATCGGGATAGCCTACGCGCAGGCGCATGAGGAAGCGGTCGAGCTGCGATTCGGGCAGTGGATAGGTGCCGTGATGCTCCACCGGGTTCTGGGTGGCGATCACCATGAACGGCCGCGGCAGCGGATGGCAGCGCCCATCGATGGTGACCTGGCCCTCGTTCATGGCCTCGAGCAGCGCCGATTGCGTCTTGGGGGTGGTGCGGTTGATCTCATCGGCCAGGAGAAAATTGCTGAAGATCGGCCCCGGTTTGAACTCGAAGGCCTCCGAACGGATGTTGTAGATGGTGACGCCCAGAACGTCGCTGGGAAGCATATCGCTGGTGAATTGCAGGCGGTGGAAGCGGCAGTCCACGGCGCGAGCCAAGGCTTGCGCCAGGGTAGTTTTTCCGACTCCCGGAACGTCTTCGATCAGCAGGTGGCCGCGGGCCAGGAGGCAGACCACGGAGAGCCTGACCACCTCCGCCTTGCCGCGAACCGCCGAGCCGAGAACCCTCTCCAGTTCGGCCAGAGGGGGAGCGGCGCGCGGCGCGAATGCAGCCGTCCGGGCTGCCATGGGTTGCCGCTGGGACATTACAGGTTCATCATACTAAACTGCGCCATGCGAAAGGCTTGCGCCACTTGTGTGGGGTCGAGCCTTCGGGCTTGCCGCCGGGCTTCTGCCCGGCGTCATTCTGCCCGGCATCAGTGCAGTGGCGCCGACCCCCGCTCTTCAGGTAAACTCGATATTTGGCGCATGGAAGCTGCCCGCCGTACGGGCATTCCGGCCCCCCATGGGCGCGTAGCTCAGTTGGTTAGAGCGCCTGCTTCACACGCAGGAGGTCACAGGTTCGAGTCCTGTCGCGCCCACCACCTTCAATCGCCTCTACTGGGCGGTTCGCGCCAGGACCAATGCCGGTGGACTATCCGTAGCTGGCGGGGCGGGGCGGCGCGCAGCGGCCGCTCGTCACGTTATGGCATAATTATGGCATATGCGGACCACCATCGAGTTTCCCGATGAACTGCTGGCGCTGGCAAAGAGCAGCGCCGCCCTCAAGGGGATTTCGCTCCGGCAGTTTTTCATTGATTCCGTTCAATCCAGGCTGGCGCCGGAGAAGCGGAAGCAGCGGAAAGCCCCTCCCGCCATCGGAGACGCCCGTGCTTCCCGCATGACCAAATTGACGCGGGAGCAAATCGATGAAGCGATGTTTGGTTGACGTCAACGTCCTGTTGCCGCTGCTGGTGCGCCACCACGAACACCATGAATTGGCGTTGCGCTGGTTCGACGGGCTGGCGACGGGAGAAGCGGTCCTCAGCCGCTTCGTGCAGTTGGCGCTGGTGCGGCTGCTGGGGGATCGGGCCATTATGGGCAAATATGCCGTTTCCGCTTCGGCGGCATGGAATCTGATTGCGGAGCTGATGGAGGACGAGCGGCTGGAGTTCGCGGCGGAGCCGCCTCTTTTCGATGCTGTGTTTCCGAAGCTGCTGAAGTACCGCGCGCCAACCAACAAACTGGTGGGAGACGCATACCTGGCGGCGTTTTCTATCGCCGGGCAAATGCGGCTGACCACCGTCGACAAGGGCTTCGGGCAGTTCCGCGAAGTGGATCTGCAATTGCTCGCGCCGTGAAATCCAGCGCCCCCAGCCACCCTTCATGGCATCGAGCCGCTGCTGTTTCGCCTTCGCGCCTGGGCGCGCCGCCGACACTCGCGCACTGGACGCCGCTCGATCCGATATGGACGATCTGGAGATGTTCATGTCCGTCATAAGAGACCGTTCTCGGCATGGCTGGATGGTCGATCGGCTCCAAAAGCTCCCATCGCGGCGAGTGGCCTGACCTTCCGGCCACGCCCGCCGCCGGATTATACCGGACGCCCTAAGGCAAGGCTCGACTGACCGCGTTTCCCCCTGGTCGTATGGGCCGTTCGCGACAGGAATCGGTTCAGCCTGGTTTTCGAGGCCTCGTGTCCCCCATCGGGACTTCGCGGGAGTTCGGTGGGGCGAAAGTGGTTTCGGCGGGCTTGTGGCGCCGACGACGACATTTCCTGACATAAATGTTCTATATAATGCTGGTGTGGCACTTCGTGCGCTCCATGCTGAGGATGACGGCCTGATCTGCCCGGAAGTGGGCGGCTGGGCGGAAGACAAGTATCGTCTCCTGGCACTGTATGACAAATTGTTCTCGACTGGCATGAAGAACAAATGGGACCAGCGAGTGTACATCGATCTGTACGCTGCTGCTGGGTATAGCCGGATACAGGGAACGAAAACGGTTCTCATGGGGTCACCTATCATCGCGCTCACCGTGCCCGATCCGTTCGACAAATACATTTTCTGCGAGGAACGCCCGGAACTCATGGCCGGGCTGAAGGCTAGAGTGGAGCGGGTTGCGCCAACAGCAGGCGTTACCTTCATCCCCGGGAGTTGCGATTCTGAGATCGACAGGATCTGCGCCGCGATTCCGCAGGGCTCGTCGGGCAACAAGACCTTGAGCCTGTGTCTGGTGGACCCGTTCGATTTCGGCATGAAGTTCGAGACACTGCGGCGGCTTTCGGCGGTATTCATCGACTTCGTAGTGCT